>Ga0302326_10010271_pt1 | contig 20309 bp, 20 predicted proteins | sample Palsa_T0_3_FD_202264 | JGI IMG/M metagenome (GOLD analysis project Ga0302326, IMG submission 202264) | Peat permafrost microbial communities from Stordalen Mire near Abisko, Sweden - Palsa_T0_3 | ecosystem: Environmental > Terrestrial > Soil > Palsa > Peat permafrost | place: Sweden: Abisko...
CTGCTGATCCACCGCGACCGCTGTGTCGCCGGCCAGGTGCACCTGCAGCCCGGCGGGCAGGTGCGCCTGGGTGATCGTCGCCCGCAGCGCGTCCACCAGGTCCAGCGCCTGGTTCGGATTGCCGCCGCCCTGGGTGGCCAGCACCAGGAGCTGTTCTGCCTGCCCGTCCGCGGAGCGGCCGTCGTCGATGACCCGCCGGACTGTGGGCACCTTGGCCAGCTGTGCTTGCAGCACGGTCAGGTCAGCCACATCGGCGGTGGTCAGCGATGCTGCGGACCGGGCCGCGACGACCGGGATCGGGAGCAGGTTGGCGGTGCCGAATGGCGCGGCCAGGTGCGCCGCCTGCTCGCTGGGCGCGCTGGCCGGCAGGAACTTGGTGTTGTTGCTCTGGGTAACGCTCGACAGCGAGGGCAGCAGCGCTACCGCGGCCACGGCAGCGGCAATCCAGGCAAGGATGACCAGCCAGCGGAACCGGACGCAGAACCGCCCGAGCGCGCCGAAGATCGCGTCGAGTCGCATGGCGTCGAGCCTAACGTGACGGCCGCCTGCGCCGCCGCCGTGACCCCTGAGGTGGGGCCAGCCGTGGCCCCCTGAGGTGGGGTCAGCCGTGGCCCCTGAGGCGGGGCGGCCGGAAACCGGGAATTCAGGCGCTCGCCCGCTCGGCTGGCCCGCCGTCATCGGCCTCATCGCCGTCATCGGTGCCGGAGGGGGCCAGCCGGGCCGGCTCGTCGGCGAGCCCGTCGATGGCGCGGGTGAGCTCGTGCAGGGCCGGCAGCGAGCCCACCAGGGCTGCCCGGCTGGCGGGCGTCAGCTCGGTCAGGGCTGCCTGCAGGATGTACTCGTTGACCCGCTGCCAGCGCACGACCGCGTCGTGCCCGGCCGCGGTGAGCTCGATCAGCGCGGTCCTGCGGTCGCTCTCGCCGCCGGTCCGGGTAATCAGAGCCTCCCGCAGCAGGCCGTTGACCAGGGTGGCGACCGAGCTGGGCGCCAGGCGCAGCAGCCGGGCAAGCTGGCTGGGCCGCGAGCCGGGGTTCTCGGCCAGGCAGGCCAGCAGCTCCAGCTGGGCCACCGACAAGCCGCCGGGGAGCACCCCGCCTTTGCCCGCTGCGCGCGCGGCCCGGCGCATGGCCCGCCGCAGCCGCGACACGACGTTCGCGATCTGGGGTTCGGCCGGATCGGCGCGGTCAGCCGAAGGCACTGGTGCTGTCCGGTTCTGCGGCTGCGACGCCACCAGGTCCTGCGGCGGCCGGCCGGGCGGCTCCGTGGGACCGGGCGGTGGCCGGCCGGGCGGTTGCGGGGGCGGCCAGGCCGGCCGCTCCGGCGCCGGCTGCTCCGGCGGCGGCCGGCCCGACGGTGGCCGGCCCGACGGTGGCCGGCCCGGCGGCCAGCGGGCGGATCAGCAGCGCGATCACGGCGGCCGCGACCGCAGCGGCAGCCAGCACCGCGAAGGCCGGCCCCGGTGCCGGGCGGCCGTCGGGCAGCCGTGGTGCCAGGTGCAGGGCGAGCGTCACCAGCGCGATGCCGAAAGTGGTGCCGATCCCTCTGGCCATGTTGACCAGGCCGCCGAGTACCGCGGCTGACCCGGCCGTCGAGCTGCGCATGATCACCGCGTTGTTGGCCGGGACGAACAAGCCGAGGCCGAGGCCAGCCAGCGCGAGGAACGGCACGATCCCGATAGCTGACTTCGGCATGAATATCAGCATAACGATAGCGAACGCGCAGGTAAGTGCTCCGGCGCTGCCGCGCACCCGGTTGGTAACCGTCGCCGGCAGCACGGCCTCGGCGCTGAGGGCGGCGATGCCGAATCCGGCCGGGAGGGCGGACAGCAGCAAACCGGTCCGCAGCTCGCTGCCCTGTCCCGCCAGTACCTGCGGGATCAGTACCAGCGGCCCGAACAGCGCCAGGTACCCGAAGAACGCGCCCGACAGGGCAAGCGCCACCCGGGCCGAGCGCATCAGGGCCGGCGGAATCAGCGGGAACCGCGCGTGCCGCTGGCGGGTGGCGAACAAGATGCCGCAGATCCCGGCCGTGCAGGCCAGGACGATGGCGGCCCAGCCGGGCATCGGCAGGCCGCCAGCGGCCGACAGGGCGAGCAGCAGGGCCGTGGTGGCCGTCGCCAGCAGCAGGGCGCCGGCCCAGTCGAAGGAGTCGGTCCGGCTGAGCTGCCTGGTCCTGGGCAGCAGGTAGCGGCCGGCGATCACCGCCAGGCAGCCGACCGGCACGTTGATCCAGTACACCGCCCGCCAGCCGGCCGTCTGGGTGAGCAGTCCTCCCAGCGTGGGGCCGAGGCCGAGGCCGACGGCCTGCGCGGCGGCCTGCACGCTGAGCGCCAGCCGCATCCGGGCCGGCGGGACGCTCGTGGTGACCAGGGCCACGCTGTTGGCCTGCAGCATGGCGGCGCCGACGGCCTGCACCAGCCGGAAGACCACCAGGATGCCGAGCGACGGCGCCAGCCCGCAGGCCGCCGAGCCGATGGTGAAAACCATGAACCCGTAGCCGTACACCAGCTTGCGCCCGACCGCGTCGGCGATCCGGCCGGCCGGGGTCAGCAGCGCGACAAGCGCCAGCAGGTAGGCCAGCGACACCCACTGGACGCCGGCCAGCGGGGCGCCGAACTCGCGCTCCATCGGCCGGAAGGTCAGGGTCACGATACTGGCGTCGAGCTGGCCCATGAAGGCGCCGAAGCAGACCACGCCGACAGCGAGCCACGGCGCACGGGGATTGCGCCTGATGGCCTCGGGGCGCGCGGCCTCGGCGAAAATGCTTCTGTCACCGAACATCCTGATATTCAGACTACAGAACGACAGGCGCCGGCGATACGGGGCGCACGGTGCTGCGCTGCCGCCGCGCGCCAGTGATTATCGGTGTTCGGCAGGCTTAGGCGGCCAGCCGTGAATACTCTGCGGTTCAGTGCTGGCCCGAGTTCGGTGCTGGCCAAGGTTCAGTGCTGGGCGGTTCGGTGCTGACCAGTCCGTGCCCGCCAGGGCCGGCGCGCCTGCGATCCGGGAAATCGCTAGGTTTCGTGCCGGACATGCCGGGGGCGGTGCTGGCCAGGAGCGCCCGGGGTCGGCAGACTCGTCAGGGGGAAAGTCTGAGCTTCGCCCCTGCGCGGCCGGGCACCGCGGAAAGGACGCCGATGCAGGAGCTGCGTCTCGTCGCGGTCAGCGAGGACGGGAGTTACGCGGTCCTCGCGGTTCCGGGCCGGAGCGGGCGGTTCTCGTTGCCCATCGACGACCGGCTCAGGACGGTAGCGCGAGGCCAGTTCTCCCGGCTCGCCCAGTATGAGATCGAGGTGGAGAGACCGTTGCGACCCAAGGAGATCCAGGACCGTATCCGGGCTGGCGAGACGGCGGACGAGATCGCCGACGCAGCGGGCGTGCCGATCGAGCGGGTCCGCAGATTCGAGGGGCCGGTGCTCGCCGAGCGGGAATTCCGAGCTCAGGAGGCGCAGCGGGTGACAGTCCGGAGCCAGGGTGACTCCGGACCCGGGCCGCGGCTGGCCGATATTGTCGGGCAGCGGCTGACTGATGCAGGCGCCAGCGCTGAGGACGCACGCTGGGACTCCAGGAAGCGGTCCGACGGGAACTGGCAGATTCAGCTGATGTTCACCATCGTCGGCCGGCCGCAGCTGGCCGAGTGGATCTTCGACCCGCGGCGCAGGCACGTAACGCCCGCCGACGACCAGGCGATCCGGCTGTGCCTGCCCGAGACTGAATGGCCGGCGCCGCGCATCGCCGCGCACGGCCCGGCCACCGCCACCGTGACGTCCATCGGCTCCCGGCTGGGACAGCCCGCGCACCCGTCAGAGCTGCGCGCCGATCAGGAATGGCGGTCGGCCCGCACGGCCGCCAGCACCCCCAAGGCCCCGGCGGCTCCTGCTCCGGCCGCGGCACAGTCGGCGGCTGGCACGGCCCCGCAGGCGGTCGCCGCGGACGCTGGACGGCCGGGATCCTCGGTGCCAAGCCCGCAGGGATCGCCGCTGGGCCAGCCTGCCGCAACCGTCTCGGTATCGGCGTCGGCGGGGGCCGGGGGTCAGGCCGGGGCTCCGGCCGGTGCCGCGGCGTCAGCCGCCAGCAGGGCGGAGGAGCATGCGGCGGAGCCCGACGACCTGGAGACGGCCCCGGCACGCCCGGCCAGGAAGGCTGTCGGCGCCCGGTCCAGGAGGTCGTCGGTGCCGTCCTGGGACGAGATCATGTTCGGGAATTCCCGGCAGCCCGACTAGACGTGCCCGTTGCGCCTGGGATCAGAGTTTGTCGATAAAGCGGATAAGTCGATAAAACTACTGAACGCGGGGCCCGGGGCAGCCGCGTCGCAACCGCAGTCGCAGCCCTGCGGATGGTCGGCCGGCGTAAGCTCCAGCAGCCAGGCGGCCAGGCGGCCAGGCCACATGACGGGCAGCCAGATGACGGGCAAACAGTGAAGTCGCGTGCTCCGGGTAATCGCGCGGCGGGCCAGCGGGCCGGCCGCGCAGCTATCGCTGCCGTCCTGATGTGCCTGCTCGCCGGATGCGGGCTGCTCGGCGCCCCCAAGCCGCTGCGGCAGGACGCGCCGCAGGTCATGACCGTGACGAGCCCGGTGTTCGGCGATGAGGTCATCCCCCGCGAGTACACCTGTCACGGCACGGGCCAGAGCCCGCCGATCTACTGGTCCGGAGTGCCGCAGGGCACCAAGTCGATCGCCCTGGTGGTGGATGACGCCGAGGCGCCCATCACGCCTTATGTGTACTGGATCGTCTTCGACATCAGCCCGGCGAGGTCCTATATCCAGGCCGGCCAGCCGCCGCCCGGCGCTCGCGAGGCCCTGAACAGCATGGGTCAGGCCCGGTTCGACCCGCCATGCCCGGACGGGCACAGGAATCACTACCGGTTCACTGTCTACGCCCTCAGTTCCAGGATTCACCTGCCCGGCGGCGTCGGGCTCAAGGAGGCGTGGCAGGCCATCGCGCGCAACGCGATCGCCCGCGGCAGGCTGACCGTCGCCGCAGGTCCTGCCCCGGCAGCCTGACCGGCAGGCTGACCGGCGGCCGGCACCGCGAGCCGATCGTGCCGGCAGCTGGCTGGGCCCGCTGTGACAAAGGGGGTGACAAACGGGCAACACGGCCAGGTAAAACTTCTCTAATTGCGTGACAAGGTCCATAGCGACCCGACAGAATCACTGTTCAGGTAATCAGCCTCTGACATCAACCAGGTGCTGCCTTTTCGGGGGAGGCTCGCGTCGATTGGCCGCGCGCGCTTAGTCGGTGCCGCCTTCAGGCCATGCTGGATAGGATGCGATGACCAAGATCGTGATCGGCCTGGCAGCAGTAGTGATTCTGGGCCTCGTCGTCGTGCTTCTCGCCATCCGGTTCCGGCGGCCAGATGAGGGCGATGACGTCGGCCAGCTGCCCGACGAGCGCGGCGGTGCACCGAGCCGTGACCGGCACGCCCGTGACCGGATGCCGCATCCCGATCTTCCTCAGGTCGCCGCCGCCCGCGGGTCCCGGCGTCCTGACGACGAGCCGCGGCGGGCCGGACGTGATTCAGCGCATCGGGGCCAGCGGGCAGCCAGCGGTTACGACCGCGGTCAGGACGACCGCGGTCAGGACGACCGCGGTCAGGACGACCGCACTGCCGCCTTGGCGCGCGCCAGGCGCGATGACCGGCGCGGCGACGACGCCGCTGCACAGCGGCGGGCCGGCAGCCAGCCCGCGGCCAAAACGCGCACCGCGAGCCGGAAGCGCTCTGGTACGGAAGGCGACTGGCCGAGCACCGACTGGGACGCGCTCTCAGATGTTGATTACTGGGCAGAGCTGACCTCGGACCGGCCGCTCACCACTACCGCCCAGCCGGCCGCGTCGTCGCGTGCTGCCCGGTCTGATGAGCGCCAGCACAACCGGCCAGCGGCCCGCCGCACTGCCCCGTCCCGGCCGGACCAGATCATCGCCGCGCCGACCACGGGTGGCGCGGAGCAGCAGGAAAGCTCCCGCCGGCCTGCTGTGGCCGCCGCCGAGCCGAGCCTGGCGGTGCTCGCCAGCATGGCCAGCGATCAGAGCGGGCAGCGTGGGCTCCCTGCGGTAGACGACGACCCGCTGACGAGCCCCTCGTTCCCCAGGGTCTCCGCATCCGACAGTCGTTCCTACAACAGCGGGCGGATCAATATCCCGGTGGACGAGCCGCGCCGAACGGTGTCCCGTGACGAGGCGACCCAGCAGTTCCCGAACTACGGCTCGGCGTCGCCGGAGCGGTCCAGCGGCTACAGCGCGCCGACTCAGCGGCAGCCCGGCATACATCCGGGCATACAGCCGGGCGGATCCGGCACACCAGCAGGCGGATACAGGCCGGCCCCCCCAGCCGCTGATCCGCTGGGTCTGCCGGCTTTCCCGCCCGCCGCCTCGGTCAACGGGTACGGCGATCGCGGCGGGCTGGCCGGCCAGGAGCCTGTCTCCGGCGGCTATCGAGCGCGGCGGTCCTGGCCGGATGCGGGCGCCGGGCAGCCGCCCGCGCCGCTCGGGCCGTCGGACCACTCGTCCAGTCCCTACGGGGCGTACGGCAGAAGTGTCAGCGCGCCCGGCTCCCCCGCCGTCGGCTATTCGACACCCTCCGCACTGGACGTGCCCAGCGGCGAGAGCCTGGCTGGCTACCGCGGTCAGGCAGGCGGCGGCGGTGCTCAGCCGGACCGGACCTACCCGGCCTACCCGCGCCCGGACGGCCTCAGCCGGGATCCGGCCGCATCACCTGGCCCGGATCCGGCCGCATCGCCCGGCCGCGGCGGCTGGTATCCGGAGCTTCCGGTTTCGCCAGGCCAGAACGGCTCGTTCCCGGATGCCCCCCGGCGCAAGCACGGCGCACCGGGCGGCGCAGCGCTCAACGGCACCGACTACCAGCCGACGAGTTACCCCGCGCAGCAGCCGTACGACGCCGACTGGACCGATCCCGCCGCGGCAGATCCGTACGGTTACCCGGGCTACGGCACGACACCTCGCTGACATCCGCAGAGATCCGCTGGGCGCGCGGGCTTGACAAGAGCGGCCCGCGCGCGCCGACAATGTGCCGACCCCGCAAGGCAGGTGAGATGCAGGACGGTACCCGAGATCATGCGCGAAGCTACCATTTGCACCGGCTCGCGACCGCGCTTGACACGCAAGGTTTTCACGCCACCGTAAAGACCACTTATCCGGCTGCGCTGCACGTCTTCATCCCCGGCGCGGCCATGCTCGCCGAGAGCATCGACTGCATTTCCGGCACGGACGGCGATGGCCGGCTCTGCTGGTACTACCGGTGGTCCTGGGGCGAGGTACTGCACGATACGGCAGACCCGCCAGGTGCCGCCGCGAAGATCGCCGAGGTACTCGCAGCGCGGTGACAGCAGGCGGCGACTACGACGGGCACGCGTCCTTCGACAGGAGAAAGGCACATGTCCGCTGAGCCCGTCACGATCAAGGCAATGGACGTCCCGACGTCCCGCCTGCGCACCCATGTGCTCGAGTCTGGCTCCCGGGAAGCGCCGGCGCTCGTCCTGGTGCATGGCAACGTTTCGTCCGCGCGATTTTTCGCTCCCACCATGAGCGTGCTTGGCGAGCACTGGCACTGCCTTGCCGCCGACCTGCGCGGGTTCGGGCTTTCCGAGGCGATCGGGGTCGATGCGCGGCGCGGCGTCCGCGACTTCGCCGACGACCTGCACGCCCTGCTCACCGAGGGCGGCCTGGTGCCGGGCGGGGAGCCAGCGCACCTGCTGGGCTGGTCGCTCGGCGGCGGAGTCGTGCTGCAGTATGCCATCGACCACCCGGCGGCGGTGGCCTCGCTCGTGCTGGAGAGCCCGATGTCGCCGTACGGCTTCGGCGGAACCCGTGACCTGAACGGCATGCCCTGCTGGCCGGACTTCGCCGGGTCCGGCGGCGGTACCGCCAGTCCCGAGATGGTGCGCCGCATCGCGGCGGGCGACCGCGGCTCCGACGACCCGACCTCGCCCCGCCGGGTGCTGACCACGCTCTACGGCCAGCCGCCCTTCGACCTGCCGGACGGGCTTGAGGACGAACTGGTCGACGGGATGCTGCAGCTGGCCACGGGCGAGGACTTCTATCCTGGTGACGCCGTCGCCTCGCCGAACTGGCCGGGTACCTCGCCTGGCGAGCGCGGCGTCAACAACGCGATCTCGCCGCGGTACTGCGACGTGTCCGGTTTCGCGGAGGTCGGCAGCCGGCCGGACGTGCTGTGGATCCGCGGCGACAGCGACCAGATCGTGTCGGATGCCTCGCTCGTCGACCTGGGCTACCTGGGCCTGCTCGGCGCGGTGCCGGGCTGGCCGGGGGCGGACATCTATCCCCCGCAGCCCATGGTCGGCCAGATGCGCGCCGTCCTCGACCGCTACCGAGCGGCCGGCGGTCGCTACCAGGAGACCGTGCTGGCCGGCTGCGGGCACTCGCCGCACCTGGAGCGACCGCAGGAATTCCACGCCCTGGTCGCCGGGTTCCTGGCCGCAGCCGTCTAACCTCCGGCTAGAGGAAATACCGTGGCCACGAGTTCATGCATGGTGCATGAATTATGGTAGCCTACAGATATGAGCGAGCCTACGGATGCGGGCATCGTCCAAGTCCGCGACGTCGATCCGGCGACACTCGCAGTCCTGCGCGACCGAGCCAGATCACTCGGCCAGTCGCTGTCGGGTTACCTGCGCGACCTGATGGACGCCGATGCCGCCGCGGAGACCAACGCCGAGGTCATCGCCCGAATCGCTCGTCACCGGGAACCGGTGGACCTGACCATGGACGACATTCTCGCGGCGCGCGACGAGGGGCGCCGTTGAGCCTCACCTACGTGATCGACTGCTCCCTTGTGGTCAACGCGCTGTCCGCGCGGGAGGGGGATGAGGTGCTGCGGCTGCGACTGTCCGTACCGCGCACGCTGCATGCCCCGCATCATCTCGACGTGGAGGTTGCGTCCACTGTCCGGGGGCTCGCGGCCGGAAAGAAGATCACCGATCACCGCGGCGAACAGATGCTCGCCGATTACTCCCGCCTGCGGATCACCCGCCATCCGGTCTGGCCATATCACCCCCGGATGTGGGAGCTGCGCCACAATCTGGGGGCCTACGATGCCGCTTACATCGCGCTAGCTGAGGCACTCGGCTGTGAGCTGCTGACAGGCGACGTCAAGCTCAAGAACGCCGCTGGGCACCATGCGACCGTGATCGTCACCCGTTAGCACGGAGAGCTCGGTCTCGAAAGCTCAGGCAGGGTCCCGGTGTTCACGCCTCTCCTCAGCGCGCCTGTACGACAGCCGCGCCCGTCCGGACACCGGGTCAGCCGCCGGTGCGAGTCAGCTTTGGTTGCCCGCCCTGAGCCAGGCGATGTAGTCGGCGGCTGCGTGCACGGTGTCGTATTCCGGCTCGAAATCGGTGTCCTGGCGGAGCCGGGTGATGTCAAGAGCGGCAGCTGGCCGGTCTGGACCCGCCGGGAGGTCGAGTTCGGCCTCGGGCACGGCTTCGCGGATCGCTGCGACCACCTGTGCGTTTGTGGTCACTCGCCCGGACGCGACGTTGTAGGTGCGGTGCTGGAGGTGCCCGGCGAGCTGGACCAGCGCTATCGCGCGGCCGGTGTCCTTGACGTAGCACAGGTCGAGCCCGTCCCCCAGGTGCGGCCGGATGAGCAGGCCGGACAGGTCCGGGGGCTTTCCGCTGGCTGCCGCGTGGATGAGCGCGGGTGCGGCGAAGAACGGGTCCTGGTGGCCAAGCGGGCCCCAGGTGCCGGAGATCCGGAGGCTGACGACCTCCGCGCCGGTGGCCTCCGCGAGCTGCTCCCCGAGAAGCTCGGCGATCTTCTTCGACCGCGGGATCGGATGCGGGGCGGTCAGGAGCACCGGCAGGTCATCCGTCAGCGGGCCGCTGACCTGGATACCGCCGTAGACCCCGAGTGTGCTGGCGAGGCTCACCCGGCGCACGCCCCATTCCGCGGCGACGCGGGCGAGGTTGAGGAGCCCGTCGAGCAGGCCCTGGGTGGCCTCGATTCCCCCGACCGTGCCCCGCGGCGCGGGGTAGCCCGCGAGGTGCACGATGCCGGTGATCTCGTGCCGCTCGCCGATCGCCCGCAGCGAATCCAGGTCGGCGACATCGGCCTGCTCCGCGACGACGGGCAGGTCCGCGAGATGCGGGGGGACCTGGCCGCTGCGGCGCTGCATCACGACGCTCGACTCGCCCAGGCCGTGCAGCGAGCGTACCGTGTGGGAGCCGATGAAACCGGACCCTCCAGTGACGAGAATCATCGCACTCCTTTTCTTCAGTATGACAAATCATCAGTAGAACTGACAGTCAGCTTACTGGTATTATCGGGGTGTGTCGAGGCCGGATTCTGACGCAGCGGGCCAGGCCCGCGCTCGTGACGACGTGCTCGGCTATCTCCTCAAGCACGCGCACCTCGCGCTGGAGCGCCGGACGCAGGCCGCGCTTGCCGACGTGGGGGTGACCGTCCGCGACCTCGGCGTGCTCAGGGTCATCGCAAGCGGGGAGGCGCAGTCACAGCAGGAAGCCGCGGCCGTGCTGGGCGTCGACCGCACCTCGATGGTCGCGCTCCTCGACGGACTCGAACGCCAGGGGATCGTCGCGCGCAGGCCTTCAGAACAAGACCGGCGACGCAACATCATCGCGCTCACCGACCACGGCTGGGAGGTATTCCAGCAGGCAGAGGGCCGCTACTCCGAGACCGAGCGGGACTTCACCGCGACGCTAGGCGACGCTGGAGCGGCCCGACTTCGACAAGCGCTGCGGACCGTGCTCAGCGACAACGGCCACGCCTGAACAGGCGCCCAGTGAAGTCTTCAGCAACGGGCAGACCACGCACGTAACCCGCACTGCGGCCAGAACCGCCAGCATTGATCATCGCCCCCAGCCACCAAGCGCGGCGGCGAGGATACCGAGGATTCCGGGGGCGGCATCCGCCGGTCGCCGAAGCGGTGGATGTTGCCCATGATCGCGGTGAGGGTGGCGTCGTCGACTCGGACGAGCGCGGGTCGCTGGACGAGCGCACAGAACGTGTCCGGTTCGGTGCCGACGACACTCCGGCGCCATTGTCGGCGGCGTTCGCAGAACTGCGGGCGGCAGTCGCCATCGTCGCCACCAAGCGAGATGTCGACACCCTCACCGAGGTGCTGTGGGCTGCGTTGCACGGATTGACCATGCTTGGCCGCAATGACCGTCTACGCCCGGGCCGCGACATCGATCGCATCGAGCTGCTCGTCGCGTTCTTCTTGGCCCAGCCGAGGAAGGGCCGGTGACCGATCTTCTGCGGGCGCCGCGTCAAACGGCGTGACGGTGATCAACTGGCGGCCGCCAGGCACACCGATCTGCACCGCCGCGACGCGCATTGCGCGAATCGTTGTTGGCGGGCGCTGGGCACGGTAGCCTTGCGCCCGTGCTGAGGCAGGTCGCGGAGGGTGTGCTGATCCACCAGAGCGAGTTCTGCCAGAGCAACGCCGTTATCGTGCACGGCCGGGCTGGCGTGTTGCTCATCGATCCCGGGGTGCACGGCTACGAAATGGCATGCCTCGCGAACGACCTGTCCGATTCGGGCCAGACCGTTGTGGCAGGCTTCTCGACGCATCCTCATTGGGATCACCTGCTCTGGCACGCCAGGCTCGGCGCGGCGCCCCGTTACGGCACGGCGCGCTGCGCGGCCACTGCCCGAGATCAGCTGTCGGACGGGCTCGATTCACGTCGGCTCGGCATCCCCGAGCAGGTACCGCTGGACCTGCTCGGCCTCATTACCGGCCTGCCCGGCCAGATGGCGCAGATTCCCTGGGATGGCCCTCAAGTCCGGATTGTCGAGCATCAAGCGCATGCCCCGGGCCATGCGGCGCTGCTGATTGAGGAACGCGGGGTTCTCGTCGCCGGCGACATGCTTTCTGATGTCTTGATTCCGATGCTCGACCTGAACGACACCGCTGACCCGATCGAGGACTACCTCGCCGCGCTGCGGCTGCTCGAGGGCGTGGCGGGCGACGTCGATGTCCTCGTCCCCGGCCACGGGTCCATCGGCGGAGCTGATCAGGTACACGCACGGATCGACCAGGATCGGGCGTACGTGCACGCCTTGGGTGACGCCCATGTTCCCAGCGACCCGCGGGTCGGCCCATCGGCCACGTACGGCAAGGATTGGCTGCCTGGCGTGCACGCACGGCAACTCCAGCGCCTCGCCCGAAGAAGCGAGCGCGACCCGACGCCCGGCTAGCGATCCCCTTGGGGGCGACGTCAGAACTTTCGTCGTCCTTGCCGTCGCGTCCGTTCGGGTCGCGCCGCGGGCCGCCCGGCGGGATGACCGCCATCATCCAGCGCGCCGTCGAGCGCAAGGGCTCAAGGAGCGGCGCAGAGCGCGCCGGTGGCTGTCTGGCGGCCGGCGCAGTCCCGCACCGCGGTATGGCTGGCGCCGTCGCGCTCGGCGGCGGACACGATCAGTCCCTGGCCCTCGAACAGCGGCGAGACGAGCCGGTAGGTGAATTCGCAGCTCAGCGGCCGCGGCGCGGTGCGCCGGGCCAGCTCGGCCATCAGCAGTGCCTGCAGCGGTCCGTGCACGACCAAGCCGGGGTACCCCTCGATGTCGCGGGCGAAGTCCCGGTCGTAGTGGATCCGGTGACCGTTGTAGGTGAGCGCGGAGAACCGGAACAGCAGCACGGTGCTCACCTCGACGGGCCACTCGGCCACCCCGGCGGCTCGCCCGGGCACCAGGACGGGCGGGGGCACTGACGGGCCAGCCGGCTCCGCCGGCGGAGCTGGGCCGGCGGATTGGCCGTCTGGCGGCCCGCCGGGCGGCCCGGCAGGCGGCCCGGCGGCGTCGCGGTAGACGATGTCCTGCTCCTCGGTGACCACGACCCGGCCGCCCTGGCTGATCTCGCTGCGCACCGTGACGAAGACCAGCCGCCCGGACCGGCCGTGCTTCTCCGTCGAGCTGACCTCCCAGGTCCGGCGGGTAGCCGCCGACCCGGTCCGCAGCGGGCCGCGCCGGGTGACCCGGCCGCCGGCGAACATCCGGCGCCGGCCGGGCCCGGGCGGCGAGGGGATGCCGCCGGCGGCCGGATGCCCGTCCTCGCCGAGCACAGCCTGCGGCGGCCGGTCGAGCAGGTACACCCAGTGCCACAGCAGCGGCAGCGGCGCGCCGTGGTCAAGATCAGGAAGCGGGACGCCAAGCAGGCCGGCCAGGGCCTGCGCCGGACCGCTGGTGATCAGCTCGGTGCGCTCCACCACATCGGTCCCGCCCGCGGCGCGGTCGGTGGCCGGGCTGTGATTCACCCGAGGGTGAACGGGTCGCGCGTGCCGCCGGTGAGCTCGACCCAGATGGCCTTGGTCTGGGTGTACTCATGCACAGCCTCGATACCGTTCTCCCGGCCGAGTCCGCTAAGACCGAAACCGCCAAACGGGACGTCGGGGCCGACGACGCGGTAAGCGTTGATCCACACCGTGCCCGTGCGCAGCGCATGAGCCACCCGGTGACCGCGGTGGATGTCCTTGGTCCAGACAGCGCCCGCCAGGCCGTAGCGGCTGTCGTTGGCGAGGCTGATCGCCTCGTCCTCGGTATCGAACGGGATTACCGACAGCACGGGGCCGAATACTTCCTCGCAGGCCACGGTCATGGCGGGCTTGACGTTGGTATACACAGTCGGCTGGACGAAGTAGCCGCCCAGGTGCTCGTCGGCCTGGCCGCCGGCCGCCACGGTCGCGCCCTCGGCAGCAGCGGATGCGAAGAACGACAGGACCTTCCGGTACTGCGGCTCGTTAGCCAGCGGGCCCATCTCGGTCCCGGCGGCCCGCGGGTCACCCAGGCGGATCGCCTGAGCCCGGCTGACGATCTTCTCCACCAGGGCGTCGTGCACCCGGCGCTCTACCAGCAGCCTCGATCCGGCCATGCAGGTCTGACCAGTCGCGGCGAAGACCCCGGCGACCACACCGTTGCACGCGGCGTCCAGGTCGGCGTCGGCGAACACCAGATGGGCGGACTTGCCGCCGAGCTCCAGCAGGACGCCGGTGATGTTGCCGGCCGCTGCCCTGGCGACCTCAGCCCCGACCCGGGTGGAGCCGGTGAAGGCGACCTTGTCGACGTCCGGGTGCGCCGCCAGGGCCTTGCCGACGGCCGGCCCGAACCCGGTCACGACATTGAACACCCCGGGCGGGAATCCGGCTTCCTCGAACCGGTCGGCCAGCTCGACCGCCGAGGCCGGGGAGTAGTCGCTCGGCTTGGCCACCACGGTGCAGCCCGCTGCCAGCGCGGGCGCGAGCTTCCAGCACAGCAGCAGCAGCGGCGAGTTCCACGGGACGATGGCCGCGACGACGCCGGCCGGCTCCAGCCGGGTGTAGACCAGGAAATTCGGCTTGTCCGATGGAATCGTCGATCCCTGGAGCTTGTCGGCCAGTCCCGCGAAGTAGTGGAACCACTCCGGCAGGCCGGCCAGCTGCCCCCGCATCTCGCGCAGCAGCTTGCCGGTATCGCGCGTCTCGACCTCGGCCAGCGCATCGGCGTCGCGCGCGATGATGTCCCCAAGCCGCCGCAGCAGCCGCGCGCGACCGAAGCCGGTCAGCTGCCCCCACGGTCCCGCCAGCGCCCGCCTCGCCGCCGCCACAGCAAGGTCGACATCGCCAGCGTCGCCGTCCGCGGCGGTAGCCCACGGGGCGCCCAGGAACGGATCGACAGTGTCGTAGCTGCGGCCGGACCCTGCCTGGATCCGCTGCCCGTCGATCACCAGCGGGTAATGCGGGACACCTGCTCGGGCGCTGGCCGGGGTGCGCGCTGCTTCGCTCGTGCTCATCTGGCATCCTCCCGGTGTGTTGCGACTTCCCCGGCGTCGGCTAGCCGGTGTCGTCAGTCCCAGCGTGGCCCGGCTGCGGGCCGGAGGCCAGCCCCAGTTCCGCGCGGATCGCCGCGGTGTGCTGGCCGAGGGCCGGGATGGCGCCCATCGCCGCCTCGCGGCCGTGCACGGTCACCGGCGGCAGCAGGGCCCGCAGCGGCCCGGCCGGCGAGTCCACCTCGCGCCACCGGTCCCGCGCCTGCAGCTGGGGGTGGGCGGCGAACTCCGCCGGCGTCCGCAGCCGGGCATTCGCGATGCCCGCCTGGTCCAGCAGGGCCGCCAGCTCGCCGGCCGGGACGGCCTTCAGCGCGCCGTCGATGATCGGGGTCAGCTCGTCGTCGTGTGTCACCCGGGCGGTGTTGGTGCGGAACCGGTCGTCGCTGACCAGGTCCGGGCGGTGCAGGATGCGCTCGCAGAGCACCGCCCACTCGCGGTCGTTCTGCAGGCCGATGAATACCTGGCTGCCGTCGCCGGCGGTATAAGGGCCGTAAGGGGAGATGGAGGCGTGCCGGGCGCCGGTCCGGCGGGCAGGCCGCTGCCCGTAGACGCTGTAGTAGAACGGCTGGCTCATCCACTCGCCGAGCGCCTCCAGCATGGCCACCTCGAAGCTGGTACCCCGGCCGGTGCGCTCGCGCTCGTACAGGGCAGTCAGGACTCCGCTGTAGGCGTACATCCCGGCGGCAATGTCGGCGACGGAGATCCCGACCTTCGCGGGCTCGGCGGCGGTCCCAGTCACCGACAGGAGCCCTGCCTCGCACTGCACGAGCAGGTCATAGGCCTTCTTGTGCTGGTAAGGGCCATCAGGGCCATAACCAGAGATTGAGCATGTGATCAGGGCCGGATAGCGTTCCCGCAGCGCCGGCGCGCCGAGCCCCAGCCGCTCGGCTGCTCCGGGCGCCAGATTCTGCACCAGGACGTCGGCGCGGCCGAGCAGGGCGGTCAGGACAGCCTGGCCGTCCGCGTCCTTCAGGTCGAGCTCGATGCTCTCCTTGCCGCGGTTCAGCCACACGAAGTAACTCGCCTGGCCGTGCACCGAGTGATCGTAGTCCCGGGCGAAATCGCCGGCTCCCGGCCGCTCGACCTTGATCACCCGTGCGCCGAGGTCGGCGAGCTGACGGGTGGCGAACGGGGCGGCCACTGCCTGTTCCAGCGCGACGACGGTGATGCCGTCCAGCGGCAGCATCAGGGTGCCACCGAGTTCCGCTTGACCAGCTGCCGAGCGATCACGTTGCGCTGGATCTCATTGGTGCCCTCGCCGACGATCATCAGGGGCGCGTCGCGGAAATACCGCTCGATGTCGAACTCGGTCGAGTAGCCGTAGCCGCCGTGGATGCGCATCGCATCCAGCGCGATCTGCATCGCAGCCTCGGAGGCGAACAGCTTGGCCATCCCGGCCTCCATGTCGACGCGCTGCCCGGCGTCGGAGCAGCGCGCCGCGTACAGCACGAGCTGGCGCGCGGCGGTCAGCTTCGTCGCCATCTCGGCGAGGTAGTTGCCGACGGACTGGTGCTGCCAGATGGGCTTGCCGAAGCTCTCCCGTTCCTGCGCGTACCGCAGCGCATCCTCCAGCGCGGCCCGGCCCACTCCCAGCGCGCGCGAGGCGACCTGGATGCGGCCGGTCTCCAGGCCGTGCATCATCTGGGCGAAGCCCTCGCCCTCGCGCTCGCCCAGCAGCGCCGAGACCGGTACCCGGAAGTCGTCGAAGGCGAGCTCGCAGCTCTCGACTCCCTTGTAGCCGAGCTTGGGCAGGTCCCGGGAGAGGACGAAGCCCGGTCCTTTCTCGGCCAGCAGGATGCTGATGCCCGTGTGAGCCGGCCGGGCCGCCGGATCGGTCTTGCACATCAGGGCGGTCAGCTGCGAATGCCGCGCGTTGGTGATCCAGGTCTTCGACCCGTTGATGACGTAGCAGTCGTCCTCGCGGCGCGCGGTCGTCCGCATCGCCTGCAGATCCGAGCCGCCGCCAGGCTCAGTCAGGGCCATCGTCGCCCGGATCTCGCCGGTAGCCATCCGCGGCAGGTACTGCTGCTTCTGCTCGTCGGTGCCGTAGGTCAGGATCAGCTTGGCGACCACCGTATGGCCGCCCATCGCTCCGGCCAGGCTCATCCAGCCGCGGGCGAGCTCCTCGGTCACCAGCGCATAGCACGACATGCTGACCTGCGTCTCGCCCCAGGGCTGCGGGATGGCGAGGCCGAAGACGCCCAGCTGCTTCATCTGGTCGATGAGCTTGTCCGGGTAGGTGTTCGCGTGCTCGAGCTCCCGCGCGACCGGCTTGACGTCCCGGTTGACGAACTCGCGCACCAGCTCGACGACTGCGGTCTCTTCCTCGCTCAGCTCGATCATCGCTGTCCTGTTCTCGGCATGCGGTCTCCTCTGGCCCCTGACGGCATCAGCAGTACTCCCGCAGCACACCGGCGGCGTTGTGCCAGGTCCAGGCGGCCGGGTCGAGGTCCAGCCCGGTCACGCAGTCAGCGAGCTTGGCGTCCAGCTCGCCGGCCGATGGCGGCCGGGCCGGTGATCCGGGCGGCCACTGCTGCCGGATCCGCAGCACGTCGCCGCCGCTGGTGTGAATCTCGGCTTCCAGCTCGCCGTCGAGCAGCCAGGTACCGCCTGGCTCGAGCTTGGTCTCGACCAGGCTGACCAGACGGCGCGCTGCCTCGCGGCGCACGGCAGCGTCGGTGAAGCTCGCAAATCCCGGGTAGCCGTCCAGCAGCGCGGCGGCCGCCGCGTACTCGATGCTGAACTTGCCCTGCAGCCCGGTGTCCGGCCGATGGTGGATGAGCGGCGCCACGGTGCCCTCGGGCGTGCGCAGGACGATCCGGCGCACCTCGTCGGGGTCCAGCCGTGCGCTGGCGTGCCCTCCGCGCGCGTGATCTCCGCGTCCCTGCCCTGGGCCTGCCAGGTCGGCCAGGGCGCTGATCGGGCGCTGCAGCGCATAGCAGCAGGGGTACATCTTGATCGCCAGCCCGTCCGGCACCGCCGGGCCGGAGAGATCGATAGCGGCGGCATCCCCGCCGACCAGGCCCAGCCACTCTTCCAGCGCTGCCGGGTCCGCCTGCGCCCCGGCCGCGGCTAGCTTCGCGGCCCGGATCCCGGCATCGACGGCGAAGCCCACCTGGAGCGATTTGGCGTCCGTGCCGAAGGCCCGCTGCACTCCGCCGGCGCCGGGAACAGCCAGCGCAATGGCCGTGGCGATCCGCTCGGGTGGCAGTCCCAGCGCCACTGCGGCGCCAGCGGCGCTGGCGGGCGCGCCGGCCGTGCAGGTCGCGTGCCAGCCAGCGGAGTAGTGCGGCCAGCCCAGGGCCGTCCCCAGCCTGGCCATCACGCCCGCCGCGGCCAGGTAGGCGCGCGCACCGCCGTCCAGCGCCAGCGAGGCCGGGACGCAGACCACGCTGACATGTGTCGTGGACGGCATGTGCAGGTCGTCGAAATCCAGGACGTGCCCGGCGACAGCCCAGCGCGGACCCTCCGGGAGGATCGCGGCCAGCCGCGTGACGCGATGATCCCTGGCCGCCAGCGTCACCGCGACGGTGTCGCGCAGCGACCGGTCCGCTAGCTCGAGGTCGCCGGGGGCCGGCCGCAGGTCATATGCCCACCGGGCCAGCGCCACGGCGAGCGAGGTCATGGGCTCTCCTCCCGGCTGGCGTGACAGTCAGCGTGCTCGGCCAGCACGGCCGGCAGCCTGACCGACAGCCTGGCCGACCGAACCGACGATATGTACGGCCATTTAGCCACGAGCAGCCGGAACAGTCAAGCGTCCGCGGACCGGCTGCCTGGGCCGCTCCTGCTGCTGGGGGCACGACCGAATTGTGGCCGCGGTTGGTGCGGAGCCGGGAGCAGCCAGACCGTGCGGGGGCTCTGCGAGGATGACGGCATGCGATTCGCGTTCAAGACCTCTCCGCAGAACACCACCTGGGCCGACATGCTCGCGGTGTGGAAGGAAGCCGACGGCATCGAGCTCTTTGAGTCGGGCTGGACCTTCGACCACTTCTATCCGATCTTCTCTGATTCCAAGGGCCCGTGCCTGGAGGGCTGGGTGACATTGACCGCGCTCGCGCAGGCGACGCGCCGGCTCCGGCTCGGCGCGCTGGTCACCGGCATTCACTACCGTCATCCCGCGGTCCTGGCCAACATGGCCGCCACCCTCGACATCGTGTCCGACGGCAGGCTTGAACTCGGCATCGGCGCCGGGTGGAATGAGGAAGAGTCCGGCGCCTACGGCATCGAGCTGGGCGGCCCAGCCGAGCGCAGCGACCGGTTCGAGGAAGCGTGCCAGGTCATCGTCAGCCTGCTGACGCAACAGACCACCGACTTCGCCGGCCGGTACTACCAGCTCACTGGCGCGCGCTGCGAGCCCAAACCGGTGCAGCAGCCGCATCCTCCGCTGGTGATCGGCGGCAGCGGCGAGCGGCGGACGCTGCGCACCGCCGCGCGATATGCCCAGCACTGGAACTTCGTCGGCGGGCCGCCCGAGGAGTTCGCGCGCAAGCGCGACGTGCTCTACGCGCACTGCCACGACATCGGGCGCGATCCGAAGGAGATCACCTTGTCCAGCCACATCCGGCTCGGACCAGGGGGCGAGGCAGGGCCGGCCGTGGACACCGCGGCCGCGCTCGGCGAACTCGGCCTCGACCTGGCGATCGTCACCCTCATGCCCCCACACGACCCCGCCGTGCTGGCCCCCCTCGCCGACACCCTCGCCCAGCTACGCTGACACGTCCAAGCCGACGCCTCAGGCGCTGCGACACGGTACGGAGCAGGCGGTGTGCCCGCGTTGCGGCGGCACGGCCGAGGTGCGGACCGTCCAGGAGTTGTTCGACCTGCTGGACATCATGCAGGACAACGCCACGCAGCAGGCCGAGCAGCTTCGGCAGCGCGGACCAGAGCCCGGCCCGCCTGGGCAAGCGGCTGTGACGGACCTATCAGGAACAGATCGTCCCGGTTCTCGATGCCAGGTCCGAACAGGCCAGAGGGGTGCGGGAGCAATCGAGACAAGAGCAGGCAGCCATCGTCGAGCAGTATCCTGGCCTGCGCGGCTGCCTGCGTGACCAGGTCATCTTCCTAGCCGGGGGTACCCGGGTCGTGCCACTAGCCGACGTCTGCCTGCCGATCACGCTGACGCAGGCCGATGCGCTCGTGCACAGGCTCCGCACACCCTGATTAGTGCTGGTGTCTGGCAGACTACGGCCTCATGGCTGGCGCCTATGAGATGCTGGCCGCCGACTACGACTGGATGTTCGGCGACGACGAGCTTGCTGACGGACGCGCGATCAGCCATCCGGCGACGGCCCGCCTGCTGCAGCGGATCAGCCGCACCAGCGCGGTGCTGGATGCGGCCTGCGGCACGGGTGTGGACGCGGCGGTGCTCGCGCGGCGGGGGTTCACGGTCTGGGCGGCCGACGCGAGCGAGGCGATGGTGGCGGGTGCGGCTGCCCGGTTCCGGCGGGAGGGGCTGGCGATCCCGCTGGTGCGCAGCAGGTGGGCGGATCTTCCCGCGGCCACCGGCGAGCG
>Ga0302326_10010274_pt1 | contig 20303 bp, 16 predicted proteins | sample Palsa_T0_3_FD_202264 | JGI IMG/M metagenome (GOLD analysis project Ga0302326, IMG submission 202264) | Peat permafrost microbial communities from Stordalen Mire near Abisko, Sweden - Palsa_T0_3 | ecosystem: Environmental > Terrestrial > Soil > Palsa > Peat permafrost | place: Sweden: Abisko...
AGTATTTCCCCCGCGTTGGAAATCTCCCGCCTGCCATAGCCTGCGCATTTGATCGCCCATGGTCGAGATGATGTCCTCGAGATGTGCCTCTTCGTCAGGTTGGACCTTTTCCTCGGCCAGCTCGAGACCCTCATCCTTGCGCCCCAGGTTAATAAGAGCATTGGTTGCATTAGTGAGCAATTGTTGGAAAAGTGCGTCGAAGGCGGGACGGAAAAAAGGATCGAATCGCCGTTCTAAGTGGACGAAGAATGTCGCGGCATCGGCGATCCAATTGAGCAGCCAGACGCCGGTGTCCGCTGGCGGCAAACCGTAGCCGGTAGCGCGCCTCAAAGTCATGGCTGAAGAGGGCAAGTATACTACGCGATTGCAATAGACAGCGATTAGGCCGATAAAGCACTATTACCGCGCGGAGATATGCAACCGTGGCTAATCGAGTTAGTCCGGTCGAGTCTTACGATTTACAACGACGGCGCCTTCACGGATTCTTACGGCGATGTTCGTCCGCAGAACGCGAAAGATACCGTCGAACCATCCTTCAAAGTCCTCGCAAAAACTGCACAGAAACACTAGATCGCCCCGGACGCCGGTGCGGGGTCCGATCGCGCCTAGAGACTTTCTTCCTCGGTTGACACCTTCTGGCCGAACGCGCCATACTTCGGCCCCAGTGCCGCCCTCATCTTGTGCTTCGTCAATGCCATGATTGGTGCGGCTCTTGCCACTATCCCCAGGAGGATTTCCATGCTCCGAAGTGTTTCTGCGGTACGGAATCTCTTTCCGCTTTTGCTGGTTGTCGCGGTCTTAATTCCTTTCGCCACCGCTTCCGGTCCCTACGTGATTGGTTCCTCCAACACGGTGAGCGCCGATCCCAATGTGACCCGTCCTTCGACAACCCCGTGCGTGGTGCAGCTTTTCAGCGATGCACAGTTCTACGATTTCAACGTCGAGAATTTCAGTTACGTCCCTCCCGCCGACTGTCCCGGACCGTGGGCCAAGGTAGTTCTTGAGGCCGATATTAACCTGAACGCCGGCATCCAATACGACCGCACCGCAAATTTCTGGCTGGGCCCCACGAACATTTACTTCGGCACCACCGCCGAGCCTTCGAACATTGGCCCCTCGTGGCATATCGAAAACGATCTTACCGATTACAGTTCGATCTTCTACACCGCGCAATCCGGCCAGGCGGATATCGGCAACACTCTGTGCTGCGGACTGACTTCTACCATCTATGCTTCGGCCTCGCTGGAGTTCTATCCTGTCGCTGCCGGTCAGACCGCGCCCGTGACCGCCAATGTGGTTCTGCCGCTTTCGGCGGGTCCCTCCGGCGGCACCGTCGCCCTGAGCTCAACCTCCAGCACCCTCGCCGGCACCTTTACCATGCCCGCGAATGTGCAAAGCGCCTACCTGGACGTCTACGCGCAAAGCCAGTCGGACGACGAGTTCTGGTACACCTGTGTTCCCAATGACGTTTCGTCAGAACTCGAAAGCTGCGGCGACACCGGCTTCCGCGAAACTGAGATTACAATCGACGGCCAACCCGCCGGCGTCGCGCCCGTCTTTCCCTGGATCTTCACCGGCGGCATCGATCCTTTCCTGTGGTTCCCGATCCCCGGCGTGCAGACGCTGAACTTTATTCCCTATCGCGTAAACCTCACGCCGTTCGCGGGAGTGCTGAGCAACGGCCAGCCCCACACCGTAGCGCTCAGCGTATTCAATGCCGACAATTATTTCTCGGCGACCGCGTCTTTACTCCTCTATCTCGATGCCGGTGCAACCCAGGTCACTGGCGCCATTACCGAAGACACACTGGCAAGCCCGTCTCCCGTGGTTACCGAGAAGCTGAATGTGCAGCCGACTTCTATTAGTGGGACCGTGGATGTCAGTTCGAAGCGGAGCTTCGTCATCTCGGGATACGCCAATACTTCCAGCGGCAAGGTGACTACGAAGGTCTCGCAGAGCGTCAACTTCTACAACAATCAGTTTTTCAACATTACGAATACGATCTACACGCAGGATATTTCGCTGGGTTCGACACTTTCTTCGACTACGACAACCTCGGGCGGCGGAGTGGCGGCTACGACCAATACGCAGTCCTATAACTTCCCGCTCACGTTGGATATTTCCGAAGTCGTATTATCGAACGGCAACATTAATCAGACCACAACCGCCAAACAGAACTACACCACATCGGTCACCGACAAACAAAGCAATCAGATCACCTATACCAGTTCAATGGTGAATACGGGGCAGCATGTCGACACCCTGGAATTCGACTCCTCGTTCGACTTGCTCGGGAACACCGGACAATCCAGCTCGCAGCAATACAACTCCTGGGACTCGACCGGCGCGGCGTATGTATGTGACCTTTCCGCCGCCGCAAACGTGCTGACCTACTTCAGCCCGGGATGCGCGCAGTAGAAGCCTATATGGGGTGCCCGTCCTTGTCTCTCCGTCCTTTGGAGAGACAGGGCGGGGACTTTGACTTTCACGACGAGCATGCTCCCCGTCTTCGTGAGACCCCGGCCAGCTCAACCCTTACTGCGGCGGTTTCGTGATCGCTCCTTGCGAAGCCGAGGAAACCAGCGCCGCGTACTTGGCAAACACTCCGGTGGGATAGCGCGGCTGGGGCGGTTTCCATTCTTTCATCCGTTGCCGCAGAAGCTCGTCGCTGATCTCAACTTCCAAAATGCGCTGGTTCACATCGAAGCGAATGATATCTCCATCGCGCACGGCGCCGATCGGCCCGCCCAGCGCCGCTTCCGGCGATACGTGCCCGGCCATCAATCCGTGCGTCGCGCCGCTGAAGCGCCCGTCGGTCAAAAGCGCAACCGACGATCCCAATCCCTCGCCCACCAGTGCAGCGGTAACGCCCAGCATCTCGCGCATCCCCGGTCCGCCCTTGGGCCCTTCGTTGCGGATTACCACAACGTCACCGGACTTGATCTTCTTATGAGTGACCGCACCCATGGCGTCTTCTTCCGATTCGAAAACTCTCGCCGGACCGCGTTGCTCCAGCCGCTCATGCCCGCTGATCTTGGCCACGCAGCCTTCCGGCGCGAGATTTCCCTTCAGCACTACGAGCCCTCCGGTTGTTTTTAGAGGCCTTTCCAGCGGCGCGATCACCTCCTGCCCGGGAGTCTCGATCGCGCTCTCGCTCTCCGCCTTTATGGAGAGGCCGGTCACAGTCTTCGCCGCCGGATGAAGGTGATTTCCGCGCAGCAACCGGCGCGCCAGCAATCGCACGCCGCCGGCCCGATGCATATCCGCCGCTACGAAGCGTCCCGAAGGTTTCAGGTCGGCAAGCAGCGGAGTCCGCTCGCTCACAGTCTGGAAGTCGTCAATCTGCAATTCGACGCCGGCTTCGCGCGCGATCGCCAGCAGATGCAGAACCGCGTTGGTCGATCCCCCGCTCGCAGCCACGGACGCGATGGCATTCTCAAACGCATCCCGCGTCAGAATCTCGCGGGGGCGAAGTCCTTGCCGCAACACATTCATCACGATTGTTCCGCAATCGAACGACACCTGATCTTTCTTCGCATCCATCGCCGGCACGCTGTTGAAGCCCATCGGCGAAAGCCCAATCATCTCCATCACGGTCGACATTGTATTCGCCGTGTACTGCCCGCCACACGCGCCCGCTCCGGGGCAAGCTACGTTTTCGAGTTCGTGCAACTCCTGATCCGTGATTTTTCCCGCTGCGTTCGCGCCGACCGCCTCAAACACATCCTGAATGGTGACATCCTTGCCTCGGTAGCTGCCCGGCGCAATCGTCCCGCCATAAAGCACAAGCCCGGGAATATCCATGCGCGCCAAGGCCATGGCCGCGGCAGGAATCGTCTTATCGCAACCCACCACGCAAACCACCGCGTCGAACATTTGGCCGCGGCATACCAGTTCAATCGAATCGGCGATCACCTCCCGGCTCACCAGCGAGGCCCGCATACCCTCCGTACCCATGGTTTCCCCGTCGGAGATGGCGATGGTATTGAACTCCATGGGCGTGCCGCCTGCGGCGCGAATGCCTTCTTTCACCTTGGCCGAAAGCCGCCGCAGGTGAAAGTTGCAGGGCATGGTTTCAATCCATGTATTGGCCACGCCGATCAGTGGCTTGCGCAGGTCCTCGTCGGTGAAACCAATGGCTTTGAACATGGAGCGGGCTCCTGCGCGCTCCCGTCCCTCGGTAATACCGCGGCTGCGATGTTTAAGATCCATGGGAAAAGATTACAACAGAGGCAGGGCGAAAATGCGAAACGCAGCGATCATGTTCAGCCCGGAAAATTCAACCCGGAAAAACGGGAAACCTGCGGTTGAAGTGGTGCCAGGAGGCCGCATTCCAACTGCAGGTTCCCCAATCGCATGATGCTTACCCAGGGAGCAATCATGCTGCTTACACTGCCAAAATCGAAACTTAAGCCAATGCCGCGCGCGCCGAAGGTTCGTCGCCGCTTGCCGAGGCCGGCGGATGCGGCGCCCACGCCCCATCCTGATCCCCGTGTTCCCGCAAAGACGCGCTCGAACGCACCTCAATGACATCCACAATCGCATACCACTCGCGGCAAAGTTGCCCCACCTGCTTCTGCGTAACTTCCAACTGCAGCGTAACCCCGTGATCCTGCGCGGCCGCTTCGGCGTGTACCGACGTAAGATCGAGCCCTCTGCGTGAAACCGCGTTGAGAATGCGCATGAGCGTCCCTTGCGCGTTGCGATAGCGAATGTGAAAGACTTGCATGTTAGCTTCCTTAGCCTCGTAAAATTACTCAATGTCTTCAAAAACCATCTCCGACAACGCCGCTCCCGCCGGAACCATGGGATAAACGTTCGCCTCGGGCGCGCAATCAAATACCAGCAACTCCGGACCCGGCGAGCGCAGGAAGTTGTCAATCGAATCACCCGTCTCGGCCGATACCGGATACTCCGCCATGGCGGCCTCATTCAACCGCCATCCGTGAATCTTGTAGGCCTTCGCAATGTCGACAAAGTCAGGATTATCGCTCAAATCAGTTTCGGCATAATTGCGCTCGTAGAAGAGCTGCTGCCACTGTCGCACCATTCCCAGATACTTGTTATCGACGATCACCATTTTTACCGGCAGGTTGAGTCGGCGCACAGTGGCCAGCTCCTGAATGTTCATCTGGAAGCCGCCATCGCCAGAGACGCAAAGCACGCAAGTATCCGGCTTCGCCAGTTGCACGCCGACAGCGGCAGGCAGCGCGAAGCCCATCGCTCCCAGGCCGCCCGAAGTAATAAACCCGCGCGGAGAACCGGCACGATAGCGCTGCGCCGCCCACATCTGGTGCTGGCCTACGTCGGCAATAATTACGCTGTTTTCCGGCAGCCGGCTGAAAAGTTCGTCGAGAAAACGAATGGTCGGCTGCGCCAGACCTCGCGGATCAAGCTCCGCGCGCTCCTGCCCGCAAGCCACCGCGCGCCAGCCGCTCCAGTCGGGCAGGGAAGCGCGGCGTAGCACGGCGTGAAATGTGGGAATCGTATCGGCCAGGTTGCCAATTACCGGCAACTCACAGGCCCGCACCCGATCCAGTTGCGCCGGATCAATTTCAAAGTGAACAATCTTCGCATTCGGCGCGAACCGTGTGGGGTCGCCGGTGACGCGATCGTCCAGCCGCGCCCCGAAAACCATCAGCAAGTCGGTCTCGTGCAGCGCGGTGTTCGCAGCCCGCGTTCCATGCATGCCGACCATCCCCAGGTAATAAGGCGATTGCGGTTGAACCGCCCCCAATCCGTGCACCGTGGCGAATGTCGGAACATTCAAATCATCGAGCAACCTGCGCAACTCCGGAATCGCTCCCGAAAGCTTTGCTCCCGCTCCCACCAGCGCCACCGGCCGCTCCGCCTGCTGCAGCAGCGCCACAATTGCGTCGCTGAAGGCGCCCTCAGCCTTCGCATCGGCTGGCCGCGCGAGCGGCGTAAACTGCACCGGCCCGGAGAATTCCCTCTTGGCTTTCAGGATGTCGGTCGGAATGTCGATCACAACCGGCCCCGGCCGTCCACTGCGTGCCCAGTAAAATCCCTCCGCAATCACCTCCGGGATTTCTTCAATCGTTCGCACCAGCCGGCTCCACTTGGTCAGCGAAAGCGTCACCCCGAAAACGTCCGTCTCCTGGAACGCATCCGTGCCAATCATTGCCGTGCGCACTTGCCCCGTGATGCACACCAGAGGGACTGAGTCCATCTTCGCGTCGGCGATTCCGGTTACCAGGTTCGTCGCTCCCGGCCCACTCGTCGCCATCGCGACGCCAACTTTTCCCGTGACCCGGGCAAACCCCTCTGCCGCAAACACCGCGCCCTGCTCGTGCCGCGTCAGCACATGCCGCACGCCGCTGCCATCGAGCGCATCATAAAGCGGCATGATCGCGCCTCCGGGATACCCAAACACCAGGTCCACCCCTTCGGCGCGCACGCACCGCAGAACGATATCCGCTCCCTTAAGCATTCTTGTTGTCATCCTGAGCGAGGATTGTTCTTTGTGCGGAGCGCAAAGAACAACCGCAGTCGAAGGACCCCTTGCACTCCGACATCACTGCCGGCCTCGCAAGGCGTTCCCAGCACCGGCCCCTCCCGCTAAGCATTCACCACCTGTTTAGCCTCAGCCTTCGGCGCCTCGGCCGGCTTCTTCGCCTGCTGTCCCGGAAGCCAGCTCATCATCCCCCGCAACTGCGCGCCCACAATCTCGATCGGATGCTGCTGCTCTTTCTCGCGCAATGCTGTGAAGTTGTACCCGCCGTCCTTGTTCTCTTTGATCCACTCGCGCGCGAAGGTTCCATCCTGAATGTCGGCCAAAGTCTTCTTCATGGCTGCCCGCGTGGCATCCCCCACAACTCTCTCGCCGCGCGTCAGGTCGCCATACTCGGCCGTATTCGAAATCGAGTACCGCATGCGTCCTAGCCCGCCTTCATAGATCAGGTCAACGATCAGCTTCATCTCGTGCAGGCACTCGAAGTAGGCAATCTCCGGCGCGTAACCGGCTTCCACCAGAGTCTCGAATCCCTTCTTGATAAGCGACGTCAACCCGCCACACAGCACCGCCTGCTCGCCGAAGAGATCGCTCTCGGTCTCTTCCTTGAACGTGGTCTGCAGCACGCCCGCGCGGGTCGAGCCAATCCCATGGGCATAAGCCAAAGCAAATTCGTGCGCCCGCTTGCTCGCATCCTGCTGGATCGCGATCAGCGACGGCACCCCGCGCCCCTCCGCATAAACCCGCCGCAGCAAATGCCCCGGCGACTTCGGCGCAATCATCACCACGTCCACATCAGTCGGCGGGACGATTGTCTTGAAATGAATGCTGAAGCCGTGCGAAAACCCCAGAATTTTTCCCGGATGCAGATACGGCTTGATGTACTGCTCATACACTGACGCCTGCGTCTCATCGGGCGTGAGCACATGGATCCAGTCCGCCCGCTTGGCCGCCTCATCTGGCGCCACTACCACCATGCCATCGGCGCGTGCCTGTTGTGCGCTGGGCCGGTTGGGCTCGAGGCCCACGATCACCTTGTACCCGCTGTCGCGCAGGTTCTGCGCCTGCGCGTGTCCCTGGCTGCCGTAGCCCAGGATCGCAATGGTTTTGCCCTTCAGGGCCTCAGGATTAGCGTCATGCTCGTAGAAAATAGTAGCCACTGGGGAATCTCCTCGTCTCGTGTGGGGAGGACACTCTCGTCCGCCGCCTTTGCCTTCTGCTATTGACCGCTTTCGACTTTGGCAAACCGACCGGTCGGTCGGTATGTTGAAATGCTACCTTCGCATGCCCTCGATGTCAAGCAGGAAGTCGGGTACCTCAGCGTAGGCTGTAGAACTACCGCTGTTTGACCCAGGTATTCTCAATCTTCGCGGGATTTCGCAATGTCTGCATCACCACGCAGTACTGCTCGGTCTTCGTCTGCAACGCGCTTAGCTGTTCCGGCGTGGCCCGGGGTGCCCGGACGTCGAAAATGACTCGGATGCTCTCAAATCCCACCGGCGCTTCCTTCGAGATTCCCAGCGTGCCTTGGAGGTCCAGATCGCCCTCGACCCTGACATCGATGGCCTCGGTAGGGATTCCCATGGCGGCGGCTACCATCTGACAAGTGATCTGGGCGCAGGCCGCCAGAGCGCCCAACAACAGGTCTCCGGAACAGGCGCCGCTACCTTCCCCGCCAACGCCTTTGTGGGCTTGCGCATTGTAGATCGCTCGCCCCAGATCCACCGAGCAGGAGACCGGCGCGTCGGTCTGCCGACCCGTCGCCGTCAACGTGATACGAGAACTGGCCGGATCTTGCCGGTACTGGTCTTTCAGTGGACGCTGCAAGGATCGAATATCCATGAATTCCTCGGAATCTCAAGTATTATAAAACGGGCCGAGGCTGCCGCCGCGGAACTGCGGCAGCGGCGAATCTAAGGGGTTCCTCGCTAATCGCGTCCAGGCGGCCGCCTCCACCGTCCGGCCACGTGCCAGTCATCTTCATGAGCTCTCCTCTCACTCCCGCTTTAAGGCCGTCCACCGTGTCGCCCGGGATGCGATTTGGGAATTACGAGATTCTTGAGCGGCTCGGCGCCGGTGGCATGGGCGAAGTTTATCGCGCCAAAGACACCCGCCTTGACCGTGTGGTCGCAATCAAGACCCTTTCGCTGGACCGCAGCTCTCAGCCGGAAGCCATATCACGATTTGAGCAGGAAGCCCGTGCCGCGTGCGCGCTCAACCACCCAAACATTGTCACGATTTACGAGCTCGGGCAGGTGAACGGCGAGCACTACATCGCCATGGAGTTGGTCGATGGGCAGACGGTACGGGACCTGCTTAGGTCTGGCCCCATTCCAATTCGCAAGGCGGTTGCCATCGCTGCGCAGATTGGCGATGCTCTGGCGAAAGCACACGAAATTGGCATCGTTCATCGCGATTTGAAGCCGGAAAACCTTATGGTTACTGGCGATGGCACGTGCAAGGTTCTGGACTTCGGGCTGGCGAAACTGCGGGCTGGCCGGGTCCGGGGTTCGGATGCTGCGGCCAGCTCCACTATCAGCGAGTATGGAATCGTGATGGGCACTGTCGGCTATATGTCGCCGGAGCAGGCAAGGGGTGCGGAAATCGATTTTCGTTCCGACCAGTTTTCCTTCGGGTCGGTGCTCTACGAAATGGTCACTGGGCTGCCTGCGTTCCAGAAAAAGACGCATGCGGAAACCACGGCGGCCATCCTTCGGGATGAGCCCGAACGAGCTGGTTCGAGAATGCTGCAAGCCCCCGCTCCCTTCATTTGGATCGTGGAGCGCTGCCTGGCCAAGAACCCAGAGCAGCGCTACGCCTCCACTCGGGATTTGGCTCGCGACCTCGTTGCCATGCGCGAGCGGCTCGCCGAGGCCCCGCTCCGCCATTGGGAACCTCGCCCGGCCAACCTCCCGGTGCAGCGCACCGCCTTCATTGGTCGCGAGCCGCAAGCGGCTGCGCTCCGTCAGCTCCTAAGCCGCGAGGAGGTGCGCCTCGTGACCCTCACGGGTCCGGGCGGCATCGGCAAGACGCGACTCGCGCTGCAGGTGGCGAGCGAAGTCGCAGGCCAATTTCCGGGTAGCGTCTGCTTTGTCGCGCTGTCAGCAGTCCGGGACCCTGGATTGATCGCTTCCGCCATTGCGCAAGCGGCGGGGGTGAGCGAAACCGGCAATCAGCCGCTGCAGGAAAGTCTGAAGGAGTTCGTCACCAGCCTGAGCCAGCCGATGCTTCTTCTGCTCGATAACTTCGAGCACCTGGTTGCCGCCGCTCCTGTGCTCGCTCAACTGCTAACCATCGGCCCCAAACTCAAGGCTGTGGTCACGAGCCAGGCTCCCCTGCATATCTATGGCGAACATGAATTTCCGGTGCCACCGCTGGCGCTCCCGAACCTTAACGCCCTTCCGCCTGTGGAAGAGCTTGCTGGTCTTCCGGCGCTGGCACTTTTTGTGGAGCGCGCGCGCGCGGTGAAGCCCGAATTCGTTCTCACCAGGGAAAACGCACCCGCAGTGGCCGCGATCTGCGCCCGGCTTGACGGGCTCCCTCTCGCTATCGAACTTGCGGCGGCGCGAATCAAGCTGCTTTCGCCCTCCGCCATGTTAGCGCGCCTCGAAAGCCGTCTGAACCTGTTGACCGGTGGCGCCCTCGATTTGCCCACCCGGCAACAAACTCTTCGCAGCACCGTCGACTGGAGTTACGGACTTCTCAATACCTCGGAACAAAAACTCTTCCGCAGGCTTTCTGTGTTTAGCGGAGGCTGCACGCTGGAAGCCGCAGAAGCCGTGTGCGATACCAAGGGTGATCTGGGCCTCGACATTCTCGACGGAATGGCTTCCATTGTGGATAAGAGCTTGGCGCAGCAGGTCGAGCAGGCCGATAACGAAACGCGCTTCTCCATGCTCTCCACCATTCGGGAGTATGCTCTCGAACGTCTGGCCGAGAGCGACGATGAGCCGGCGACTCGCCGGGCCCACGCCGCTTACTACCTTGTGCTTGCCGAAGAAGGCGCCGAGGACGCTGGGGTTCGCCCCGAATGGCTCGACCGTCTTGAAGTCGAACACGACAACTTCCGTTTGGCGCTCGATTATTTGATCAAGACTGGCGACGCCGATTGGGGCCTTCGCTTGGGCGCTGCTCTGTTTCATTTTTGGGAAACCAGGGAGCATCTTACCGAGGGTCGCGACGCCATCACGAAGCTCCTGGCGTTGCAAGGAGCCGCAGCGCGTCCGAAGCTCCGCGCCCGTCTGCTGTTCGCTGGGGCAATTCTGGCGGGCGAGCAGGGCGATTACCGATCTGCGCGGCAACTGCTCGAAGAGAGTCTCGACACCTCTATCGAGCTAAAGGATAACCGCGGCGCTGCCGTCGCCCTGAACGCATTGGCGGTCTACGCCCGCGATAGTGGCGAACTCGCCGATGCTACCCTGCTGTTCGAGCGCTGTGTCGCAATATGGAAGCAGCTCGGAGATTCGGCTGACATTGCGCGATCCCTTAGTAATCTCGCCAACGTGATGAAGATGCAGGGCCAATATGTGCGCTCCTCCTCGCTTTACGACGAGTGCCTGTCGATGTTCCGTAAGGCCGGAGACGGCGCGGGAGTTGCTTGGACGCTGAACTATCAGGGCGACGTAGCCCGGGAAAAATCGGATTTCACCGCGGCGCGCTCCTTCTGCGAACAGAGTCTGGCGGCGTTTCGCCAACTACAGGATGGCTGGGGAATTGCGAGCGCACTCTCCGGTCTGGCGAGTCTATGCAGCGATCGGGGTGACAACGCCGAAGCCCGACGTTTGTATGGCGAAAGCGTCACGTTGTTCCAGGAACTGGGTCACAAACGCGGCATCGCGAGGGTGCTCGAATGCTTGGCCGCGGATGCGGCGGCGCAATCGAATGCGAAGCTGTCGCTACACCTGGCAGGCGCCGCCGCCGCGCTCCGCCAGCGATTGGGCGCCCCGCTTACCCCCGCCGACCACTCGAGGCTGGAAAAGGCCCTGGAATTTGCGCGCCGAACGCTGGGCAATGCTGCGGGTCTAACGGCTTGGATGGAAGGCTGGGCGATGCCAGTCGAACAAGCTGTAGAGGAAGCGCTAAACAGCGCGGCGGAGGCAACTCGAACTCGAAGCTCCGCTTAACTCACCCTGCCGTGTTGGGATCGATCAGACGTCGTACCGCGGAGACGCGGTTAGCCGGAAAACCTCCCCGGCGCGCGTGTTCGCGAACCGTCTCTTCGTCCGGAGCCAGGTACACGCAATATACTTTGTCGCCGGTGACATAGCTATGGAGCCACTTGATTTCCGGCCCCATTTCCTTCAGCACTCCTACCGACGTTTGGGCGACTTCCTTTATCTCCGCATCCGATAGATTACCCGCGCCCGGAATTTCCCGCTCGATTACGTATTGGGGCATGACCACCTCACCGAACGCATAGTACCAGATTTTTCGGATGATAAGCTCCGCTGGATGGCGCTGTCGGCTGGCAATCCGGCCTCCGAGTGTTTACCATGTCACCCGATGGCCCGCGAGACCGTGGTCGATTCCCGGCAGGAAATTCTGCGCGCCGCAGCCCGCCTGTTTCAACAGCGTGGCTACGACGCCACCTCCATGAACGATGTGGCTGCCGCGCTCAAGCTCAGCAAAGGCGGCCTCTACCACCACTTCCAGAGCAAAGACGAGATCCTTTTCGAGATCATGAACCACGCCATGGAGATTACCCGGGAGCGGGTTCTCGATCCCGTGCGCAGCATCGCCGACCCCGAAGACAGGCTGCGCGCTCTGATCCGCCTGCATATCGAAGTCGTGCTCAGCCCCCGCGACCGCGAGATTACGGTGATGCTGCACGAGAACCACCCCCTGCCGCCGGCGTTGCGCAAACGCATCAACTCCCGCAAGAAGGATTACATCCACTTCCTCGAAAACCTGATGACGGAGGTTCAACAAAAAGACGTTCGGCAGAAAGCGCAGAGAAAACCTCAGGTCGCACGCCAGGGCGTCGGCCGAGTCAGCCCGCGCGCCGCAGCCTTCGCTCTGCTTGGCATGATCAACTGGATCTATCAATGGTACAAACCGGAAGGCGAGTTGCAGGCGCAAAACCTCATTCCGCAGTTCACCGACCTCATCTTCGGAGGCATCCTCTCTTGAAGACTGTTTTCGCGAGCCTCCCGGAGATCGAGGAGCGGCGCGCCGGGAGCAGTAAGCCCTACCGCGAGTTTCTCCGCGTGCCGGCGATGAGCGCCGGCCTCTACGTCCTGCCCGCCGGGGGCGCGGACCACCAGAAGCCGCATCGCGAAGACGAGATTTACTATGTACTTCGAGGCCGCGCCCGCTTCCAAGCCGGCTCCGAGGGCGACAAGGAAGACCGCGAAGTTTCCGCAGGCAGCGTGATCTTCGTCGCTGCCCAAGTCGGGCACCGCTTCTACGACATTGCAGAAGAGTTGACCATTCTTGTCATCTTCGCGCCTGCCGAGACCTGATCTGCGACGAATCCACATGGATTACGAAATTACTCCGATGCACGTCGAGCATTGGACCGCTGTTCGCGAAATCTACGGTGAAGGCATGGCGACCGGCAACGCGACCTTCGAAACCGAACTTCCGGAATGGCAAAAGTGGGACTCCGCCCACCGCAAGGACTGCCGCTTGATTGCACGCAAGCTCGATCAGGTACTCGGCTGGGCCGCGCTCAGCCCGGTCTCCGGTCGCCGCGTTTACTCGGGCGTTGCCGAAGTCTCCGTCTACGTGGCTGCCGCGGCGCGCCGCAGCGGCGTGGGCAAATCGCTTCTCCAGGCGTTGATCGCAGAATCCGAGCTTCACGGCATCTGGACGCTGCAAGCGGGAATCTTCCCTGAGAACGTCGCCAGCATCGCGCTGCACAAGTCCTGCGGATTCCGGAAAGTTGGTCTGCGGCGACGCATCGGCAAACTCGGCGAACGCTGGAGAGACGTGATGCTACTTGAGCGCCGAAGCGCAACCGTAGGCATTTAGCCGCGCACTGTTTTCAACTCGGTACTCGGTACCAGGTACTTGGACTATTTGGGTGGAATCCAATAAATCTCTTCCAGGACTGCCGACCGGTCGACAAATCCCCGCCGCTTCAGAATTGCCTTGCTGTTCGCGATCATGTCAGGATGCCCACACAAATAGGCTGTGGTATTGCTCGCGTCAAGTTCCCAGTGATCGGCATACTTGCGCAGCACATCGTCGGCGCGTCCAATCTCTCCCGGCCAGTCGGCATGATCCCAGGGGCGGCTCACGGTGGGCACATACTTGAACCAGGGCAGTTCGGCATCGAAGCGCGTCAATTCGTCTTTGTAACCGAACTCCCACGGACGGCTGGCGCCGTTGAGCAGGTACAAGCGATGGCTGCCATCAAAGCGGCCTTCCTTCCAGTCTTTCGAAAATTGCCGGACGAAACTGACGAACGGAGCCACACCCGTCACGGTTGAAACCAGCAGATGATTTTTCCGTCCGCTCTCCGTATCGAGCGTGAATTTGCCCTTCGGTACTTTACGCATCAGCAGTTCATCGCCCGGCTGTAGTTTGTAGAGCCGCGGCGTGAGCGCTCCTTCCGGCACCAGTTCGAAGAAAAACTCGATTTCACTTTCAAAAGGCGCCGAGACAATCGAGTACGGACGCTCCGTCCGCTTGCCGTCATGCTCCACTCCCAGGGTCGCGTACTGACCGGGAATAAACTTAAACTCTTCTCCGGCTTGAAGACGAATCATCCACAGGTCAGGCGCGAAGTCCATGCGCTGGGTGATCCGCGCTTGATAAAATTTGTCGTCTAAGGTCATCATTTCTTTTCGATCATTTCCTTTTCGATTCAGGAATTGCAAGAAGAACTCGCACCCCTAAAGCCAACATTGCGGCTCGACAAAGTTGTGCGATGATACACGGCAGGCCGGCGATTTGACAATGGAACGGGCGCTCCGACACAGCCTCTTAGAAGAGGACTTCGAGAGCAAAATACGGACCTGTTCATTTCTCAACCCACAGTGAGCGGTCCCCGCCGTCGCCCGCCGGCGTTGCTTCCGGATTGGCACTCATCGAACGAAACCTTGCCAATTCGTCTTCCGTCTTTTTCCACGCCCCGCGATTCTTCTTGGTCGCAATCGGGGCGTTCGGATCGGAGTAGAAGGCTAGAATATTGTTCCTCAACTCGGGCGTGACCTGGTCGAAGTTGTGCCCAGCGAGTTGATCGAGAAGACGGGCATAGGTTTTATCGGTGAGAGCGTATTCGCCGGCACGCGTGTCGTGGCCGGTGTCAAAGTCCGTGTTCGCAAGCTTTAGATTTCCCGCAGCAGTCTCACTGAGGAGTTTCGTATAGTTCTCCACTGTTCGGTCCACGCTTGCGATGTAAAGATCCTCCGTTTGCTGGGTAGGAACCTTAAAATCAAGCGCCTTGAAGGGCCCGATTTTCGGGACGAGCTTGAAAAGGAATGCCAGCACCCGCGTTCCGAAGCCCGGACGTTTGTAGGTTCTCCCCCATTCTTTTTGGTAGTTCGTGCGCGAGAGGTAATAGCGGAACTGGCGCACCCGGAAGTTAGGCGTCTCCTTGACGATCTCATTGCGTCGCGTGACCAGCGCCACGCGAGTCATCTCGGGAATCACGGTGCCGATTGCACGCCGGAAGGTGCCGAACGCCAGGTCTTCGTTCGAAATCACGTCGCTAAGTGGAATGTTGTACGTATCCTGAAATGCCCGCTCCAGCACCGGTTTCGAGATTTCGAAGCCGATGAAATCGTGATAGCTGTCGGAGGTGAAGCGGTTCTTCGCCACCTGGGTTACATCGAAGCCAAACTCGGTGCGGATGTGGTCCCTGGGATTGTCCTCGTAGGTGACCACGTCCCCATATTTCTTGCGGAGCTTGGGGAACTCAATGCCAACCACCTTATTGATGGTTGGATGTCCGCAGTTGTCGGCCGAATAGTGAGCCAGAGCGCCCAGGGCAAAAGCATACTCGTCTACATTGGACGCTTCGTTCACAAGATTGACGACGAGATCTCCGCTGCGGACGTAGTGCGTGAGATCGCTGAAGTATTTATTGCCAAACGGGTAGTAGCCCATGTCCGGCATCACCGATCCGCCATAGGCAAAGGCGTGAGCCTTCTTCAGATCGTCGTCTGCGGCGCCCGGAAAGCGCTGTTTCAGCAGGGGAACGATGTTGTCTTTCCACAACAGGTCGACGACTTCCTCATGGGTCAGCACGGAGTAAGCCGCACAGGTCTGCACGGTCGGGAATGTCAGGGTCGCCACTATAAACCAACTCGCAACTCGCCGGAAATGCAGGATCGATCTCATTTTCCGACGACAAGAACCACAAAGCTGTCAGGCAGGATTGCGGGCCGCGGATGGGGATTCTGCGGTGTCGCCGCCGGTGCAGGCCCGAAGTCCGCAGTTACGACAAACACGTTGTGCGTCTTCGAATCGAGCGCCAGGGTGCGTGCGCCCTTCTGCGTGGGAACATTCTCAGCGACGCTGAATTTGTCGGGAGATTCCTCCTGCACTACCGTCAGCACGCCCTCGCCGCACGATGCAAAAGCCAGTCCGCTTCCGGCGTCGAAGGTGGTCGCATCGACTCCATGACCGATGGCGGGAGTAGCCAGCACTTTACCCGTGTCCGCGTTCACCACGGCCATCATCTGGTTTTCGCAGCCCACGAAAAGGCGGCGATTTTTTCGATCAATCGACAAACCGGAGGGCGATTCGCACGGAGCGAGAGGCCACTTCGTTTTGACCTCCAATTTGTTCGGATCAATCGCCGTCAGCTCACTCTTGTCTTCGATATTCACAAAAATCTCGCCTTTGGCGTCGCTGGCCGCGAACTCCGGCTTGCCATCCAGTTTGATCGTGCCCAGCACCGTGCCCTTAGCGGCATCGATAGCCGTAGCGTCCTGGCTGCGGCCGTTGAACGCAAACACCCGCCGGGTCGCCGGGTCGTAAAGAATCGCATCAGGATTCTCGCCCGCCTTCACTTTGGTGATCGTTGCCAGCGTCTTGAGATCGAAGATGCTGATCGTCCCTTCGCGTCCGTTGCTGACGAAACCGCGGCCCAGCTCCGGGGCGAGCGCGATGCCGTGAACTCCCGGCGTGTCGGCGATCTCCCCCACCTGCTTGCCGGAATCGAGATCGAGCACGATGACATGAGTTGCCCGGGAAATATAAAGCCGTCGCGCCGCCGCGTCAGCGGTCAAATAATCCCAACCGCCATCACCGCCGATTTTGTAGCTGTTGACAACTTTATATCCGGGAGCAGACGCCGCCAGAGACGCAGCGCCAATCAGAAGAAGCAGCGACGCCGTCAGGCGACGGCTCATGAGTTTTGTCTTTCCGATCACGATTGTTTTTCCCTAACCTTTCCGGGCCACGTCGCCGGATTCGATGCCAGCGTGGGCGCTCAGGTAGCCGTCATTCTCCGTCCCACTCAGTTGGGCGGAGCCCCGAAGTAACTTTACCCTATTGCGGGACGTCCCTAGACTTTAGATCATGGATGTATTTCTGCAGAACTTGCCGGCGGAGGACGTGCCGGAGCAGGACGATCAACGGCGGGGCCTGCCAAAGGAGCGCTCCCTGCACGTCGTCGTCATGACGGTGGGAATTGTGGTCGCGCTCCTGGTGTGCTTCGGCGGGAGCGTCAGCAAGGTTTGGGGAAAAATCGCCGGGCCATTTTCGCTGAGAGAAGATTCTGACGTTTCTTCGGCAGCTTTTTCCGTATCCGACCTGGAGGGCCAGAGGCCGCAAGAACAGGCCGAACTCCTGCTGGAGCGCGCCGTGAGCCGCTCTGATCGGGCCGCCGACGAGAGCAACGCCCAGATCGAAGCCCAAATCGAGGCTAGGATCGAGTCCCGCATCGATGCCTGGCGAGGCCAGCTCAAATGGGACGCGCAACTCGGCAACCTTACTACGATCGCGCTCAACTCCAAAGATCAAAGCGTGCGCACTTCCGCTGTCGAGGTACAACTCGCGGCTTACCGGCTGCCCAAGAGCGAGGCGAGTGTCGACGCGCTGGTGCGGCAGGCTGATTCCCGCGATCACACGAAGAAGATTTGGGCATTGTGGGCTCTGGGCTTGCTGGGCAACCGCGGGATTGAAACGGATCGCGTGGTCGAGGTGTTGAGCGCGCAGCTAAAAGGTTCCGGAAAAAGGCTTGACGGGAATCACAACGCCGGGGATCACAATGAAGACACGCGCCGTTGGGCCATCGAAGGCCTGGCCCTGGTAGGAACGACTCCGACCATCGCGCCTCTGCTGGAAACGATGCGCAACGATCCGTCGGCCAGCGTGCGCGAACGCGCCGCTTGCAGTCTCGCACAGTCCAGCATGTTGAGCCGCCAGCAGCGGCTCATCGCTGTGCCGCAGCTCATCGATTACTCGAGCGATGCAGCGCTCGATGCTCAGACCCGCGCCTGGGCCTTCCAGGCTTTGGTCGACATTACACAGCAACGCCTCCCCAACGACTCTGCGGCCTGGCGCAACTGGTACCAAAACCACAGCCCGGAAAACTGAGCACGCACTGCCTCACTAACTGAGAATTGAAGAACCGATTGGAAGCGACACACTGAAACGCCGGTGGAGACCACGTGAACCCGGCCTTCCACCGGCATAAAAGTCTAGGGACCGAAGCTTGCTTGTATCACGGCCCAGGTGGCGATCACACTAGCGGCCGTGGTGAAGGCACCATATTTCGAGTAAATGTTTCCAGCTTCCTGCTTGGCTTGCTCAATATCGCCCGATGGATTCGGTATCTGCGGATCGGATGCGTTTCGTATCGCATGCCACTTCACATTCGCAAACTGTTGCAGAGCATTGCCCACCATCGCATCTCCCATGTCGCATGCCTGGCCTAGTCCCTGAAGTTTGTAGTAGTTGGTGGAATCGTCAAAGCCGAAGAAATCAGTGGTCACAATCGTGTCCTGGGCCGTGTCCCACATCTTCGGGACGGGTAGGGCACCTGCAATGCGCGAAGCGTTGACCTTGGTAAGCGCTGGAGTGATCGCCGCAATCGCGCCGGCTGGGATGGGAGACGTGGCATAAGAAGCCGTTGCCCACGGCTCACCCTTGAACTGGGTTACGCAGTCAAACTTCGTATAGCCGGCGATGATAACATCCCCCAGCTTAACCTCTTTCCCGATTCCTCCGCCGGTTCCCGTGGTGATGAAAAGTCTTGGTTGCACAGCTTGCACCACCTCGGTGATCATTTTCCGCACCGGATATTTGGGCCCGTCATAGTCGAGGTGTAAGCCCGATTTCATTAACAAGACCCGGGCCTTTCCGATGCGGCATGGAAAGTACAAGCCAAGACTGTGGTAGTAGCGCGCCATGTCCGCTGTTTTGTCGTTGAAGGGAGCCATTTCCCCGGTGACGAGCGGAATGTAATTCTCCACATTGTGCCGATACTCGTACCATTGGGATACTTGGAAGCCGGGTGTGAACAGCGCCGCCAATGCTGCCGCCTCGGCGGACGTCCAGGTCACGACGACGGCATCGTAGTCCTTGAACTTCGACAAGTCGGCGCTTTCAGCCGGCGCCGGTTTCAGCGGTTCGGGCGTAGGCTTTGTGGCTGCGGGCCACGGAACCATACTCGGGAGCCGATCACTCTCGCTCAGAAAAGCAGATTCAACGCCGGCTGCTTTGAAACGCTCTTGTGGATGCTCGGGATCGTAATTCAGCCGGAGATCTTCGACATTAACGTGATGCGAAGGCGTGAACGCGCGCTCTGCCATAAGCTCTATCCTCCTAATCTTGCCGCGCTTGCGGCTTCTGCGGAACCAGATGCGGGGAGGAAAGGGAAGTGTTCGGCTCCTAAACATCGAAAGGCAGCACTTCCACTCTGAACCTCCCCAGGCCGAGACCGGATGGCCCTTCCGGAAGGCCGTTTTCAGCTCACTCATGGATCATGACGCAAGCTCCTCTCGTTGGGAAACGTTGGGAACGTGTACTTTAGCCGGATCCTGCCCCGGCTTAGTTTCAGGGATGGGGGCCCTTTATCTCGCGCCTTTGGAAGTAGAACGACGTGACGCTACCACAAGCCCATGCCGCGTCAATTGCCGTCGCCAAGAAATTCCGGATTTCGTAACAAAGCGAGCGGTAGCCACCTTGGGCCCTAATACTGGCCGCCGCACGAACGCATCCGTTCCATCGCCGTGCGCTCGGCCCGACAAGAACGAAGACAAGAACGAAAAAGAGGTTAGGCCTTGCGGCCAAAATTAATCTGGCAAGCGTCTAATAATTGATAGCATCAGGGCAGGGCTCGTCGTACTCTTTTCTCTTCAGCATGCGCGCTGCGAAACCGATCTCCGCTCAAGTGCAATCGGCAGTCACCGACCTGGTGGCGGAGCTGCATGCCAAGAGTGGCTGCGAGAAGATCGGCTTGGCCCGCGAATCTCTCGCTGCGATTCTCTGTGACGTGGCCACTCAGTACTTGCCCGCCGGGAATACGGAAGCGGAAGTCCGCACGTTTCTGCTTACCCTGCGGGTTGACGAACTCGCGCTCGCCCACGCCTGCGCTGCAGGCCACAACTCCGCCTGGGAAGTTTTCCTCACCCGGTATCGCGAAAAGCTCTATCAGTCGGCACTGCGCATCGCGCGCGAGGATTCCGCCGCCCGCGATCTGGCCGACAGTCTCTATGCCGAGCTCTACGGCACCAGCACGCGCGATGGCGAACGGGTTTCGAAGCTGGCCTCCTTTACCGGCCGTGGGTCGCTCGAAGGCTGGCTGCGCACTGTACTCGCGCAGGAATTCGTGAATCGCTACCGCCGGACGAAGCGCCTGGTGAGCCTTGATGAAGAAAACGAGGACGGCGCGCAGTTCGCCGCTCCCGAGCCTGAGCCGCTTCCCACCGCC
>Ga0302326_10010275_pt1 | contig 20301 bp, 14 predicted proteins | sample Palsa_T0_3_FD_202264 | JGI IMG/M metagenome (GOLD analysis project Ga0302326, IMG submission 202264) | Peat permafrost microbial communities from Stordalen Mire near Abisko, Sweden - Palsa_T0_3 | ecosystem: Environmental > Terrestrial > Soil > Palsa > Peat permafrost | place: Sweden: Abisko...
ATCGGTCTGGTCAACGTCGTCGATTTGAAGGCCGGCGGCCTCGGCAATCTCGGCGCCGAGCAGCTGGCCTGGCTCGAGGCCGACCTCAAGGGCAAGTCGAACTCGACGCCGATCGTGGTGTTCGCGCACATCCCGCTGCAGGTTCTCTACAAGGAATGGGGCTGGGGTACCGAAGACGGAACGCAGGCGCTCACCCTGCTCAAGCGCTTCGGTTCGGTCACGATACTGAACGGGCACATCCATCAGCTCGCGCAGAAGGTCGAAGGCAACATGACCTTCCACACTGCGCTGTCGACGGCGTTCCCGCAGCCGGCGCCCGGCAGTGCGCCTTCGCCGGGTCCGATGGTGGTCCCCTCCGACCAGCTCCGCTCCATGCTCGGGCTTTCCACCGTCACCATGGTGCAGGGCAACAAGCCGTTGGCCTTCGTCGACAAGACGCTGGCAGGCTGATCGGAGATTTGGACATGCCATATCTGAATAGCCGTCTGCGCTCCGCCGCGGCTCGATTTGCCGCCCATCGCGCCCTGATCGCGGCTATGCTTCTGGGTCCCGTCATCGGAGCGATGCTGGCGTTCGGCGCGGTAGCGGCGCAGGAGGAAAATGTCGTTACGATCGACAATTTCTCGTTCGGGCCGGGGGAGTTGACGGTCGCGGTGGGAACCACGGTCAAGTTCGTCAATCACGACGACATTCCCCACAGCGTGGTCGAAACGAAAAAGGCCTTCCGGTCGAAGGCACTCGATACCGACGACGCGTATTCCTACACGTTCGCTAGTGCCGGCACGTTCGATTACTTCTGCGGCCTGCATCCGCACATGGTTGGAAAAATCATCGTAAAATGACTGCAATGCCTTGATAACTCTTGGTGCATCAGACATGACAACAACTCTATCGGTACACCGGGTGGATTTCCGGTGTTCCGAACCCGGAAATGCCGTGTTAAAAGGTCGGCCGGAAGGCCCAGATCGGTTGTCTGGCCAGCAGCAAACGCCGGTCCCAATTGTGAAAAACAAGGATGAACGCGCCGCGTTCGATGAAGTCTTTCTGCCGCACATGGCCGAGGCCTATCGTCTCGCACAATGGCTGACCGGCAATGCGTCCGATGCCGAAGACATTGTCCAGGATGCGGCGTTGCGGGCGTATCGCGGCATCAAGAGCTTCGGTACCGTCAATGCGCGCGCATGGTAGAGATCGCGTCCGCTGAGGACGCTGCGATGAAATGCTGCCACGGTGAACGATTCCTGAATGAAGTTCGGACAATCGTCGCACACTAATGTAATTTGAAAGAGCTTACGCCAGCTTTCGTCTCGCAGGTTACCAACTTGTGGACGGATAGTCCCGGATTGCGGGGTCTCGTCTTACTCGACCTTCACGTCCGTCAGATTAGATTGCCGTTTTCAGGCTGCATGCTGGGGGCGCCGTGCGCGATCATTTCCTATCTCTGCTTTTTCGGCTTTTTGTCGCCAGTTCACTCGCCGCCGTCTTGGCACCGGGAGCTATCGGTCTGGCACATGCCGGCTTGGTGGCGCCGAAAACGATGTATCTGGATGAAACAATCATTCGCAGCCCGGCTGACCCGGCATTCGCTGCATACTGGAGCGATGAGGCCAACGTAATTGTCTCGGATGGATCGAGGCTGCCTGTGGTTCGCACCGGCTACTTCACAGACGCGGACGGGCGGAGGCTGGTCGTGACCATGATCGACGCAATTCCGTTGTGCAACATCAGTGGTTGTCCGGTGCGCATCCAGACAGAGCAGGGCGAGAAATTGCTCGACCGCGTCTACGCCTGCGATTTGGCGGAAGATCACCATCTGTCGGCCGACGGACGGACCTTCATCGCCTGCGATGAAAAATTTCCAATACCGAAAACTACCGCTGGCGCTTCGCAGCTAGCTAAAGGTGTCGGGCCTGCTTCGGATTTCGTTCCGGTGCCGCCTCCGAAACAGCAATTGTACAGCGAACAGAGAAATTTCGACGGTGCCAAGGATCCGCTATTCGCGGCTTATTGGAGCGACCAGAAGATCTGGTGGGGTGCTCCGCCTCCGGCGTATCATTCCATTTCTGTCGGCCAGTTCACGGACGCTGGCGGTCGGAAATTGATCGTAACAACGCTTTATGACCCTGGCGAATGCGGCATGCAGGTATGTCCCGTTCGTATTTTCACAGAATCGGGCGACATGCTTCTAGATACGGTCGCATGCAACGCAAACGAATATCACAGGATTTCATCTGACCGCCATTATCTGATCGCCTGCGGCCACGCGATACGAATCCCGGAAACCGCCTCCCGCGTCACCGAGCCGGCAATCCCTCAGGAACCGGTGCGGGCTCAGACCTCACAGTCGGGGGTTGAGAAGATTATGTATGATGCGGGCTCCGAGTTGGAGAGCCCGAAATCGTACGTATTTAAGGAGTATTGGAGCGACAAAACAGGCCAGATTAACTGGAAGACGCCCGTGCCGAAGAGAGGAGTAGTTTACAATGATTTGCTTGTTTCGGCAGACGGACGCCATCTTCTTGTGACCACGCTTCAATCATGGTCCGGCTCCGCCTGTGATTCCCGGTGTCCATTCCGCGTCTTCACGGCGCAGCACAAAAGAATCATGGATATTCTCGCCTGCAGCGATCGTACGCAACATGGCGTTTCTGTCGATCATCGCTCCTTTGTTGCTTGTGGTGAATCGTTCCCTATTCCACAGGTAGATGAGCGGACGGCAATCATGGAAAACGCTCCGCTTGATAGCAATGCCGAAGCCTATGTGGACGTCGTTCTCAAACAGAGGTCAAAGCCTGCTAACGCACCGGAACCGATCCATGTCGATTTCGTCTACCATAACAATTCGGAGATGCTTGTTAGCGAGTGGAAAGACGGCACGGTAGAAATCGCATACAACCATCCACGGCTGGGATTGGCCGTCGCTCAAGGGACGATCCTGTTTCGTGGGTTCAGAGACGGGGCTCGCTATTCCGGCACGGCCTATACATTCAAAGCTGGATGCCCGCCTGCCCCCTATGCCGTGTTAGGCGTGAAAGACCCAAAAAAGGAGATGATCGTAATGACCGGCGCTGCGCCGCGTCGCGATCCACAATCATGTGACGTTTTTGGAGAATCGGCTCAGTCTGGGTCTGCAAAGCTTGTATTCGACACCAAGTTCTACGGCGACGAATAGGAAGCGCTATCCTGATTCCCCGCCTTTAACGACAATTGTCTGGACACTGCAGCGACCATTTTGCTCATCGTTCGTTCCGCTGCGGTCGCTCCGCCGTTCTCGCCCACAGCGCCACGCGTGAGAAAAATCTTCCACGCGCCCTTTGGATAATGCATCCTTAGTGCGCTGGGCGCATGGCTGGCGCTGGTCCGCCCGAGCTATGCGTTGGCACTCAAAACGTGCTGGCAGGAACCTTGCCGGGGCTCGAAAAGATTCCATATTGCACATTACGCGAATCTAAATCCCAATTTGACTCAGCTCTCTCGTGGCGGCTGCAAAAGTTAGTGAGATCCTGGTTAAGATCAGTCGACATCGTTGCTGCAGGCCCCTCGCAAGGTAGGGCTGGACCTCGGTGTCCCGAGATGAGCTACGGGGTCATCTCTCAACTGAGGGCCTCTCCGCAGAAACGCGATGGGCCCTAGCTCGTGCTCGCTTTCCCAAATTTGAAGAATCGTTTTCAAAAAAATAAAAAAGCCTAGGGAAAATATGCCGGCTCTCTCGTGACACATGGAATGGGGTCGGCGTTCACCGTATAGGACTTCACAAAGATGCTTCTCAGTTCGTGAGTGACCGGTATCGACGCGCAAAGCGGACGTAGTGCTCGGGTCGAGCGATGTCCGCTTGGGGGCAAAACAGACACAGGCTGCAATTTGATCAGCAACGTCCAGGTTCTTCGGATAAGCGCATGTTCGATTGCATTCGATCAACGAAGCTCTACTTCTGAAGCAAGGCTGACATGGGACAAACCGTACCAATCACAGTCTCGACTCTCCATGTCCTTCGTGGCACCGAGATGCCCTCGTACGATTTTCGATAACCGGGACGGCGCGTTTGTGATGGTCGGCGTAGCATTTGCCGTCACAGTAGGTAAGTCGCGTCCCGATCTCTCGCAGAAAGCCCGCCCCAATTGGCTCGCTGCAAAGTGCACATTGAGATTGCGGGCGGGGTGTCCTGCCATTCACCAAGACGAATTTCATGTGGAGCCTCCCAATGAAAGCAGTACACCGCGTCCGATGGATGGAATGCGTTAGGCGGCGGTGCGCAAAGGTGGTTTCTGCCGTCAGGGTTGTCCCTGTTTCGCTCCGCCTTGTGGGACGGAACCGGAATGTACTTTCCGTCCTCTCTGCGCTTTGCGTAGATCTCGCCGTCAACAAACTTGATTTCGGTCGGGTAAAAGTCTGCCTCATTGCAACAACTGACGGAAGCGTTGTCGGGCATATGCCAGTTTGAATAAAACATCTCGTGTAGGAGCTGATCCAGTGGTGGATGGTGGCGTAGCCCGTCCTGGCCTCGGTTATTGTCTTGTCCCTGAACCGGAACCACGAAGAGGCAGCAAAGGCCGCTGCATATCAGGAGTTTGCAAAGACATTTCATTGCTCAGGCTCCTTGTTCCGAGATCCGGAATCCGATTGCCGGCGTGTAGAAGATGTCGTCCAGCTCGAGCAGATTATCAATCTGGTCGAACCATTCGGTCCGGTAGGTCGCGCGGCGGCCCTACTTGCCGAGCCTCAGTTTCAGATGGCGCAGCAGATTTGTCACTTCCTTGCGTGGTCGAGGCTCGAACTAGCGTCGACCTGGCTTCATCGAGATTGTCGAGCGCGACAAGTCCGTGCGGAAAAACTCACGGCAGACTTCGCGTTCTATTGCCCGAAAGCCGAGCCGGAACGACAACTCGTTGAGGAATGCGCCAGGCCGGCGGTACGATTTTAGAATCGAACCTTAACCAGGTTGATGCTTGGCGCGCCATTTCGGGCCGGGGCCACGCATGTAGTGCAGTTCTGGCCGGTAGCTGTCGCGCACGTCCTTGATCAGGTTGTGAACGACGCTGGCGAAGTCGGAGGCTGACTCCACCGTCTTGCGGGCAAAACCTGACAACGCGGTCGCATCTATGATTCTCATCGGGGAACTCCTCTTGTCGTCTTCCGTTCGACATATCGACGGTGGCTTCGCGGCATCATGAATGCTGCGCCAGGGTTGTACGAGAATGGCTTGCGGCTTTTGTAGAGCTTGCGGCTGTTCCGGCGCTTCCCTTGCCGCGGCCCGAGACTAGCGCCGGGCAATCCCAAAAAACCATCAGATGGGGGTGTGGTTGGCATAACGCTTTGGTTTAGTCAGACTGACCATTTGATTGACAGCGACAGCGAATGGGAGCGTAAAGCGCGCGAATGTCGTGAAACGCGTCGATGATTGTGCTCATTTCAGGTGCCCGATGCGCAACAGCATAATTTGCGCAAAAGCCCCTTTATGTTGGTCAGCGCATCCTTCACTTCATCACTGGTCGAGCGTGCGAAGAGTAGGAAAGCAAATCCAATCATCGAAGCGAACTCGTTATTGAGTCTGTGAGTTAGCTCTCCGACCAGAAGATATTCATTCGAGGGCGGCGAACAAATTGGATCATTACCCTTCCACAATAGAGACCTCCATTTTGAGTCGCTAACTCGGATTGCTTCGCTGGCGGCTGCGATGCATTGATATGATGTTGACTATAATCGCCTTCCTCGATCGGAGGGGTATGTGGAACTGCTCATATTTGTTCGATTTTGCTTCGATGAGCCAAGACTTCAATATACGCGGGCACATTCCCTTAAGGCCGGACGTAGACTAGTCGGTCGCTTCCATGGTTCGAATCTTATGCCGACCAACATCGGATGATCAGGATGCTGCTAATACACAGCGGCTAACGAGGAACCTTTGATGACCGCCCATATGATAGTTTTCATGGAATCGGTCGTCTAGATGCCTCGCTCGGGATGCGATGTCAGTCGAATGCGATCGGTGCGATCGGAACGGGTCACCAATCGTGTCCCTAAACGCCAACGGCCCGCTTGAAAGACGGGCCTAGCCTGGAAAATTTAACGGACACTCAGGCTGTAACGCTTTTTTGTATTTGTCCAAAAGTTGTTTACCCGCGCCGGATTGGGGCAGGCTTGTCGTTATGCCGACAAGATCATCCGCAGCGAAACGGACGTCACGACCGACCGACGAAGGGCGGCGAGGGTTGACGAACTTGTAGACGCGGGTGCTGCCGGCCGCTTAAACTCCAACCCCTGATGAGTCAGAGCCTGCCTTCTCGAAACGCTTGATCAGTCTCAAATTATCTGAAGACGGACACTCAGGCGGAGACGCGCGGACGGGTTCCTCCCATTGTCCTCGTCCCAATTTGCGAATTGTCTCGTCGAAGATGATCGCGACTATCAAGGTGAGCCCAATCAGGATCTGTTGGAGAAACTGAGAAGTATTCAGAAACACTAGCCCGTTTCGCAGTACGCCCACGAAAAGGAGACCAGCAACCACTCTTGAGATACGCCCAACACCTCCCGTGAAAGCAACTCCGCCTAGGAGCACTACCGTTAGCGCGTTTATCTCCATACCCTGCCCAGTAATGGGAGTAGCGGCCGCTAACTTCGAGGCCAACATGATGCCGGCAACTGCGGCCGCTAAACCAACCTGTATGAACATCAAGCACTGTACACGCTCGACCGGTACTCCCATCAGAAAGGCGGCCCGAGCGCTACCTCCTGCTGCCCTGAGTCGGCGTCCATAGGGTAGAATCTCCAACGCGATCACGCCGTACAGGATCGTTGCAAGAAGGACAAAGACGTCCAAAGGGATGCCGACGAGCTTGATCAGACCTAGGTCAGTGAAGGACTCCGGCAGGCCAATCACGGTTCGTCCACCCGTAAGATTGAGCGCCAAGCCGCCCCAAACGGAGAGAGCCCCTAAGGTGACGACGATCGAGTTGAACCGATAGTAGCTAACAAGGAGACCATTAATTAGACCAGATGCTAGGCCAACGGCCAATCCGGCAACGATGCCTAAGGCAACAGAGCCCGTATTGATCATGCAGGTCGCGGCAAGCACGCCCGACAGACTGGCCACAGACCCGACCGAAAGATCCACAGCTCCGCCTATCATCAGGAGCGCCAATGGTATTGACACAACACCCAGAGCTGACAATGCCTCTCCAATATTTCGTAGATTGAGAAGGGACAAGAAATTGCTGTTCCAATAGTAGAAAAACGTCGTGAGGAGAATGCACCCGACAAACGTGCCATTTCGAGCCAAAAAATATCCAATCGCGCGCGAACTCATACCCGCGTCTCGGTGTTTGTCGCCGCCTGCTCGATGAGAGCTTGCAGCAGACTCTCAGCCCAGCCGGGAGTCGCCTCGGACCTCGGCCAATAATCCCCAAAGCAAGTGTAAGCTGCGTCGCATATCAACTCGATCTCGTCAGCCTCCGAGGACGACACTAACACTGTCACCCCGTCGCCCGCGAGTTCACGAAGCGCTTTGGCGATGTCTGAGCGCGCTCCCACGTCAACCCCTTGCGTTGGATGGGATAACAACAGCACTCTGGGACGATCGCCGAATATCCAACGTCCAAGCACAATCTTTTGGAGGTTACCACCGCTCAGTGCTGATATAGGACCGTCCATATGACCGCCAGTAATGTTGAGACGTAGCCTCGCTTTATTGAATACAACGGTCGCTTTCGCGCGGGAGTAAGCGCCTCCCCATGTGTGTCGCTCCATCCAGGGCAGCACAAGATTCTCTAGAGCGGACATATGGCCTAGTAAACCATCTCGCTCGCGATCAGCGCTGACATAGTAGACACCGCGCCTAATCGCGTTCCGCGGACCGCTCGGGGCGTATAGCTCGCCGTCCAGCGTAGCCTCGATCGGCCCACCAACACCAAAGAGTCGTTCGGCTAGGTGGAATTGTGGGCCCGCTGCCATCCCGAAGAGTCCAACGATCTCTCCTCGCGGGAACTGGAGTAACTGCTTGTCTTGCTTAACCTCGAGAACAATTTCCGCCTTAGCTTTGGTACTTGGCTGCTTTGCCTTCCCGAGCCCGGGGGCTAGAGCTTCAGAAAGCTTGGTAAGATTAAACGCTTCTGCTGGCTCGTTCAGCACTACTCGTCCACCACGGAGGACGACGAGCCGTGTACAGACGGCGAGAACGACCCTGAGGTCATGAGACACGTACACTATGCCCTTGCCCTGGCGCGCGAGCCTTCGCAACAGACTGTGCAAATGATCGGTCTCTTGCTGCCCGAGTGCGCCGGTCGGCTCATCAAGAAAGAGAACCTTCATATCGGACGACAGCGCTCTGGCGAGATCCACAACTTGTCTCTCGCCAAAACCCAACGAGGAAACGCGTCGATCAACATTCATCGCCGAACCAAGAAGCTGCAATGCTTTGCGGGCACATTGCTTTCGCGCAGCAGGTCGACGCCATTCGTCAGGACGACCAAGGCTGATGTTATCGGCAACTGAGAGACTCTCCACCAAGGCTGGCTCTTGATGTATGACCTTGACACCAACGCGCTCTACTTCCCTTGGATTCCCAAGGATCTCAACGCGTCGTCCGTCCACAAACATAGTCCCTCGTTGCGGTCGAATAGCACCGGTTGCGACGTTGACGAAAGTGGATTTGCCCGCGCCATTATGTCCGAGCAGACCGACGATCTCGCCAGGCGCAACAGACAAATGCTCGTCATGCAAAGCCGTAGTGCCCCCAAACTGAACATGTATGCTTTCCAGCACTAGAATAGGGCTGGCAACGGCGGCTTTCCGATTCACGCCCATCGCACGACCTCAGCTCGGCTGATATGCGTCACCTGCCGACGTAGAAGCTGTTTGCCGTCTCTGGAGTTACCAGCTCAGGGCGAATATATATGTCTTTCAACGGTTGACGATTGGCGGCCGCAGTGAGGAGGGCTGTACTGGCTTTTGCCAGTGCTTCACTCCGAAAAGCGAAGGCCATTCTGTAGATGCTGTTGGCTATTTTCATTAGATCAAGATCTTCGTTAGTTGTATCCATTCCCGCCATGAATAATTCCGGGTCGTCCTTGGCAACTCCGCTGTTGATCAGCGCTTTGTATGCGCCTTTCAGGTTCTCGTTCCCGTATGACAGCCACACTCGAGTGTCCGCGTGAGCCGTCATTTGCTGCTTGGCAGCATTGAAACCGTTCTCGCGGGTAAAGCTTGGAAGTTTGTATATCACTACATTGGGTGTCCCCTCCTTCAACTCCTTCATGATTCCTTCAACGCGGTAACGCGTTAGATCATTCTGCTCATCAGTCAGAACCGCAACCTTCACATCCTTGTTGCCATACTTCTCTTTAATCCACTTGACCGCGTATTTCGCGAAGTCTCGACCATCCGCTTCGGGCGTGGTTAGCACTGAAGCCGACACTCCCGGCCATGTGGCCGCGTAACCCAGCACCGGGATACCAGCGTCGCGCGCCTGGCGGGTTACTGGAGTTAACGCGTCAGCATTGATGGGCCAGCCCATGATCGCAGCAACTCGCCCCTGAGCGATCCACGCTTTCCAGTCTTGAACCTGCTGCTCAACTCTAAACTGAGGATCATCGACAATAAGTTCGAACCCCTCCTTCTTGAGCGCCGGACGCATGAGTTTGATGATGTCGTTCCACAACTCGGTCGTTGAGTCGCCGAAGCTCATGGCAACAGCCTTGTCTTGGGCGAATGTTCGATGCGGCACTGCCAACGCGAGTAGCATTGCCAACAACACCATCAGAGACTTCCGCATGCGTACTCTCCCTTCGGCCTTGTTTCGATGTTCACTAAATCTCAATCAGGGAATAGCTCCAACACAACGCGCGGAGCTTCGCATAACTGCCGCGCAAGTTGCTGCCGGACATGTTTATTTCGCTCTGACAAAAGCATCTCGACGCTAGGCTGCATATTTCGCAAAAACGGGACAGTGGTTTCGCTAACTGACGGATAGCAGTTTCCCTAAATCGCGGACAGTGAGGCGGCGCTGGCTTTTGGTTGCGTGGTTGTTGAAATTAATTAGTTGCGTGTTTTCGACGTCGGTCAAGGGGCGTACGGCTTTCTTTTGAGCGAGGGCCGGCTCCGAACATACCGGGGGAATGGGGACGTCAACGCGACGATATTGGTTATTTCTCAGTGGGATACGCGCCCAAAGGCAGAAGGCGAGGTGGGGTGTGATCGGCAAGGAATTTACGCGGCGAATCTAGAACGGGTGACCCACCACTTCGTTGAAACGCCGGCGCTTTTCCGTTCTCCGCCCAATCGGCTGCCGAAATTCGGATTGCGCGCGCCAACCTTCGGTCGGGAACCGACAGGGAAACCTGACGCGAGTATCGAGGATATGACAAGGCAGGCTTCGGGGATCTCGCGGCGTAAACGAATTAAGCCGGCTTCTCTGTTAAGACGGTAAAGCAAAGCGTGGCCCCGTGGGGCGACCGAGGCGCCGCCCATATGCGACCGCCATGCGCCTCTATGATGGTGCGACATATCGATAATCCTATGCCTATACCATTAGGTTTTGTTGTGTGGAACGACTCGAACATACGACGCGCCAATTCCGGACCTATTCCCGTTCCCGTATCCTCAATCTTGATCAACAGGTAGTTTGGCTCGGCTACTCCTCCGGATATCTCCAGTACGCGCGCACGATCCGTTACCGAAGTCATAGCTTCAACTCCATTCAATATTAAATTTAAGAGTACTTGTTGTAACTGGACCCTGTCGCCATAAATTTCCCGACGATAGTCATCGAGATTCGTTCGTACAACAACATCATGCGTCCGCAATTCCGCGCGTACCAACTCGATAATCCCTTCAATTAAAGCTTTGATGTCGAGCTTAACAAATTGAGGTTCCGACTTTTTCGCCATCCCGCGGATGCTGTCCACAACTTCAGCGGCCCGGTTGCTGGCGGCGGCGGCGGCTAACAGCGCCTTGTTTACTTTGCCACGATCAAGCGGATCCCGATCGAGCCACCGGAGCCCGGTCTCCGCATTTGTCACGACCGCAGCCAGCGGCTGTTTGATCTCATGAGCAATCGACGCGAGGAACTCACCCATCGTTGTCAAACGGGCGGCGTGAGCAAGTTCGGACTGCGCAGCTCTCAAGTTTTCCTGGATGGCTCTCCGTTCCGTTATGTCTATCACGGTGCCAATAAATTCGAGCACGCCACTCTGATTGATAAACGGCTGCGTCACCGAGTACACAACTCTAATGGAGTCATCGGGCAAGATAATGCGATAATCATAGCTATATTTCTCCCTGTCCCGTATTGCACGCTCCACGGACTGGTCGTACACCGGGCGATCTATCGGGTGCACCCGTTCCGTCATCATGGAAAAGGAGGGCATTGTATCTTGGCTGCCAAAGCCAAAAATACGAAACAGCTCTTTTGACCAATAAAATTCTTCCGTTTCCACATTCCAGCGCCAGCTTCCGACTCGACCAATTTCCTGGGCCTGGCTCAGTAACGCCTCGCTTTGTCTGAGGTGTTCCTCCGTCTTTCGACGACCGAGGGTTTCGGCGACTAATTCTGCATAAAGACGGGCTGTCTCCAGCGAAATTGCCGCCTGCGACGTCAGCAGCTCCAGAACGGAAATTCGCTGTTGCGTGAAGACATCGGGTGCGAGACTATTCTCGAGGTAGAGCAAGCCAATCAGCTGCGCTTGCTTGATCAGAGCCAGGCAAAGCAACGACCGGGGCCGCCGATGCAGAAAATAAGGATCGGTTGAGAACTCATTTGCCTGCTGTGCGTCGCCCAGAATGATGTTCTGACGTGTCCGGATTACGGTATTGAGAATCGATTCGGGCAGTTCGTCGCTCGCCACATCGACTTGCCGCAGGACAACCTTGACCGTCGCATCGCTGGTCCTCGCCTCGGCTTCGATCCTGGCTTTGTCCCCGGTGAGAAGAACAAGCAATCCGCGATCTGCCCCGGCATATTCGACCACGAGCTTCAACAGCGTTTCAATCAGCTGATCGAGAATTAACTCGCCCGAGATTGCTCGCGACGCCTCGACTAAAGTATCGACATCCAGCTGGGCAAACGGCGCAGTTACCGGGGATGCCGTCGTACCAGAATCTTCATGCAGTTGCGGATGGCATTGCTCGAGGTGTATTACTTTCCCTTCAGCACCCCATTTAGCGTAGCAGGATCGAGCGTTGCGTAGATAGGTCAGCGAAATTGTAGCGAAACCGCGATTAGCATGGAATCTCGCGGCAATCTCGTTGGCAATCCCTTCGTTCTGTATAAATCCATGTTTATGAGCCAATTCTACTGCTTCGTCATAGAGGCGCATCGCAGTGAGATCGTGACCATCAATACGTGCGATTTCAGCGCCAACGAGTGCAGCGCGATCAGCGAAATTCTCAGGACAGACGTCCGCCCACGTATCGATCTGAAGTTTGTGAGCTGCGAGGGCATCTCGATGAGAGCTTTGTTGCCCAAGATTGGCGTCATGCAGTGAGGCTTGCAAAAGTGCGCTATAAAAGTGGAAATCGGCTAAAGGAAAAGCGAGCGAATTCGACCAGATAAGACGCTCAGCATTGGCCATTGCCTTGGCGGCTTCCGAATAGCGGTTCGCAAGTACAAGCGCCTGCAGCTCATATATCCAGTAATAGCAGCTCGCTATTGCAAAGGCGGGGTCTCGATGCAACCGGTCTTCATCCCAGTCGTCGCCGAACTCGACATTATCGGACGATCCAAACGCTCGCGTCTTGCCCTGAAGCATACGAATGAATGAGAGACATATGTATATAATGTCCCTGGATAAGGGAACTCGGACCCGACGACAGATTTCCAATCCGCCGAGTGCTTCCTGCCGAACTTCATCGAGCGGCAGTCCCGTAGCAAGCAGAAGAATAGCGATGTTATTGCACGCCGCAGCGGCAAAGGTAAGGTCGCCGATCTTGAATGATATTTCAAATGCGTGCCGTAGAATTGGAACGGCGGCACGAAGATGTTTGGCCCAAGGCATCACTCTTGTGGCAAACTGAAAATAGGTGCGGCCTTGTATATAGTCACGAACTGGCAGGCGCCCCTGGCTGCTTGCGTCAACCAGATCGATACCGACTTTCCCGAAGCGATACCCCGAACGATAGTCGTTAACGTGCCAACCGAATGCTTGACCAATGCAGACAAGGGCATAGCAGCTGCCGTCGCAAAGACCTTTTTCGAGGGTCAGACGTATCATGCGGCCGACAATCAAGCTCGAGAGCTTCTCGTCCAGATAGCTCGAGGAGGGCACCAACTCGAGGAGCACGTCGAACATCGCGCCAGAGGTCCGATCATCCATCACCGGAAACCCGACAAGATCCTCGATGGGGCGATCTCTAAGCAAGCTCCATAGCTGGTCGAGCTCCTCAGTGACGAGATGGTCGGGGGGATGTATCGGCCAGTTGATGCCAGCCTGACTGAGATAGTCCAGGCCGACATGAATTGCGGAATCTGCACGATTTAGAGCCGTGAACAGGGCCACCTGCACGTGAGCAACCGCGGCGCGGTCGACGGGCGTCTCGGCGAGACGCGCGAGCACCGATAGCCCGGCCTCTGCCGAAACTGTATCTCCAGTCAGGAACTCGGTTTCGCGGCGTCGTAATGCAAGTTCGAATGCGAGCGAATATCGACGATCGAAGCGATCTTCATTTAACATTGCTTCGCCGGTCGTAAAATAGATCAGAGCCGATTCAAATGCCGCTGCCGCATGGGCTCGTTTACCGGCAATTAGATTGAACTCCGCCAGTTGGTCTCGCTCTTCGGGCAAAACGATCAAACTGGAACCGCGGTTTAGCTGGTGCGCTATGTCGAAAATCGAGAGTTCGAGTTTTTCATCGGACAGATGTTGGGCTAGTCGCGTACCGATCTGAAGGTGAGCGGCGGCGCGGTCATTAGCTAGCAAAAGCGCGTAGGCTGCCTCCTGGACGCGATCATGGAGAAATTCAAACCCGTCTTCCGAGCGCACGACAAGTCCCATGAAGGTTGCTTCACGGAATAAAGGTGGAATTCCTGTTTCGGGCAATGCCAACGCCACGCTCAAAATCTCGACTGACGCACGGTTGCCGAGGCAAGCAAAGTGCTTCATGGCTTCCTGGGTAGCCGCCGGCAGCCGTGCAAGCTTGCCAACCATCAAGTCTACAATGTTGTCGGTGAAACCGCGCGCCCGAATTTTTTCGAGCTCCCATTTCCATTTTGCACTAGCCTTATCGAAGGTTAGAAAATTCTCTTCCACCAAATTCGTGAGAAATTGAATTACAAAAAACGGATTGCCTCCTGTTTTCTCGTCCAGCAGGTGCGCGAGTGCGGCAGCTTGATCCGGTTCGCAATGAATTGTGTCGGCGGTCAGTTGCTCGAGGTCGTCACGCTTGAGTGGCGCAATTACAATTTCATGTACCGCGGCCTTAGCGTTTCTGATCGCCTGGAGCTTGCGCATCAGAGGATGAGTGGGATCGACCTCGTTGTCGCGGTACGCGCCAATCACCAACACATGTTGTACGTCCGGTTGAGTAAGCACATCTTCGATAACGTCGAGCGTCGCGGCATCGGACCATTGCAAATCATCCAGGAATAGCGCGAGCGGGTGTTCGGGCCGCGCGAAGCAGCCAAGGAATCGGCGGAATACAAGCTGGAAGCGGCTTTGCGCGTCCTGCGGGGGGAGATCTGGGACCGCGGGCTGCTGTCCGATGACTAACTCAAGTTCGGGAACTAGATTCACAACGAGCTGGCCATTCGGCTCGATGGCTGCCTGGAGGGTGTCGCGCCACATTCGTAGCTCGTCCTGGCTCTTTCCCAATAATGGACGAACGAGGTTCTGAAAAGCCTGGGCCAATGTGACGTAGGGAATGTCTCGCTGGTATTGGTCGAATTTTCCCGACGCGAAGAGGGAGTGTGTCGGGACGAGCACCCTATGAAGTTCGTTGACTATCGAGGATTTTCCAATTCCGGAATATCCTGAAATGAGTATTAGCTCGGGGTTGCCGTTCCGAACGACGCGATCGAACGTGCTGAGCAGACAATCGATCTCGCGAGCTCTTCCATACAATTTTTCTGGAATTAGCAGCTTATCCGACTGATCGTGCGCGCCGAGCGAGAATTGATCAATACGGCCCAGCTGTTTCCAATCGAGAAGGCAGCGACGCAGATCGCTCTCCAGCCCGGCGGCGGTCTGATAGCGTTCCTCAGCTGGCTTAGACAGAAGCTTCATCACGATCGATGCGATCTGATCTGGAATTGTCGGTATTCGGCGCTTTGGCGATATCGGCTGCCTGGCGACATGGCAGTGCACCCATTCAAGAGGGTCCGTTGCTACAAATGGAAGTTCTCCCACAAGGATCTCATAGAATGTGACGCCCAGCGCGTAGAGGTCGCTGCGCGAATCGACCGGCCGATTCATCCGGCCAGTCTGTTCCGGAGCCATGTAGGCGAGCGTCCCGGCGATAATTTCCGCGGGTTCGGGCAACTGGCGCTCACTTGGCAGACGGGAGGCAAAACCAAAACCGATCAACCAAGCCCTGCCTCGGGCCAAATCTAGCAGCACATTTTCTGGTTTGATGTCCTTGTGAACCAGGCCTGCCTCGTGCGCACCACGCAATGCGGCCGTCAGCGGAATTGCGACGTCTAGGAATTGTGCGACGTCGAGCGGTCGCCCTAGAAGTTGAGCGAGCAGTTGGCCGCCCGGATGTTCAAGTACCAGCGCCCGCCGGTACTCGTGATCGGAGAGGGAAACCGGGCACGCAGCCCAGCTTGAGCTAAGGAGAGCCCTAAGCGAATATTCGTGGTCAAGACGTTCGAGGGAACGGCGCGGCACCGCCTTTCCCGTCGGCGATACGATCAGGATCGACTTCAGTCCATCGGCCTGACCTTCGTACAACGCCAGCTCACCTTGGCGTAGAAGCGAAAAAGTAAAATCAGAGAGATCTCGCAAGAGATACTCCTGCTAAGGCAGCCGCTTTAAGCTTCGGCTGTTCTAGCTAAAAACCGCGAACTAAACAATTGTAAGTGCTGCGATATCGGTCCGGTGGTCGTGGAGCGATCATCGGGATGGCTGCGAAGTCGGACATAACATTGCCCTTGGAACCAGCGGATTTTGTATCACGAATCGGTGAGCTCACATGTGGGGCGGATTTAAGATCGGAGTGGGCTGTTTCGTGCGTCTCGCCAGAAGCAATATTTCTGATAAGCCCTCCTCCGCGTAAGAATCCGAGGATTGGTCCGTGACGTATTGGTGAGTTGAGCAGCAACCTGGAGTAGGTCTAGGCGAGTAAAGGAACGCGCTCGTCTACTTCGGAGCAATTACTGAGCTATTCCTGTTGCAGCCGATCTCCATTGAATGCCAACCAACAACACAAACCCGCGCAAAGACGTTGACTGGCACACTTCTGCTGAGGTCATCGCTCAGCGAGTGCTGCACTTCGAATGTGAAACCATCTTCCCGCTTTAGCGCGAAATGACATCGACCGCTCCGCTTTACCGGAAGATGCTTTAGCTACTCATACATTGATATGGTCCACCTCTGCTGGAGATAGGATAGCAGAGTTCGCAAGGGGCCCTAAGTTGTTTCAAGCGGAAGCGCCACGCTATGCCTTCGTTGAAGCCTTAGAGGAAACCAAATGTCTGGAATAATCGACGAGAAGCTAAAAGATCTAGGGATTGTGTTGCCGATGCCTGCGGCCGCGATTGCCAACTATGTAGGCTTCGTGCGCACCGGGAACTTGTTATTCCTATCCGGCCAGCTATGCCTTGTCGACGGAGTCCCGGTCGCTAAGGGCAAGCTCGGACGCCAGATTACCGTCGAGGAGGGCCAGGCCGCAGCCCGGGTCTGTGCGATCAACCTGCTGGCGCAGATCAAAGTCGCGCTGGGCGATCTCGATCGCGTAGTGCGTGTGGTGCGGCTGGGCGGCTTCATCAATTCAGCGCCGGACTTTCTCGATGGGTCGTTAGTGATGAACGGTGCTTCGGACCTGATGGTAGCAGTGTTCGGCGACAAGGGGCGCCATGCCCGCACGGCTGTCGGCGTTACAGTGCTTCCGGCCGACGCGGCCATCGAGGTCGAAGGCACATTCGAGGTGTCATGAGGCATCGAAATTCGGCCGGCTACTTCCGTAAATCTGACCCCTGCCAGGAAGCATCAGCGGAAGCCAGTTGCAGCTTTACAATCAGAGGCTGGCCCGTGTGACGGTAGGAGTGTTTAATGACGACGCGACGCGATATCTCTATTGAATCCTGCGAAGTTTCGATCAGCGGTGCCCTTTCGACCACTGCAGCGATGCGTGTGGCTTCACCGCAAAAGTCTCATTCTACACGGGGATCGGAGTGGGATTACTCCACGATTCAAGAGCTTACGGAAGCATTGCAGACCCGAAAGATTTCCGCGTCCGAGCTCTTGATACACACCATCGCTCGAATCGAAGCGTTGGATCAGCATATCAATGCCGTCGTAGTCCGCGACTTCGAGCGCGCGCGAGCGGCGGCCGCCGAAGCTGATGTTGCTTTGGCCCGCGGCGAGCGGCGGTCGCTGCTCGGCATACCGATGACCATCAAGGAAGCCTTCAATATTGCTGGATTGCCGACGACCTGGGGTTTTCCCCAGTTCAAGGACTATGTGCCGAAAGAGGATGCGGTCATTGTCTCCCGGATGAAGAGCGCGGGGGCCGTCATACTGGGTAAAACCAATGTGCCGTTGGGCCTCGGAGATTTCCAGAGCTACAACGACGTCTACGGCACGACTAATAATCCGTGGGACACCGGCCGCTCCCCCGGGGGATCCTCGGGCGGCTCCGCTGCGGCCCTCGCCGCCGGGTTTGGACCGCTGTCGTTCGGATCGGACATTGGCGGATCGTTACGTGTGCCTGCACACTTCTGTGGCGTCTACGCGCACAAGCCAACGCACGGTCTGATCCCTGTTCGTGGATACAACCCGCCACCCTTCCCGCCGTTGTCAGGCGGCGGCGATCTTGCCGTGGTTGGCCCGATGACCAGGACCGCTACGGATCTCGCGTTAGCGCTTGATGCGGTCGCCGGCCCGGACGAGGAGCGTGCAGGAATTGGCTATCGTTTGGCATTGCCTCCAGCACGACACAATGATCTCAAAAGCTTTCGCGTTCTCGTCATCGACAGTCATCCGCTGATGCCGACGGGCACTGCCGTGCGCACCGCGATGGGTCGATTGTCGGAGCGGCTCGCCAAGGCAGGCGTCAAGGTCGCTCACGCCTCTACATTGCTACCGAACCTCGCTGACTCGGCTCGGCTATATATGAGGCTCTTAGGATCCGCCAAGAGTGCGAGTTTGGCGGCTGACCGATATAAGGAGATGCAACGCTCGGTCGCGATGTTGACGCCAAGTGATAGCAGCCTTGAATCCCAGCGCGCGCGTGGCACGGTCATGAGCCATCGTGATTGGATCGCGGCGAACGTAGCGCGTAAGCGACTCCAGCAGCAGTGGAGCCTGTTCTTTCGAGAGTGGGATATAGTGCTTTACCCGCCGGCCCCGGTTCCGGCTTTCCCGCACGACCATTCGCTGCCGATTGAGGCGCGACATATTGAGATCGACGGCAAAGGATACCCCTTTTTAGATGCGTGTTTTGTGTGGGCGGACCCTGCCAGCACAATCGGCCTTCCCGCGACCGCAGCCCCCATCGATCGTTCGCCGACCGGTCTTCCGATCGGCGTGCAAATCATCGGACCCTATCTTGATGATCGCACGACGATCGCTTTTGCTGAGCTTCTTGAACGGGAGTTCGGCGGTTTCGTGCCGCCCCCAGGTTATATAGGCTGATAGCCAGTTGGAAGGCGTGCCGAAGCAGTAGCCTCACGGCGGCCTTGGGCCACCTGCGTCAGAACTGGGCACGCGCCCATCAGACCATAAGACAATCTACTCATACCTTGGTTTGATCCCCAAACCGATTTCTGCTATGCTAACAGAGGGTTTAACCGCACGGGTGCCCTCGACCATGCCGTTCCAGACGAAAGACAGGGCGGTGGTGCATGTGGTTGATGATGATGCGTCGATGCGTGGCGCGTTAGAAGGCCTGTTCGACTCGGTAGGGCTTGATACCAAGACCTACGCTGCTGCGGGCGATTTTTTGATAACAAGCATCGCAGACAAGCCGGGATGCGTCGTTATCGACATCCGCTTGCCCGATATGAACGGGTTAGAATTCCAGGCCCAACTGATCCAAATGGGCGTTCAGCTGCCGGTTGTGATGATAACTGGGCATGGGGATATTGCCATGTCGGTTCGCGCCATGAAGCGGGGTGCTGTGGACTTTCTTACCAAGCCATTTCACGATCAGGATATGCTTGACGCCGTGATGGCGGCCATCGATCGCGATCGACAGCGGCGGATTATTGACGGTGATGTTTCACAGATGCTGCAACGGTATGGAACGCTGACACCTCGCGAAAAGCAGGTGATGCAGCTGGTCACTGCCGGCAAGATGAATAAGCAGGTAGCCGGTGATCTTGGAATAAGCGAGATCACGGTGAAAATTCATCGCGGTGCAGCTATGCGTAAAATGAATGCCCGAACCCTGACAGACCTCGTCCGTATGGCGGACTTGGTCAGTCCCAAGCGACCGTAAAGATCGGGAATAACACTGGTGTATAATTCCCGGCGCTCCCGTCAGATGCGAAAACCATCTCTCGCTCCGCCGACTACGGCCAAATCGGGGGAAAGGACGATGTGTGTCAAGAGAGCTCTTAATCGCGGTCATCGACGATGACGAAGCATTCCGAATAGCGCTTGTTGAATCGCTCTGTTCGCTGGGATACCGCCCGCGCGGGTATACTTCCGCAGAAGATTTTATTGCGGGGGACGGCGAAAGATCATGCGACTGCGTCATCACCGATATTCACATGCCCGGCATGAGCGGGTTTGATCTCAAGCTGCTTCTTGCGTCCCGCGGATCAAAGGTGCCTGTCATCATGATCACCGCGCGTGCAGAGCCGGAGCTTGAAGCCAGAGCAATAGTCATCGGTGCGGTTTGCCTGCTCAGAAAGCCATTCGAATCAAATGCCCTAGTCGGCTGTCTCGAAAGAGCTCTAGATGTCTGACAGCTAGCGGACCGCCAGTCGCAAATCTTATCCAGTCCACCGGGGACTGGGCCACGAAGAACGTGCCCGGCGCGGTCGACGGGGCGAAATACCGATATGCCTTTATCTGGGGATAAAGGCGTGCGGCAAACAGTGCAATTTTTCACATACGACAGTAGTAAGTTACGGAGATTCCCGGTGCATGGCGCAATCGGCTAAGTGTGGAATCTCCAGGGCATTAATGTCAGTTGATCCAAAATATCGCC
>Ga0302326_10010276_pt1 | contig 20301 bp, 15 predicted proteins | sample Palsa_T0_3_FD_202264 | JGI IMG/M metagenome (GOLD analysis project Ga0302326, IMG submission 202264) | Peat permafrost microbial communities from Stordalen Mire near Abisko, Sweden - Palsa_T0_3 | ecosystem: Environmental > Terrestrial > Soil > Palsa > Peat permafrost | place: Sweden: Abisko...
CGGCCTTCATGAACGAAGCGAAGTTTCAGGAGAACCACCGCGGGAACATCGTGAACCGCACCTTCACCAGCGTAGGAATCGGAATCGCCGTCGGACAAGACGGTACGCTGTACATCACCGAAGAATTTGTACAAGCCCAGTAAGCAATCGAGAAGTCTGTTTTCCTCTCCCCTGCAGCCCGCGATCCTTTGTCGTATCCTCAGGCCAATCTCCACGGCGCGCGGGACTTTTTTAACCCCACTCCAATGAACGTTTCTGGCGAGCTGGACCTCGCGGCCGCGAATATGCTGAAATACCCGGCGGGCAACATAAAAACGTAACCTTTCGGGTGGGGCTTCCGTCTGCTGCTGGCAGGTTGCCGTGTATCGGGTGACCTCGAATTCCATTCGCTTTTTCACGCAGGAAAAGGATCTTCATGTCTTTGCGCTCGATAGCTTGTTGGCTGCTCGCGATAACCCAACTATTCCTTCCGCTCGCCGGCGAGGCGCAAAACACGCCCGCGCCCGCCGCTGCTCGTCTCTCCGGCTATGGGGCCCAGGCCGCGGCCGCCGAGAGCGTACGGGAAAAACAATTTCGCGACGCCATTGTGGCCGGCAACATTCTCGAAAACATGCGCCGGTTGAGCGCCCGCCCGCACCACGTGGGCTCGCCCTACGACAAAGACAACGCCGAATGGATTCTGGCGCGATTCAAAGAGTGGGGGTTCGACGCGCACATCGAAACCTTCCAGGTGCTGTTCCCCACCCCCAAGGAACGCGTCGTCGAGATCCTTGCGCCCACCCCATTTCGTGCCAAGCTGCAGGAGCCTCCGGTTGCCGTGGATCCCACCTCGGATCAAACCTCCGAACAGCTCCCTACTTACAACGCCTACTCCGCCGACGGCGACGTCACCGCTCCGCTGGTTTATGTGAACTACGGGATCCGCGAGGACTACGAACAGCTCGATCGCCTGGGAATTTCGGTGGCCGGAGCTATCGTGATTGCCCGCTACGGCGCCGGATGGCGCGGCACCAAGCCCAAAGTGGCCGCCGAGCACGGCGCCATTGGATGCATCATCTATTCTGACCCGCACGGCGATGGCTACTACCAGGGCGATGAATATCCGGCCGGAGGCTGGCGGCCGCGCGACGGTGTGCAGCGCGGCAGCGTGATGGACACCGCTTATCCCGGCGACCCGCTTACTCCCGGCGTGGGCGCCACCGCCGGCGCCAAGCGCCTGGCCATCAAAGACGCTCCCACCATCACAAAAATCCCGGTGCTTCCGATTTCCTACGCCGACGCGCTGCCGTTGCTTTCGGCGATCGGCGGCGCCGTGTCGCCGGAAAACTGGCATGGCGCTTTACCCATCACCTATCACATCGGACCCGGGCCCGCCAAAGTGCACCTGAAAGTCGCCTCCAATTGGGACATCAAACCGGTTTACGACGTGATCGCCACCATCCACGGTTCAAACCCCGATCCGCAATGGGTGATCCGCGGAAATCATCATGACGCCTGGGTCAATGGCGCCGCAGATCCTATATCCGGTCAGTCCGCCATGCTCGAAGAAGCGCGGGTGATCGGCGAAATGCACAAGCAGGGCTGGAATCCCAAGCGCTCCATTATTTATTGCGCGTGGGATGGCGAGGAGCCCGGACTGCTGGGTTCCGTCGAGTGGGTGGAAACCCACCTCAGCGAACTGCAAAAGCACGCCGTCGCATATATCAATTCTGACGACAGCGATCGAGGGTTCCTCGGCGCTGGGGGAACGCAGGACTTGCAGAGTGTGGTCAGCAGCGTGGCGCGCGACATCCTGGACCCGGAAACGCACATGTCGCTGCTGCAACGGACGCGTCTGGCGGCCATCGCTCAGGCCAAAAACGCCGACGAGCGCAGCGCGATTCGCCGCCAAACCGACCTGAGTATCGAGGCTTTAGGAGACGGATCGGACTACACCGCCTTTCAGGATTTCGCCGGCATCTCCACGTTGGATTTCGCATTCGGCGGTGAAGATCAGGGCACTCAGTATCATTCCGTCTACGATGATTTTTACTGGTACACCCATTTCGGGGATACCGATTTTTCCTACGGACGCGCGTTGGCGCAGTTGGCCGGCACCACCATGATTCGCTTGGCCGGCGCCGATCTGATTCCCGTCGACTACTCCCCGCAAGCCGACGCCATCGCCAAGTACGAATCTGAACTCGAGCAGCTACTCAAAGACCAGCAGGACGAAATCACCGAGCGCAATCTGGAATTGCAGGAAGGCGTTTTCACCGCCACTGCTGATCCTCGCAAAACCTTTGTGCCTCCTCCCGCGGAGGCCGTGCCGCCGTTTATGAATTTCACACCGATGAAAAACGCTATCGAGCTCCTCAAGAAGAGCGCCGAGCGTTATTCAAACGCTCTGGCCTCTCTACAAGCAGACGATGCTCCGGCTCCCTCGCCGCAAGCCCTGGAGGCGGTCAACGCCGATCTGCTCCGCATTTCGCGTTTATTCCTCAACGAAAAAGGCCTTCCGGAACGCCCGTGGTTCAAGAACCAGATTTACGCCCCCGGCGCCTACACGGGCTACAGCGCCAAGCCCATAGCCGCCGTCCGCGAATACATGGACCAAAAAAAGTGGAAGGAAGCCGACGCCCAAATACCCCCAGTAGCGCAAATCATCGAAACCGTAGCCGCCGGAATCAACAAAGCCGCCGAAGATTTGGAAACCGCCGTCCATAAACCGGCAAATTGAGGAACGCATCCGCTGTGCGATTCATGCCTGCGTACAGCTCACTCCCCAAGAATCCACCGAACTGATCCCTTCCCCTGCTGCTCGCGCAATGCTACTTTGCGACAGAGAGGGAGGTCGCCAAAATGAGCGATCCGAATTCCCTGTCCATTCCTGCATCACCGCGGGTGCCGCCGCCCGGCCTGCCAAATCGAAGCTCCCCAGCCACAAATTCCGAGGAGTCCCACTGCAGGGAAGGGATCGTCTGTATGCTTGATTCTATCGGACAGAAAAATCCCAAATCGCGGCAAAACGACATATTAGCGGCTGGCGTTGCGCAGATAAGCGTCGGTCTTATCGATCCAGTCCTGCCGCGGCGGATTGAAGATATCCAGATCCTCGGTATCTTCCAGTGCCAGAGCCTCGTGCGGCATGTTCGGCGGAATGCACAGCACTTCGCCGGAGCGCACCACGATTTCGCGGCCATCGATCCGAAATTGCAGCGCCCCTTCCAGAATGTAACTGATCTGTTCGTTCACGTGGGAATGAAGCGGAACCACCGAGCCCTTCTTCATCAGTATTCGCGCCACCATCACCGATTCTCCCACCACATGCTGGCGCTGCAGCAGCGGGTTCAATTGTTCGAGTTCGACGTCTTGCCAACGGATATATTTCAGCACGGAATCCCCCGGGATGTTTCAAGTTGCCGGTTGCTGCGGACATCTTAGCCGAACTCGCGCCCGTTTGTGCCCAGTGAGTAACCGAATGCCGGGAAGGTACGTCCAATGCCCAGTAGAATACCCTGTGCACCATTTTGGAACCGGCTCATCCGCAGGCAGAAATACAAAACGGGCTAGCAACTAATCGTCAACTGGCGCGTTCTAACTTAGCGGACGCCCCTTCAGGGCCTAAGGAGGCTTGCACGCGAACTACGCCGAAAGTGATTTTGCGGGGCGGATCGAATTGCTGATAGCGATTCCATGCACTGCAATTTGGTTCTCGTGATTGCACCATCGGCCGCCCCAAACGCGCCAACATTTCTTTCGAGACGGCGCGGAAATGCGTAACCAAGCGATCGAAAATCGCAACAATTCAAGGGGGTGTGGAAAAATGACTGTCCGTAGAGGTGTGATTATTCTTGCTTTGGCGGTGGGTGCGCTGCTGGTATCCGGCGTGGCACAAGCGCAGGAAAGTTTCCTGGGTAAAAGTGAGGAAGGTGTCGTGAGCAAAACGGACTTCAGTCTCGTGCTCAACGGCGACATCACCAAATCGGTTTCCGGGATCGGGGTGAGCCAAGGAACCGTGGTGAGCCAATCGGCCACCGATTCCGGAGGAGTTCTTTTTGGCCTGCGCTATCACCTCAACCGTTTGCTCGCGATCGACGCCAACTATGGGTACACACGAAACTTTCAGAACTACGTAACGGGCATAAGCACCTCATCGATCCAATCGGGCGTACACATCCTCACTGGCGCGGCGGTGGTCACTGCGCCGTTTCATGTGTTCGGTCTTCGTCCTTACGCGCTAGGGGGAGGCGGGGGGATTTTCTTTCGTCCCACCGGCAATGTGGACGCTTCGGTGGGCGGCGAAGTGACGCAAGGTAGGCCGGTGATCGTATACGGAGCGGGCGTAGACTACTCGGTGGTCCCGCACATCAGCATTCGGGGAGAATTCCGCGGGTATTTTCTCAAAGCTCCGGACTTCGGGTTTGACGGCCTGAATACCGGCAAATACACGATGATGGCGCAGCCCGCGATCGGCGTGGTCTTCCACTTCTAGCGCGCCTGCAGGCTGTCGCTGACGGCCTGCAAGACGTGTTGCGCGGCGCGAAAAAAATCGGCGGCTGCTTCCCATCGGGTGAGGGATGCAGCCGCCGATTTTCTTTTGGCGCTGGAATTTTACAGCCGGCGGATTGTGCCGCAGCCGGCTAAACTGCCCACAAATATTGTTCCGGGTCGTAATGCAGTGCGCGGTCTTCTCCGGTGCTCCAATCGGGCCGCGCGGTGGTGCAAATATCGACGGCGGTGGTATCTTCCAGAACCACCGATGAGTGCTCCACTCCGGGCGGGATCGACAACATTTGGTTCGGTCCCAGCGTTACGTCTTCGCCGCGCAAATGAAAACGCCACGAGCCCTTCAGCACCAGAATCACTTCCTCATTTTCGTGACGGTGCGGACGCGTGGCGGCTCCTTTCAGTACTTCCACCATAGCCACTGCCAAATTTTCCCCGCGCGCCACTTTGCGGCGATACCGCCAGGAAACATCTTCGGCCTGAATCTTGTCCCAATCGGTGAAACACATCGTCTCTCTCCTTTTTACGATCGCTATTCCCAAGTATCAAAAAAAATGCCGTTATCCTCGGATTCGGGATAACGGCCTGGCCTGGAAAATTGTTCAGGCTCGGCTGTTATCCGCTGGTAAGGAGCAACGGAAGGATGGGCAGGCACAAAAGGAGGATCTTCTGCGCTACCAAGCGGCTCGGAAGGGTAAGTGCAACAACCGGGCGCACCCCGAAATGGCGCACATGCGACGGAAGTTTCGCGTGATTTCGAGCGTGGCCACAGAACTTCATCTACTACCGAATAACACGCGGAGATGAGCGGGTCAAATGGTTTTGCCCGCGGACTGTTGCGCGATCGGGCACGCAATTAATTCCAGGCCGCAGTGAATGCGGCCCGGCAGAAAACGGAATTGCTCCGCGCGCTCCATTGCACTCGGCGCAGCGCTCTCGCGACGGGTTGAATTGCGATTTGGTTGCGCGCAGTCCACACAACGATCAGGTGTTCGGTTCGACGATCACCGCGGAGCCATACGCCAGCACTTCGGTGACGCCCTGCATCACTTCGTTGGCGTCGTAGCGCACGCCGAGAACCGCATTTGCGCCATGCTCGGCGGCGTGCTGCATCATTAATTCGAGAGCGTCTTCGCGCGTTTTTTCGCACATGTTGGTAAAGAGCGAAATATTCCCGCCGACGATGGTTTGCAGCGAAGCGCCGATGGTGCCGAAAATACTCCGCGAACGCACCACAATCCCGCGCACCATTCCCAGATTGCGCACGGTCCGATAGCCCGGCATTTCCAGCAGCGTGGTGACCATATTCATGTTTACCCGTACGTTCATACTTTACCTCCCGGTTTCCAGCCTATCACACCGTCCAGGAACGAACGGTAGCCGGGCCAGGACGGCCAATGCTATAATGAGCGTTCAGGTTTGTTGATCAGTTTTCTCGAATATTGAGTATCGAGAAGGGCTGCGAGTCGACGCTTGCAGCCCTATTTTTTTAGGTCGACGTGGCCATACAGGCGCTCCCAGCATGCGCGGAGAGCCTACCTGCGGGACAGCCAGCGTTTGCCGTGAGCCCGGGAGAGGCTCCTTTCAAAGGTTTCGACATTATGACTACGACATCGATTCGCAATATCGCCATCATCGCGCACGTGGACCACGGAAAGACCACGCTGGTGGACGCCATGCTTCAGCAGAGCGGCACCTACCGCGCCAATCAGACCATCACGGAACGAGTGATGGATTCCAACGACCTGGAAAAAGAGCGCGGGATTACGATCCTGGCCAAGAATACCGCGGTGATTTATGAAGACGTGAAGATCAATATCGTCGATACGCCGGGTCACAGCGATTTTGGCGGAGAAGTGGAGCGCGCCCTGCGCATGGTGGACGGCGTGGTGTTGCTGGTCGACGCCAGCGAAGGCCCGTTGCCACAAACACGCTACGTGCTGCAAAAGGCGCTGGCTGCCAAGCTCTCTCCGGTGATCGTTCTGAACAAGATCGATCGACCGGATGCACGGCCGGCCGAAGTGCTGGACGAAATCTACGATCTATTCATCGATCTGGACGCTACCGAAGATCAGCTCGGGTTTCCGGTGGTCTATACCAATGCGAAAACCGGCACCGCGCATCTTACCGTGGGCGATTCCTCGGTCACCCTGAAGCCGCTTTTCGAAGCTATCGTTAAGGCTATTCCGCCGGCCAAAAGTGACGTCGAAGCGCCGCTCCAGATTCAAGTTCTCAATCTTGATTACAGCGAGTATTTCGGCCGTGTGGCGATCGCCCGGGTCTTCCAAGGCCGCTTGCACCGCGGGGACCTGGTGGCCATCGTGAAATTGGATGGATCCACGCAGACCACGCGCATCACCAAGCTATTCACGTTCCGCGGCCTGGAGCGCGATGAAACCGAAGAGGTATTGGCCGGCGATTTGGCCGCCATCGCGGGCGTGGAAGGAATTCAAATCGGGGAAAGCATCACGGAAATCGAGCGGCCCGCTCCGCTGCCGCCGCTTTTTATCGACGAGCCTACGCTGGGCATGGTGTTCACCATCAATACTTCGCCGCTCGCCGGCCGCGAGGGACAGTTCGTCACGTCCCGCGACCTTCGCGCGCGCCTGGATAAGGAATTGCTGACCAACGTTTCCATTCGCGTGGAAGATATGGGCACTACCGATGCGTTTCGGGTGCTGGGACGCGGCGAATTGCAGTTGGCCATCCTGATCGAAACGATGCGCCGCGAAGGCTACGAGCTGATGGTGGGCAAGCCGGAGATCGTGGTGCGCACGGAAGGCACGCGGCGGGTGGAGCCGCTGGAATTATTGGTGGTCGACTGCCCCGAAACATATATCGGAATCATCATGGAAGCGCTGGGCACACGGCGGGGCGAAATGGTGAAGATGGTGAATCATCATTCCGGGCGGGTGCGCATGGAGTTCCGAATTCCTTCGCGCGGATTGATTGGTTTGCGCACGCAGTTGCTCACCGACACTCGCGGGACAGTGATTTTGAATTCGATGTTGGAAGGCTGGACCGACTACGCGGGGGAAATGGCGATGCGGCCGACGGGCGCGCTGGTGGCCGACCGCGCGGGCGTGGCCACGGCCTACGCGATCTGGGGAATTCAAGAACGCGGGGAAATGCTGATTACGCCGGGAGTGGAGGTGTATGAAGGAATGATCGTGGGCGAAAATTCCCGCGACCAGGACATGGACGTCAATATCACCAAGGAAAAAAAGCAGACCAACATGCGTTCGTCATCGGCGGACGAAGCGATTCGGTTGGTGCCGCCGCGGGACATGACCCTGGAAAAAGCCATCGAGTTCATCGCGGAAGACGAGTACGCCGAAATTACACCGAAGTCGCTGCGGCTGAGAAAGAAAGTGTTGGATACGAAGAAGCGGCCGAAGCGCTGGCAGGAAATTAAGGCTTCGAAAGCTAGCGTTGGCGATTCGTAGGCTTGGCTTGAGTTAGGGGCGTCGCTTGAGAGTTACGGCGAGGTAGGTCCGCACGCCCACCCTTCCCAAAACCCGGGAAGAGTGGGGCACCCGGAAAAGATAACTTCGTAGAACCGTAGACCCCACTCCTTAAAAGATGACGTCGTAGAACCGTAGAGCCCACCTTTCCTGATTGGAGGAAGGGTGGGCTTTTTTTTGCGTCAGTGCGGTTGCTGTTCGTACATTGCTTTCCATGCGGGCGGTATTTCGCGGGGTGCGGAAACCGGCGCAGGCGTTCTTCCGGAAGGCGGAGGAGAAAAAAACTACTGCGTTCACTTACGTACTAAGAAGTAGCGCAGACGAGGAAGGGAATCAATCCGCAATACTACGGAAATTGACATTGTTATCGGGGGTGACCCACACGCCGGGCTTGCGTGTGGGTTCTTGACTCGTATCGGTCGCCGTCTCTTTTCAGCGCGCTTGCGAGCGGCTAACGGCCAGGACCACGCGGATACGCCGGCAGATCCGGCGGCCGGGGGGGCAGCGTCTTCGGATGTTCTTGCATGTCCTTCAACACCACTTCGATGGCTTTTTCGAGCTGCGGGTCATGGCCGGTCATCACTTGATCCGGAGTGTTGTCGACAACGATGTCCGGTTCCACACCGTGATTCTCCACCACCCACTCGCTATTCAGGCCGTATACCGAGAATTCCGGCCGGGTAACGTAGCCGCCATCAAGCAGGGGAATTTCGCCGCGAATGCCGCGCACTCCGCCCCAGGTACGCATTCCGATCACCGGTCCTAGTTTATACTGCTTGAACAGGTAGGTAAAAATATCGCCGTCGGAAGCGGCGTACTCGTTGGTGATGCAAACTTGCGAACCGTTGAAAACCACTTGGGGCTCGGTGGTGGGATCGAAATTACGCGAGGTGTCCATCCCGATCAGAATGCGGCGCAGCCGCTCGAAGATCAACGGGTCGACGAAGCCGCCGCCGTTGTATCGCACGTCCAGGATCATTCCTTGTTTGCGAATCTGGGGAAAGTATTGCTTCACAAATTGGTCCAGACCGTCGCCGCCCATGTTGGGGATGTAAACGTAGCCCACGCGGCCGCCGGTAGCTTGATCCACTTTGTGCCGGTTGGTATCGATCATATCGAGTTCGCGCAGGCGCGCTTCGCTGGCGATGGGCTTCACGGTTACGGTGCGCGAACCGTCTTCCAATGGTTTGGAATTTACGCGCAGGGTCACGTTTTCGCCGACCGTCTCGCGAAACAATTCGTACGGATTTTGCGGCGCGCGCAAGGTGCGACCGTTCACCGCGATCAAGTACTCACCTTCCTTGACGTTCACTCCCGGCTCGGTGAGCGGCGATCGCACCGCACTATCCCAATTCTCGCCGGGATAAATCTTCTTAAATCGATACATGCCGCTGGCGGAATCGAGTTCGAAGTCCACCCCCAGCACGCCGACGTTGATGGGATGGAGCTTGGGAGCGTCACCGCCTCCGACGTAGGTATGGGAGTTCGATAGCTCACCGATCATTTCGCCCAGGATGTACGTAAGGTCGTAGCGATCCGCGACATAGGGCAACAGCTCAGCGTATTTTTCGCGCTGCTTATCCCAGTCCACGCCATTCATCTCTTTCTCGAAGAAGTAGTCGCGTTCCTGGCGGTAGGCTTCGTAGAACATCTGTTTCCATTCGGCGCGCGGATCGATCTCGGCGCGCATTCCCGCTAAGTTCAGAGCGCCCTCTCCCACTTTGTGCGGGCTAGGGACGGGAGCGGCGTCGATGATGCCGTAGGTATGCGCGCCCTCGCCGCCGCCGGGAGCGGAATACAGCATTTTCTTGCCGTCGCGCGATACTTCGAACGCTTCCGCTCCGCCAAGCAGCACCTGGTCCTTGCGTTCTTTGAAGTCGAATACGTGCAGTTCCGGCGCCTCGCCCGGCAAAGGCCCGGAAAGCCCGGTCACCGGCACGGTGGCGTAGTAGATGAAGCCCTTGGCGGCGCGAAGTTCGGCGATGTTGGTGGGGGGCATGGGGAGGGCGACGATGCGATTACCGATGCCTTCGAGGTCGATGCGAAACGGAGTCTTTTTCTCTTCGGGCTTTTGGTCTGTCTTTGTGGGAGCGCCTTCGGTCTTCTTCTCTTTGTTCTTGCTGTCTTTCGTTTTGGTTTCTTTCGTCTTCTCGTCTTTTTCGCCGGGCACGGTCAGCTCATCCACGTCGCTTTTCGGAGGAGCCTCTTCGTCGCTTTGCGGCGCGAAAGGAGACGGAGTATCGGCCCGCAGGGTGGCCAAATAAACGCGAGTGGCCTTGGGATTGGCGAATTCCAGATCGTAGACGCCCAGTACCTCGTTGTAATCGCGGTTAGACAAAAATTCCAGATAGTCGCCGCCCGGCTCGAACACCGGACTCCAGCTATTGGTGAAATCGTTGGTTACCGCGGTGATTTTTTTGTCCGCCAACGAATAGACGTCGATCACCTCGTTGCCGTTTTCGACGCCTTTCGCGTAGCTGATCCACTGGCTGTCGGGCGACCATGAATAGTCGGTAATGTCCTGCACTTTGCCTTGATCGATCAAAACCGGCTTCTTGTCGGTGATGTCGACGTAAAACAGGCGCACCGATTTATCCGCGAAAATCAGTTTTTTGCTGTCCGGTGACCACATCGGAGTGAACCGGAACATCGACCCGTCCGAAGTGATGCGAACCTCCGGTCCGGCGCCGTCCTGCGCCTTCAAGTAGATTTCGTCCTCTCCGGTGCGGTCGGAAACGTAGGCGATCCACTTGCCGTCGGGCGACCACGTTCCGAAATTCTCGCGGATTCCGGGAGTCTGGGTGAGGTTGCGAATGCTTCCTTCCTTCGCGGGCACGGTGTAGATATCGCCCCGGGCGCTCAGCACCGCGCGCTTGCCTTCGGGCGAGATATCGAGGGTGGTGATCAGGTCGGCGGTGCTGTCCCAGTGCGGGCGCGTCTGTTCGCGGTCGCCGGGCAAGTAGACGCTCACCTTGTGGGCCTGTTCGGAAGCGAGGTCGAAAACGTAGAGGAAGCCGCCATTTTCAAACACGATGGAATCCGGACCCAGGCTGGGCCAATTCACATCGAAATCGGTGTAGTGGGTGAGTTGGCGAACGGCTTTGGTCTTTAGGTCGTAGGCGCAGAGGTTCATGCGATGCTCGGAGCCTCGATCGGAATTGAAATAGATGGTGTCGCCATGCCACATGGGAAAGCTGTCGGTCCCCTGGTAATCGCCGATCTGCTCGTAGTGGTTGGTCTTGAAATCGTAGATGGAGATTTTCTGGGCCAGGCCGCCGGTGTAGCGCTTCCAAGTGCGGAAATTGCGGAAGATACGGTTATAGGCTATTTCGTTTCCGTCGGCGGAAAACGATGCCAGACCGCCTTTGTCGAGTGGCAGGCGAATCGGCAGGCCGCCATCGACCGGTACGGTAAATTGCCGTCCGAACCAGGAGTTGAAAGTATCGCGCCGGGAGAGAAATAGGATGTTCTTGCCGTCCGGCATCCAATTCAACACCATGTTGTTGGGTCCCATGCGTTCGGGCTCGTGAAACGGGTCAGGCAGGAAGGTGAGCTGTTTCGGTTCGCCGCCCTCGGAGGGGATGGAGTAGACGTTGAAATTACCGTCGTATTGGCCGGTGAAGGCGATCTTCGTTCCGTCGGGCGAAAACTTGGGGAATAACTCGAGGCCCGGGTGGGTGGTGATGCGTCTGGCCACGCCGCCACCGGAGGCCACCAGCCACAAATCGCCGCCATAACTGAAGACGATCTTGTCCTTATATATGTCGGGAAACCGCATCAGCCGGCCTTCCGGCGTGGACTGCGTCTGGGAAGACGCGGCAACCGCCAGAACGCACAGAATCACGAACAAACCACGCCGCACATAGTTCATCTAAGTCTCCCGAACAAGTGTTGAGGTGAATGGCGCCCGCACGCAACCTGGATACGCGGAGGACCCCCAAAAGCCTTACGCCAAAATACATTAGATCGACCCGCCGTGTCGAGGTTAGCGGCAAATTTGGGGCTACTGAGGGGTGGCCCCGGGGCGGCGGCTGGCGTTCTCGAGAGCCTTATCCAGCCGCTCGAGCTGGTCTTGGAGTGCACTGAGTCTGGTCTCTTCCGCCTTCAAATGTTGCTCCGCATCTATTTCTCGCATTTGTTGCTGTTGTTCCAAATATTCCAGCGATTCGGATTCCGATTTGAGATGGGCGAGCCGATCCTCGGACTCTTTCCGTTGGGCGGAGGGATTCAGGGTGGTGTTTGTGAAATCTTCCTGGCGCTTGACCTCGGCGGCGAAATGCTCACGCTGTGATTGAATCGCCCCGAGCTTTTCCTGGGCTTCCTCGAGACGTTCGGAAGCGCGCGCGACAGCCGCCTCCTGCCCTTGCAAACGGTAGAGGAGAATTTGTGCTCGTTGCGCCGCGATGGTGGTTGTTTGCAAATCCTGGCGCAATTGGCGGACTTCCGAAAGCAGCGCCTGCAATGTTTGAGAGTCACCCGGAGTTGCCTGCGCAAAACATGGGGTTGAACAAAGCAGAAGACCCAGGACAAAAAATGGCGAGCGATTCATCGGCCACCTCCGAACGGATTGTAACTGGCCGGGAACGGCGTCGCACGGTGCTATTTGGGCATCACGACTACTTCGTCCTTGGGGATAGCGTCGAGCGTGGCCTTATCAATGCCCAAGTGGGCCATTACCAGCTCGGGTGGTGTGTGGGTGAGCCATTCCGAGAGCGCCAGGTCTTGATAGAAGCCGCTCTTGAACATCTCCAGGAATTTGAGATCAGTGTCGCCGGTATTCTCTACGTAGTGGGGCAGAGTTTTAAGGACGTAGCCGACGTCTCCGGCTTGAAAGTCCATGGTGCGTGCGCGGCCTCCGGTAGCGAACACGGTCATTCGTCCGGCGCCGCTGATGTAGTACTGCCATTCGTCGGCGTTGGGATGCCAGTGCAACTCGCGAATCCCGCCTGGGCGGACGGTGACGACCGCGGCGGCAATGGTGGTGGACACTTTGAATTTGCTCGAATCGATGATGCGCACCTCGCCTCCCTTGGTGCGCTTGGAAACCGCTTGCTGGGTAGTGCGAAAGGCGAAATCCTGCGGCGATGGACCCAGCGAGCCGGCGGCTGCTTTCTGGTCATCGGACAGGGGACCGGGAACCGCGGCCTGAAAAATGAACTTCTCCCGCTTCGGCATTTTTTCCAGGGCTTGCTCACTGACGCCGAAGTTTTTCGCCAGCACGCCGCGGGGCGTGTGGGCCATCCAGTCGGTGAGCAGCACGGTCTCGTATTCCGAGAAATTGCCATCGTCGAATACCAGGAGAAATTCAGTGCCATCGGGATTCAGGCCTTGAATGGAATGCGGGAGCCCGGTGGGAAAGTACCAAAGATCGCCCTCGGTTATATCGGCGACGAAGCTCTTGCCATCGGCATCGATCCCGGTGATCCGTGCATTTCCATACAGCATGAAGGCCCATTCGGCGGCGGTGTGCCAGTGCAGCTCGCGTACGGCTCCGGCGGTTAATCTCATGTCCACGCCGGCCATCGACTGGGAAACCGGAAGCTCCCTGACGGTGACCTCGCGCGACCAGCCGCCTTCTTGCATGCGTTTGTGCGCGAGTGCGAAAGGGTATTTGAATGTGGATACAGCGCCGGCGTCGGTGGGGGGCGGTAAGAATGAATCCGGATTCTGGGCGTCCAGTGGGGGATTGCCGGGGCCAGGGGCGCTGGCGCTGCGATCGTTCTTGCCGGGGTAGGGTTTCTGGTCCTGGGCGGCGGCCACTAGCGCAGCCGATCCGATTTCCAGGAATCCGCGCCGCGAAAATGTGTCTTTCTTGGGATCGTCGTTCGCTTCGTCGCTCAGGAGAGGCCATCCTTTCGTAACACAGGTAAGAAGAGTTTCCGATCGATGGCACGATCTTAGCTAAAATGAAGGCATGCAGCGCAAGATTTTCTGGACGGTATTTACGATATTGGGTCTGGCGGCGGATGTGGCTCTGCCGATTTGGTGGGGGCTGCTGGCGACTATTCCTATTGGATATTTTTCTTGGTGGATTGCTTATCGGAGTGATTGGTTTTCGTGAAGTCAAAACACTTTGCTTAGCTACGATGGGTGGGATACTTGCGTTCGACTTGCCAGCCCAGACGCCCACCCTTCCCAAAACCGGGGAAGAGTGGGGCACCCGGAAAAGATAAGAGCGTCGAACCGTAGAACCTGACGTCAAAACACTCACCCGGAAAAGATAAGAGCGTCGAACCGTAACCCGCCCCAAAGGCCCATGAGAAGACGGGCTAATCGGGTTCTTGGGTGACGATGTGGACGTCGACTGCTGGGGCGTCGTGCAGGAATTTGTACATCTGACGCAGGTAGTTCACGCTGCGCCATCCTTCTACCGCGGTACGGCCAAAGATAACCTGGGTCACGTGCTTTTCGCGGGTGAACGCCGCGGTGCTGTGGGCGATGCTGCTGCCTTTTAGGCGCACTACTTTCGCACCCAGGCTTTCGGCAAGCTCAAGGTTGGCCTCCAGCGTTTTCTGCTCGCCCGGGTCGTCATCGCCGTCCACAGTCACGTGCACGGCGTACAACTCGGCGTCCATGCGTCGGGCCATCCGCGCGGCACGCGCTATCAAGTACTGGGCGCGCGCGCTGGTGCCGATGCAGACGGCGATCCGTTCGCGCACCGGCCAGGTGGCTTGAATTTCCTTCTGGTCCATGTAGGATTCCAGGCTGCGGTCAACCTGCTCGGCCACTTGGCGCAGGGCCAGTTCGCGCAGGGCGATCAGGTTGCCGCGACGGAAGAAATTCGTGAGGGCCTGCTCCACTTTTTCCTGGCCGTAGATATCGCCGCGCTGCATTCGCTTTTGCAGGGCTTCGGGCGTGAGGTCTACCATCACCGTTTCGGTGGCCACTTGCAGAATCCAATCGGGGAGGGTTTCGCGGACGACCACACCGGTAATGGCGCGAACGGTGGGCGCCAGGCTTTCTACGTGCTGGATGTTTACGGCGGAGAGCACGTCGATTTTGGCGTCTAAAAGTTCGAGGACGTCTTCGTAGCGCTTGCGGTGCTTGCTGCCGGGGATATTGGTGTGTGCCAGTTCATCGACCACTGCTACGAGGGGCTTTCGCGCCAGAATTGCGTCGATATCCATCTCTTCGAACAACGTGCCTTTGTAATCGATTTTGCGGCGCGGGACTGCTTCGAGTTGGCATGCGAGTTCGGAGACGCCTTTGCGGCCATGCGTTTCCACTATGCCGATCACTACATCTTCGCCGCGACTGTGGCGCCGGATTGCTTCGCTCAGCATGTTGTAGCTCTTGCCTACTCCCGGCGCGTAGCCCAGGAAAAGCTTGAAGATACCTTTGCTCTTTTCCGCGGGGGAAACTTCGGCGAGGCGCTGTTCGGGGGTCTTGGCCATGCGACTATTCTCAGACAGCGGAGGCTGGAAAGCTACGCTAGAATCTTTGGTGTGCGCCAGAGAATCTCCCCCCGGCATGCTTTTGCCTGGTTTGGTGGCAGGGTTAACCTGGCTGTGCGGCTCACTGCTTTTTACCGCCCCCGTTTGAACAATCCCACCTGGCAAGTCCACACGGTTCGCGGATGCATTTTGAATTTTGGGAGCTTCGGGAGTTTTGGGTCCCCACAGCCAGGTTGGCTGTGCCACGAAACCCGACACTGAAACCGTGGCGCTGCGGCCGGGGTCTAAATGGAATGGGGGAAAATCGGCGGCGGCTCGGGAAGACGGCTCGTGTTTCGGTTCTTGGGCTGTGGTGCTTCTTTGCCGTTTTGTGCGCCGCCGCTGGCACGTCGGCGGAAATTCATAACCAACACGCGAAGGTCGATCTGGTGGCTGCAAAGGACGCCGTCGCACCGGGTGAAACTGCTTGGCTTGGGCTGCACTTTGTCCTGGAGCCCGGCTGGCATATTTACTGGCAGAATCCGGGAGACTCGGGGGAGCCGCCGAGCGTTCGGTGGACTCTTCCCGCGGGATTTCATGCGGGCGCGATCGAATGGCCGGCGCCGCAGCGGTTGGGCTCCGGTTCCGTGATTGATTTCGGCTACAGCGGGGAAGTTCTGCTGATGATTCCGCTGGCGACTCCTGCAAACGCTGCGCCTGGCACGCGGGAAAACCTGGGAGCTGCGGCGAAATGGCTGGTTTGCTGCGAGATATGCGTTCCCGATCAGGCGCCACTAAGCCTAACGATGAACATTGTTGCGCGGCCATTGCATGCTGGGCGGGAACTGCCACCAGGAGCGGCGCTACCATTATTCGAGCGGTTCAGGAAACTCATTCCTGCGGCCGTGCCATCCAATTGGAAGGTGACGGCTATTTCCGATGGGGATGATTTTATCTTGAGCGTCGAGACTGGCACGGCGGAAGAGCACGCGGCGTTTTACCCGTTCCTGCCGGACCCTATCGAGAACTCGGCGCCGCAGACCGCCGCCCGTCTGCCTAAGGGCGTACAATTGAGGCTTCATAAATCGGACCAGGTGGTGAAGCCGGTGACAATGCTGAAGGGCGTTTTGGAGCTTGGTGATCCGCAGGGCCGTAGCGTTGCTGCTTATCGGGTGACTGTTCCGGTGCGGCAGGCCAGCAAACGATAATGAATTTCGGGATTTCGTAAATTTGTGTTCAGGAGGCATTCATGAATCGCCGATACTTGATGGCGATGTTGGCGCTTATTCTGGCGGGCGCGGTGGTTGAGGTTTGGGCTGCGAGCGTGGGTGAGGCCGCGCCGGCGTTTACTGCAACGGACACCAACAATCACGTGCACAAGCTTTCCGATTATAAAGGCAGGTTCGTGGTGCTGGAGTGGACCAACCGCGATTGCCCGTTCACGGCGAAGCACTATAAGAGCGGCAACATGGAGCGGCTGCAGCATGAATGGACCAAACGCGGGGTGGTGTGGCTGACGGTGGTATCGTCCGCGCCCGGCGAGCAGGGCTACGTAATGGGCGGGGAAGAAAATGCGTATATGGCGGAGAACCAGGGCGCGCCTACCGCAGTGCTGCTGGACCCAAGCGGGAAGCTTGGCCATCTCTACGACGCGAAAACCACTCCGCACATGTTTGTGATCGATCGTAAAGGAATACTGATTTACGACGGCGCGATTGACGACCGGGCGACGACCGACGTTGCGGATATTGCCGGCGCTAAAAATTATGTGGTACAGGCGTTGCAAGAAGCGATGGCTGGGAGACCGGTTACTGTGGCGACGTCGCGGCCGTACGGGTGTTCGGTGAAATATAAGGATTAGGCGGTAGGAATGTTCGATGAATGGCGGTGACAGCTGCGAGAAGGGCTGGGAAAAGATAAAAGCGCCAGACCGTAGAACCACACCTCTGTTAGGAATCCCACGGGCGGTTCGGAAGCCACGGGAAAATTCGGACCATGGGCGATGCGGTGAGCGCGTCGAAACGATCACGAAAGGTGGGGCTGGCCCGCGCGCTGTCGAAGCTTGGGTACTGTTCGCGCTCGCGCGCTTTTGACCTGATTCGCGCCGGGCAGGTGACCGTGAACGGCGCAGTCCGTCGCGATCCAGAAACGCCGGTGCATGTGGGCGCCGATCATATCGAGGTGGACGCGCACCGCGTCGCCGCCCAGCGGAAGGTTTATTTCATCCTGAATAAGCCGCGGGGCATCGTGACCACGGCCGCGGACGAAAAGGGCCGCGACACGGTGTACGCGTTTGTGCCGGCGGGCACGCCTTGGCTTGCTCCGGTGGGCAGGCTGGACAAAGCCAGCGAAGGCCTGCTGCTGCTGACAAACGATTCGGAGTGGGCCGCGCGCATCCTGGAACCTGAAACTCACCTGGATAAAACCTATCACGTGCAGATTGCCGCGCGGGTTGCCGCGTCTACGGCGCCTACGGCGCTGGACGGCACGCCGGTCGAGGCTCAGCTTATGGATCGGCTGGTCCGCGGTTTTGAAGATCGCGCCGGCGATTTTCTGAGTGTGAAGCGCGTTTCCGTCCTGCGGCAGGGGCGGCGCAATGCCTGGCTCGAAATTGTTCTCGACTCCGGCAAAAACCGGCACATCCGGCGGATGTTCGAACACCTGGGGATCGAAGTTCTTCGCCTGGTTCGTATTGCGATTGGCGGCGTGGCGCTGGGCGAGCTGCGCAAGGGGAGCGTTCGCCCGCTGGCCCCGGAGGAAAAGCAGTCGCTCGACCGCGCCATGGCCTTGGCGCTGGCGACCGCCATTACTCGGACACATTCCGCAAAAGTAGAGCGTAATAACGCCCGATCCTCCGGCATCCTATCTAGGCAGCGGGAATCCGCCGTGTGCCGCCTCGGTGAAACCTTGAAGCGCGAGACAACGTAAGAGGCCGATCGAATTGCGAGTTCTTTACGAATTCACCGCGTTCCACGTGCTGTACGTCACCGTATTTCTGGTGACGGTTTTCTTCGTGCAGCGGTTCTGGTTTCGCGGCGCCTGGAGACTGATCCAACGCGCCGCCGCGCTGCGGCTGCGCCAAGCTTTACAGGGCGTATGGGTTCTCGCGGTCTGTTTCGTAATTGTGATCGTCCTCAATTCGACCATGGCGCGATTTCTTCCTCGCGAGGGAGCATCCACCTGGATTCTGGCGAGTGGAAAACTCTGGCTCATCGTTTCCTTTCTTGGATTTGCGGGAATACAGATTGTCCATGCGGCGGACCTGCTTACCGCCCGCGCGCTCACTACCATCGAGCCTCGCCGCCGTGAACGATTCGATCCGGCGCGCCGCGAATTTTTCCGGTATACCGGCTACCTGGTGGGCGCCGCGCCGATTGTGGTGGGAACGTACGGATTTTTCCGGGAACGGCTGGAGTACCGGATTCGAAGCGTTGAAATTCCCATTCCGGCCTTGCCTTCCGGTTTGGATGGGCTGCGCATCGTGCAGCTGAGCGACATCCACCTGAGCGATTTTCTTCCGCTGAGCGAATTGCGCCGGGCGGTGGGGATGGCCCGTGCGCTGCGCGGCGACATTATCGTGGTGACCGGCGATTTCATCACCGCGGCGCACGATCCGCTGGAGGATTGCATCGCTGAGCTGGGCCAGTTGCACGCGCCGCTGGGGGTGTGGGGCTGCAACGGCAACCACGAAATTTATGCCCACGTGGAAGCCAAGGCGAAGAGCCTTTTCGCGCAGCACGGTATGAATTTGCTGCGCCAGGAAAGCGTTGAAATCGCCTGGCACGACGCCAAATTCAATTTGATCGGCGTGGATTACCAGCGCGAGCGTCCGGCATTCGGCAAGATGCATCCGATGCTGACTTTGATCGAACCGCTGGTTCGCAAAGACATTCCTAATATTTTGCTTTCGCACAATCCGAATTCGTTTACGCGCGCTGCGCAGATGGGGATCGAGCTTAGCTTGGCCGGACATACCCACGGCGGGCAGGTCCAGGTGGAAATTCTCGATCACTCGTGGAATCCGGCAAACTACATGACCGACTTTGTGGCCGGACTGTACCGCTTGCCGTCGGGCGCCGCGGAAAAGTCAGCCGAGCAAGGCGACCATGCGGTTGCAGCCGGGCCTTTGGGAATGGGCCCAGCGCCCAGCGCGGGAAGGTTCGCGTCAATCTACGTCAATCGAGGATTGGGAACAATCGGAATACCGATTCGAATCGGAGTGCCGCCGGAAATCACGGTGATCACACTCCGCAGCGAGAGTTGACGCTGTGCTTTGAGCTTCTTTTCCGGGTGCGCTAGCGAGCGCCGGTCATTTCCCGCCGCCGCCAGGCGGCGCGGTTTCGCCCGTCCACTTCATCAAGTCGATCTTGCTCCACTCGCCGCGGATGATTCCGGCGCGAATTTGGGCGGTGGTCTTGCCCTTCTTGCGCTCCTGATAGGAGTAGAAAAGTTCCTTCTTGCAGATCGGGCAAATGGCGGCGTGCGTCCCGCGATAACAATCCAGCAGACTGGTGTGGCCGACTTCGCGATCGCAATTGCAATAGCATGGCATTTGATACAGCGTCGGCTTAATCTTGGCGGCCAGTGTGTACGCGTTGCGGGTCACCGGGTCGTTTGCGAATTCCGCGGGCGGCAAAGTGTCATCCGGCAGAACGCCGCTGGGCGGCTTGGTGTGATACGCCGGAACGGGCGCGCCACTCTGCATGCCGGCGTGGTCCATATTCATCGTGTCTTGCGGACGCGCGCCATGAGCCCATATCAGTGCAGCGCTTCCTACCAGCAGAATCGTGCATGCAATTCGCACAGCGGAATTTCTCGCCATTGGTGCCCCCCTGACCCGGATCGATCGGTCCCACAACCTTATTACTATACCCCCGGCCGGCGATTAGTGGGTTACGTCCGAAGCGAGAACCAGGCGTATGCCCTGCGCTTGCAGACGCGGGAGACTATCGGCCAAGGTGGCGATCGTTGCCGGA
>Ga0302326_10010277_pt1 | contig 20301 bp, 17 predicted proteins | sample Palsa_T0_3_FD_202264 | JGI IMG/M metagenome (GOLD analysis project Ga0302326, IMG submission 202264) | Peat permafrost microbial communities from Stordalen Mire near Abisko, Sweden - Palsa_T0_3 | ecosystem: Environmental > Terrestrial > Soil > Palsa > Peat permafrost | place: Sweden: Abisko...
CGCTGGTGACGCCGGGCCAGCCAACGGCGCTCGCCACCATCCAGCGGCTGGACCCCATCTATGTCGACGTCGCCGAGCCGGCCGTCGATGTGCTGAGGCTCGAGCAGGCGCTCAGCGCCGGCATGATCGCCGGCGCCGGCGGCTCGACCGTCCCGGTGCGTCTGAAGCTCGAGGACGGCTCGGCCTATCCCCTGGCCGGATCCCTGCAGTTCACCGACGTCACCGTCGACCAGGCCACCGATGGGGTGATCCTCAAGGCCATCTTCCACAATCCCGCCGGCCTGCTGCTGCCGGGCATGTTCGTGGAGGCGCAGGTCCCCCAGGGGGTCGAGCCGCACGGCCTGCTGGCCCCAGAGCAGGGCGTTCAGCGCGACGAGAAGGGGCTGCCCACGGCCCTCGTCGTCGCCCGCGGCGGGCGTGTCGAGATGCGCTCGCTCGAGACCGGCGCCGAGATCGGCAATCAGTGGCTGGTCGTGAAAGGCCTCGCGCCGGGCGACCACCTGATCGTCGAGGGCCAGCAGAAGGTGAAGCCCGGCGACAGCGTGATCGAGCGGCCCGTCACCCTGAAGCCCGCGGGCTGAGCGTGTCCCGCTTCTTCATCGAGCGCCCGATCCTGGCGATGGTGATCGGCCTGGTGGTGATGCTGGCCGGGGCGCTCTCCCTGCTCTCGCTTCCCGTGGAGCAGTATCCCACCATCGCCCCGCCGCGGGTGTTCATCGGCGCCAACTACCCGGGGGCCGACGCCAAGACGACCGAAGAATCGGTGACCCAGGTGATCGAGCAGCAGCTCCAGGGCATCGACCACCTCGACCACTTCCACTCCTCCAGCGGCTCGGACGGTTCGAGCAACATCAGCCTCACCTTCGCGCCGGGGACCAACCCCGACACGGCCCAGGTGCAGGTGCAGAACAAGCTCGCCCAGGCCGCGCCGCTTCTGCCTGCCGAGGTGCAGCAGCAGGGGCTCTTCGTCGGCAAGTCCGGCGCCGCGTTCCTGATGATCATGGCGCTCTATGACGACAGCGGCCGCTACAGCGACGTCGACATCTCCGACTATCTGAACGCCCGCCTGCTGGACCCGATCTCCCGGATCGACGGCGTAGGGCAGGTCAACGTCTTCGGCGGCCAGTACGCCATGCGCATCTGGCTCGATCCCGACAAGCTCGACGCCGTCCGCCTGATGCCCTCGGATGTGCGCAACGCGATTTTGAACCTCAACGTCTCCGTCCCGGCCGGCCAGATCGGCGGCCAGCCCACCGCGCCCGGCCAGGCTCTCAACGTCATCGTCACCGCCCGCTCGCGCCTGCACACGGCCGAGGAATTCCGCCGGATCATCCTCAAGTCCCAGCCGGACGGTTCCCTCGTGCGCCTGGGCGATGTCGCGCGCGTCGAAATCGGCGCGCAGGTCTACGGCTTCGTCAGCCGGGTCAACGGCCATCCGGCCAGCGGCTTCGGCATCAGCCTCACGCCCGGCGCCAACGCCCTGGTCACCTCGGTCGCGGTCAAGAAGCGGGCGGCCGAGCTGGCCGCGAGCTTTCCGCCCGGCCTGCATCTGGCCTTCCCGGTGGACACCACCAACTTCATCAAGCTCTCCATCCAGCAGGTGGTCGTCACCCTTCTCGAGGCGGTCGCCCTGGTGGTCGGCGTCATGTACCTCTTCCTGCAGAACTGGCGCGTGACACTGATCCCGGCCCTGGCCGTGCCGGTGGTGCTCCTGGGCACGTTCGGCGTGCTCGCCGCCTTCGGCTACTCGATCAACACCCTGACCCTGTTCGCCATGGTCCTGGCCATCGGGCTCCTGGTCGACGACGCCATCGTCGTGGTCGAGAACGTCGAGCGGATCATGAGCCTGGAGGCCCTTTCGCCCAAGGCCGCCACCATCAAGTCCATGGGCGAGATCACCAGCGCCCTGGTGGGGATCGCGCTGGTCCTGTCCGCCGTCTTCCTGCCCATGGCCTTCTTCCCCGGCTCGACAGGGGTGATCTATCGCCAGTTCTCCATCACCATCGTCTCGGCCATGATCCTCTCGGTGCTGGTGGCCCTCGTCTTGACGCCCGCGCTCTGCGCGACCCTGCTGCGTCCGGCCGACGCCGCCCACCGGCGGGGCGCCGCCTTCACCCTGTTCAACCGCGGCTTCGCCGGGCTCGTCCGGCGCTACGACCTCGCCGTCATCGGCTTCCTTGGACGGCCGCGCCTGGCGGTCGTCGGCTACCTGGCGCTCGTCGCCGTCATGGTGGCGCTGTTCGTGGCCCTGCCCTCGGCCTTCCTGCCGGCGGAGGACCAGGGCGCGATCTTCACCACCTACAGCCTTCCCAGCGCCGCGGTGCTGGACCGCACCGTGGCCGTCGCCAAGCAGGTGGAGAACTACTACCTCACCAGGGAGCGCGGGAACGTCGACACGGTCTTCGTCGTCGCCGGCCAGAGCTTCGGCGGCGCCGGCCAGAACCAGGGCCAGGCCTTCGTGCACCTGCGGCCATGGAGCCAGCGCCGCGGGGCGCGCAACAATGTCCAGGCCATCGCCGATCGCGCCACCAAGGCCTTCTCCGGCATCCGCGACGCCCTGGTCTTCAACGTCGTTCCGCCCGCCCTCCAGTCGCTGGGCAACGCCTCGGGCTTCGACATCGAGCTCGAGGACCGCGCCGGCCTGGGCCACCAGGCGCTCGGCGCCGCCCAGACCCAGCTGATCGACATGGCCGGCAAGGACCCGCTGCTGGCCGGGGTGCGCTCCAATGACCTGGCCGATACGCCCCAGCTGCACGTGGATATCGACCAGATCCGCGCCGCCGCCCTGGGCCTGGACGAGGGCGACATCAACGACACCATCAGCACCGCCTGGGGCGGCGCCTTCGTCAACAACTTCATCGATCGCGGCCGCGTGAAGCAGGTCTATCTGCAGGCCGACGCGCCGTTCCGCGCCCGCATCGACGACCTCGCCCGCTGGTACGTGCGCGGGTCGGGCGGGGAGATGGCCCCGTTCTCGGCCTTCGCCACCTGGCGCTGGACCGGCGGCCCGGCGCAGCTCGAGCGCTACAACGGCATCGCCGCGATGGAGGTCCAGGGCGCGCCGGCCCGGGAGGTGAGCACGGGGACGGCGATGAAGGAGGTCGTCAAACTCATCGGCAGGCTCCCTCGCGGCCTGGGATACGAGTGGACCGGGATATCGGTTCAGGAGCAGGAGGCAGGCGCCCAGGCGCCGGCCCTCTACGCCCTCTCGATCCTGGTCGTCTTCCTGTGCCTCGCCGGTCTCTACGAGAGCTGGACCGTGCCCTTGTCGGTCATGCTGGTCATCCCCCTGGGCGTTGTCGGGGCTCTCCTGGCGGCCAAGCTGCGCGGCTTCTACGACGACATCTATTTCCAGGTCGGCATGCTCACGACGATCGGTCTCTCGGCCAAGAACGCCATCCTGATCGTCCAGTTCGCCCACGAGGCGCGGGGCCGCGGCGTGCCGCCGAGGGATGCGGCGATCCAGGCCGCGCGCCTGCGGCTGCGGCCGATCCTGATGACCTCCCTGGCCTTCATCGCCGGCGTCCTGCCGCTGGCCATCTCCACCGGGCCCGGCGCCGGCTCGCAGAACGACATCGGCACCGGGGTGATCGGGGGCATGATTTCGGCCACCGTGCTCGCCGTGTTCTTCGTGCCGTTCTTCTACCTGGGCGTTCGCGGCGGCTACCGTCGGGGCGGCGCGCCGGCCGCGCCCGAGGCGGCGCCGTGAGGGCCGTGCGGTCGCTTCTGATACTCCTGGCCGGCGCGGCGTGCCTGGGCGGCTGCATCGACCTTGCCCCGAAGTACGCGCGCCCCGCGGCCCCTGTCGCGGCCAGCCTTCCGGCCGGCGGCGTCTACCCCCCGGCGCCGGGCGCCGAGCGGCCGGCCCCGGCCTGGCGCGCGTTCTTCACCGATCCCAAGCTGCTGAGCCTCATCGATCTGGCCCTGCGCGAGAACCGCGACCTGCGCGCCTCGGCCGCCCAGATCACCCAGGCGCGCGCCCTCTATCAAGTCCAGCGCGCCGCCCTCTTTCCCACCGTGGCGGCCACGGCCGGCGCGACCTTCCTGAAGGAACCCAACGGCGTCGCCACGGGCGTGAACGGGCTCGCCGGCAGCTTTGACGAACAGCTCTACAGCGTCACCGGCGGCGTCGCCTCCTATGAGCTCGACCTCTTCGGCAAGGTGCGCGACCTCACCCGCGCGGCGCGCGATCAGTACCTGGCCTCCAAGGCCGGCCGCGACGCCCTGCAGATCAGCATCGTCGCCGGCGTCGCCGAGCAGTACCTGACGCTGTCGGCCGACGAGGCCCTCATCGCCGTGGCCCGGCAGTCGCTGGCCAGCGGCCAGGAGAGCGTCGTCGTCACCCGCCGCCGCTTCGAATTCGGCGTCGACGACGAGCTGGCCCTCAGCCAGGCCGAGACCGTCGTCCAGCAGGCCCGCTACGACATCGAGCGCCTGACGACCCAGCTCGCCCAGGACCGCAACGCCCTGGACCTCCTCGTCGGCGCCCACGCGGGCGACGAGCTCATGCCGACGCAGGACCTGCCCGACGTGGCGGTTCCAGATCGCATCCCCCAGGCCATCGGTTCGGGCGTGCTCCTCGCCCGCCCAGACGTCGTGCAGGCCGAGGACCAGCTGAAGGCCGCGAACGCCGACATCGGCGCGGCGCGCGCCGCCTTCTTCCCCACCATCACCCTGACCGCCTCGGGCGGCGTGGAGAGCCTGGCGCTCGCCAACCTCTTCCAGGGCTCGTCGCAGACCTGGACCTTCGCCCCCAGCATTTCCCAGACGATCTTCGACGCCGGCGCCAACCGTGGCAACCTGCTCCTGGCCAAAGGCCAGAGAGACCAGGCCGTCGCCGTCTACGAAAAGGCCATCCAGTCCGCCTTCCGCGATGTCGCCAACGCCCTGGCCGTGCGCGGCACGATCGAGCGCCAGCTGGACGCCCAGCAGCGCCTCGTCGCGGCCGCCCAGACCGGCGAGCGGATCGCCCGCGCGCGCTACGACAGCGGCGCCGATTCCTACCTGAACCTCCTCATCGCCCAGCGCTCGCTCTTCGCCACCCAGCAGTCGCTGGTGGCGGTCGAACTCCTGCGCGCGCAGAATGTGGTGGCGCTGTATGCGGCCTTGGGGGGCGGGCTGGATGCGGAACGGCCCCTTTGACAGGCGCGGTTCACAAGGGAAAAATGCAATCACATCAAACCCATAAGTTGTGCGTCGCGCCGATGATGGACTGGACGGACCGCCATTGCCGGTCGTTCCATCGCGTCTTCACGCGCCGCGCCAGGCTCTACACCGAGATGCTGACCGCCGCCGCGGTGCTGCATGGCGACCGGGATCGCCTGCTGGCCTTCGATCCGGCCGAGGGTCCGGTGGCGCTCCAGCTCGGCGGCGCCGATCCCTCGGCGCTGGCCAAGGCGGCGAGGATCGGCGAGGACTTCGGCTACGCGGAGATCAACCTCAACGTCGGCTGCCCGTCGGACCGGGTCCAGAGCGGGCGCTTCGGCGCCTGCCTGATGCGCGAGCCGGAGCTGGTGGCCGACTGCATGGCCGCCATCGGCCAGGCCGTCGCCATTCCCGCCACTCTCAAGTGCCGCCTCGGCGTCGACGACCAGGCCCCGCGCGAGAGCCTTTGGCGGCTCGTCGATCTCTGCGCCGCCGCGGGGGTAAGCGTCTTCATCGTCCACGCCCGCAAGGCATGGCTCCAGGGCCTTTCGCCGAAGGAAAACCGCGAGATCCCGCCGCTCGACCATGCCCTGGTCCGGGCGCTGAAGCAGGAGCGGCCCGGCCTCGAGGTCGTCCTGAACGGCGGGGTCGGCTCGCTTGGCGAGGCGCTCGCCCACCTCGAGTGGGCCGACGGGGTGATGCTCGGCCGCGCCGCCTACCATGACCCTGGCCAACTGGGCGAAGTCGACCGCCGGATCTTCGCCGACGGCGCCGCCGATGTCGGCCCCTTCGAGGCGGTGGAGCGCTTTCTCCCCTATATGCGCCGGCGCCTCGCGCTGGGGACGCCGCTGGCGGCGATGACGCGCCACATGCTGGGCCTCTTCTCGGGCCAGCCTGGGACGAGGGCCTGGCGGCGGACGCTGACCGTCGAAGGCTCGCGCCGCGGCGCGGGTGTCGAGGTTATCGAAGCGGCGCTGGAGGGGATGCGGGAAGCTGCGTCCGCGCCGCGGCTGGCGAGGGTCGCCTGACGGCGCGTCCTAGAGCCCCCTCAGGGGCGCAGGATCATCGAGGTCGGCGTCGCCTCGAACGCCGACAGGCGGCCAAGATAGGTCATGCCGAGCAGCGAGGTCGAAAGGCCGCGATCGAGGACATAGGCCTCGACGTTGTCGACCTTGACGCCGGCGACCGCGATGCTGGCGAGGTTGACGCGCGCGGCGCGGGCCTCGCCGTTGGCGGTGGTCACCTTGTCGGTGTAGTCGAGATTGGCGACATCGATGCCGAGGCGCCTGGCGTCCTCGGCGGTCAGGGCCACGGTCGTCGCGCCGGTGTCGACCAGGAAGGTGACCGCGTGGCCGTCGACCTCGGCCTGGGTCCAGTAATGGCCGTCGGCGGCCTTGCTGATCGAGGCCCCCGACGTGCTCTCCGAGGGCGTGGCCATCGCCATGGCTGCCTGGGGGTTGGAGGGAGACCGGGCGCTTCCATGGCCCGACAGGGTCTGGGCGACGCCCACCGCCGCCATGGCGGCCATGATCGCGAGAACCGCGAATTCGAATCTCAACATCTTAAAGCGCCCATCATCATCGTCGGTCGGCTAATGCGACCGTTGAGGCGCACTCTAGCTGGGAGGCGTTCTCAACAGATGAACGGTGAGGGCGGCCGGGTATATTCAGAAAAGCGTAAGACTTCGCGGCGGCGCCAGGTCCCCGGCTGAGCGGCCATCCGCCGTTTTTCCCGACCATCCCGATCGGCCGGATCGCCTTGCGCCGCCGCGTTTTCGCGGGGCCGTGGGCCGGTCGCGAACCGGCGGGCGCCCGCCGTCACGCCGGCGCCCATCTTCCGTCACGTCTTGGTCACGAGAATTACAAATCGTTTAAGTAACCGGCCCTTACATTACGAACAATTAATCGCTGCAAACAAACTGTTACAATATTTCTTCGAATTAACTTCGGATCTGTTGAGTGCGGATGCATGGTTCTCCCGCACCATCACCCCGGAGGAACAGGAACATGCATACTCTCAGAGATTTCGTCGTCGTCGCCGCCCTGGCCGTCTCGACCGCCGCCGCGGCCGCGCCCAGCCACCTCACCGACATGCAGTACATCGAGGCCGCGCGCTGCCAGGCCCTGATCGCCTCGCCGGCGCTCGGCAAGGGCGACACTTCGACCATCGATGCGCTCGTGAAGTCGGAAGGCCGCAGCCGCATCGACTACGTGAGCAACAAGGCCGACGAAACGCGGCGTGAAGCGGCGCGGCTCGCCAGCCAGGCCAGCCCCGAGCGCCGGGCCACCCTGATGGCCGAACGCGACGGAGCCTGCGCGGCCTTCAGTGGCGAACACGCCACGACCGTGACCACCGCGTCGGGTTCGACTCGCTCCAACTAGGGGACTTCTCGAGCCTTCCCTTAGACGTCCATCAAATCGACGGCGGCCGCGCGGCGAGGCGCGGCCGTTGTTCGTTTGGGGACAAGGAAACAGTGCGCCGCCGCCGCTTTTGTAGTCTCTTGCGCCCCGCCATGGAGCCTCGGCGCATCGCGCGGCCTGGCGGAAGGATCGGCGCCGCTGATGGAGTTCCTCGATCCGCCCCGGACCTGCTGGAGGATCGAGGGGGCCACGGCGGCCGCGTTCCTCGTCGACTACCAGAGCTACTACCAGGCCCTCGTCGTCGCCCTGGGCGAAGCCCGGCGCCAGATCCTGCTGCTCGGCTGGAGCTTTGATCCGCGCACCCGGCTGATGCCGGACGGCGCGCCGAGCAAGGCGGCGCCCGACCAGGTTGGCCGGCTGCTGATCGATCTGGCCACGGAGCGGCCCGACCTCGAGATCTGCGTCCTCATCTGGCGCTCGGCCCTGGCGATCAGCGCCACCCAGGACTTCTTTCCCCACCGCGCCCGGGGCTGGTTCAAGAACACGCCGGTCGCCTTCCGCCTCGACGACACCGTCCCGCTCGGCGCCTGCCACCACCAGAAGGTCGTCGTCATCGACGACAGCCTCGCGTTCGTCGGCAGCGGCGATATCTGCGGCGACCGGTGGGACACGCCCGCACACCTGGAGCGCGACGCCCGACGCCGCAATTCGGCCGGCGGCTACCATCAGCCCCGCCACGAGGTGATGACCCTGGTCCAGGGACCGATTGCCGCCGCCCTCGGCGATCTGGCGCGCCGGCGGTGGTTCGAGGCCGCCGGCGAGCGGCTCGAGCCGGTGAAGGCGGGCGACGCGGCGTGGCCGTCGTCGATCACGCCGGACATCCAGGGCGCCCGCCTCGCTATCGCCCGCACCGAGCCGCGCTGGAAGATGCGGGAAGGCGCCGACGAGATCGCGGCCCTGGCGATCGCCGCGATCGCCGGCGCCCGGCGCATCATCTACATCGAGAACCAGTATTTCACCTCGCCCCTCGTCGCCGAGGCCCTCGCCGCGCGTCTCGCCGAGCCGGACGGCCCCGAGGTCGTGCTCGTCTCGACTCACGAGAGCGCCAGCTGGTTCGATCGCCTGACCATGGATAGGACCCGATCGGTGTTCATCTGGCGGCTGGCCAGCGCCGACGTCTTCGGCCGCTTCGGCGTCTTCGCCCCCTACACCGCCGGCGGCGCCTCGATCATCGTTCACGCCAAGGTCATGGTCGTCGACGATGTCCTGGCCATCGTCGGCTCGGCCAATCTGAACAACCGCTCGCAAGGCTTCGACACCGAGTGCGAGCTGGCCCTCGAGGCGACCTCCGAGGCCGAACGCGCCGCCATCGCCGCCCTGCGCGACCGTCTCATCGGCCATTGGCTCGGCCGTTCGGCCGACGTGGTGGAGAGGGAGTGGGAGCGCAGGCCGGGCCTGATCGCCGCGATCGGCGAGATGAACCACCACGCGCGCCTGCGGCCGATCGCGCCACGGCCGCTTAGCCCTCTTGGCGCTTTCATCGCCGACTTCCACCTGGGCGATCCGATGAGCGCCGCCGACGCCTGGGCCCCTCGCCGACGCCGACGCCGGCTCTACGAGCTCGCCAAGGTGCGCGCCCGCACGGTCTCGGAAGCGGCGGCGCGGCCTTAGGCCACGAGCTCGAAATCGACGATCAGCGGCAGGTGGTCGGAGGCGAGCCTGGCTTTCGGATCGGTGGGCGCGGTCATCGCGAGGACGCGGATCCCGGCGCTGACGAACACGTGGTCGATGCGCAGGATCGCCATGTTGGAGGGAAAGGTCGCGACCCGGGCGGCGCGGCTGGGCCGCATCGCATGGGCGTCGCCGAGCGCGGCGGCGAGGATGCGGTAGGCGACGGTCGCCGAGGTGGCGTTGAAGTCGCCCACCAGGATCAGGGGATCGCGCCGCTCCGGACTTCCCAGCCAGTGCGGTCCGGCCAGGGCCTGGGCCTGGAGCTGCTGTTCGCGCGGCACGAGGCCCAGGTGGGTGTTGATCACCTGGAGCTCCACGCCCGGCGCGACCTCGATCGCCACCCACAGCGCCCCGCGTGGCTCGAGCCGCGGGATCCGGGCGTAGCCCGGCAGCGGGGCGGCCTTGATCAGCCGTTCGGGGAGGGCCGTGAGAATGGCGTCGCCGTAGAGCTCCTCCTCGACCTTCAGGGCGGCGTTGAAGCGGAACGCCATCCGCAGCCGCTCGGCCAGCCGGTGCGCCTGGTCGACCCCGCCGCTGCGCGCGCGCCCGACATCCACTTCCTGGAGGACGACGATGTCCGGGGTGGCGGCGGCGATGACCTCGGCGACGCGGCCGACGTCGATGCGCCGGTCGCCGCCGAGGCAGCGGTGGACGTTGTAACTGAGCAGGCGGGTCATCTTGGGCTTTCCGGCCGGTCGGTGCTGTAACGAACGTCCGGCGCGCGGTTTGGAATCGGGACGGCGGGGACGAGCTTAATCTTGGCAAGGCGGCGGCCGGGCCGATATGGTCGCCGCCAAGGCCGTGGCGCGAACGCTCGCGCCGGCCTTAGGAGCCCGCCATGGACCTCGATTTCTCGCCCCAGGACCAGGAATTCCGCGCCGAAGTGCGCGCCTTTCTGGCCGGGAACTATCCCGCCGAGCTTCGCGAGAAGCAGGCCAACGAAGAGACCCTCGCCAAGGAGGACTACCTCTCCTGGCATCGGATCCTCGCCAAGAAGGGCTGGTCGGCGCCTTCCTGGCCCAAGGAATGGGGCGGAACGGGCTGGACCCCGACCCAGAAGTACATCTGGTCGGAGGAGCAGGCCAATGCCGACACCCTGATCATCCTCCCCTTCGGCGTCGCCATGCTGGCGCCGGTGATCTACACCTTCGCCACCGAGGAGCAGAAGGCGCGCTTCCTGCCCGGCATACGCGACGGGCTGGTCTGGTGGTGCCAGGGCTATTCCGAGCCCGGCGCCGGATCCGACCTCGCCTCGCTCACCACCAGGGCCGAGCGGATCACCGCCGACGACGGCAAGGAATACTACATCGTCAACGGCCAGAAGACCTGGACCACCCTGGCCCAGTTCGCCGACTGGGGATTCTTCCTCGTCCGCACCGATCCCAACGTCAAGCCGCAGGCCGGCATCAGTTTCCTGCTGATCGACATGAAGTCGCCCGGCGTCACCGTGCGGCCGATCATCACCCTGGAAGGCGGCCACGAGGTCAACGACGTCTTCCTCGACAACGTCAAGGTCCCGGTCGAGAACCGCATCTTCCACGAAAACCAGGGTTGGACCTGCGCCAAGGCCCTGTTGATGCACGAGCGGTCCGGGATCGCCGGCGTCGCCCGTTCCAAGCGGGGCCTCGAGCGGCTGCGCGCCATGGCCACCACCGAGCGCGCCGACGACGGCGGGCCGCTGCTCGCCGACAGCTTCTTCAGGCGCAAGGTCGCCGACCTCGAGATCGACCTGACGGCGCTCGAGTTCACCGAACTTCGCACCCTGGCCGGCGAGAGCTCCGGCAAGGGGCCGGGACCCGAATCCTCGATCCTGAAGATCAAGGGCACCGAGATCCAGCAGCGGCTCACCGAACTGGCGCTGGAGGCCGCGGGGCACTACGGCGCGCCCTATCTGCGCGATGTCTCGCACAACTTGGGACCCATCGGCCCCGACGCCGCCCACGGCGTCGCCGGCCAGTACTTCAACATTCGCAAGACCTCGATCTACGGCGGCTCCAACGAGATCCAGCGCAACATCATCGCCAAGCTCGTGCTGGGCCTCTGACGCGTCATGGATTTCAGCTTCACCGAAGAGCAGTCGATGCTGCGCGACACCGTCGCCAGCTACCTCGCCGACCACTATGACTTCGACAAGCGTCGCGCGGCCGTGAAGTCCGCTTCCGGCTGGCGGCCGGAGGTGTGGAAAGCCTTCGCCCAGGATCTTGGCATCCTGGGCGCCACCTTTCCCGAGGATGTCGGCGGCCTTGGCGGCGGGCCCACCGAGATGATGGTGGTGATGGAGGAATTCGGCAAGGCGCTGGTGGTCGAACCCTATCTCGGGACGGTGGTCATCGGCGGCGGGTTCCTGAAGCACGCGGCGCCGGCCGGCGCGGCCGAGATGATCGGCAGGATCATCGCCGGCGAGGCGACGATCGCCTTCGCCTGGGCCGAGCCCCAGGGACGCTACGCGCTCAGCGATCTGAAGACGACGGCGCGAAAGGATGGCGCCGACTTCGTCCTTGGCGGCATGAAGTCGGTGGTGATCGGCGCCCCCTGGGCGAGCCACCTGATCGTCACCGCCCGGACCGGCGGCTCGCAGCGGGAGGCCAAGGGGGTGTCGGTGTTCCTGGTGGAGAAATCGGCCAAGGGCGTTTCGGTCCGCGACTATGCCACCAATGATGACCGCAGAGCCTCTGAAGTGCTCCTGGAGAACGTTCGGGTCCCTCGGGAGGCCATCATAGGCCACGAAGGGGCCGCCCTGGATCTCGTCGAGCAGGTCGTGGACGAGGCCCTCGCCGCCACCTGCGCCGAGGCCTGCGGGGTGCTGCGCAAGCTCCACGAGGGGACGGTCGAATACACCAAGCAGCGCAAGCAGTTCGGGGTCCCGATCGCTTCCTTCCAAGTGCTCCAGCACCGGATGGTCGACATGTTCATCCAGGTCGAGCAGGCCGTCTCGATGACCTACATGGCCAACATCAAGCTCGACGAAACCGCCGCCGAGCGGGCCAAGGCGATCTCGGCGGCCAAGGTCCAGGTCGGCCGGGCCTGCCGCTTCGTCGGCCAGAACGCGATCCAGCTCCACGGCGGCATGGGGATGACCGACGAAATGGCCATCGGCCACTATTTCAAGCGCGCGACGATGATCGAGGGCGAGTTCGGTTCGACCGATCACCACCTCGCCCGCTACGAGGCCCTTTCCTTCGCCGCCAAAGCCGCCTAGGCGGCCGCGCCCAACGGGCGGGCGCGCGAAAAACCGATGTCTTTGCGTGACTTCGGACTGCTGTTCGTCGTCTGCCTGGTCTGGGCCGGCAACAGCGTTGTCGCCAAGCTGGTCATCTCCGAGTTCGGAGCGCCGCCCCTCTTCTACGTGGCCGCGCGGTTCGTGGTCGTGGTGCTTGCGACAGCGCCCTGGCTCTGGCCGCGGCCAAGGCCGATCTGGCGGATGATCGTGGTCGGGCTCTTGATGGGCGGCGGCAGCTTCGCCCTGACCTTCGTCGGCCTTAAGACGACTACGCCTTCGGCGGCGGCCGTAATCAGCCAGCTCGGCGTCCCGATGGCGACCATCCTCTCGATCGGCATGCTGGGCGAGCGGATCGGCTGGCGCCGGGGCGTCGGGATCATCCTGACACTTGTCGGCGCCCTGGCGGTGATGTGGGATCCGGCGACCCTCGTCCCCAGCGCCGGCAACCTCTTCATTGCGGCGTCGGCGTTCACCGGGGCCCTGGGCGCCGTGATGATGAAGCAGATCGAGGGCGTCTCGCCGTTGCGGTTCCAGGCGTGGGTCGGCTTCTCCTCGCTCTGGCCGCTGGCGGCGCTCAGCGCCCTCACCGAACACGGTCAGATTGCCGCCGTCCAACACGCCCCGTGGGTCTTCGCCGGCGCGGTTCTCTTCTCCGGCCTCGTGGTTTCGGTGCTGGCGCACACCGCCTATTACGGGCTGATCCTGCGCTACGAGGTCAATCTGCTCCAGCCGCTGACCCTGATGTCGCCGCTCGCCATGATCGGGATGGGCGTCGTCTTCACCCACGACCCCTTCGGCTTTCGAATGGCCGCAGGCACGGTCATCGCCCTGACCGGGGTCCTGATCATCGCGCTGCGAAGGAATCAGGTCATGCCGATGCTCCTGCTGCTTCGGGACCGGGCGCGGTGAAGTTTCGCCAGGCGCCTTCCCCCAACTTCGACGCCCGGACCGCGCCGCCCGACATGATCCTCCTTCACTACACCGGCATGCGGAGCGGGGCGGCGGCCCTGGCGCGGCTCACCAACCCTAAAGCCAAGGTCTCGGCCCATTGGATGATCGAGGAGGACGGCGCCCTGATAAGTCTCGTTCCGGAGGCGCGCCGGGCCTGGCACGCGGGGAAGGCGAGCTGGCGGGGTGCGAGCGACATCAACGGCGCCTCGGTCGGCGTCGAGCTAGTCAATCCGGGGCACGAGTTCGGCTACCGCCCCTTCCCGCCCCTCCAGATCGCCACCCTGATTGAACTCATCGGCGAAATCAGGTCGCGCTGGACCATTCCAGACGAGCGGATCCTTGGGCATTCAGATGTCGCCCCGGAGCGCAAGGAGGATCCTGGCGAGCTGTTTCCCTGGCGCGCCCTGGCCAGAGCCGGCCACGGACTGTGGGCGCGGCGGCCAGCGGCGCCAGGCCCGCCGCTGGCCCTGGGCGACGAGGGGCCGGCGGTGTTCGCCCTGGAAGCCGGGTTGAACCGCCTGGGATATGATCTTCCGCCGACGGGTCGATACGGCCGGCCGACCGAACTGGTGGTCAGCGCTTTCCAGCGACACTGGATCCAGACGAGGGTCGACGGCGTGGCCGACGGCCAGACCCGGGCGACGCTGATGGCGCTCCTGAGGAAGGCCGGATGAGCTCGACCGCACCGCGCCACGGCCTAGGCGCCAGCGCCACGCTCGATGTCGACGGCTTCGATCTTCGGTTGCTGGAAGAGGACGACGCCGCCGACCTCCTGACGCATTTCAGCGATCCCAGAGTGACCGAATACCTGGATATCGATCCGCTGTCTGGCCTTGATGAGGCCAAGGCCACCATCGCCTGGGCCCAGACGCTCCACAACGCCGGCCGGGGGCTGCGCTGGGGGATACGGGAACGACCAGGAGGGGCCTTTATCGGCACCTGCGGCTTCAACACATTGATCTTCGAGCGAGGCCGAAGGGGCGAGGTGGCCTACGATCTCTCCACCGCCTGGTGGGGGCGCGGCGTAATGAGCGGTATCATGCCGGCGCTCATCGACTACGGTCTTGGAACCCTGGCGCTTCACCGACTCGAAGCCATGGTGACGCCGGGAAACGAGCGGTCCTGCCGGCTGCTGGAGCGGCACGGCTTCTCGCGCGAGGGCTTGCTCTCGGGCTACGGCTTCTGGAAGGGCCGCTATTGGGACCAGATCGTCTACGGCTTGACGCAGGGGCGTGGCGACAGCACCCTGGAGGGGGACCAGACGGCCGGGCGGTCGCCCCAATCCTGAGAGGGAAAAATCGGGGAGGAAAGTCCGGGCTCCACGGCGACAAGGCGGCGGGTAACGCCCGCCGGGGGTGACCCCAGGGAAAGCGCCACAGAAAGCAAACCGCCGACCGTCTCTCTCCCGAGAGGCGAGGCAAGGGTGAAAGGGTGGGGCAAGAGCCCACCGCGGACCCGGTGACGGGGACGGCATGGCAAGCCCCGCTTGGAGCAAGACCGAATAGGGACACCGCGCCTCCTCGCGAGGGGATGGCAGGCCGTCGCCGGCCGAGGTGTCCGGGTAGGTCGCAAGAACCGTCCGGCAACGGACGGTCCAGAGGAATGGCCGCCGCGTCCGCGAGAGATCGCGGGCGGCACAGAACCCGGCTTACAGGCCGTCTGGTCCCACTTCGCGGCGCGGTTCCTGCCTCTGTCTACAGAAATCGTGTGTTCTGTTTTCGTTCTGTTCTTCGGCTATACAGGGTGACTCATGGGACCTTTCACCATGGGCGCGCGAAATCACGTCGGAGCGACAAAATGGCCGATTAGTGTCATTGTATCCCACTTCATCCCGTGTTAACCCAAACGGGCCGGATCGGAAGGGGGGAGAGGATCGTCGGGGGCGGCGGTTCACTTCCGGGAGGGCAAGGGGACGGCGGGGCGCTGACCAATCGGCGCATCGGCTAAATGGCGGGGCTCGCGGGGTGTTTCTCTCGACGTTCGAGAAGCAGTTGGACGCCAAGCGGCGCATCGTCGTGCCGCATGAATTCCGCGCCGCCTCCGGGCCCTTCGACGGCGTTTTCTGTTTTCCCAGCATCGAGGCGGACTGTATCGAGGGCGGCGGCCAAGCGCTCTTCGATCGCTACCAGCGCCTGATCGATGAACTCCGGTTCGGCGATCCGCTGCGCACCGCGCTGGAGACTAGCATTCTTGGCGGCATGGCGCGCCTTTCCTACGACACCGCCGGTCGGATCACCTTGCCGGAAGCCCTCTGCGAAGCCTTTGGCCTCAGCGACTGGGTGGCCGTCGTCGGCATCGGCGAGCGGTTCCAGATCTGGTCGCGCGAAGCTTTCCTGAAACACCGCGGCGAGCAGCGCGAGATCGCCAGGGCGGGTCTGGCGGCCTTGCGGTCCGAACAGAGGACGGCGCGCGCCGTGGCCAGCCTGTGAGCGGCCCCGCCCACAATCCGGTCATGCTTTCGGAAGTGATGGCTCTGCTCGAACCGGGTGTCGGCATGATCTTCATCGACGCGACCTTCGGGGCCGGCGGCTACAGTCGGGCCCTGCTGGCCGCCGGCGCGCGGGTCATGGCCTTCGATCGGGATCCCTCCGTTCAACGCTTCAGCGAGCCCTTCACGGCGGAAGGCCGGTTTCGCCTGATCGAGACGCCTTTCTCGCGTATGGCGGAGTTCGCCGAGGAAGGCTCGGTCGATGGCGTCACCCTCGATCTGGGCGTTTCGTCTATGCAGATGGACGAAGCCCACCGCGGGTTCTCTCTTCGTCGCGACGGGCCCCTCGACATGCGGATGGCGAGCGAGGGGATCAGCGCCGCCGACCTGGTGAACTCCGAGCCGGCCGAGGCCCTGGCGCGGATCTTTCGCGACTTTGGCGAGGAGCGCCAGGCCAGGCGCGTCGCCGCCGCCATAGTCCGTCGCCGCATGGAACAACCGTTCGCCCGGACCCTCGATCTGGCGGCAGTCGTCGAGCGCGCGCTGGGCGGGCGCAGAGGGGCAAGGATCCATCCGGCGACCCGCGTCTTCCAGGCCTTGCGGATTGCGGTCAACGACGAGCTCTCCGAGCTGGAGGCGGGCCTCGTCGCCGCCGAGCGGAACCTGAAGGCGGGCGGACGGCTGGCGGTCGTGACCTTCCATTCCCTGGAAGACCGCATCGTGAAGACCTTTCTCGCCGAGCGATCCGGGTCCGTGGGCCGCGGATCGCGTCACGCGCCGCCGGCGCAACCGGGACTCGCCCCGACCTTCAGGCTTCTGGCGGGCGGCTCCCAGCGTCCGAGCGAACCGGAGATAGCGGCCAATCCCCGGGCGCGGTCGGCGAAGCTCCGCGGCGCGGCGCGAACATCCGCGCCGGCATGGAAGATGGCGGCATGAGGCTTTCAGGCATTTTCACTCAGAGGGTCCGCGGCTTTCGCGTCGTCGATCTGACGGCGTTGGTCGTGCTGCTGTTGCTCGCCTTTGGCGTCTATGCCTTCAAGACCCTCGCCGGGGCCCAAAGCGCCGATACCCTGAACGTCGAAAGACAAATCGCCGATGAGCAAAGGCGCGTTCGCCTGCTGGACGCGGAGGTGGCGCACCTGGAGGAGCCGGCGCGAATCGAACGTCTTTCGAGCCAATTTCTCGGGATGAAGCCCGTGGACGTGCAGCATGAGACGACAGAGGACACCTTGCCCCAGATCGCCGAGAAGGGAACATCGCCATGACCGTGGCGAACGGCGCCATTCGCGGATCGGGCGACATCCCGGGCCCGTCACCGAGCCTCTGGTGGATCGAGCAAGCTTTCGAACGGGCCCGCGCTTCGGGAAAACCGGAGGACGACACCCGCCTGCGCGTTTTCTTCATTCTCGCACTCTTCGTCGCCGGCTTCCTCGCCTTGAGCCTCGACGCCACCAAGGCGGCTCTGTTTTCGGGCCTCGGCGCTGGCGCCGACTCAGCGCTGCTGGCGCCCAACGCCCGTGCGGAGCTGGTGGATCGCAACGGTCAGATTCTCGCCACCGACCTCGTTCACTACGGGCTCTACCTCAATCCGGATGAGATATCGGACGTCCCGGCGACGCGCGCCGCGCTGCTCGCCGCCCTTCCCGGTCTCGAACCGGCCCGCCTGGACAAGGCCCTGGGCGGCGACCACAAGCAATACTACCTGGTCGGAGGCCTTCCCCCCGACGCCAAGGCGCGTATCCACGACCTCGCCCTGCCGGGGGTCATGTTTCAGGAAGAAACGGCGCGGGCCTATCCGCTCGGTAGCACCGGCGCGCATGTGATAGGCTTTGCCGGCAAGGACGGTTCGGGTCTGGCCGGCGCGGAGCGCGCCTTCAACACCCAGGTCCACGGCGACGCTGGCAGAGCCCCTGTCCAGCTCTCGATCGATCTGCGGGTGCAGGGCGCGCTTCAGGACGAACTCGAGACCGCGGCGACCCATTTCCAGGTGCTCGACGCCACCGGCATGGTCGTCAACATCCGCACGGGCGAGATTCTCGCCCTCGCCAGCTACCCCGCCTTCGATCCCAACCGCCCCGGCGCCGCCGATCCGGCGTCGATGATCGATCACGCCGCCGCTACCGTCTACGAACCGGGTTCGGTGTTCAAGGTCTTCACCCTGGCCATGGGTCTCGACTCCGGCGTCGCCACCGTCGACACCATGTTCGACGTCCACACCCCGCTGGTGCTGCCCGGCCAGATCATCCACGATTACGACAAGGGCGACCGGATGCTGCCCCTGTGGGAGGTGTTCACGCACTCGTCCAATATAGGTGCGGCGCGCATGGCTCTCCTGGCCGGCGCCGATCGCATGGACCACTATTGGCACGCCTTCGGTCTCTACAACGCAGCGCCGAGCGAGCTGGTGGAATCGGCGCGCCCGCTGGTTCCAAAGAAGCTCTCTCAAAACGCCGTCGCCAGCATGGCCTTCGGTCATTCGATCTCGATCAGTCCACTGATGATAGCGACCGGAATGGGGGCGATACTGAATGGCGGTATTTACCGCCCGCTCACCTTGAAGAAGCTCGAGTCGGGTCAGGCGCCGGCGCCGGGGCGGCGGATCATCCAGGCGTCGACCTCGCGCACCATGCTCAATCTGATGCGGCTGAACGCCACCAACGGCACCGGTCGCAAGGCGAACGTCCCCGGGTACCGTGTGGGGGGCAAGACCGGCACTGCGACCAAACTCAAGAACGGACACTACAATGGGGCCAAGATAAACTTGGCCTCCTTCGCCGCCGTTTTCCCGACCGATGGCCCGCTCGATCAGGATCGCTACTTCGTCCTGATCATGATGGACGAGCCGCACGCGACGCCGGAGACTGGCGGCTTTACGACCGGCGGCGTGGTCTCGGCCCCGATCGCGGGCAAGGTGATCGACCGGATCGCGCCCTTCCTGGGCGTGCGCCGGATCGTCCTGCCCGGTGACGGCGCCCCCGTAGCCGAGGTGGATCCAAAGCTGCTCACCGGAGACGAGTAGTGAAACGCGCCCGGCTCTCGGATCTGCTTCAGCGCAATCTGCCGGTCGACCCCATGATCGCCGGCGTCACCGCCGACAGTCGGCGCGTGAAGCCCGGGTATCTGTTCGCCGCCCTCCCGGGATCCAAGGACGATGGCCGACGCTTCGTTCCGGAGGCCCTGGCAGGCGGCGCCGCGGCGGTGCTGAGCGGAGAGGCGATGCCCGGGATCGCCGCGCCCGTGATTCAGACTTCCGACCCCCGCCGCACCTATGCCCTGGCGGCCGCCGCCTTCCACGGCCGCCAGCCGGCGGTCGTCGTCGCGGTCACCGGCACCAACGGCAAGACTTCGGTCGCGACCTTCTGCCGGCAGATCTTCACGGCTCTGGGCCACCACTCGGCGAGCATGGGGACGTTGGGGATTTCGACCGGCGCGGCCGAGCTGGCGCCCCCGGGGCTCACCACCCCCGACGCGGGCGTGGTGGCCGAGCGCCTGGCCGAACTCGCCCGACTGAAGGTCACCCACCTCGCCCTCGAGGCCTCCTCGCACGGCATTGACCAGCGACGCCTGGACGGCGTCCGCCTGACCGCCGCGGCCTTCCTCAATCTCACCCAGGACCACCTCGACTATCACCTAACCATGGAGGCCTATCGCGCCGCCAAACTTCGCCTGTTCGAGACCCTCCTGCCGCGGGGAGCGACGGCCGTGCTCAACGCCGACTCGGCCGCGTTCGGCGCCTTCGCCGCCGCGGTGGTGAGCGGCGGCCGCACGCTGATGAGCGTCGGCGCGATGGGCCAGGGCCTGAGGCTGTCCGGCCGCCTTCCCACCGCCGACGGCCAGCGCCTCGACATCCTGGCCTGGGGCCAGCGGCGCAAGGTCCGACTGCCGCTTGCCGGCGCCTTCCAGGCCGCCAACGCCCTGGCGGCCGCCGGCCTCTGCATTGCCGCGGGCGAAGAGCCGGACGCCGTCCTTGCGGCGCTCGAAGGGATCGAGGGGGCGCCGGGCCGGCTCCAGCGCGTCGGCTCGGGACCTAGGGGCGGTGAGGCCTATGTCGATTACGCCCACACCCCCGACGGGCTGCGCACGGTGCTGGAGGCTCTGCGCACCCACGCCAACGGGCGACTGCTGGTCGTGTTCGGGGCGGGAGGCGATCGCGATCGGGACAAGCGGCCGAAGATGGGCGCCATCGCCGCGGCCGGCGCCGACGTCGCGATCGTGACCGACGATAATCCGCGAACGGAGGATCCCGGTGCGATACGCGCCCAGATCCTCGCCGGCGCCGAGGGGCTCATCGAGGTCGCGGGCCGCAGGAAGGCCATTGCGATGGCGGCGGCGAGGCTCGAGGAGGGCGACATTTTGGTGGTCGCCGGCAAGGGCCACGAGCAGGGCCAGACCATCGGCGCGGAGGTCCAGCCCTTCGACGATGTCGCCGAAACCCGTCGCGCGCTTGGACTGGAGACCTAGATGGC
>Ga0302326_10010279_pt1 | contig 20300 bp, 20 predicted proteins | sample Palsa_T0_3_FD_202264 | JGI IMG/M metagenome (GOLD analysis project Ga0302326, IMG submission 202264) | Peat permafrost microbial communities from Stordalen Mire near Abisko, Sweden - Palsa_T0_3 | ecosystem: Environmental > Terrestrial > Soil > Palsa > Peat permafrost | place: Sweden: Abisko...
GACACGGAAATAAGAATTGATGTTGTCGTGCCTGCTTTCTATCCAGAACCGAAAGAAATCCGGTTCCACCATCACGGTCGGGTAGTCCGAATTCAAACAGACGAAGATCTGGTCGGTTTTGCTGTTTGTGGACACTTTGAGGACGACGATGCGATCCAGGCACGCCTCAATGCCAGAACGTTTGGCAAACAGTGAAATTTGCTGCAACGCGACGGATAGCTTAAATGGGACTGAGGGCGCGGCTGTGCAGTACGTCGGATTAAGTGGCTCCTAAAGAATCCGAATCTTGGATGGAACGCTGTTGTTAGTCTTCGCGCTCTGGCACCCTGGTTCAATGTGCTAACAGAACTGATTTGAGAAACCTAGCGAATCTGCCCTCGCAAGGCTTCCGGGCCACCGCGATTGGGACTCAGAGGGACGAAGTGTGAGCGTTGCCAACCCAATTTGCACGCCATGGTTCGAGCCGCAGTGGTACGCCGTTCACACCCGCTCGAGGCATGAGAAGCTCGTGGTCAATCAGCTTGAACGGCGTGGAATCAAGACTTTTCTCCCGTTGATCAGAGAGGTCCATCGCTGGAGCGATCGGCGGAAGGTGGTGCACCTGCCGCTGTTCTCCTGCTACGCATTCGTGCACATGCAACTTTTGCCTGAGCTCTGGTACAAAGTAATGCAGACCAATGGCGTACTGAGATTCGTGGGCGTCCGCGGCGAAGGCATTCCGATCGATGAGAGCCAGATTGAAACCCTTCAGGCGGTTGCGTCGAGTGGTATTCCGTACGCAGTCTGTCCTTTTCTGCAAGTCGGTCAACGTGTGCGTATTCGTGGCGGCGCGCTAGACGGCATCGAAGGCCTCCTGATCGCACGTAACGGAGACCGTACTTTGGTAATTTCTGTGGAACCCATTCAGCGCTCGATTGCAGTCCGAATTGACCAGTACCAAGTGGAAGCGATCTAGAGGCATTTATGGCGTAACAAAACCAGTCCCAACTCTTGAGACGACAACGTGATTCTAGACTATTACAATCTAGCTGATCAGCCGTTCGGTGTGACTCCCGATTCGCGCTACCTTTATCTCAGCCCTGCGCATCGAGAGGCCTTGGCATCGCTTCTTTACGGCGTCCAGTCTGGGCGGGGTTTCATGTCCATAATAGCCAAACCTGGAATGGGAAAGACCACACTCCTGTTCCAGCTTTTGCAACAACTCAAGCATTCTACTAGGACAGTGTTCCTTTTTCAGACTCTCTGCAGCCCTGTGGACTTACTTCGCAGTCTGTTACAGGATCTCGGAACGGAAGTGCATGGTTGTGACGTTCCGCAGATGCACTCACAGTTGAACGAATGCCTACTTACTGAATCGCGCCGAGGTAAGCAGGTTGTCGTTGTCATTGATGAAGCGCAAAATCTTTCCGACTCGTCCCTTGAACTTCTGCGAATGCTCTCTAATTTCGAGACACCCCACCAAAAACTAATGCACATCATTTTGGCGGGACAACCTCAACTCGCGGAGAAGTTGGCTTCGCCAAGTCTAGTTCAGCTTCGGCAGCGGATTTCGGTCGTCGCTCGCTTGAAGCCGTTTACTCCTCAGGAAACGAATCTATATGTGGGCCACCGCTTAAAAGTAGCAGGATACGACTTCCGCACACCTCTTTTCACCCGACGTGCTGGGGGCATGATCGCAGAGCGCAGTGAAGGAATTCCGCGCAACATCAACAATCTCTGCTTTAACGCCCTGTCGCTCGGGTGTGCTTTAAAGCGGAAGCCGATCGATGAAGAGATAATCCGCGAGGTCATGGACGACTTGGATCTTGGTTCGGAGAATGAGATGGAGATCACCACTCACGGGCCAAGGAAATCAGCAGTAATTCTGAGGATGGAATGGAGATGGCCATTCGCGAGTCGAGGACATCAGCTGCCAAAGGCTTCAACGGCTTCCCCCGTGACGGGTGTAGGAACCACAGGTATAGGAACCGATCGACGGGTTTGGCTGTCGAGGTTCGCTACGGCGACGATGCTTTTCTTGATGGTGATGTGGCCTCTAGGCGCGGGTCAGCGAAACATGAAAGTAATCGCGTCACAGGCTGCGCCGGCGGCCGCTTCTAGTGTGACTCTATTTTCGTCCCGGATCCTATCGGCTCTCCCGAGCGCCCCTGAGTCCCACGCGCCGGCAACGGCGGTGAAGAACTCTCCTGCAATGAAAAGCCCAGCTCCCGAAACTGGTCGTTCCAAGGTTACCGTCGGTCTTCACCCCGCAACTTGGTCCCCACGATCTGTGGCACCCTACGCTGGGACTAGCATCGTGAAGTCAGAAATCGATCCCGTCGAGTTGTGGAAAGAAGTTGAAAACGGAAGTACGGGTGCCGAAGTCGCGCTTGCAGGTCTGTATCTTGACGGAGTTGCAGTGCCACAGAGCTGCCCGCAAGCTCAGGTGCTTCTAGTGGCAGCGTCGAAAAGGGGTAATAAGGGTGCCGAAAGCCTCTTCGGCGCTTACGAGAAGCGCTGCCAATGACAAGAATAAATAAATACGATGTCTAGGAGCGAAGAATGCGCTCCTGACTGATACTAACTAAATGGACCGAGCTCTCGAGACTTGATCTTCTCAGGATCCACTTTCTTCTGAAGCAGCCGATTGTTATTGACGGACGAAATCTCTATCCGACAGACCGGATGACGAGTGCTGGTTTAATTTGTCACAGCATTGGCCGGACCGTCGGTGTCCCGGAACCCATGTCTCACATCGCGAGGCCATGGCGACGTGGGATTACAACTTCCACTGCCGACTGTGTTCCGCCCAGCTGCTGCGAGATGACTTTCCGTTTGATGTGCCTGAAGGGCCTTTCACCCCACGGAACGCGGACTGCACGCTGGTGATTTCCGTTGAACCCCTGCGCGCTCGATTGGTAGTCGAGTTGACAAGTACTAAGTGATCTAGGCTGCCTGATGAATTGGGTACGAAACGAGGACTACACCTTGTCACCCTGCGGAGAACGTCCTACATCGAATCGAAAACAGGTCCCAAACATCATTTTCTGAAAAAGAACAGCGGGAGAATCAGAAATGAACAATCAGAGCCGAACCCTAAGGATCCTAATTATCAACTTGATCATGTTCTCGACCACACGTTCGCTTGCGGGTCAGGAAATGTCAACGGCAAACGCGAACAATGGGGGGGATTTTGCCATTACGGACAAGGCGCCGGGAGAGACGCCCGGCGAAAACGGTTCTACTTTCCACAAACGAAACTGGCGCTACACAATACATCCGAGCGACACACTAGAACTGACTTTCACGCTGACCCCAGAATTTAATCAGACTGTGACCGTCCAACCGGACGGCTACATCACCTTACGCAATGTTGGTGATCTGCTGGCAGCAGGGGATACCCTTCTGGAACTCACTAAGTCCATTAAGATGGCGTACTCCAAGATCCTTCATGACCCTGTACTTTCAGTTGATCTGAAAGACTTCGAGAAGCCATATTTCGTGGTTGGAGGCCAAGTTGGAAAGCCTGGAAAATTTGAGTGGCGCGGTGATGTCACTCTGACTCAAGCGATTGCCATGGCTGGGGGCTTCACAGATGCGGCCAAACACTCGCAGGTGCTTCTATTCCGGCGCGTATCGGATCAGTGGACCGAAGCGAAGATCATCAACACGAAGAAAATGTTCAACTCCCGAGATCTCCGGGAAGATCCAGAGCTGCAACCCGGAGATATGCTGTTCGTTCCACAAAATGCACTTTCAAAAATCAAACCCTTCCTACCGACTACCACAGCGGGAGCCTACTATAACCCTGCAACCTATTAGGTTTGAGAAGGTCAAGGATTAAGTATAGGTGAATATGGACGAACAGAATTTTCAACTACGCGCGTTCGGGCCAGAGGGATTGCCCACACTCAGGGATATTGCGACTCCGATCTTCCGGCACCGCAGACTCGTGTTCTTGACTTTCCTAAGTCTTGTGTTGGGGACCATCCTTGCAATCATTTTGCTGCCGAAGGATTACCAGGCCAAAATGAAAATACTAGTCAAGCGCGAGCGGGTGGACGCGGCTGTATCGCCTGGGCGAGACGCGGCACTTGCGAATCCTGGGGATGTCACAGAAAAGGAGCTAAATTCCGAAGTAGAACTTCTCAATAGCCGCGACCTCCTTGAGAAAGTGGTTGTCTCTTGCAATCTTCAAGGGTCGCAGTCAGGCAATTTGTGGAATCGACTTTTTCCCACCCCTTCGGCTCACGGGAAGGATGAAGGGCGGGACAGTGCGAAACATATTTCGCAGGCTGTGTTAGCCCTTGAAAATAAACTTAAAATTGAACCCCTGAAAAAGACGGATCTGATTCAGGTGACATATGACTCGCCGGACCCGGCACTTGCTGCGCATGTACTCGGTGTGCTCAGCAATCTGTATTTGGAAAAGACCGTGGCCGTTCATCGGCTCCCTGGAGCATTTGAGTTCTTCCAGGCAGAATCACAGCATTATGATGAGAAGCTGAACAAAGCGGAAACTTATTTGACGGAATTTGACGGCGATAATGGTGTCACAGATCCGCCGATTGAGAAGCAGATCGCGCTTCAAAAACTTGCTGAATTCGAGGCCACTCTCAGGGGGACTCAGGTCGCAATCAAAGAAGCGGAAAAGCGAACGCAGGCGGAGGAAAACCAACTTGCGTCTACACCACAGCAGACGATGTTTCAGGTCCGCACATCAGAGAATCCGTATCTTATGCAGCAGCTCAAGACGACATTGCTGAATCTCGAATTGAAACGTACGGAGTTATTGGAGAAGTTCGAACCTGATTATCGGCCCGTCAAGGAAATACAAAAACAGATTGAGCAGACGCTCGAGGCGATTGCCAAAGCAGAAAAATCGCCAGTGCGGGAGGAAACGACAGACCGGAACCCTTCTTACGACTGGCTGCGGTCGGAACTGACAAAATCTAATGCAGACCTCGCGAGCTTGCGCGCACGGGCTAGCGAGACGCTAAGCGTCATAAGTCAGTATCGGGCGCAGCTCGCCAAGATCGAAGTGAACGGGGCAGCGCATGAAAACCTTGTCCGCGAGGTCAAGGAAGCTGAAGGAAACGGTCTTCTCTACAAGCAGAAGCGAGAAGAGGCTCGGATTGCCGACGCTCTGGATCGTGAGAGGATTGTGAACGTAGCAATCGCGGAAGCAGCCACTGTGCCGGCTTTGCCCGCGCACCCACAATGGGCGGTAACTCTTCTCCTAGGAATAGTTCTCGCCGGTTTGGTCAGCTCGGGACTTGCATTTGCTGTCGCTTATTTTGATCCATCACTGCGAACTCCAGATGAGCTTCAGAGAGTTCTGCGAGTTCGGGTACTCGCAGTGCTGCCAAAAGGGGGGATGGGGCAATATGGCTCTTGATTTCAGATTAGAGAACAACTCCCAGGTTGACACAATCTGCCATTGAGTAAGCGATATGACTGGAGAAACTGAGTCGTGAGAGGGCAGAAATGAGCAAGAACTTTGAACTTCTACAAGGGGTAGCAAAAGAGGATTTATTTACCCCGGCGAGTGTCTCGGTGCCCCGCCCCAAGGCCATGTCCCGGGCCCCGACAGGGCTCGCAAATGAAGAGATCACGAAGCTCGTGCATCGTTTGTTCTTGCATGGCGGCCAAACTGACACTTCCAGAGTCGTCTCTTTCTCGGGAATAGCACGCGCTGACCGGAGCAGTTGGATTTGTGCATGCGCCGCAGAGTCATTGGCGTCCCAAACAGACAATTCGGTGTGTCTGGTGGATGCAAACTTTTGGTTCCCGCAATTACACACTTATTTCGGCGCTGACAACCGGAGAGGACTGGCGGATGCTCTGTTTGCTGATGGCTTGATCCGAAGCTTTGCAACACCACTTTCCACTAGGAACCTTTGGTTGATGCCGTCTGGCTCGTCGAAAGGGGACGTCTACACGCACATGGAACGCTGTCGAGTGCGCGTCGCAGAACTGCGCGAGGAATTCAATTACGTGCTCATCAGCGCACCTCCGCTGACCCGTGAAACTGCGGCAACCTTGCTGGGACATCTGGCCGATGGAATCGTCTTGATCGTTGAAGCGAATCAGACCAGGCGCGAATCCGTCCGGCAAGCGAAAGAGCACTTAGAAACTGCTCAAGTACAACTTCTTGGTGCAGTGCTGGACCAGCGTACCTTTCCCATTCCCGAGTTTTTGTATCGAAAGCTCTAACGATTTATGAGTTGGAGCGGCAGCGCTTGCTGTGACCTTACGATTTGCGTCAACTCTTCGACAGATTATTTTTCGGGCTTCGCTACCAGACAAATTTCTTGGACGTATTCTCCCATGACAAATTTCCGCAGGCAAATCCTGAATAAGGCGTTTATGCTGTTCGATCTTGGGATACTTGCCGTTGCCTACGTAGTGGCGGCAGTCCGAATTTGGCATTTGACCGCATTCAGTTCCTTCGCATCCTTCATCTCCATAAGGGTCAAAGTGTTGAACACTCTCTTATTTCTGGGGCTCTTCTATTCTTGGCATCTCATTTTCTCCGCATTCGGATTGTATCGATCCAGACGACTCGGAGATCGAAAACAAGAAGCCATGGACATCCTCAAGGCTACTTCGGCAGGGGCGCTTGTGCTCGGTGTTGTTGCAGCGATCTTCCGACTGCAGATGATCACGCCTGCATTCATCGTGGTGTTCTGGGTTGTGGCCAGTTCGCTCATTCTTCTTTGCCGATGGATATTGCGAATGTTCCTCAGATGGGCGCGGATGCATGGGCGCAACTCGCACCAGATGCTAATTGTTGGCACCAATCCGCGCGCAGTTGAATTTGCCCGCACTATCGAAGGCAAACCCGAATTGGGCTATCACCTGATCGGTTTTGTAGACGAAGAGTGGTCGGGGCTCCAGGAAGTCAGAAAAAACGGCAAGGCAATCGTTAGCGACCTGGAACACTTCTCTGGTTTTCTGAGGGAGCGCATTGTCGACGAAGTCACCATCGCCCTTCCCATGAAATCGTTCTACTCCCAGGCAGCCCACATCGTAGCCAGGTGTCAGGAGCAAGGGGTCATCGTGCGTGTCCTCACCAGCATATTTGATTTTCAGCCAGAGCGGGCGAATGGGAACTTGCTTGACGAAATGGCCGTGGAGACATTCGGCGGCAGTGTGTTCGAACCCTGGCCACTTGTTTTTAAGCGCCTGCTGGACTTCATTGTTTCCTCGATCTTGCTCATCCTACTCGCACCAATGTTTCTCGTCGTCGCAATCCTGGTCAAATTCGATTCGCCCGGCCCGGGGTTCTTCGTTCAGGAGCGTGTGGGCCTGAACAAGAGAAGGTTCCGAATGTACAAGTTTCGAACCATGGTTGCGAACGCCGAGGAGCAGCAAGCCCAGATAGAAAACTTGAACGAAGCCGACGGCCCGGTCTTTAAGATCAAGAACGATCCGCGATTGACACGGCTCGGCAAATTTCTACGTAAGGCTAGCATCGACGAACTGCCGCAGTTGCTGAATGTGTTGAAAAACGACATGAGTCTGGTAGGGCCGCGCCCCCTGGACGTGCGCGATTACAACGGGTTAGACGAGGACTGGTTGCGCCGCCGGTTCAGCGTTCGTCCGGGAATTACGTGCCTCTGGCAAATCAACGGCAGAAGTTCCGTCTCTTTCCAGGAATGGATGAAGTGGGACTTGCACTACATCGATCATTGGTCTTTTTGGCTGGACGTGAAGGTGATAGCCAAGACAATTCCGGCAGTGTTGAAAGGGGTCGGAGCCGCATGAGCACGGGTCTAAGCATGGGGGCTCCAAAGTCGGGAGCTTGTGAGTTGATGACACCTTCCGCTGAGACCGATGCCTCCTCTGTGATCACAACGGTCGAGACTGTCGAAGCGAAACCAATTGCACCGGCTAGACGCAGGCTGCTGTCCTTCGGCCTGGCATTGTCTCCCGACAGGGCGTTGCATCAGGGCATCGTTTCCTTGGCTGACCAAGCCGTTGCCAGCGCCACAAACTTTCTAACCGGCGTCATCATCGCGCGAGCCTGCTCCAAGGAACAACTCGGCCTGTACATGCTCGGCCTCAGCTTGATTTTATTGATGACCGACTTCCAGACGTCGCTGATTACGACACCTTACATGGTTTACGCTCCGCGCCTTAAGGGAAGCGCACACGCTCTGTACACGGGAAGCACCCTGATTCATCAGTTGGCATTTTGTCTCATCACCATGCTCGGCGTTGCCTGCGGCGCGTTTGCGGTTACCAAGGGAGTCGGCCCACGAGGCCTGGGGCCGGTCTTGTGGGCATTGTGTGTCGTGATTGCCTTGATCATGCTTCGGGAACATGCTCGTCGCGTGAGTTTCGCCCGCCTAAAGCTTTGGACCGCATTTCTATTCGATACCTGTATTGCCGTTGGACAAATCGGCGGCCTGCTCGTTCTGGCCCGCTTCGGCCTGCTGTCGGCCAGCCGCGCGTTTTGGGTGATTGGATCGGTCTGCGGGATTGCCGTTCTGGGCTGGCTCTGGTCGGACCGCCAGTTCTATCACCCGCACCTCGGCGAAGCGCTTGCCGACCTCAAGAAAAACTGGGTCTTCGGAAAATGGGTTTTCGCCAGCGGCCTGGTCTGGGCCGTCAGCATGAATCTTTATCCCTGGTTCCTGGCGTACTTCCACGGCGCCGCCTCGACGGGAGTGTGGGCGGCGTGCCTGGGCGTGGTGTCGGTAGGCAATCCGGCGCTTCTGGGAATACAGAACTTCGTCGGCCCAAAAATCTCGCACGTGTATGCGGCAGAGGGCCCCGAGGCGTTGCGCCGATGGGTGCTCAAGATAAGCGCTGTCATCTCTCTCCCCGTGTCTCTTCTCTGTCTCGGATTGATCCTTTGGGGAGGGCGTCTCGTAGCCCTGCTGTACGGGCGCCAGTATACCGGAAACAGCTTGGTCGTCGCGATCCTGGCTCTGAATCTTCTGGTCGCAGCTGCAGCGTTTTCGTTTTCGCGCGCTCTGATGGCCATTGAACGGGCTGACCTCGATTTCCTGGTTAATTTTGCGGCGCTATTTGTCATGGTTACCCTGGGATTTTGGCTGGTGCGAGCCTTCGGCCCACTCGGCGCGGCGATCGGATTATTTGGGGCAAACTTAGCCACGTCGGCGGTAAGGGCTGGAGTCTTCCTGAGGCTCCGAGCCCGCTTTCCCATGGGGTTGGATGCCTGATGGAACTTGCAGCGAATCCGTCATCCAAACTGACCACGGTTAGAATGCCTTGGCGCTGGTCTCTGCTCCTACTGATCGTATTCGCTTTGGCGAGTCCTTTCGATCTATCGCAGTCAGGGGGCAGACTTACAGCAGAACAGGACACGCTTGTCTCGCAAGTTGAAACCGGGAATATGGCGCGCCAGGTCGCGCTCCTATGTCTCGGCGTTAGTGCTGCTGTTGCACTCTTGTATAGGAGGCACGGTCGCCTTCAAGTGAACCGGCTTCTCGGATGGTCGATGCTCTTCTATTTGGGCTTGGCCGTCGCTAGTCCGATCTGGGCCGAAGATCCCTCACTAGCGATTCGGAGGGCTGGCGTCCTCTTCGTGCTCTTCCTTGCGGCACTAGCAACGGCCGCTCGACTGTCCCAGATCCGGACTGCCGCCCTTGCCGTCTGTGTGTGCGGTCTTACTCTTGTCATCTCGGTGGTGGTGGAATTTGTTTCGGGTACCTTTAGCCCCCTCGATGAGACATGGCGCTTTTCTGGAGTTCTCCATCCGGTTACCCAGGGGTGGAACTGCGGTCTATTGGCCATTGCCTCCCTGGCACTCGCCGGAACTTTGCCACGAAGCCGAGGGCGACTTATTCTCTTGGCCTTGGCAGCTTTCCTGTTCCTAGTTCTGACGCGCAGCCGTATGCCCTTTATAAGTACGATCCTCGCGGCTGGCGTGCTTGGGGCCTTCACGTCGCTCAGAACGCGCAAGCTAACTTATGTCCTTACCTATGTTCTTTTGGTTTGCACGAGTCTTCTCTGGTTCGTTCTGTTTCTTCTTGGACGGAACCTGGGTAAGACGGCCGAAAGCGTTGCCGCCATGGGCCGCGGCGATGAGGCATCGTCCTCACTTGATACTTTCACAGGCCGGTTGCCGCTGTGGGAGGAAGAGCTTAACTACATTAGAATCCGTCCAATCCTGGGGTATGGGTACAATGCGTTTCTCGATCCGCGCAATCTCTCGTCAGTCTCGGAGGCCCTCGGGTGGGTGCCTACCTCGGCTCACTCGGGTTACATAGGAACCCTTCTTGGACTTGGATATGTGGGGGCTGGTGCGTTCGTGCTGGTCTTGACGCTGGCCTTGAAGCGGTCGATAAGTCTAGCGCGAGGCAGCCCGAATGCCGCATTTGCCGCTGCCATCATGATTTGGTTGTGCTGCAATCTTATTCTCGAAAGCACTGTGATCACAGAGCCAACCTTCCCGTCATTTATTTGTTTGGTCGTCCTTGCCTCGCTTGCATTTCGGGGCAGCTCGCAAGCCTACCCCGATTCCTAAATGATCAGAATGAGCCCGAGTTCCTTACCCTGACGGCGACTCCGGGCCGATCCAGTCGCTGACTTGTTAGGTTCCAATGAACTCCCTATCTGTTGTCGTCATCGGTAGAAATGAAGAGGCGCGCATTGCACAATGCCTGCGTTCGGTGATGGCCGCCGCTGCACAGGTTGGAGGCGCGGAAATCGTCATGGTTGATTCTGCCTCGGGCGACCGCACGATTGAAATCGCGCGCTCCTGTGGCGTCCGCGTGCTCTCACTCAATTCAGATTGGGAGATTTCAGCCTCCGCCGGGCGCTTTGTCGGTTTTCACAAGACGCAAGGCGAACTCGTCATGTTCGTAGATGGCGACACCGTAATAGATCGCGAGTGGTTCCGCGTGGCGATGCCCTACTTCAATCAAGCAGACGTCGCGGGCGTGATGGGCCACCTAAATGATCTTGATGCTCATGGTAAAGAACTGCCTTACGTCGGCCGTCGCAACGCACGAGTGATTTTCAGCCCGTGGTTCCGGGGAATCGGCATGTATCGGCGCGCGGCCATGGACGAAGCCGGCACTTTCAATCCTTACCTGAAAGAGGAAGAAGAAGCGGAACTGGCTTTTCGGCTGACTCGGCAAGGCTGGCGGCTGCTGAACGTTCCGTACAAGATGGGTAACCATTTGAGGGGCACGTCTCCGTTCGATTATCTCTTAAGAAGGTTGAATCATGGCGGATTCGTTCTGATTGGCCACACGTTGCGCTATGCCGTGAACGCGGGTAACGGGACGCAGTTCGTTTTCAAGCGATGCCGGCGTGCTATCAATTTTGCCGCGGCCACCTTGGGGCTGCTCGCCGGGACCACATTTGCATTGATGGGTCATCATTTCGTGGCGGAGGTCATCTTGCCGATGCTCGTAGTTGCGCTCGCGGCAATTGCAATCAAGAAACGCACTTTGATGGGGCCGGTAATCTACATTGCGGACAATAGCCTGATTCTTTGCGGCTTATTCATCGGATTCCTCACGGCCAGAGTCAAGGACCCACGCGACTACCCGCTTGATGTTGCAGAGTCATGTCAGTGACTGGCGGGAAGTAGAGGCAAAGAAGGGGATCGCAGTGAAGATATTACAGGTCTTCAACGAGCAGAGATACCGCGGTGGCGACCATGCAGTCGTTGACGCCACAATGCGCGTGCTCGCGCAATACGGACACGAGCCTCGGCTGATAATGAAATCGAGCAAGGTTCTAGGGAACTCGATCATCAGGCGTATGAACGCGTTCTGGGGTGGTGTGTACAATATTTATGCTTACCACGAGATGCGCCGCCTCATTGAGAAGGACAGGCCGGATGTAGTCCACGTCCACAGCGTGTACCCGATGTTTTCGCCTTCGGTATTGGTCGCCTGCCGGCGAGCCGGGGTGCCCGTAGTGATGACCGTGCACAGCCACGGCCTTACATGTCCGACATGGAACCACCTATATAAGGGACGCGTATGCGAGGACTGCGTCGGGGGCCACGAATACCGGTGCGTTTTGAAGAATTGCCGAAACAACATTTTCGAGAGCTCCGCTTATGCTCTGAGGACAAGCGTAGCCAGGCGCTTCCGACTATTCCACGACACCGTGAGTATGCTAATCGTTATGACGCCGTTCGCCAAGGGGAGGCTCCTGCAAGCGGGTTTTCGCGAGAACCAGATCGCGATTGTTCCAAACCCCGCGTCCATAGAAGGCACCGCGGTGAGGCCGTCCGCAGGGAGGTATGTGGCGTTCGTCGGTCGCGTAAGCCAGGAGAAAGGAGTCGATACGCTGCTGGCCGCAGCAGCGCAATTGCCGGGCGTTCCTTTCAAAGTGGCGGGCGACGGTCCCCTTCTCTCAGAGATGAAGGCCAGATCGCCTCGTAATGTTGAGTTCCTCGGGAGACTTGGGTCTGATGAACTTGATGAGTTCTATGGGAGATCCCGGCTTGTCGTAGTGCCAAGCGTCTGCTTTGAGCAATTCCCGTTGGCCATTCTTGAGGCGATGGCTCGAGGATTGCCTGTGATTGCATCCAGAATCGGGGGGCTTCCCGAGATCGTTGACGAGTGCGTGACGGGCAGCCTTTTCGAACCCGGTAACTCGGTGGCCTTGATGCAGGAGGTAAGCCGCCTTTGGGGCGACCCCCAACTCTGCAATCAAATGGGGAGAGCAGGCCGGCAGAAGGCCACGCGGGAATATACTGAGGACGTTTATTTTCGCAATTTGATGTCGGTCTATCAAATAGCAATTCGGCGTTCCAGCAGCAGCGTTTCAATCGCTCCCCTCGTGCACATAAGCAATGCCATGCTGCCTCCAAATGAGCCGTCAAACAATCGCTATGTCAACACCACAAGCAATTAACATCGTGACCAATGTCACCACAGTGGGATCGGAGAGGGCGTTATACCCCTCCGTTTCCTTCATGGGTCTCAAAGTCAATCCCATTTCCGAAGCCGATGTTGTCTCTCTTACCTCTGACGCGATTCGGAATCGCCACCACATCGTCGTTGCCAACCACAACCTGCACAGCGTCTACCTGTGGCACCGCCAAGAGCGCATGCGCTTGTTTTACAAGAGCGCGGACTACACTCATATTGACGGGATGGCTTTGATCCTGCTTGCGAGGATCCTTGGGATACCGCTCAATCGCGCGCACCGCGCAGCGGCCCTTGACTTTTTCCCGTTGTTGGCGCCTACGGCGGTGCAGCTCGGCTGGCGGGTTTTCTACGTCGGCTCGCGTCCCGGGGTGGCGGAATTGGGAGCCACCCTCGCGCAGCGGAAATACCCAGGATTGAACATCCGCACGCACCATGGCTACCTGGACGCCGTCGAGAGCAAGAGGGTCATCGCCGAAATCAACGCTTTCCAGCCGCACATTCTCATGGTTGGGATGGGCATGCCTCTGCAAGAGTACTGGATAATGGACAATCGGGACCAGATTGATGCTAACGTCATTTTTCCCCTCGGCGCATTCATGGACTACTTGGCGGGCGGGATACCGACCGCACCGCGCTGGCTTGCGTGCCTCTACCTAGAATGGGCGTACCGCTTGTTTTCGGAGCCGCGAAGGCTGTGGCGTAGATATTTAGTTGAGCCGTGGTATGTTGCCGGGCAGGTAATACATCACTTTTATTTGCAGAAGAAATTCCGCCCTGCCGACAAACAATTCCTGCGTTAATGAAGAGAACCGGATTGCGATAGCTGAATGCCGGTCACTTTACCGTCACACTGGTTATAGTAGGCGCCGCAGGCAATGCCGATGCTGGCAAACATCCCATCGTTACCAGGCCAGCCGGAAGGTTTACATTACATACCCATTGTGGGAAAAGTGGATCGTAGGTCTGCGACCTGCTCGGTATCTGATATCCATACACCTTCGCCGCTGGTGTTGTGGGCGTAAAGTTGGCGACCACTGTCGCCATGCAGTTGGGAACGCTTGCCGCGCTGCCGCAGCTTGGGGCACCCGGATCAACCGGATTCGAGAAACTTGGATTTGTGCCGAAGACGTTGTTGGTTCCGTAGGAAAGCCCTGCGCTGCTAGATGATCCGCCGTTGTTGCCCGAGGCATCATACCCGTTGTTCTGATATACCTGATCGGTTCCATTGACGCTCGTCGCCCAGTAAGCATAGACCGTGTTTGAATCGCAACCTGCGGGAGAGTTCGTCTGCGCGATGTTCAGGAAAGCCCGCGTGCTGACGGTCGTGTTCAGCTCAATTTCACCGCACTTGCCTACATAAGAAGGCTGCCCGGTCTGGGTGTTGTTTCCGAATACCGTGTTGTGCCGAAAGTAGATCGGGGCTAGCGTGTTCGAATAAACCAGAATCCCGCGCCCTCCGTTATACACGGCAATATTGTTGTCGGCCAACGACTGCCCTGTATACGAATTCGAGCTGAACGTGTCGAAGATAATCCCCTCGCCATCGGTCGGACCCATCGGAAGACAAATAGTGCCATCCACGTTATTGTACGTGAAGTTTCCGGCCACATAGATATGCGTTCCCGGCAGGGAGTCAGAGTTCACCGGGTAGAGAAGATCAATGCCGCTGTTGCAATTCGCATTCCCGCCAGCCGCGTTGTAGGCGATTGATCCGACGACCACAAAATAATCGACTCCTGCAGAACTGGAAGCATTCGCACATCCGAAACCAGCCACAGCGCAACCGTTTGCGATATCATTGGCAAAAATTATGTGGTGAATTTCCACACTGTTATTAGGATAGGCGTAGAAGCACGCCCCCGCTGCGCTTTGCCCATCAACTTCCCACCCCTGAACTCCCCAATAACTCTGGTCGATGACAATCCCGTCTGTGTTACTGGTGCTTATTTTGCAGGCATCGAAAGTCACGCACTTGAGCCACGCGACGTTATTTCCCCCGGCGCACGTCACCCTTCCCCAGTCGCCAGGGGCAAAACCGGTATTGAGATAGGCAGCGCTTGCCGTCGCCAGAATCACATCTCCGCAATTAACAGGGTGATTCGGAGTCAGCCAGGGAGTACTCGCGGACGTGCCGTTGTTGGAATCGTTGCCGCCGCCGGATGCGGGCGCGAGGTAATACGTGGTTGCCCACGCGGGAGACGCGAGCAGGGTCAATAAGATGGTTAGCGCAAATTTCTTCATTTCAACAGCCAATCTCCCCGAGACTGTGGATAAGACACAGAGCGAGGTAGTTCAATACGGCTCCATTTTAATGTTGGATACACCGGGTTCACGGTGTGAACCAGCAGGGCCCGCGCTGCTTCTTCGCTCACCGTAACGGGTTCGCTGAATTGCTGAATTGCAGGCTGCGGCTGCGGCGCGGACGGCACTAAATAGACAGCAGATAACGAGCTGGTCGCCAGTGTCTCGCAGGAGGAACCACTACAACCTGCGCCGCTCAAACCCGAGGTCGCTGCAGTGTTCGAAGTCCCTGTCACGCTTGCAGTGAAGGGTTGCATGCCAGCAGTGGGGAAAGAAGCACTCGTTGGGGTGATGCTTAAAAAGACCGCCACCGTCCCTACAATTGCCACATTTGCCGAAGCTGACTTGGTGGGGTCCGCTATGCTGGTTGCTTTCACAGTAACTGGCTCTGGCGAGGGCGGACTCGACGGCGGAACATAGAGTCCCTTGACCGAAATGGTACCACATGCCGCACCAATGCAACCGGCACCGCTCACAGTCCAGGCCACTGCCGTCTCGGAAGTTCCCGCCACATTTGCTATAAACTGTTGGTTACCCCCCACCTCCAGCGTCGCGTTGTTTGGATTTACAGTGATCGCCACCAGAGCGGTATTTCCGGATAGCGGGAGATTCATGAAAGTTTCGCTCTGACCGACAACGATACCGCCAAAGCCAAGCCTCGTGGGTGTGCATACGAGTTGAGGAGTAGCCGCGTAGGCGACGACGGGCGCGATTCCGAAAAGTAAAGCCGCCATGCCGATTGTTAGAAAGGAGAGTGTGCGCGGGAAAAGAAACCGAATGACTGACCGGGGGAGTCGCATATCACCCAGTTTGAGAGATTTTTGCCTAAGGGGACAGATTGCAGCGGTGCATGTCCGGTTGGAAGGCGAAGATGTGGCGAGCTAGTCTAAAGCGCACGCAATCCTCCCTAACCCCGCTCAGGACAACCAAGTCGGTAGGCCAACATCTAATTCCTCTCTTACGTGCGTATGGAGCACCATCCGAAGCTCGGCAGGCTACCCTGTAGAGCACGGGGTGAGGAAGTTCGGGGAGGGGCATCAGCGTCGATGCACGGTGGCGTGGCATGTCGTGCACAGCGTGATCAAATTTTCCTCTACATCCGATCCCGAATGGCTGCGGAATTCTCTATGGTGCACCTCGAGATTCGACATCGCGCCACAGGATTGGCACCTCCAGCCGTCGCGACGCAGGATTTGCTGGCGTAGACTCTCATAGGACGTCGACACCAGACGCACACCGGCGGCTTTTGGTCGAAGCAACTCAGGACGCTCGGTCACGCAGGCTTTCCAGGAAGGCGTGCTGCTGTTCGCCAGGCAGAAACTTGTAGTAGCGTGAGATCGAGTTGAGCAAAAGTTTCGGGTCGCCATTGTCGAGATGCGCTCCTGCCAGGAAGTCCGCGCAGATCATCTCCAAACAGTAGCCGCGCGATTTGTCTGACCCCAGCATTCGCGCTGCCGTCTCGATCGCCTGCTCGATCACCGGTATTTGGCTTTTGTAGATTTTGAAGTAGATCAGTTCCGCCGGCTCCTCTTCCCTTCCCGTCAGTTCCTTCTCCACCTCTCGCCGGAATACTTCCCTCGGCATAGAGCGGGCTTTGTGCACCCAGGGTGCACAATCGAAGTCCTGACCCTCCGCCCGCGCTAGCTTCGCCAATTCCCTTCCCTTCGTCCAACCGATGTCCCTGAGATCTTTTCTGACCTCCGGCGGCAGGTGCTCGTGTATGGACATCAGGTAGTATGCCTTTCTTCTCGATTCTGGAAATCGTCTTTCGAGGAAGTCGTCGAACGACGCCAGCTTCTCTACCCTCCAGTACTGTCCCGCCCGCACCTCGCACAAATATCTGCCAAGGTCCACGAAGCGAGTGTCGCGCTCTGCCTCTTTCTGTTTCTCCCACGCCAGGATCTCGTCGATCTTGGTCAGGACAAAGAGCGCGCGCTTGCGATTGAGCTTCGGCGGCATCGGCGGATACCTAGTAAACAAGTTCGTCAAACAGACCAAGATCAACTCCCGGCTTGCGCACGAGTAAGGCTTCGACCAAGTTGGGCTTGTCGAGGCAGAGCCCGATGAAGGGGCAGGTCGTGCACGGATTCTGTGGAAAGCGAATCCCGCTGTGGGGCAGGAACAATCCAGACTCGATCCTACGGACTGTGTCTTCGACAAGGGAGGCAAATTCCTGCCTCTGATCTTCAGAGATGCTGGCTCGTAGGTATTGAACTTCGACCAGGCGCTTGCGCACAAAAACAACTTGGGCAACCTCGGCAATCCCTGTCATCCACGAGTAACAGACGAGCTGCGGATCCAATGCCGAGAGGCCGGCTGGCTCTTCTGGATATCGCGCAGAGGTAGTCTTCCATTCCAGAACGGACGGCGTGCCGTCCAGTTCGCCAATAGCGTCGACGTAGGAGACGAAATTATCGCCGGAAGGAAGTGCCCGATTGAACTGAATCTGCTGGGTCGAACGAGGCCGGCGAACACGGACGCGGCCATCTTGGGCGAACCGATCTAGCAATTGGACGCCTTGTTGCAGCATCCGGTCCCAAGTGTCATTGCCGGAGTAGGTCAGGCCCATGTCCTTGCACTCGCTCCATCGTTCGAAAAGCACAGCCGCCGGGTCTTCACGACGAAACAGCGCGGCGACGGCCTGCTCGAACGCTCGACCAAAGAGCATGGGTGCGCGCGTGTCTTTTTCGTGCCAACCGTCGAGGTAACGGTGCCGGTAGCGCCGCGGGCAAGAAAGGTACTGGCTGATCTGGGTGTAAGAATAGGTCATCGGGTTGCCTCCGCAGGGTTGGAGCGAGAAGCGCTCGATACCGGACCCGCAAACAGTTCTTCCCACTGGCTGGCCGGAGCGAAGCCGTCGAGGTTGACCAGCGAAATGCCGTTGATCACGGTGTGGCTGATTTTGACGACACCGCGGAGACCGGGCAGGGCTTTCTCGTCGACCTGCTCGTGGGCCAGAAGTTCCGGATCATAGAGAAAATCCCGCAGGAACCAGCCCAGTTTCCAAATTGCCTTCTGGGTGCAGTAGAGACGACCCACGATGGACTGACCGGCCGAGGCACTTGGTTCAAGGATGTGGAGTCGGAGGACGTAGAACGGTTTGCGGGCGTGCCATCGAAATTGGGCGCCATCGACTCGGACGAGGAAGATGCCGTCTGGAATCTCCGGACGAGAATCGCGGGCGGTTTCGGCGAGGCCAGGGACTTGGCGTTTCATGCGACCACCTCCTGCTTCGGATGCGAGTAGCTGTTGAGTTGGCAGACCAGAGCCTTCCGATCCTTCTCGGCCGATTCGGCCAGAGACTTGACGAAGTTTTCCACCCGCTCTCGGGTCGCTTCGCGCAGAGTCTTGGTTCCACAGAAATCGGTGGCGTAGGCCTTGACCAGGTTGGGATCGAGTTGATGCTGGCGGATGATTTGGCACAGGCGGTCGCGAACTTTCGGACCCCCGTAATTGCCGTTGGCGGGTTGCGGAGAGATCTTCTTCGGCTCCGCGGAAAATTGAGGTCTTTCGGCGAAAGACCCGATTTCCTCAACGGAGCATATGCCGATACCGTAAGCCTTTCGCAAAGCGCGATTGACAGCTCGGGTCTCCGCGACTCGCATTTCCGCACCGTGAACCAGCGCAGAAACATTAGAGGGATCGGCGTCGCCATAGCCGACGAAGCCTCGACACGCTTTGGTCTTGTAGACCGTAGCCTCGAACGACCAGCGTTTCGTTTGCGGGTCGCAAAAGTCTGGAACAGGTTTAGTGTGAATCCCAGCACACCGATTTCGGGAGGCCAGTCGTATTAGGCCTGTGTGGGTAACGTACCACCCGTGTTCTAACCAGATTAGATCGCCTTCCGCGATCGAAAACTGATATTGGTTGGTCATCGCCTTCAGTAATTTCATAGCAAATTGATTCAGGTCACACTTCCATCGAGACCGAGCAAACTTGGCATTGCTCCGGAACAATTGATCGACCATGTAGCCCTCCGACGCATACAATCTAATACATTGTATGAGTTCAACGCGATGCTGTCAACAACTTGCTAACTCCTAGAAGGCTGTTTTTTTCATACAATCTCAGCATCATGAAGAAAAACGCTCCCCTAGCATTCCGAATTTCAAGTGAGCTTAAGAAAACCCTCGAGCAGATCGCTAATCGAGAAGCACGGAGCATCTCTCAGATCTGCGAGATTCTGCTGACGATTGGGACAGAAACCTACGGCAAGGAAGGCTCAAAGTACCTACTCCGGTATCTTGGGCAGCGTGAGGAAGGATGACACCTTTCCGACGCCAGCAATTTGTGACCGACTCTGTCTTGCGCCGGAGCTACGCCGGAGAACATTCCCGACTCTGGGTCGGACGTCCTCAAGAACGACGGAACTAGACTACTGCAGCGGCTCATCGGGCGGCTCAGTACAAAATCCTTCGAGTAAAACAACAGCATCACGGAAGAGTGCTTTGACATTCTGAATACGAAGAATTGAGGAACCAGTATGCAGAAAAGCCCGATGAACTCGGTACGCTTTATTCTTGTGGCGGATTCCAGCCGGCCTAGCTGAAGGTTTTGCTCTTTGGCGCTCGCAATCCTGACACAAAATTGCGCATGACCAATATGGTCAATTTGCTTCCACGTGAAGTCTGTGGCGCTGATTGCCAGACTTTCTCCTGAGGGCGAACATTCCTCTCGACCACCGAATGAGTAAGAGTAAATGAACGGACTTGACACTTAGCGAACAACTAGCGAAGATTAACCGATGCTGAAGCTCGAACCAGCGCAAACAGGTGAACCGACCCGTAGAACCTCTTGCGCACACAAACGCTTTCACAAATGTGCTCCTGTGTGCGGCAGGTTCGAGTTTGTGCACCCGGGGTGCACAAACGTCGAATTTGCGGTTCGTCACCTTGGGCGCGGTGCGGACGGGTTGATAGGACAGCCAGCATTTCGATTGTGCAACCTGAATTTCAGTGAACTTAAGAAGATCCTCCAGTAAATCGCCCTAAGACGCTCTGTTGTAGCTTAGGGATATCCCACTTCGGTGGGGATCCTCCAGAGGTCTCTCCGTACCTGGAATAGAGCAGACGCCGATCCGCAGTGCGGTACTCGGAAGAGTTTTCCGGTTTGCCCGTCATCTGGACAATGAGGCCATTGATACCATCG
>Ga0302326_10010281_pt1 | contig 20298 bp, 12 predicted proteins | sample Palsa_T0_3_FD_202264 | JGI IMG/M metagenome (GOLD analysis project Ga0302326, IMG submission 202264) | Peat permafrost microbial communities from Stordalen Mire near Abisko, Sweden - Palsa_T0_3 | ecosystem: Environmental > Terrestrial > Soil > Palsa > Peat permafrost | place: Sweden: Abisko...
GCCCGCGCTGGACGCTGATTGTCCTCAACTCCCCCAAGGGCTGGACGGGTCCCAAGACCGTAGATGGATTGCAGGTCGAAGGGACGTTCCGTTCTCACCAGGTACCGCTTTCCGACCCGGCGGCCCACCCCGAACACCTCGCGTTATTGGAGAACTGGTTGCGGAGCTACCGGCCGGAGGAGCTCTTTGACGAGCATGGCCGGTTGAGGCCGGAGTTGGCCGAGCTTGCGCCCAAGGGCGAACGCCGGATGGGGGCGAATCCCCATGCCAACGGGGGGATTTTGCTCCGCGACCTGCGGATGCCGGATTTTCGCGACTATGCCGTCAAGGTGGCCACGCCGGGCGTGGACGGCGCCGGCGACACCCACGTGCTCGGGCGTTTCTTGCGCGATGTCGTTCGACTCAACGAGGACCAACGGAATTTTCGGATTTTTGGCCCCGACGAGACACTTTCAAATGGACTGGAAGCGCTCTTTGAAGTGACCAACCGACAATGGAATGCCGCGACCGTACCGAATGACGAATTTCTTGCACCCGCCGGGCGCGTCATGGAAGTGCTCAGTGAGCACCAGTGCGAGGGCTGGCTGGAGGGTTACCTGCTCACCGGCAGGCATGGTGTCTTCAACTGCTACGAGGCGTTCATTCACATCGTGGATTCGATGTTCAATCAGCACGCCAAGTGGCTGAAGGTCACATCGCAGCTGCCCTGGCGGCGGAAGATCGGTTCGCTCAACTACCTGCTGGCCTCCCACGTTTGGCGGCAGGATCATAATGGCTTCACGCATCAAGATCCCGGGTTCATCGACCACGTCGTAAACAAGAAGGCCGAGGTCGTGCGCGTTTACCTTCCACCGGATTCGAACTGCTTGCTGTCAGTGATGGATCACTGTCTGCGCAGCCGCCATTACGTCAACGTCGTCATCGCAGGGAAGCACCCGGCTCCGCAGTGGCTGACGATGGACGCTGCCGTCAAGCATTGCACGGAGGGTGTTGGCATCTGGCAGTGGGCGAGCAACGATCAGGACGCTGCGCCAGACGTGGTCATGGCCTGCTGCGGTGACGTGCCGACGCTGGAGACGCTCGCAGCCGTCTCCATCATGCGTGAGCATTTGCCTGACCTGAGAATCCGCGTCGTCAACGTCGTCGATCTCATGAAGCTGCAGCCTCGAACTGAGCACCCCCACGGGTTGAGCGACACGGCGTTCGACGACCTCTTCACGAAGGACAAGCCGGTCATCTTCGCGTTCCATGCCTACCCGTGGTTGATTCATCGGCTGACGTACCGTCGGACGAACCACGAGAACATTCATGTTCGCGGCTACAAGGAGGAGGGCACCATCACCACGCCTTTCGACATGACGGTCCTGAACGATATGGACCGCTTCCATCTAGTGATGGACACCATCGACCGCCTGCCGCAGACGGGCGACAAGGGCATCTATCTGAAGCAGCAGCTTTCGGACAAGCTCATCGAGCACAAGCAATACATCGACAAGTACGGGGAAGACCTTCCCGAGGTTCGAAACTGGAAGTGGGGCGCGCTCAGCTCAGGCAAACCGGAGTAAGCCGGGCCCGCGCACACTTGGTCGTAGGCGAGGCGCCGCCTTCCCCCAACAGTGCCTCAGCGAGTCGCTGACCGGCGACATGAATCTCAACGTGGCGAGAACCCGTGTGGCTGGCCACCGCCAGCTCATGCTCTCGGCGGTGTGCTTCGTGTAGGCCGAAGACGCCCGACACCATCGGCTCGTGATGGCTGCCGTTCGGCGACGCAGCCAGCAGCGCCTTGATTGACCGCGAGGGAATGGTCGGAGCCACAGGGTTAGTGTCTGACGAGTCGCATGCGCGGCCGGGCCACCCCACAACCTCGCTTCGCCAGAGACGGTCCGAAATCATTCTGTTTCCCAGTCGTAGGGGAGCCGGAGGAGCCTGAGCCCGGCCGAGCCATGATTGTCGACAATTTCAGGCTTGCTATCGCGACCTTCTGGGGTCACCGGCTCAGAAGCGTGCTCACTCTGCTCGGGATCGTCATCGGCGTGGCCACTGTGGTGTCCATGATGGCTCTCCTGCAGGGACTCCGGCACAAGATCGACACTGACCTTTCCGGCCTCGGCGCCAACGGCTTCCAGCTCCAAAAGTGGCCCGCGGGCTTCGGGCAGTTCGACTGGGATAAGATCGACCGGCGGCCGAACATCAGTCTCGCCGACTACGAGGCCATCCAGAAGCAGCTTCCCGATGTGGCAACGGTGACCGCTGAAGCCTACGGCGTCGGTCCGAAAAAGGTTTCGACGTCAGCTCGCGAAACGCGGCCCAATGTCCAAATCGGCGGAGGGACCTTCCACTTCTTCGACACCAACGCGCTGATAGTGATGAGGGGACGCAGCTTCAGCGAATCGGAGGTCCTGGAGGGCGCGCAGGTGGCCGTCATCGGACTCGATGTTGCCGAGGTGCTCTTTCCAGATGTCGAGGCGCTAGGTGAGGAAGTCCGCATCAGCAACCGGAACTTCCGGGTGATTGGCGTTCTCAAGCGCCAGGGTGGAATCTTCGGCTCGGGCTATGACAATTCCGCAATCATCCCCATTCCCGTCTTCTTCGACCTCTACGGCAAGAACCGGTCCCTAAACGTGAGCATGCAGGCGTGGAGCACGGAGACGCTGCAGCGAGCCCAGGACAGCGTCGAGCTTCTCATGCGCCACCGCCATAACCTGCGCACCGAGCAGGAGAGCGACTTCACAATCTACTCCAACGAGTCCGCGACTCAGACCTTCAACCAGATTTCCGCCGTCGTGACCTCAGCGAGTTTTGGCGTCTGCTTGCTCTCGTTAATTGTCGGCGGCATCGGGATCCTGAACATCATGCTGGTGTCAGTAACCGAGCGAACGCAGGAGATCGGCATCCGAAAGGCGCTCGGCGCCCGGCGGCACCGCATTCTGGGCCAGTTCGCGACCGAAGCGTTGGTCCTTTCCTTCCTAGGCGGAATCGTGGGTGTGGCCCTCGGCTATGGCGTGGCCTTCCTTGGTCGCTGGGCGCTCGCGTTTCCCACCGATGTTCCACCGTGGGCGGTAATACTGGCGCTCGCCATGTCGTCAGCCGTGGGACTCGCATTCGGTATCTATCCGGCGGTCCGCGCGGCTCGATTGGACCCGGTCGAAGCGATGCGCAGTGAATAAATTCGTCTGGCCGCGGTCCTGTCGTCGTACGTGCTCGTACGCACGGCGCACCGCACAGGGGTCCGAAAGTAGGTGAAGTGGACGGCAGACCCTGCGGAAGGCGATGTCGCCCGCAAGCAGTGAGAGCTACGGAGTTTGGATTTGCACCGGCTTTCCCGGCTCGGTTGTCGAACCCGGCACGATGACCAGGTAGCGACGCGGCCCTTTCACTTCGCCATGGACGATTTGGCGAATGGGGCCAATCGCATTCACGATCGCGGAGCCAGACGGATTGGTCGTAAAGCTCGCCAGCGGCTCAATGGCCCCGCCGCCGTCCGCGCGGTTGGACAGCCCGAGCACGTAAGGCCGCCTTGGCTCGAGCCCGGTGGGTGCCGCCTCGAGGACCTGGAGGAGTCCTTGGTCAAAGAGGGTCACGCTGGTCGGCGCCTTCACCCCGGCCAGCGGTTTGCTACCGGCCGGAACCATCGTGAAATGGGTTGCCTGTCCGGCGACGCCGAGTGGCTCTAGACCCTGTGCTCCCGTGCCTTCGGGCACCGCGTTCGGCACGTAGACGAGTGCCTGGGGTGCCTGCCCGATGGGCACGGTTGCGATAACCTTGTTTGTCAGTGTCTCGATTGCGGTTAATCCATCGTCATTCTCAAGCCCGACATACACGCGCGTTCCGTCGCCTGACGGCCAGATCCCGTGCGGTAGTTTGCCGACCGAAATCGTCGCGACCCTGCTGAAGTCATCCGTCCGGAACACCTGGACTTCATTCAGACCGCCGACCGTCACGTATGCAAACAGCCCGCGTGCATTGTGCGCGAAGTTGACGTGGTTGGTGATGGGACCTGTATCGAGTGTCTTGAGCAGAGCGAAGGGCGGGCGCGCATCGAAAACCTGGGTCTTGCCGATGTCCTTCAGGGTAAACCAAACCTGCAAGCCGTCGGGTGTTGCAGCAATGTTGGGACAGAACGGGCTCGCCTGCTGCACTTTGCCGACAATTGTATGGTCGGCGACGGAGATGACGTCCAGTTCAGGGTTGAAGGACGAGCACACGTAACCGTACTTTCCGTCGGGTGAGAAGATCTGCATTCCTGGTCCGTTCGGAACGACAATGCGCGTTTTCTCCTGATAGGTCGTCCCGTCCAACACGCTGACGTAGTTCTCACCGCGGACCGTGACCCACACCTCGCTACCATCCGGCGTGAAAAAAGCCTCGTGCGGCGAACGGCCGACGTACGTCGTGTGCTTCACCGTGTTGGTTGCCGTATCGATGAAGGTGATGGCGTTCGAGCCAATCGACACCACGGCGATAGTTCGGTGGTCGGGCGAGACGCCCATGCCGTGTACCAGGACCTGCCCTCTGTACAGCGGACTGAAGTTTGTCGGTGAGGGCTCGCCGAGCCGAATGACGCCAAGCAGCTTGTTGTCTAGCGGGTCAGTAACCGAGACCGTGTTGGAGAACTGCTCGGCAGCGTAAACACGGTCGTGATGACTCACCGGAATGTCTGGAGCGGAGAGCGCCCCAGGCGCTTGGCCGGCCCATGCGGGTGCGCCGAACAGCAAGATGGCGCTGCCCAGGGCAGCGGTACAAGGGTGGCGGATCATCTAAGGCTCCTCTTGCATGTTCGTGCTTGGCTTGGGCATAGGTGAGACAGGCAACAAGCGGTCCGTGGACTGATCGGGCGCTGCAACAGAGGGAGGAAGGCTCTGGCCGAGCGCCAACCTCATGGCGGTAATCTCCTGCAATTGGTCGACGATGATTTCTTGCGCGATGCGGCGCAGTTGCTCGTTGTGCCCGTAGCGCAACTCGGCCTGGGCCATCTCGATCGCACCTTGGTGATGCGGGATCATCATGGCCGCGAAGTCTTGATCCACGTTTCCGGACGGCTTGACGCGCATGCCGGCCATCATCTTGTGCATGGCGGCCTGGTTCTCGGCGAGGTAAGGCGCCTCGGCCGGCGGGGTTGACGATGCGGTGGCATGTCCGGAGGCCATCGCGCCGAACGCGGTGGCCAAGCTAAGAGCAGCCAGAGTGCGCCGCAGGCGCGGTACCGAAGGCAGCGCCTTTCCATGAAGGGAGCGACCTTCGCGAAGCCGTGGGGACGATGGGCGAAGGGCCTGCTTGCTCATGGGGGGCCTCGTGGGCGGCACATGGTTTGTGCTCTCGTGGGGTGAGGGGTGGTTGGTGTCTCAGCCTTGGGCTGGCGGGGGTACGCAGGCTTTTTGGGCTCGCACGCCGGACGGCATGCGCACTCTCCAGGCAATAGGCGACCGAACGTCATGTTGAACCCGTTGATGGGAGGCTGGCTGCGCTCCGCGGAGGGGAAGCGTGCGGGCGCCCGCGAGAACCCCAGGAGCGGACATGGAATACCCACGCCAGCCCGCACACCCAAGCCAGGGAGGCTAACCATGCCGCGACCAGGTCCGAGGGGTAGTGCACGCCAAGGTAGGCCCGCGACGTGCTGACGAGCAGCACCCATGCGGTTCCGCCGAGAACCACCGGCCATCGAGCTCGCGTCGGCCAGACCAAGACGACCGACGCTGCGACAGCTGCCGCCGAGCCCATGGCATGTCCACTCGGAAAGCTGAAGTTCTGCGCCGGTGCAATGCTCGGCCAGAGTGCAGGACGCTGGCGCGCGAAAACCTGCTTGGTAAACACGTTGAGCAGCCCAGCTCCGCCAACTGCCAGAGCGAAAAAAGTGGCACGGGCCCAGCGCCTACGGGCGAGCAATACGCCGACGACCGCGAGGTCGAGGGGAAGGAGCCCCCACCACATCCCCAGCCGAGAGACCCAAACCATGGCCAAGTTCAATGCTGGTGTGGCGTGTTCGTGAAGCCATCTCAGGACCGGTTCGTCCCACCAGAACTTCTTGCGCTCGACCACCTCCTCGGCCAATGCGGCGAAGACGACCAAGGGCAGTAGGACCCCGAAAAAGAGCGCGAGGAGGCGCGCCCAGTTGCGTTTGAGCAGCAAAGCGACGCCGCTCAGTCCCTGGCGGACGACGGACACCGTCAAAAGCTCCCGGACAAGGCGAGCCCCGCAAAACCCGGACCCATCACCGGAATGATGGCAGTTGTGGTCTCCTTCGAGGTTACGGCGAAGTGGAGGGTCGGCACGAGGTAGCCGACGCCGGCCCCGAGCAAACCGCCGACGATGACATCCGTCGCGAAATGGCGGTCGCTGGCGATGCGCAGCAGCCCGGTGATCCCCGCTGCGGCCAGGGTCACCGGGCAGGCGACGCTGTTCCACCCGCTCCGGTCGGTGTCCAAGTGGGCGTGGTTGACGCATGTGAGCAGGGCGACGGTGAAGGCTACCGAGGTGTGTCCGCTGGGGAACGACGTGTCCTGAGCTGAGCCATCGGTGCACTCCCCGGCAGTGGGCTGATGAGCGCAGAGACTGACAAAGGGGCGGGCGCGCAGCGTAAGATGTTGGCCACCGAGGGTGATGAACGTGGTGGTCAGGAGCGCCTCGGCATCGATGAGCGTGAGCTTGAGGGCGACGTCGGTCCTCCCGTACGTCAGGCCTGGCCCAAGCCAGGCCTCGACGAACGGCAGCGCCGCCATCGCGTAGAGGAGAAAGTCGCTCACCGAAGCCACTGCCGCGCGAGCGCTCGCGGACGAAAGCCGCAACACTCTGCGCACCCAGTCGTCGAAGAGGATACCGCCGCTCCAGTTCGGAGTCGTGGGCTGCGTATATGTTAGCTGGAGGACCAGTGTCCCCACGCCCAACGCACTCACCGCCCCCAGGTCCCAAGGCCCGGTGCTTGGAAGTTGGCCCGGCCAAGGTCCGGGGCCGCCCGTCGTGGGAGGACCGGCATCCGCCGAAAGCACCTCCACCGCAGTCGCCCGCGAAGCGACACCCCCGTCGCCAGACTCCTGGACCGCTGCTTCCACAGGAAGCGTGTCCCCAGCGTCGATCGACGACACTGCAATCGTCTGGGCCAGCAGTGGCCGGTCCTCAACACCTGCCGCGAGAAGGGCGGACACCAGGAACCCCGCAGACAGGACCGAGCTCACGCTGCGGCCTCTTGTCTACAAGCCATAGGCCACGCCGACGGCGACGCGAACGGAGGCCACTCCGAAGCCGTCGCGGAATGTGTTTGTTCCCAGCCCGATGAGGAATTCAAAAGAGCCGCCGGGAATAATCCCGGCGGTTCGAACGCCGAGTTCCGCGGACATCCTGAGCAGATCGAAACTGAAATTCTCCAGATGAGCGTCGAAGACGTTGCCGAAGGAGACCGCCGCCACGCCATCGAGGAAGGCAAACACCGGCCAGTGCCACCCAACTTGGGCGACGAGTGCGCTCCGGTCGCGAAGGAATCCTGGATAGAAGCCGGCAAAGGGTTCGGCTCCCCCCAGCGTCACCAGTTCGGTGAAAGCGACCGGCTGATGGCCCAGCGGATCCACGAACAGCGCGGTCACCCCGATGCTCAAGACGCGCGAATGGCCAGTGACGTCGAAGTTCCCCTCCACCGCGACGCCATAGCGCGCCCAGGAGGTGTCGAACCCGGGCACGACGTCGCCCGCCAACCCCAGGCCCACGGCGGCCCGTAATCCACTGTGCGAGTCCGGATGGCTGAGCCGGGTGTCCACGACCGCCTTGAAGCCGAGTTCGAGGGCAGTCGTGTTCACTTGATAGCCCGGGGGAGGCGGCAGTTGCCCCGCCTCAACGCGCTGCTCAAGCGACGGGTCCCCGCAGCAGGTGAAGTCGCGGAACACCGTACGTTGGATCGCTGCCACGGCTTCCAAGTCGACCACCTTGTCGACCACCTTGTCGTAGGTAACCGTTCCGGCAATCACGTCGCTGCCCACTCGAGAGATAAACGTGTCCGTCACTCGAGAGCCGACGCCGTAGTACAGGGAATCTGGTCGTCGGTTCCACTTCGCTTGCACCGACAGCGACTCGCTGCTCGAGAACGCATAGCGGTCCCCGACCGCAATCTTGACCCAGTCCGTGCCGCCGTACGCGACGTCAGCTGTCAGCTGGTTTCGGGGCGTGAAGGCATTCCTCCAGAAGAAGTGGAGGCCAAAGCTCGGCCGCACCTTGAAGTCGAAAAAGAATGTCGGATAGATGCCGAACTGGTGGTCCGGACCGAACGCGAAGAGGTTGTACAACCAGGTCGGGAGATGGTTTTCCTCGACGTAGGTGTCGGCTGCACCGAGCGGCTCCCTGATTGCGTACTCGTTTACAACGTAGACCGGCAGTAAGAGGGTGCGGGGAATCCACGGCAGTACATCTTCGAACGTCGTTGGTGCAGGCCCGCGCCCGTCGTAGTCCGGCGTTGGTCGCTTCGGCAGGCTTTCAGTACAGAAGCAGGATGGCGTATCCGTCTCGGGCGGGCTGACCTGCGCCAAGCCCGAACCAGCGCCGAGGAATGCCATGGCCACAGTCGCTCTCGCCCCGAGGCGTGTCCGCGCGGACCAAGCCCGAGCGCTTGAGGGTGCGCCCCGGTTACGCATGGGCCATCACCAGATCCTTGAAAACGCGGCGATGCAGCTCCAGGGCCACCACCCGCATCAGGTCCTGGCAGAAGTCGTCGTGGTCCTCGAGGGCCTCCTGCATCTCTGCAGCGCTGACTTCGACCGTGATGGTGTCGTCCGTGGCCACGCCGTCGTAGTCCATCGGCACCGACGCCACTGTCTCGGCCATCCCGACACCCTCCCCGGGACGAACGCGTTTTGCCACGACACCTTTCCGAAGCACGTCGACTGCTCCCTCGAGTGCCACCACGACGCTCGCCGAACCAGAGGCCTTGTCCCAGACCGCGCTCCCGCGCGCTGTCCGGCGTACGAGGGCCCCACGCGCTAGCTGTGTGAGGACCGGCAGACTGCGCGACTCGAGCCCCAGCGCGTCGCGCAGGAGGCGAACGCGCGAGAGCAAGCCGGACGACGAGCCCGGGGGCTGCTGTGTTCCGGAGGTAACGACCTCGGCACCTCGCAGGTCGATCACTTCCTTGCTCATCGCCCGAAGAAGCGATCGCTGAAGGGCCCCGTGTTCCTCCAGCACCGAGAAGAAAGTATCCCGGTCCACGACGAACAGAACGGTGCCCGGCTCGGCGACCACGTCGGCGGAGAGAACCGAGTCGCCGAGCAACGACGCCCCTCCATAGAATTCTCGGAGGGGATCGCCCGGCACCGGCTGACCGTTGCGCAGCGCTCGGAGCCGACCGGAGAGAGCCACAAACAAAGCCGACGAGCGCTCCTCCGCCGGGACGAGCAGGGTGCGCGTGGTGGAGATGACCTCCCGTCCGGCGGAAGCCATGAGCTCGAGTTCGTCCGTCGTCAAGCGGTTCCAGGGAGAGATGCGGCCCAGCCGAAGCACGCGCTCGGTAATTGCCGCCTGGTCCAGATCAGCCATGGAGGCGCTGTTCCGTGTGCTCAAGCTGGGAGATCGCGTCCGAAACGAGCGCGCTGTTTTCCTGGTTCATGGCCATGGAAGCTGCACGCAGGACCGGCAGTGTCTCAACCCAGCCGCGCTCGCCTGCAAAATACACGGCCAGCACGCGGATCACCTCGCTGGATTGGCCAAGCAGCGCCGAGATAAAGAGCTCAGGCCGCTGGAGCTCCGAGAGCGACCAAGGCGCCCGGACAGACTCCACGCTGAGCGCGTCGGGCTCGACCACCGCTAGGACCGCCTCTCGCCAAGGTGGGCGCATGAGCTCGAAGAGCAGTTCCGCGGCTGCGGCGCGCAGGTCGGAGCGGCGGGATCTCAACGCCAGGGAGATGTGTTCGACGCGTTCCCGCGGAAAAATGAGCTGAAGTACGCGGAAGACACGCTCGATCGCCAGCGACTCTTTGCCTTCGAGAATTCCGAGAAGAAGCGCCCCAGCAGGACCCTCCGAAGCATTGGTACCGCCGAAAGGTGATGCAGCGAGCCGAAGCGCGCGGTCCTTGAAAACCGTCGAGAGCTCGATGCTCAGCGCCTTCTCGAGGTCCGAGCGCTGGAAGGCAACGTTTGGAGTCTCACGCCGAATCTGGTTCAGCGCTCGCAGTGCCCGGAAACGAGCGAGACCGCCGCGTGGAGAGAGGATGCGCTCCAGGAGAATGGGAGCCGCACGTTCATGCGGGAAGCGGGCCAAAGTGCCCGGGATCTCCCGCCCTACAAGGAACGGAGTTTCAGCGGAGCGAAGCTGCTCGGCCAGCCATTCCAGTGCCGGCTCGCCAATTGCCACCAGAGCATCCCTTGCCACCGAGCGAAGCTCCGGCTCGGCCAGCAGCGCGCCCAGCTTGGGAATGAACCGCGCTGCATCCCCGGTCACCAACCTAAGGGCACTGCGGATCAGCTCTCGGTGCGTTTCCAGATCCTTGCCATCGAAGAGCGCCTCGAAGACCTGGCGAAGGTCCGATCGCGGCGCGTCAGCGATGGCGTGCGCCATCGCCCGGCGCTCTGCGACGCTCCCATTTCGGGCCGTGGCCTGCAGCTGGGCGACGAGGTCAACGCCCCCCACGGCCCCCGAAAGTGCGACGAGGGCCGTGGCACGCACCAGCGGGCTCGGATCCTCGGACAACTTGCGCAGCTCGTCGGCCGGCCGGCCGGCGGTCACCCAGCGACGGACGGCAGTCGCCCGCACCCATTCGTCCGCATGCTTCAGGAGGAAAGGGAGGAGTGCATCCACATCGCTGCGCTGCGAGCTCTCGAAATGCGCCATGGCGGCACGGACCACCGCTGCGTCCGGGTGGTAAAGGATCAGCGTCGGGACCAGCCGCGGCCGGCCGTAACGGACCAAGAGGTCCATCGAGGTAATGACCTCGCGAGTTTCGGACGACCCCAGCGCTGCAACCAGCGTTTCCGCGACCTCCAGATCGAGTCTGGGGAGGCCGACCGTCGCGACCCTGCCCCTGGCTAGCTGCTCTCGGAACAGCTGGACGTAGCGGGAGCGAAGTGCGCGAATCACCTCGAGCCAGCCGACAGCAGCACCGGCGATGGCCACCGCCGCCAGGGCAGGTGCGGCCGCCAGGTTCTGAATCAGGAGCAAGAGAAGAGAGGCCGCGCTCTGTCCGCCGCGCTGGCCCACCGTTTCGATCGAAGGCAGCAGCAGCCTGCGCCTGGCCGGCGGTACGGGGACGTAGAGCAACTCGGTGCTGACCCGGTGGAGCGATGGGCGAAGACCACCGTCCACGATTTTGAGGCACATCGCCAGAAACACCGTGCTCGCCACCGCGAAGCCGGTGACTGCAGCAAGCAACGCCACCGGAAGCAGGAAAAGGCTGCGCGTCACCCCCTCGCTTCCCAACAGGAAACGGACGGCTAGCAGCTCCACAGCCAGAGCGAGGACACTCTGGGCGACGTATGCGTTGGCGATTACTCCAGGGATGTTCTTCGGGAGCACCTGGGCAGCGACGGTTGTCTTGAAGACATAATCGACCAGGGTCGCGGCGACAGCCGGGACGAGGGCGAGCACCGTGAGCAGCCGAAGGTAGGGATCCTTCATTGCGTCTCGCGGAACTGCTTGCAGCACCGACACCTCCGGCACTGCCGAGCCCGGCCGCTGGCTCGGACAGCGCCAGACGCCCGCCACCATGGCTGCCACCAGCGTGAGGGCTGCAGAAACCAGCAACAGGGCACGTGGCGGAGAAGTCATCAGAATGAGCTTCGCCGCCGCCGCACCGGCCACGGCTCCGAAGAGGCCGCCAGCACCGATGAAGCCGAACACCCGCTTCGCTTGTCCGGCGTCGAAAGCCTCAGCCGGTCCGAGCCAGAACTGAGCGAAGACGAGAGAGGAAAAGAGGGCCGTCCAGACGTAGAAGGCATTAACTGCCAGCGGATTGGGTGCGGCTGCCCAGAAAGACGTCGTCAGTGCAGTCGTGACCAGCAGGGTGGTGGCCATGGCCAGAGCCCCGGTCTTGCGCCGCATCAGCCATGCCTGTGCAGGCGTCACCGCCAGCACCGCGACCGCGACCGCCAGATAGACCCAAGGGAGCCGAGATAGCGGTTGGGTTCGAAGGAAGAGGCTGTCGCGCGCGGTCTCCAGGAGTGAGTGGGCACCGACCAGCAGAAATAGCAACACCGCGAAGGGCCACGCGCCCGACAGTGGACTGGCCGTCCCTAGGGTCGGTGTTCTCATGCCGAGGGGACGGTTGCCGCCGCATCGGACGTCGGGCCGGCGTCAGTGAGCGCGCCGCTGCGTGCCTGGTTCATCGCCCGTACTTGCCAGACCACCAAGAGCCAGATGCAGCACAGCACCACGTTGAGAGCGGCAAAACCGCGGGCTTTCACGCCCAGGTGAGACCCGAGGAAGATCGCCCCCGCAGCGCAGACGTCTCCTGATCGATAGAGGAACGAATCCACGACCGCTTTGGCCTTGTATTTCGCGGCCCGGGGAACAATCAGAAAGAGGGCGTTCTGCGCAGTGTTCTGTACCGAGTAGTCGGTGGCCTTCTCCGAAATCTTCATCGTGCGGATCAATCCCAGCACTGGAAACAGCACCATCGTTGCCGCGCCGAGCATTGACACCAACGGCAGCGCCAGGAGTGCGGTGCCCACGCCCAGGTATTTCAGAACCCTGGAGACGATGAAGAGCTGCGAGAGCACGGCGAGCAAGTTCACCCACCCGAAGTAGTCTGCCTTGAACCTTCCGATGAACCGCGTCACGTCTGCGCCCGAGAGTCCGTGCGCCGAGACCACCTCCACCAGGGTTCGGTCGAGGACGTACTCCCCAGAGGCAGTGACCCAGTTGGCCACGACTGCGATGAGCCCAATGAACAGGAGGTAGCGGTCGTGGGCGAGCAACTGGAAGCCGCCCGGTCCCCCGATGGGCGCCGAGGGCGAAATCAGCTTGGTCCCGTCCTTGGGCCAGCAACGACTGCTTGTATGGTTCCAAGAAAAAAGGGCCAACGTGCCGGCGAGCAACCCGGCGGCGATGAGCATTAGGTCCGGGGGGTTCAGGCTACGTAAGAGAAATGATGCCAGCACGGCTCCGGCCAGCGCACCCACCGAACTGCCCAATCCGACGATGGGGAACAAGCGCTTGCCCTGGTCGGGATCGTAGATGTCGTTGGCGAAACTCCAGAACGTCGCCACGAGGATGAGGTTGAAGGTCCCTACCCAAAGGTAGAAGGCAACTCCGAGGGGGGTGCTGGTCCGAGCAAGGAAGGAGAAGACCACCAGGTTCCCAGCACAAAAAAGGAACACCGCGGCGATGAGTTTCAGCCGGCCGACTCGTCGGGCAATGGCTCCATGCGCACGAAGGACCGGGATGAGAAGCAACGCCTGCCCCGCTGCCGCATAGGACTTCACCTCTGCACCGCCTCCGGTAAGGATCAAAGGCTCCCGGATGATTTTGAGCAGGTAGTACGCCGTCATCACTGTGAAGATGGTCGCGGCGAGAACCAGCGCGCTGGCTGCTTCGCAGGCCCGGACATCGGCGAAAGGGCGCAGGAGGCGGTCGAGCAGCCGCATTTTTTCCTGGGGCTCGTGCACCTGGTCTGGCATCGCAGGGCTCATGGGGGGGATGGGGGTGGTTCGTAATGGTCGGGGCGCTCGAGTCCCACCACCTGCCACTGCGTGTTGGCACGGGCCAGATGCACGCGGGCGGGCGAATTCCTGGCCGGCCGTCGGACGTCCACCACGAGGTACCGCTGTGAGGTCGAGGGAAGCACAGCACAAATTCTTCCGCCGGCCTCTTCGGTCGCCAACCATTCGGGCCGTGCTCCGCCGTCGAGGAGGGCAACGGCGGTGGCCTCCGAGGCAGGGGCGGCATCCACCGCGACGTCCAGCAGGCACACCCTGGTCTTGCCTCCGATCTCCTCGAGTTGGGCCGCGGTCAGGGTGGAAAGCACGCGAAGGTAGCGGGAGAGGGTCCTGTCGCGACGAGCCTTCAGAATTCGCGCCAGCTCTGACGTAGTCACCGGACTGGAGAAATGGGCCTCCGCCACGACTGCGTCGATGGCCGCATCATTGAAGCGGGACATGATGCGGGCCATCCAGGCGCCATCCCGCTCGCTCATCGCCTCGAAAGCCGGATTGGGGTAGCCGGCCTTCCAAGTGGTCGGGTCGAAGTCGACGTCGCTGAAGTAGGCGAGCGTTGGACCGGTGGGGCCGAAGTGCGCACGCTCCCAGGGGCGCACCACCGCGCCGAAGGTGATGAAGTCGTCGATGCCCGCGCCGAGGTCAAGATAGTAGGTGTAACCGAGACGACGGGAGATGGGGTCCCAGTCCCAGATGCTGCCGAGCGTGTCGCCCCAGTCGAGAATGTAGTGCTCGACGTAGCCCTTGCCGTCGGGAACACTGAGCCACATCGCCAACGTGTTCTGCGCACGGGCGTCGAAATGGTTGAGCCATGCTCCGAGCAGGCGAGAGCCGCGTAGCTCGCGGCGGTCCTCGTGGTTCACGACATCGTTAGCGTCGTCGGAGCGGACGCCATCGTAGTTCCAAGGCCCGATGGGCTTTCCAGAAAGCCATTCCGAGGCCATTGCCCGGTAGCTGCCGTCCGGCAAGTGGGGAGCGAGCTTTAGTAGCTCGTCGACGCGCTCGCGCGTAATCACCTTGCCTTGCAATGCTGAGGCGGACTCCGGCACCACGAGCTGGTTGGCCCTGAAGAAGACGATGCGGTTGCAGGGCACATGGAAGCCGGCTGCATGGTAGAACTTGCTCCCCACCACGTCCGCCCCGCTGGCGCGTTCCGGCTGGTTCGCGTCATCGAATTTGAGCAGGTAGCGAACCCCGTTGGCGGCAGTGACTTGAAACCCCGGGTTTGCTCCATCCTGCTTCGCGCCCGTCACTTTCCAAGGAAAAGCGACCTCGGGCGAAGGCTTGGTGCAGGGACCACGCGCAATCTCTTCGGGCGACATCGGCGTTTGGCCGATGCGGTTGGTGAACCAACTCGAGTCGGGGACTTCGTCGATGGCATTGACGTTGACGGACTCGCGCCGCGGCTGAACAGCGAGCGTCGAGCTCATCGGTCGGAAGGCGAGATGGTCGGCAGCATCCCAGCCAAATGGTGAGAAGGCGCTGGGTGGCTGCGGCAGGAAAGGGCGTCGGTCGTCATCGACCGACATCGGTGGCGCGAGGCGGTAAGGCCGTGGCGCTGCGCAGCTGCAGAGCAGCGCGAGGGCTGCACCCGCAAGCGACCGAGCTGTCATTTGTTCTCCCTCCCGACCACTGGCGTCCCCTCCCGGACGGCGCCGTCAGCCCGCGCTTTCGAAAATGCCGGCCGAGAGTGCCTCGACTTGGACTGCGAGGCCAGCAGCGATCGCGGCGGCTCTGATTTCCGTACGCCGGGAGACTCGCGCGCCGTCAGAACCGGCCCATCCATCTGGCAGTGGTCGCTGCCCTGAGCCTCCAGGCGGCGGCCGCGTCTGGGCTCCAGCGACGAGGACTCTCTCTCCCGGCCCGCGGGGTTGGCTGTCTCCCAAACCAGTCGGCGAACGTGCATTGCCGACGCGCGATGGATAGAAACCCGATCCAGACGTTCATTCATACGAGCTGAATCGACAGCGTGCAGAGCTGCTGGCGATGCCGAGGGCTTTGCAAGCCGATGGTAGACCGCGGCTATTCGAGAGTAGGGCGTTCGCCGGATGGCGTCTTCCGCCCCGACGAGCCTAATATCGAAGGGATAGCTCGAACGGCCAGAACCCGAAAGGAGTGGCCCATGCGCTTATGGTTATGCGCGCTCGTCTTGGTCGCTCTCACCTTGGGATGTTCGAAATCCCCCTCGGGGACGAGTGACGGCGGAACAAACCCGGATGGCGGGTCAGTGGGCCCACCTGCAACCCAGCTCGTTTCCATTTCCATCAACCCGCAGACTCAAACGCTCTACGTGGATGGGGGAAGCTCGGTGAGCCAAACCTACCAGGTCACTGGCAGCTTTCAGGATGGGCACACATCCGATGTCACGGCCTTGGTGGCGCTTAGCAACACCCCACCGCAGCTCGGAACTTGGGTTGACTCCACTTTCACAGCGTCCGGAACGCAAGGTGGACAGGTCACTGTGACAGGCGTCCTCGAGGCCGCCTCTGGACAGGCAACGCTGACGCTCGTGATGCAAGCGACTGCGAGCGATCCGAGCAGCCCGAATCTTCCCCCAACGCCCGGTCAGTCCTTCAACGGGCCGCCGGATACGGCGCACCCCTTGCGACTCGTGTATCCGTATAGCGGCGTCGTGATTCCACCGAACTTGACAACAATGCAGTTTCACTTCGTTCCCACCGCTGGCCAGGACATATTCGAGCTGGTTTTTCAGAACGACATCACTCAATCCGTCATCTATTTCACGTGCGATCAATGGACGCTCAACGGCGGGTGCGCATTTACGCCGCCCGCGCAATTCTGGAGTTCGCTCGCGAATACGAACCGAGGAACCGGACCAATGTCGGTCACCGTGAAGGGCAGCTCAGGGCCGAATTCGAGCGTGGGAGTTTCCGCTCCGATCCTCATTCAATTTGCGCCGGACGATATTCTTGGCGCGATTTACTATTGGACCACGAGTAACAACACCGCCATCATGAGGTTTGACTTTGGAGAAGGTGCCTATCAAACCCAGGCACAGACCTTCCTGGCGCCCTCGAGCGCGACGGACAATCAATGTGTCGGCTGTCACGCGCTCTCGCGGGATGGCTCTAAGCTGGTGGCCGAGCTCGACGGGCAGAACGACGGCCGGCTCGTGCTCTTCGACGTCCTGACGAATCAACCTCAGGGCCCCATCCTGCCGAGCCGGACGAGCATCTTCGAATCCTGGAGCCCGGATGGAAGTCAGTTTGTCGGCGTGTATGGGGACAGCGGCTCAAGCGATTTCAACCTTCTTCTCTTTGACGGGGCCAATCCCGGCGCCGCTCCGCAAGATATTTCAGGAACGGGGTCTTCGACTCACCCGGCGGATCACCCAGATTGGAGCGCGGACGGCAACAGCATCGTGTTCACGTCGGCAGGCTCGGCGGGAAATCCAAGGACGAACCAAAGGTTCTGGGGAGGAGCCATTCACATGGTCTCCAAGGCCGGCAGTGGGTGGGGAACCCCCGTCGAGCTGGTGCCCGCGATGGATGGCGGCGCGGGGAATCGTTACTACCCAGCTTTCTCGCCCGACACGAGCATGGTCGTTTTTTGCCAGTCCATTTGTCCTGGTGGCAGCACCACCGACGTCAATTGCGATGCGGACTCGGACCCATCCGCGACGCTCTATGCCGTAACGCCGGTGGTAGGCGCTCGACCCGTTGCCCTGACGAATGCCAATGAAAGCCCAAACCCGAACGACACACCGGGCCAGTTGACCAACTCATTTCCCAAGTGGAGCCCGTTCACCGGCGCCGGTCTTGACGGTGGCTCAACGCTGATGTGGATGACATTTTCCTCCACCCGCAACTATGGGCTTCTGACGCCTCCACCTCCCTCTGTGGCCGGTGAGGCCATCGGCTCCAGCTTTCTATGGATGGTTGCTGTCGACCCTTCCAAGCTTTCGCAAGGTCTGGATCCGAGCTACCCACCATTCGTTCTGCCCGTTCAGCAGTTCACGACGTCCAATCATATTGGACAGTGGACGGAGTTTGCGCCGGTCTGTGGCACCCTCTCCCAAACCTGCTCTACGAGTTTCCCCTGCTGTTCGGGCTTTGTCTGTGCAGACGCGAGTGAGAGCCCGTGCGTCGAGGGGGATAGCTGCACCTGCCTTCCGCAGGTGAACTAGGACCCCCCTAGCCCTGGCCTGCTCTCCGGGAGCCGAGACCGGAAAGGCATTTCAGAATGGGAGCAGGTCAATTATCACCCGTTGCACTAGACCCGTGCGTCGTTGAGCGTCTCGGGCTCCTGCGCGCTCGGGGTGTCGTGGGCCGCGGCACCGTCGTCTGTCGGAAGGGACAGACGACACTTCTTTGAGTGAAGGCAGCCGAATTGGGGGATGAGATGCAACTGCGCCGCGCGAGTGGGAGTTTCGCTTTCGCTCTGGCCCTCGGTCTCGTCGGGCTCGGGAACACGCATTGCGGCAGCTCGAGCGGAAACACAGGGTCGAGCGCACCGAGTGACCTCAGGTACTCGGCGAACCCGGCGGTGTACACCAACGGGACAGCCATCACCCCGAATGTGCCGACCAGCGGCGGCGGCGCCGTCACCTCCTACTCCGTAGCGCCGGCTCTGCCGACGGGCCTGAGCCTCGACCCCTCCGGAGGCGTCCTCTCGGGGACGCCCACCGTCGTCACTGCGAAAGCGAGCTACACCGTCACGGCGAGCAACGCCGGAGGCAGCACCACGGCCAGCGTCAGCATCACCGTCAACGACGTGGCGCCCAGTCACCTCGCCTACTCGGTCAATCCTGCGGTGTACACGAATGGAACGGCCATCGCGCCGAACTTGCCGAGCAGCACTGGCGGAGCTGTCACTTCCTACGCGGTGGCGCCGCCCCTACCGACTGGGCTCAGCCTCAGCACCTCGTCCGGCATTATCTCCGGGACGCCTGGCGCCGTCGCGGCGACGGCCAGCTACACGGTCACGGCGAGCAATTCCGGAGGCAGTACTACGGCCACCGTCAGCATCAAAGTCATAGACGTGCCGCCGACTAGCCTCACGTACTCGGTCAATCCTGCGGTGTACACGGAAGGGGCGACCATCGCACCGGATACGCCGAGCAACAGCGGTGGAGTCGTCGCCTCCTACACGGTGACGCCCTCCTTGCCCGCGGGCCTCGGCCTCAGCACCTCTACCGGCATCATCTCCGGGACACCCGCTGGCGTCTCTGCGATGGCCACGTACACCGTCACGGCGAGCAATACCGCGGGCAGCACTACGGCCAGCGTGACCATCACCGTCAACAATTTACCGCCCACGAGCCTCACCTACTCGGTCAACCCCGCGGTGTATGCGATTGGGACGACCATCACACCGAACTCCCCGAGCAACAGCGGCGGAGCGGTCATCTCCTACTCGGTAACGCCGTCCCTGCCCATGGGCCTCGGCCTCAGTACTTCCACGGGTGTCATCACCGGGACGCCCGCCGCCGTCACGGCGAGGGCAACCTACACCGTCACGGCCAGCAACCTCGCAGGAAGCACGATGGCCACCGTCAGCATCACCGTCAACGACGTGGCGCCCAGCAATCTCACCTACTCGGCCAGCCCAGCGGTGTACACGAAAGGGGTAGCCATCGCGCCGAACATGCCGAGCCACAATGGTGGAACCGTCGCCTCCTACTCAGTGACGCCGTCCTTGCCCGCCGGCCTTAACCTCAGCGTCTCCACCGGCATCATCTCCGGCACGCCCGGCGCCGTCGCGGCGACGGCCACCTATACCGTGACAGCGAGCAACTCCGTGGGCAGCACCACGGCCAGTGTCAGCATCACCGTCAACGACTTGCCGCCCACGAACCTCACCTACTCGGTCAACCCTGCGGTGTACACGAAGGGAAGCCCCATCACGCCGGACACACCGAGCAACAGCGGCGGGAGTGTCCTCTCCTATTCGGTGACGCCGCTCCTGCCCGCGGGCCTGAGCTTCAGCACCTCCACCGGCGTCATCTCCGGAACACCTACTGGCCTCGCGGCGAGGGCCATATTCACTGTCACCGCGGCGAACGCCGCCGGCAGCACCATGGCCAGCGTCAGCATCACCGTCAACGACGCGCCGCCCACGAGCCTCACCTACTTGGCCAACCCCGCGGTGTACACGAAGGGAAGCCCCATCACGCCGAACGTGCCGACCAGCAGCGGCGGCACCGTCACCTCCTACTCGGTGACACCGGCTCTGCCGACGGGTCTGAGTTTCAGCACCTCGACCGGCATCATCTCCGGGCTGCCAACGGTCCTTGCGGCGAGGGCCACCTTCACGGTCACCGCGAGCAACACCGGGGGCAGCGCCACCGCCAACGTCAGCATCACCGTCAACGACGTGGCGCCGAGCAGTCTTACCTACTTGGCCAATCCTGTTGTCTACACGAAAGGAAGCACCATTACCCCGGACGTGCCGAGCAGCAGCGGCGGCCCCGTCATCTCCTACTCGGTGACGCCGGCCCTGCCGACGGGCCTGAGCCTCAGCGCCACGACTGGCATCCTCTCCGGAATTCCCACGGTCGTCGCCGCGACGGCCGGCTACACCGTCACGGCGACGAATTCCGGCGGCAGCACGACGGTCAGCGTCAGCATCACCGTCAAGGACGTGGCGCCGACTAACCTCACCTACTCGGCCAACCCTGCGTCCTACACAAGAGGGACGACCGTCCCGCCGAACACG
>Ga0302326_10010282_pt1 | contig 20298 bp, 15 predicted proteins | sample Palsa_T0_3_FD_202264 | JGI IMG/M metagenome (GOLD analysis project Ga0302326, IMG submission 202264) | Peat permafrost microbial communities from Stordalen Mire near Abisko, Sweden - Palsa_T0_3 | ecosystem: Environmental > Terrestrial > Soil > Palsa > Peat permafrost | place: Sweden: Abisko...
GAACGTCCTTCACCGATCCCTTCTTCTGCGCCAGCGTCGCTATCGTGCGCCGGATCACTTGGAAGGTCAGCTTCGGCAGTTCAAGGTCCTTCGCTAATTTGTGCAGCACCCGCCGGCGGTAGTTGCCGGTGTCCATGAATCCGCCCTCGGCATCCGGAAAAATGAAGGCTTCAGGCGACGAGTCTGGACACTCCTGCTTCCAGAGAACAGATCGTCCGCCAGTTCCTTAGGCAGGTGCACGCGTCCCAAACTCTTCTTGGTTTTGCCCCAAGGCCGAATAGCGCCTTTGTAGGCGGTCTCGAATACGTACATTTTCGATTCCGCTTGGTCGAAGCACTTCCAGCGAAGAGTGGAAATAAATGGCGCTGTGCGGTAGAACTAGACGGGCTCATGCAAATCGACGGCTGCACTTTCAATTCCAAGCTTCTCGTCCTTTCAAGGAGTAAGATCACTCGAATGTGTGTGCAGACTTGACGGCTGAACCGCAAAGGAGGCCTAGCATGGTACACCGCAGTACGGCAATGCTTCGGCGGTTTTTTATACTCATCCTGGTCGGGTGCGCCGCCTGGTCGGCCGCAAGTCCCGGTGCACTGGGACAAGACACTGCGACGAAGGAAGTGCCTGTCCAGGGAAGCCGCGAAGCTGGTCTTGCCGCTTGGGAGCGCGTCTATTCCGTGCTGACGCACCCCCGTTGCATTAACTGCCATACCGCTACGAACTATCCGCAACAGGGCGACGACCGGCACCGCCATCTGTTTAACGTGGTCCGGGGGCCGGAAGACAAGGGCGTGCCGGCGCTGAATTGCGCGACGTGCCATCAGGGCGCGAATGCAGACAGCACGGGCGTTCCCGGTGCCCCCAACTGGCGTCTGGCACCCTTGTCTATGAAGTGGCAGAGCCCCGATGACAGAATTCTGTCGAGCGCGCAGGTCTGCCGGTCTCTTACGAATCGGGCGAAAAACGGTTCCGGAATTTTGGACCATCACGAAAAAGAGTCGCTCGTGCTCTGGGCTTTCCAGCCGGGCCGGCGTCGCGACGGCAGCGCACGCTCGTTGCCGCCGCTCACGCACGACGAACTCGTGGCGGCGACGCGGGTGTGGGTCGAAGCTGGAACGCCCTGTCCTCAAAATCACTGAACTCGGAGGTTCGTCTTGGAAACCTATAAGCTCACTGTGAACGGTCAGGCAAAAGAAGTGACGGTTGATCCCGGAACGCCGCTGCTGTGGGCGCTGCGCGAGGATCTGAAGATGACCGGCACCAAATATGGTTGCGGCATTTCCGCTTGCGGCGCCTGCACGGTGCATTTGGGAGGCATTGCGACTCGTTCCTGCGTCGTTCCTGTGTCTCTGGTGGGCGACCGGCCGATCGTGACCATCGAAGGCATCGGTCAGGATCCGGTTGGACGCGCAGTTCAGAATGCCTGGGTGTTGGAGGATGTTGTCCAGTGCGGTTACTGCCAGAGCGGGCAGATCATGAGCGCGGTAGCTTTGCTCAAGCGCACGCCGAGACCGACTGACACCAACATAGAAGAATCCATGGGCGGGAACATCTGCCGCTGCGGCACGTACGTTCGCATTCGCGAGGCGATCAAGAGCGCTGCGCAGCAATTGACGTAAGGAGACCCAATGGCAGCCACGACAAGCATTGTTAACGAATCGAATCTCAGCCGACGAAGCTTCCTGCGGGTTTCAGCGACGGCCGCAGGCGGCTTGCTGGTCTCGTTGTATTTTGATTTTCCCCTGGCAGGGCAGGAGGGTCAGCCCAGGGCCAAGGTTTATCCGCCGGACGCTTTTGTGCACATCAAGCCGGACGGCAAAATCATTATTCAGGTAAATCGCCTGGAGTTCGGGCAAGGGGTTCAAACGTCGTTGCCAATGCTTTTGGCGGACGAGATGGATGCCGATTGGTCGCAGGTGGTGGCGGAACTCGCGCCTGCCGCCGACGAATACAAAGATCCGCTCTTTGGCATACAGATGGTCGGTGGTTCGGGATCGATCGCGCACTCGTTTCAGCAGTACCGGGAACTGGGCGCGAGGACGCGCGCCATGCTGGTTGCGGCTGCCGCACAACAATGGAAAGTTCGGCCGGAGCAGTGCCGCACCGAAGCCAGCGTGGTCTACGGTCCGGGCGGAGTTTCGGCGAAGTACAGCGATCTGGCGGAGGCAGCGGCGCACGTGCCGGTTCCCGAGGCCGTGACGCTCAAGAGTTCGGCTGATTTCCGACTGGTGGGCCATAAAATTCGACGGCTCGATAGTCGTCCCAAGTGCGATGGCTCGCAAAAATTCGGGCTCGATCTCGACCTGCCCGGAATGAAGGTTGCCGTGGTGGCTCATCCTCCGATCTTTGGAGCAGCGCCGAAATCGGTGGACGACAAGGCGGCACGCAGCGTTCCGGGAGTAGTGGATGTCTTCGAGATACCCGTGAGCAGAAAAGGGCGCGGTATCGCAGTAGTTGCCGACAAGTTCTGGACGGCGAAGATGGCGCGTGAGCGGCTGCAGATTGATTGGGACTTTTCTGGAATCGAGCGCCCTGACACTTCGCAGTTGAGGGAAAAATATAAGGAACTGGCGGGCACTCCGGGAAATGTAGCGGTGGCTCGGGGCAAGGAAAATGCGCTGGATGGCATAGCGTCTGGAAATCGCATCGTTGCCGAGTACGAATTTCCGTACCTGGCGCACACTCCGATGGAACCGTTGAATACAACCATCCGGTTTGATGGGGATCGCGCGGAAGTGTGGGCCGGATCTCAGTTCCAGACGGTCGACCAGGCGGCGATCGGTCAAGTTCTCGGTTTAACACCTCCGCAGATCACTTTTCATACAGAAATGGCCGGAGGAGGATTCGGGAGAAGAGCGGTGCCCGACTCTCACGTGCAGCGTGAGGCGGCTGCCATTGCGAAGCGCTTTACCGGAACTCCAGTGAAGCTGATCTGGTCCCGCGAAGACGACGTGCAAGGTGGTTATTACCGTCCGATGCATGCGCATCGCGTAGAAATCGGAATTGGCGCCGATGGAATGCCGATTGCCTGGCGGCACGTGGTTGTCGGTCAATCCATAACGGCCGGTACCCCGTTTGAAGCGTACACCACGAAGAACGGGGTGGACGAGACGGCGGTCGAGGGCGTGGGGGATACTCATTACGAAATTCCGAACTTCCTGGTCACGGTGCATCATCCCACGGTGAGCGTGCCGGTGCTGTGGTTTCGCTCGGTTGGGCACACGCACACAGCTTTCGTCATGGAGACGTTGATTGATGAGTTGGCGATTCGGGCAAAGATGGATCCCATTGCGTACCGCCGCAAGCTTCTCAAGCCTGATGCCAAGAAGCTGCTGGGCACGCTGGCTGTGATGGAAAAAGAGAGCGCAGCCTGGCGCTCGAATCTGCCGGTCGGGCACGCTGCCGGCATCTCATGTCACGAATCGTTCGACACCGGCGTGGCCTGCGCCGTGGATGTTTCGATCGTGGATGATCGTCCGAAGATCCACCGCGTAACGCTTGCGGTTGATTGCGGCGTGGCAGTGAATCCGCTGACGATTGAGAGCCAGTTTCAGGCTGGGGCGTGCTTTGCTGTATCCCAACTGATGGCGAAGGGGGCGATTACGCTGAAGGACGGATATGTGGAGCAGAGCAACTTCGATGGCTACACTCCCCCCTACATTGTCGATGCGCCGACTGCGGTCGATGTTCATATCGTGCCCAGCAGCGAGAAACCGTCTGGATGCGGCGAGCCGCCTGTTCCTGTGATTTCGCCCGCTGTGGTCAACGCCCTGTCACGGCTGACCGGCAAGCGGTACCGAACCTTGCCTTTAATGATCCTCTAGCGCAGAACGCTTGAAATTCGTCAAGGTAAAAGGAGTCGATTGTGAGAACGGTGTCGGGTACCGCCTTGGGCACAACCACATCTACGGGCGGGCAGCGCGTAACCCATCGAATAGACTTTGCGGTATACAACCAAAAAGGCTCGCGAGGAAGGAGGCGAAGATGACGATTGTAGGCTGCGATCTGTACGCAAGAAACAAAACCGTAGCCATGGTGATACGGAAAGTGGTGAGTTCACTGAGAGGACCTTCCGCAAGGTCTCGCCTCGACTTCACGCGCCGGGTCTCTCTTCTTTTCAGTTCGTACGCCTTGACCTTTGCCCGGTTCTGTAATTGGCTCGCTTGATTGCTTTTCGCGGCGGGGCTTCGCGTGGCCCCGTAATGAGGCCGTTTCGCAAGAATTCCTCAATCGTGCTTGCGGCTTCCCGTAGAATGACTGCCCGGAAAATGAACGCCCGGCGCGATTGGCCGAGATATTTCGAAGAGAGCTAGACGCTCCCATCCTAGCCCTTCATCGTGCGAGGATATAAGTGGAGCTGAACCCTGAGCAATTGGCTCAGATCGAAAAGGCCGCAGCCAGGTTCATCGAAATGAATGATGGACGAGAGCAAAAGGACGTAAAACCTAGCCAGGGTACTCTTGAAAAGTTCCCAGCTGCAATAAAGACGACTCTACTACTTCCCTCAACCCACAGCCATGAGGGTGACTCGTTCCTAGCAAAATAACCGGGGTTTTTTCATCAACTGATTTCCACGGCGTCGTGCAAGTCCCTTTCGCTTATTGACTTGCTGTCTAGAAACTACGCATAGCATGCATGCCTGCTTCACCTGATTTGCCAGCTCCGCCCACAGCTACAAAGAAATTCTTGCTCTAACGTGTCGTCTTTTGCCCGCCGTTCCCGATTTCATGATTAGGGAGCAGAATCGGGGGCCTCCTGAGAGAACTTCTCAATGCCCGACGTTCTTTGCTCCGAATTTAAACGCTGCACTTCTAATGGCAGCAAAAGGAGGACTTATGTCCCGTACCAAGTTTAGTTTCGTGGCTTGTCTTCTGCTGATTTCCTGGACTGCCGCAGCAGTCCCTGCATCGGCACAGCATTTTCAACAAATCCCGAGTATTACTCTCTCACGGGTCGCTGCAGGCCGCAATGAGGTCTGGGGTCTGCAATTCCCTGGCGGTGAGATCTGGCGTTACAATCCCACCAGCCAAAGGTTCGCGCCGGTACCGGGGTCGCTCTCGCAGATCGCGGTGGGCGGCGGCACACTCTTGCAGCCGGATCAGGTGTGGGGAGTTAACGGCGCTGGTGTCTTTTCGTTTAACCTGAGCACCAATGCCTATACTCAGCACAACCCCCCCGGCACGGCGATGTTCTTCAGCCAAGTCGCGGTAGGTGAAGGCGACTTGGACAGTTGTCATCCCTATGAGGTCTGGGGACTCGCCTGGACCGCTGCTGAATGGTATGGGCTGCCCTACAGATACAACTTCTGCCAGGGCCAGTTCGTCCAAATCCCACTCCCGTCCAACGCGGCGGCCGCTTTCTCAAATATCGCGGTCGCGGCCCGTGGAAGCGATGTCTGGGCGCTCGACACAAATGCTCACATCTGGCACTTGAACACGTGCTTCTGCGCTGGTGGTTGGACACAAGTTTTCGGCGGCTACGACGGCGACACCTTGCAACAGATCGCAGTTGGAGTGAATGATGTGTGGGGGCGTGATGGTAACGGCTCGATCTACCGGTACAACCCCTATACCTTCAATTTTTTGCAGGTGCAAGGCGAGAGCAATGCAGGCCTTGCCATGCAAATTGCGGCCGGTGGGGATGGCGTGTGGGCGATCGAGGGATCTGACTCGTACAACGGCCTTCGCTTCTGCCCTATGTGCGGAGATTCTCCCGGTAATCAATCAGGACTGTTTGTTCCCGTAGGCAGCTTTTGGACACAAGTCGCCGTCGGTTCTGGTGCCGGGGTCTGGGTGATCAATTCTTCCAATCAAGTCTTTACGTGGGTCCGACCGTAACCCACAAAGAACCACGAGTGCCCCACGTCTCGCGATGTTTGAGGCGTGGGGCTTTGCCACGTCCTCAGGGATGGGAAACTCCTAGCTGCTAGTAAAAATTACACGTTGCAAAACCCCGATCTTGCCGGAGTCCCGGTTTTCGCGGGTTCGGAGGGTAGTTCACCCCTCTGCGGGTCGGCCGGACCTGCTGGCCTTGCAATTTCAACCGGGCCGAATACTCGCATACTAGCGGTGAATCTTCTGCCGATTCCTGCATTCGCGCCGCCGTTACCCTTGCCGACTCTGAGTCGCGCTTCAGTCAAGGAAGGAGCAACTTCTTGCGCCAATCGGGCCTTGGGCTGCTGCGCCGCTCGCAGCTACAAAGAAATCTTGCCCAACTTGTCCTCTTCTGCCCGCCATTTCCGATTTCATGATTAGAGGCAGGAACTCTGGCGTGTCCGGGATGTAAGCCACAGTGACCAACGGGATAGAAAACCTTGCCAGATGACTCTGATTTTGAAACTGACAGGAGCGTGTCCAATGAAAGTCGCTAAGATCCTACTACTTCTCTGTTACTCACAGGTTTTTCTGCTCGCCGCCGCACTGAACGCACAACAGGCGGCCACGTCGTCCACCCCCGCCGTCGTGCCCCAGCTGGTGAATTTCTCCGGCAAAGCCACTGACGTACAAGGCAAGCCCATTGCCGGAATTGCCGGCATCACTTTCTCAATTTACAAGGACCAGCACGAGGGGGCTCCGTTGTGGATGGAAACCCAGAATGTCCAGGCGGACGCCAAGGGCAATTACACGGTTCAGCTAGGCGCTACAAGTTCCACCGGATTACCGCTGGATGTGTTTACCTCCGGCGAGGCGCGTTGGCTGGCAGTGCGTGTAAACAATGGCGAAGAACAGCCGCGTGTGCTGCTGCTGAGCGTGCCGTATGCGTTGAAGGCAGCCGATGCCGAAACCATCGGTGGATTACCGCCCTCGGCATTCGTACTCGCCGCGCCGAGCGTGGGCACAAGCTCGATGACATCAAATTCTGCCCCCGATTCTGCCGGACCCAGTCCCAGTTTCAGTGGCACGGGCACCACCGACTACATTCCTCTGTGGACCAATAGCAGCACACTGGGCAATTCAGTACTGTTTCAATCCGGCTCAGGCACCACGGCCAAAGTCGGAATTAACACCGCAACTCCAGCTTCGACGCTGGATATCAAGGGCAGCGGAACAGTGCGCGGGCTGCTGAGCCTTCCAGCGCTCGGTGCGGCTACTTCGACTGCCGGCCAGAACTCGCAGCCATTTGATTTCACTGCTTCGGTCTACAACAGCAGTAGCAAAGGTGCAGTGAATCAGATTTTTCAGTGGCAGGCGGAGCCAACGGGCAACGATACCGCAAGCCCGAGCGGATCGCTTAATTTGCTGTTCACGTCGGGTACGGGGAAGCCTGCCGAGACCGGATTCCACATCACAAGCAACGGGCGAATCACGTTCGCGTCCGGCCAGACGTTTCCTATCGCTGCAGGTGGCGTCACTAACACCGAGCTGCAACATTCATCCCTGACCGTCTCGGCAGGCACAGATCTCACGGGTGGCGGATTGGTGGCCTTAGGAGGCACAACTACGCTAAACCTCGACACTACCAAGGTTCCACAATTAGCTGCAGCGAATGTATTTACGAACCAGAACACCATACAGGTAAATACCAGCGATACCAACTGCAACGGCCCTACTGATTGCAACCCCGGCCTGTCCGTAATAAACGCAGGTAGCGGTAATGGAATTGCTGTCACCACAGGGAACCAAAGCACCGGCCTCACAATCAACAGCGGCTCTGGGGGCGTTTATGTGACTTCGGGGTTCGACGGCGGCGTATTTGAGGGCGATGGCGGCGGTGGTATTTATGGGGACGAACAAGTCGACGAGGACTTCTTGGCTGGCGTGAACGGATATCAGATCGCTTCGCCGGCCACCCACGCGACCATAGGAGTGTGGGGATCTAGTGCGAGCCCAAACGGATTTGGCGTCTATGGCAACCAGGTCCTAGGTAACCTAAGCGGATTTCAACGTCCCGCCGGAATCTGGGGTGATTCGTCGGCCAGTGCCGGCATAGTGGGAACTTCCGATTCTGATGATGCGGTGGTCGGGCTTACGGCAGATACCAATCATAATCAAAGGGCAGGTTTTTTTGACAACACGTCCTCAGAAGCGGGCGACGTCGTGCTTCAGGCCGAGGGCTTCACCGTGGGTGGATTATGCATGATCACCACGGGGGGCGACCTATATTGCTCGGGTTCGAAGTCCGCCGTAGTTCCCGTGGCTGGTGGCTCCCGCAAGGTGGCTCTCTACGCTGTCGAGAGCCCTGACAACTGGTTTGAAGATGCCGGTTCTGGCCAGCTATCGAGCGGAATGTCGGTGGTAGATCTCGAATCCACTTTTGCTGAGACGGTCAACACAAACTTAGATTATCGCGTTTTCCTGACTCCCAACGGTGACTGCAAAGGCCTCTACGTCGCGCAAAAGTCGCCAACTTCCTTCATAGTGCGCGAATTAGGTGGAGGAACTTCCAATATCGCGTTCGACTATCGAATCATGGCGAAGCGCAAGGGTTACGAGAACGTTCATTTGGAGGATAAAACGGCGGCTTTCCACATTTCAGAGACGCCTGCTGGACTAACCAAGGCTCAGGCCCATCTGGTGAAAACGCCGCCGACACCACAGCAGGTTCGCGAGAGACTCCTAAAGAAGATGGGAGTACGTCCCGTTGCGGAGCTGAGCAAACCAGCTACGGGACCTGTGGGGAAGAGATAATCTACCACCGGTCAGCACGGTGCAACAAAGGTCTGGCAGTCGTTGGGAGAGGCGGCAAAAGCCGCCTCTTTTCGACCTCCCGCCAGTGGAAAGCGCGAGGACCTTGCAGCTCAGCTTCTCGGTGCGTGTCGCGTTTCCTTTAGTCGGGGGCGCGGACTGCGGGGTCCATGGTGAAACCTGCGCGAGATCTTCGGCAGAATCTCCGTAGCCAAGCTCGACAGCTATGGTCCCAATCTGTCTGGTGCCTTTGTGCCGTCAACTAGTCTGAGTTGGGTTGTCGCGGTCCATTGAGCCGGCAAGGTAGCCTCCCAGGGCTATTCGAGATGACCTGCATGTTCGACAGTTTAATTTGTGTGTTGCGAGCTGCTGGTCCGCTCCTTGGCGTGGGCGACCAGAGCAGCGAAACGAGGATCGCGGTGGAGTGAATCAAACAAAACGTCTTTTTCGATTTGCGAATCCATTAGAGGCGGCAACCCGTGGTCAATCGCATCACGCAATAGCGAGAGGGCCTCGGCTGTTTGCCCATCACGCGCGAGAAGAGTCGCCAAATCGTATTTCGTAACTGCTGTTTCAGGCTGGTTCGGTCCAAAAACGCGTCTTTCAATATCCAGCGTCTGAAGAGCTAGCTTTTTGGCATCTTCGGTTCGGCCTAGATCACGCTGAAACTCGGCGAGGTTGACCATGGCATTGATCGTTGAGAGATTTTCCGGGCCAAAGACTCGGAGGTGAATCTCCAAGGCCTCCTGTTGCAATTTCTCCGCCTCGGCCGGCCTGCCGTCTTCTGCCAGCAGGATTGCTAAATTGTTCATTGTCACCAGTGTGTAATAGGCTTCCGGCCCCATGATGCGCTTTTGTTTGTCAAGCACCTCTTGGTTCAATTTCACTCCTTCGGCGCAGTCTTTCTTCTCCTCGCAGAGTGTGTAACCCAGCTCACTCATCGTTGCCAGCGTGTCTGGATGGTCGACACCGAGCGCCCCCCGTTGCAAGTCAAGCAATGTGCGTTCCACACTCTCCGCCTCAGCCTGACGACCTTGCTGAAGTAGTGCCCATGCCAAATCATGCATGGTATTCAACTTTTCCCGCTTCTCTTGCTGACCAGCAGAACTGCTCAGGTTGATAGCGCGCTCGAACAGTGATTGTGCGCGAGGGTAGAGCCCCTGATACATGTAGGCCCTGCCAATAACATGCATCATGCTTGCCTGAAGTTCGGGGTCCTTCGAGAGCCCTGTATCGATGTCGTTCGCTGCTTTGTCGAGGAGTTCCTTTGCTGTTATGGTGCCGAGCCTCTCGTTTGGATCCGACGCCTTGAAAATTCCGGTCATAAACTCCGCAATGCGGTCTGCTCGGTCACGTTCTCGAAATGCTGAATCGCGCTGCTTGCGGGCGGTTCGTGCCTGAATCAATGTGCCCGCAACCCCGGCCGCCACCAGGATCAGTGCCAGTCCAACCAGTGCGACCGGCACGCGGTTACGGCGTGCGAACTTGCTCGTACGATATGCGATGGTGTCCGGTCTCGCACTGATAGGCTCGTGTTTGAGATAGCGTTTAAGATCATCGGCCAGCGCGGTCACCGAGCTGTAGCGTTCCGCTGGAGGCTTTTTTAGAGCCTTGGCAATGATCGTGTCCACGTCTCCACGAAGCCCGTGACGGAGTTTCTCGGGTGTAGTGGCGCGTCTCTCCGCCAGCGCCTCGCCACCAACCGACGAGATGAGCTCTGACGCAGGCCGTGGCTCGGTGTCTACGATGGCTTTAACTAATTCTGCTGGAGAGTGTGGGCCGGGACCTGCCGGATGCTGCCCCGTTACGAGTAGGTACAGCAGCAACCCTAATGCATAAACGTCCGTCGCTGTTGTGATTGCGCCGCCGGTGACCTGTTCAGGCGCCGCAAACAGCGGCGTCAAAGGGGCGCCTCCTTCCGCTGTCAGCGTGTTTGTAGCAGAAGTCATATCATCGGCCAGCAGCTTGGCGATTCCAAAGTCCAAGAGTTTCACTTGCCCATCATTGCTGACCAGCACATTCGAGGGTTTGATGTCGCGATGCACGATGAGATTGGCGTGAGCATGGGCTACGGCATTCAAAACATCGAGAAAAAGATGAATGCGCGCATCCAATTCGAGCTTATGGCGATCACAGTACTCATCAATCTGTTCTCCCTCTACGTTCTCCAGAACCAGATAGGGTTCTCCATTCGGAGTTACACCGGCATCGATCAGCTCCGCGATGTTAGGGTTACCAAGCTGGCCCAGAATCCTGCCCTCTCGTTTGAATCTTTCCGCGCCACCTTGGCTAGCAACGGAAAAGCGTAAGAACTTTATCGCCACCTTTCGCTCGAACCTTCCATCACTGCGCTCCGCCAGCCAGACACTGCCCATGCCGCCCTGGCCGATGGGTGATATCAGCGTGTACGCGCCGATCTTCTGTCCCGGCAAAGATGATTCTATGGTGTCTGAAACAGGTGATTGTTCGAGAAAGTGCTCGTGTGACAAAGCCCGGTGCTCTTGCAGAAGCTCTTGAAGGAGATTTGCTAAGTCGGGTCTTTCAGCTCGAAACAATTCCAGCCAAGTTGCACGCTCGTCTTCTGGGAGGGAAAGCACCTGGTCGAGGTATGGACGCACCGCCTGCCAACGCTCCGGGCTCAGCGTGGACATGGCAGTCAGGCCTCCAGATCCCTCGAAATCCTGCGGTGCAGGTAAATACGGGCTTCTTCCCATTGTCGCCTTACCGTCCGCTCGGAAACGGCTTTCATCGCTGCAATTTCGGCAAACGTGAAGCCGCAGAAGAACTTCAGATCGACGATCTCAGCAAGCGAGGGATCGGTTCGGGCAAATTCATCGAGGGCTTCACCGATACGCGTCAGTTCGCGATCGTCAGCGGCGTTTTCTAAAGCAGCGCCGCTTGAGGTGATGTGAAATTGCCCGCCCCGTTTCTGAGCGCTCCGGCTGCGAGCGTGGTCAATAATCAGCCCACGCATCACCCGCGAAGCATACGCCATGAATCTGCCGCAATCGGGAAACGACGTCCCCTCCTTGGCAGCAATCTCTATATAGGCCTGATGCAAGAGTGTGGTCGCGCCAAGGCTCACCGCGCCTCCCTGTCGCGCCAACTCGCGTTTAGAAACACGGTGCAGTTCGGAATATAGGGCACTGAACAGAGCATCGGCAGCGGACCGATCTCCGCGTTCAGCAGCTTCAATGAGCGGACGAAGTGTCGAGTGCAAGGCGATGCCCCTTTTCGCATGGGGTGCCCTAGAGTTGGTGCCCCGAAAGACGTTCCCCTATTGTAGTAGGTAAGTCAATGGTCCTTCAGTTTCATGTCCTAAGCGCTCGAATCGGAGGGTCGAAGCTGACGCGCTCACAGACGGGAAATCAGGAATCCTTGCCCCGGCCACTTTATTCTCACCTTCGCGGAGGCCCGTCTTAACGAGCACTACCCGCAGCGACAAAAAGCCCCGTTTTCGTCAAATCGATGCTCTTCAGATAGGTGTGGCAGTGTGTCGCAGACATCCACGCGGACGTGCACGATCTCGGGCGGTGAATAATATGCCATCTGCGGTTCTCGTTCTTCTCCGCACGCCGGACAATAAACTCTTCGAAAAGCCCAATCGTGAGCCCAGAGCATGCAAATCAGCGACTTCTTCGCCCCGTCGCCTGCGCTCCGCAATATGCCGACGGCGGGTTTGGCGCCGCAAAGTGGGCAGGTCGATGGAGTTCCGTCGAAAACGGCGATTTCGCGGTGATCTGCAAGATATTCAGCATACGGTTGAAGAAACATCCACGCGAGTGCTCGATCGGAAGACTGGGCTTGCGCAGTGTCGTGCATGCCTCCAGCCGATCTGACAAGATCGAGCCCCTTGGTAGTCCCGAGTGAACGCGAATGGCATAGAGGCGTAAAAAAGCCTTGACTCTGGAATGCGTTCAAGAGTTGATACTGCATATGGTGCAAAGTGCCGGTTCCAAAACCCTTCGCTCCGGGGCCTTGGCCAAGTCGGCGGGGGTGAGTCCAGACACGATTCGACATTATGAAAGGATCGGCGTTCTCCCACGGGCCTCTCGAACAGACTCCGGTTACCGCGTCTATTCTGCGAACGCGTTGGAGAGAGTTCTTGTCGTGCAAAGGGCACTCCGGATCGGATTCACTTTGGCTGAGTTGGCTGAAGTTCTGAAAGCTCGTGATGCCGGGGGTGCTCCATGCCGTCGTGTGTACCAACTTGCCCAGGGCAAGCTCAAGGGTATCGAGGCAGACATTGAGGCACTGAAGCGGACTAAACGATACGTGAAGAAAGTCTTGCGTGACTGGGAACGGCGCATTGAGAATGCCGGTTCGGGAGAGAAATCGCACTTGCTCTATTCGCTCACTGACGCAGTAAGGATGGCTGGTACTCCACCAAATCAGTTTCGGAGGAAGAAAATAACATGAAAACCGTAATCGCGTTTCTGATACTCGGAGTGCTGCAGTTGGCAGCACAAGACATGCAGTCTTGCCCCATGCACAAAGAACACATGAAAGAGGCTGCGCACCAGGCTGATGTGGAAAAGCACAGTGATGAGGCGATGGAATTTCCGCATGACAAAACCTCTCACCATTTTCGTCTGTACTCAGACGGTGGTGCCATCGAAGTGACCGTGAACGACAATAACGACTCCCAGAATTTACAGGCAATCAGGTCTCATCTGACGCACATTGTCACAATGTTCTCGAACGGGGAATTCTCGATTCCCATGTTCGTTCATGACCAGGTGCCGCCCGGCGTACCTGTGATGAAAGAAAAGCGCACAGAAATTTCGTACAGCTTTGAAGAGTTACCAGCGGGTGGCAGGGTGCGGATTAGGACAGCAAATCGGGACGCGCTGAGGGCGGTTCACGACTTCCTTCGTTTTCAGATCGCGGACCACCACACCGGGGATACAATCGATACGTCAACAGCTGGGAATAAATGATTGATGTCGCGGACCAAGGGGACTGCTAGCCGACATCCGGTTCCGAACTTTAGCAATCGCGCTCTTGCTTGAATCCTGATGAATTGTGCGAGTGGGACACTGTGCCAATGAGCCAGTTGTTCACAGTAACGTTGCTTTGTGCGGCATTCGCCGTGTCGTCAGTTGGCGACGAAGGCCACCACCACGACCAAGTAAACGAGCAACAATTGGGCACGGTTCACTTCCCGACGTCCTGCAGTCCAACCGTCCAGAGGACTTTTGAGAGCGGAGTGGCCTTGCTGCATTCGTTCGCCTTCGAGACTGCGGAAGTAACATTTCGGCAGGTCGCACAAGATGACCCTAGTTGCGCGATGGCGCACTGGGGCATCGCGAAAACATTTGATGGGGAACGCCGGACGCCAGACAGCTTGAGTACGGTTGGGATGAAATCAAGGTTGCCAAATCGCTTCACGCGGCGGCCCGGGAACGAGACTATATCGAAGCACTAGCTGCACTGTACGAGCATCCGGACAAAGCAGACGAAAAGCGGGAGCAGAGATACTTGAAGGGAATGGAAAAGCTCTACCGCCGCTACCCAGACGATCATGAGGCAGCGGCTTTTTATGCATTCGCGTTGAAAGACTCCGACCGCGATGACGATCCCAGACAACCGAAACGGAAAGAGGCTGCGGCAATCCTTGAAAAGTTGTTTTTGCTTGAGCCGAATCATCCAGGCATAGCGCACTACCTGATCCACACGTATGACTATCCGGGAATGGCGGAGCTAGGACTTCCAGCTGCGCGGCGATACGTGGAGATCGCTCCTTCGGCCCCTCACGCACTGCACATGCCGTCCCATATCTTCGCGCGACTGGGGCTATTGCAGGAAGACATCTATTCCAATTTGGCGTCCGTTGCCGCTAGCCGCAACTCCGCTGCAACGCACATGAGCGACGAGGGGCACCAGTATCACGCGATGGAGTTCTTGATGTATGCGTATCTCCAATGCGGGCGCGAGGCAGAGGCGCAACGGCTGATTGAGGAAGTCCGATCCTTGCCGAAAATGAAAAACATGTATGGGGCAGATTTTGACCCACAGCTCTGTGCTCTCACGTCATTCTCTGCCGCTTATGCACTGGAGTTGCATCGCTGGACGTAAGCCAAGGCTCTGCCTCTTATTTCTCTAGCCGATGACGCTGACGCTTCCACCACCTACAAGGCACGGGCGATTGGAGCCAGCCGCAGCGGAGACTTGCAGACAGCAAGGGCAAACCTGCAGGCGATTCGGGACCTCCACGCAACACTAGTCAGGGAGAAGAAGCCGCTGATTGCCATCGGTGCGGTAGAGGGCGATCAACGCGTGGTTTCCGCCTGGATAAACCACGCTGAGGGCCGGAACGACGAAGCCACCAAGACCCTCGGTGAGATCGCAAGGAAGGAGCAGGGGATTTTTGCTCCGGACGGAGGGATTCCAGCACACGAAATGCTTGGAGACATTCTCAGTGAGATGGGGCAGCCAGACCATGCCCTCTTAGAATATGAAGCCGAATTGAAGCTGAATCCTAACCGGTTCGATTCGCTTTACGGGGCTGGGCATGCTGCTGAAATGGCGAAGCTTTCAGAAAAAGCTAATGCCTACTATAAGCAACTCATCGAGGAGTGTGCCAACGGGAACTCTAGTGGGCCTGAACTTGCCTATGCCCGCGGGGCCTTGTCCGCGGTCGCCACACGAAAATAATCGAAGAGTAATCTTGTTTCCTATCACTGCAACAACCAGAGCATACGCACAGCGAGGCCCAGCACTGCCGCAATGAAGATCCGTCGCAGCCAGACTGTGCTGAGGAACAAAGCTATGCGGGCTCCCAGCAGCGCACCCAGAAACATGAAGGCTCCAAGGACGATACCAAGCTTCAAATCCACGACACCACGCCAAACAAACACTAGTGTCGCAACTCCCGAAGAAAATACGTTGATCACCTTCGTAGCGGCCACGGCTTGCAGAAAAGTCATGCCGAAAAGCAGTACAAAGGCGGCAGTGAGCATGGTGACATAACCGCCGCTGAAAAAGCCGCCATAGATCGCCAGAAGGAATGTGGCTGCGTACCCCGTAATTACCCCGACGTGTGACGCTGGAGCATCATGACTAGCTCGTCCCAAGTTCTTATTCAGTAGAGAGAAAACGGCAACGCCAATCATCGCGACAGCGATGGTGATTTGCAAGGCCTTGAGCGGGATACTGAGCAACAGGAATGCGCCCAATCCAGAACCGATGATCGTGAGAGCGACCGACGCCGGCAAGTGGCTGCGGCCTAAAACGCCCCTACCGATGAACGGCAACGAGCCACCCACGCTCATAAAGGTCAAAGCCAGCATGTTCGTTGCGACTGCAACATGGGCTTCGATGCCCAGAGCGATCATGATGGGAACTGTGATCAAAGAGGTGCTGCCAGTCACGACGCTGATCACGCTCGTGAAGAAGAACACAGCGATTAAGACAGAGAGTTTGGCCCCGGACACGCGACCATGATAGCAAGGCAGAGCAGGTCCAATTTGGGTCAAACGCGCTGTGGTCTGGTTCGGGTACCGCTGAAAACCCAAGACGCGAGTGCCCCGGCAGTTCTTGCGTGAGAGAAGACGGGGGTTACGCATTATAGAAGGGCGCCCCTTTTATAATGCGTCTTCTCGAGGAGATCTCCCTGAAACCCGTTTGCGGCCAACGTCCGAATCGCCGACACCCCTTCCAGAATCGTCGGATCCGCGCGGCGTGCCGCGTAGTCTATAATTTTGGCCACGGATGGGCCTAACCCCTGGCACGAAACTCGGCCCCTAGGAAATCTTCGCTCGGCGCCGGCGGTAGGGGCGAAGTCTGTCGCGCCTGATATGCGGCTCGGGCGCGCTCCCAGTCGGATGGCTTGCGATAAGAGTTTTTGGCCATCGTCGCTTGCAATCGATGGCAGAGCGAGCTTATAGGAAAGTGAAAGTATCCGTCACGGAGCAAAGCAATTTTTGCACTAGCAGGATTGGGTTGGACAGACAGAGGGGTGTTTCACGAACAGTCATCTGCATTCGGAAAGTGCGTTTGGAGGGAGTTTTCCATGGTCACGCTTACTGTGAATGGGGTCCGGCACGAGGTCCAGGCGCCTGACGATACTCCGCTACTCTACGTGTTGCGTAACGATCTCCAGTTGATCGGTCCGCAGTTTGGCTGCGGACTCGCACAGTGCGGAGCCTGTGCCGTTCTCATCGACGGCAAGGAAAGGCGTTCCTGCGTTATTCCGATCGTGACCGTTGCCGACCAGGAAATCATTACGCTCGAAGGCCTGCCCGCTAGATGGGCAAAACAAAAGGGCCTCTCGGCAGAGGAGGCGAAAAGCACGCTTCACCCAGTGCAGCAAGCCTGGATCGAGGAGCAGACTCCGCAGTGCGGGTTTTGCCAGAACGGGATGATGATCAAAGCAACCGAATTGCTCGAAAGCAATCCGCATCCGACCCTGGCGCAAATCAAAGAGGCCTTCACCACATCCGGGCTGTCGCCCAATCTCTGCCGCTGCGGAACTTACGTCGCGATCATTGACGCCGTACAACATGCCGCCACGATCATGGCGAAGGGGAGGTAAGCGATGGCAACCACGAGCGAAAAACCACCGAATGTTTTCGGACCGACCCTATCCCGGCGTCAATTCGTGAAAACGGGTGGCGCCCTTGTCGTGGGGTTCAGCCTAGTTGGCCCGAAGTTTCTGAAGGGCGATGCTGCGAAAACAGCTACCCTCAAGAACTCGCTCGATCCCACCCTGCCCAGCTCCTGGATTGAGATTCACCCGGACAGCACGGTCTTGATTCGCACCGGCAAGAGCGACTTCGGCCAGGGGTCGCCCTTTACGGCCTACCGGCAAATCGTGGCCGATGAGTTGAGCGTCCCCTTCGAAGCGATTACGACGGTAGTGGCAGGAGACACTGATCGCACGCCGGACGGCAGTGGAGCCTTCGATTTCCTCGGCCGTGGAACACCGAACATCCGAAAGGCGGCCGCCTATACCTACCAAGCTCTGCTGGACCTCTCGTCAGAGCGGCTGGGCGTCTCGAAGGACAAGCTTTCCGTCAAGGACGGCATCGTGTCGGGAGACGGCAAGAGCATTTCGTACGGTGACCTCGTCAAGAACCAGCAATTGAAGCTCACGATCCCTGTGAAGGGAGACCTCACCAGCATCTTTGGGCTGACCATTGAGGGCGATCCGCCGATGAAGCCCGTCAGCGATTACACGGTCATCGGCAAGTCCTTCAAGAATTCCATCATCAGTTCGAAAGTGGCTGCAAAGGAAACCTGGGCGACGGATGTGCGCCTGCCGGGCATGTTGCACGCGCGGGTGGTGCATCCGAAGACGCTCGGATCTACGCTCGTCTCGGCCGGTCAACTGGACAAAACCAAATTCCCGAACACGCGAGTCGTCGTGAAGGGCAACCTCGTCGGAGTGGTTGCACCCACGGAGTGGGAAACGATCCAGGCAGCTGATCAGGTAGCCAGCAGCACCAAGTGGACCGAGTGGAGGGGCCTGCCCGGCAATGCAAGACTCTACCAGCACCTCCGGGAAGAAGCCGATTGGACCTCCGCACCGGTCGAGAAGGGTAAGGAATCCAAAGGCGACGTGGCCCCCGCGCTCACGGCCGCTCACAAGAAACTCTCTGCCACATATCAGCTGTCTTACATGAAGCACGCCCCGATTGGCCCGACCATGGCCGTTGCCGATGTCAAGTCGGATGGCACGGTGCACATCTATACCCATAACCAGAATCCGCAGGCCCTTCGCGGTGAAATTGCGATGATGCTGCGCACTACGCCGGATCATGTGGTCGTGCATGCCTATCCCGGCCCCGGACATTACGGTAGGTCAAACGGTGGAAACGCGGGCGCTGAAGATGAAGCGGTGCTCTTGTCTCAAGCTGTCGGCAAGCCGGTTCGCGTGCAGTGGATGCGCGCTGACGATATGCAGTGGTCCACGCAATCGTCGGTTTCCTTCTCCGACGTTCAGCTTGCCCTCGATGAAAAAGGCAAAATAGCCGCTTATCAAATCGACCACTACATGCCGGCCATGCAGGACGATCGACCGATCGGTGCCGTCCTCGCGGGACTGCCCACTATGTCTGCCCCTCAGGTCCATTCCGATGGCGTAACGTCCACGGTTAACGGAATTGAAGATCCTTGGGTTTACGCTGGGGTTCCGAACCTGATTGAGAATGGTCATGGCACATTCCAGGTGGGACAAAAAGCTTCTCCTCTCGCCGTCGGTCTCCGCGACCACAGCATGCGCACGCCGGGGCAGTTTCAGCAGAACTATCCGCGCGAACTGGCGATGAGCGAGGCAGCAGCACTCGCCGGCGTGGACGCCCTCGAGTTCCGCATCGACCACGCCAACGAAGAGCGGGCCATCGGAGTGCTGAAAGCAGTCCGCGACGCGTCCGGTTGGGATACGCGCCCCTCACCGCGTTCTGATGCTGCATCCACCGGAGCAACGCCCCTGCGCGGTCGCGGAGTCTCGCTGATGTTGCGCAGTGGTACCTATTGGGCCTGCGTTTGCCAGATCGCCGTTACTCCCAGTACAGGTGTAATCGTGGTGGAGAAGTACACGATCGCGGTCGATCCCGGCATCGTCGTGAACCCGATGCAGTTGAAGCGGAATGTCGAGGGCGGTGCGGTCATGGGGATCAGCCATGCCCTGCTCGAAGAGGTGATGTTTGATGAGAGCGGAATCACCCAGGATGACTGGAATAGCTATCCCATCCCAACGATGTCAGACATACCTGAGATCAAAGTCGTGTTGCTCGACAATCCGAAAGTTGGCAGTTACGGCGGAGGTTCGGAAGCAGCGAATGCACTCGCTGCCCCAGCCATCGCAGCCGCGCTCCACGACTCGACGGGGAAAATCATTCGGCGGCTTCCGATGAAACCTGCTTACGTGCAGGCACTTCTTAAGGCTTAACTTTCGGTTGGCCGACGATACTTCCATAACTCGGGCTATGCCTCGTTCAGGTCGTCGTGGCGTGCCAGTTTGTTCACCTGCGGCTACGCGAGTACCAGCTCATTTCTGGGCCAATAGCGAGTGTTGTGATTCCTTCTTGAGTGGACTGGCACACCTTTTAGCATCGTCTGGGCACTAATGAGTAGACTGCGTTCGCTGGCAAGCGGGAGATTTACAGGATAGATTTACAGGATTTACAGGTCGATGCTCAAATTCTCAGTGTGTGAACACTGGCGGAGAGAGTGGGATTCTATACCGCCGTCATTTGCGAGTCACAGTGAAACCTACAGTTCCGCGATAATACCCTGTGTTTGTGCGGCTTACAAGCGAATTCGGTCGCAGGATGGAGGTTCTATAGTTTCTCCGGTGAACCCCATTTCCGTCGAAAACGGTATCACTGGTATCAGTGGGGAAGGAGCCATAACGGACACGATGAGCGCAATCGCGATATTATGCCAACTACTCCTTGGGTCTGTCGGTTGAGACTGCCGTCTCGCCTTCACGTTTTCGAGCCAAAGCACGAAGCCCTAGAAAGCCCAAGAAATACGCCACCGCTTGAAATATCGCCAGAGCGCCCATCTCCCTGTAATAGCCCGTGAACAGCGCCACAATGGGGAGAATCAGCATCGACCAAGCGACCGCTCGGAGTGTGTTAGGACTGAGCAGTCCGCCACGCTTTTTGCGACCTGTAATCAAACGAAGACACTTGGTAAGTATCCAACCGCATGCGAGCAGGAGAACAAG
>Ga0302326_10010286_pt1 | contig 20292 bp, 19 predicted proteins | sample Palsa_T0_3_FD_202264 | JGI IMG/M metagenome (GOLD analysis project Ga0302326, IMG submission 202264) | Peat permafrost microbial communities from Stordalen Mire near Abisko, Sweden - Palsa_T0_3 | ecosystem: Environmental > Terrestrial > Soil > Palsa > Peat permafrost | place: Sweden: Abisko...
GAGCACACCGTTGTGAGCGGCAGCTTTTCAGGCTCATTGACCATTGGAAACGAGAATCCGTTTCAGGCTCATTCTGTATTGGAAACAAGTTCCGATTTCAGGCTCATTCTACGATTGGAAAATGCTTCATTACACACTATGTAAGACGAAAAGCGAAGGAAACAAAGGCCCGCGTCTGCTGTGGCAATCTATTTGCTCCATAGCTTGCTGGAAACGTAATAGTTTCCAGTAAAACAAAAGGAGCCAGCAATGTTGCGTAAAGGATTAATTGGGTTGGTTTTCGCAAGTGCGCTAACCTTCAGTGCGGTGGCCGCGGATGTAGTAGTCCGCGTGGCGCCGCCGGCAGCCGTGGTTGAGACACGCCCTGTGGCGCCCGGGCCCGGTTACGTTTGGATCAACGGATATCAGCAGTGGAACGGGACCGCTTACGCCTGGGTTCCCGGCAGATGGGAAACGCCCCCGCGGGCCCACGCCCGCTGGGTGGCCCATCGCTGGGTCCACCGGAACGGCGGATACGTCCTCGTCGAAGGACATTGGAGGTAAGTATCTTACTCCTTCCGAAGAGTGGGGCGGTGCCGTGCGCTGCCCCACTTGAGATCGGTCGGCGGTTAATAGTCATCAATAAAATCCCCGCCAGATAATTTCCGGATAATATAGCGCAGACTAATGCGGAATCCATCGAAGAACAGGTCGGGGCATTCGTCTGCCTTCGCTGCCGCCGTGTTAATCGGCATCGTTGCCGCGCTGTATTTTATGCGCGAAATCCTGATCCCTCTGGCATTCGCGCTCACCTTTACCTTGCTTTTGACACCCGCAGTGTCATTCCTGCAGCGGCTGCGGCTTGGCCGCGTCCCCTCTGTTATTCTTACTCTCCTGTTCTCCATCGGGGTCGCCGCATGGGCCGGGTATATCATTGGGAACCAGCTAATTGACGTGCTGAACCAGCTCCCGACATACCGCGAGAATATCCATGCCAAGATTCAGGCGCTTACTCTCACTCAGAAAGGGCCCCTTGGCCGCGCGGCCGCCAGCGTCAAGGAAATCGGTGAGGAACTTTCCAGCGCGGCTGCCCCTCCGCCGGTCCCCGCTCCCCGCCAGATCCGGAAAAGCAATTCGAAGGTTTCGTTGCAGTCTCCTTTGCCGGTACAAATGGTGCAGCCTTCGCTCGGTGGGCTCGTCTATTTACGCGAGCTGAGCGCCTCTCTACTGCGCTCGTTTGCATGGATTGGCATTGCCGTCATTTTTACCATCTTCATGCTGGTGAAACGCGAAGACCTCAGGAATCGCCTGCTCCGGCTCGTCGGACTAAGTCAACTCAACGTGATGACTCAGGCCTTGGACGATGCCGCGAAGCGCGTCAGCCGGTACCTCCTCATGCAGTTACTGGTCAATATCGGTTTCGGAGCGGTTATCGGAACCGGCCTTTACTGCATCGGTCTTCCCACTCCAGCCTTATGGGGCGTGGTCGCCGGCATTCTGCGCATCGTGCCCTATGTCGGTACGCTCATCGCCACCGCCTTGCCTCTGGTTCTCTCGTTGGCGGTCTTCAACGGTTGGTCCCATCCCTTGTTGGTATTTCTGCTCTTCGCCATTGTCGAGCTCATGGTAGGCAATTTCCTGGAACCGTGGTTATACGGTAACCATACCGGCATTTCCTCTTTGGCTCTGCTGGTAGCTACCGTGTTTTGGACATGTCTCTGGGGGCCCGCCGGTCTGGTGCTTTCCACGCCGCTCACGGTGTGTGTCGTGGTGTTGGGCCGCTATGTTCCCGAGCTGTCCTTTCTTCATATCCTGCTGGGCGATGAACCGGTCCTTGCGGCCGAGGCTCAACTGTATCAGCGGCTGCTCGCCATGGATCAGCAGGAGGCCCGCTCCGTAGTCGACCTGTTCCTCGAAGCCAGACCGTTGATCGAATTCTACGATGCGGTGCTCATACCGGCCCTGAACATGGCTGAACAGGATCGTCACAGAGGCGCCCTCGACACAGCGCGCGAAGAGTTTCTCTTCCTGAGCGTGAACGAGCTGGTCGCCGAGTTTTCGGACTGCAAACCTGCCCAGACGAACGTGGAACGCGCGCGCAGGGTCGTCTGCATACCAGCGCTCGACGAGGCCGATGAAATCGCCGCCGCCATCCTCGCGCAGGTCCTGGAGCAGGCGGGCTACGCGGTGATCGCATTTCCGCGCGGTCCGTCGCTCCACGAAACCATCGGCTTGCTCGACGTCGGCCCCACCGATATACTTTGCATTTCGGCGATGCCGCCCTACGCATTCGCCCCCGCGCGCAAAGTCTGCCAGCAGTTGCGCACGCGCTATCCGGATCTCACCCTGATCGTTTGCATCTGGGGCTTCGCCGGCGACACCGAAAAAGCCAAGGCCCGCTTCGAGCGCGCGCAGCCGGAACAGTTGGTTACCAGCCTTAGCCAGACCGTCGAACTAATTCAAAACCTCGATCGGGCGCCTCGCCCGGAGGATGCTGAAATCTGTAACGCGTGAGTCCCCTTGCTATTCTGAGCGGGTAGGAGAAACCATGCGTTTAGGGACGATGCTTCTCGCTTTGGCCGCCGGCGCAAGTCGATCCGTCTGCGCCGGGCCGGCGCTCATGCCGTTGCCCGTCAAGGTGCAGCCCGCCACAGGCCGGTTCCCGATCGATGCGAATTTCATAGTGGACCCGCAGGGCCCCGCCGGCGCCCGCCTGGCCCCCGCCATCCAATCGTTTCTGGCGCGTGTCTCGCGTCAGACAGGTGTCGTGTACGCGCCCCTTCCCCCGCCGCCGGCGGACGCGCGGCGGCTGCTGATCGACTGCGCAGGCGCCGCCGCATACCCGGTTCTGGGAGAAGATGAGTCCTACGTTCTGGATGTCTCCGATCGCGAGGCCCGCATCCAGACCGCTACCGCTGAAGGCGCAATTCACGCCTTAAACACCTTCGCGCAGTTGATTCAGCCCGGCCCGAACGGTTTTCAGGTCGCGTCGGTGCACATCGAAGATCGCCCCCGCTTCCCCTGGCGCGGCCTGCTGCTGGACGTTAGCCGTCATTGGATGCCGGTTGAGGTCGTCAAGCGCAACCTCGACGCCATGGCGGCCGTGAAACTCAACGTATTTCACTGGCACCTTTCCGACGATCAGGCCTTTCGCGTGGAGAGCAAGCGTTATCCCAAGCTTCACGAACTCGGTTCCGACGAAGGAGAATATTACACCCAGGAACAGATTCGCGGCATCGTGGCCTACGCCCGAGACCGCGCCATCCGCGTGGTTCCCGAGTTCGATATGCCGGGACATACCAGCGCCTGGTTCCCCGGCTATCCCGAACTCGCCTCCACGCCCGGACCATTCATCCTGGCAGGCAAAGGCTCCGTCATGGATCCCTCCAAAGAGAGCACTTATACGTTCCTCGATGGGTTTATCGGCGAGATGGCGCAGCTCTTCCCCGACCCTTACTTCCACATCGGTGGAGACGAAGTGAATCCGCGAATCTGGAACCAGTCGGAGAGCATTCAAGCATTTGGCAAGGAGCATCAGTTGCCGAATGCGGTCGCCATTCAGGTTTACTTCAACCAGCGCCTGCTGAAGATCGTACAGAAGTACGGCAAGATCATGGTGGGATGGGATGAGATCCTGGTCCCGGGCCTTCCGGCGGATATCGTCATCCAGTCGTGGCGCGGGCAGAAGTCGCTTTCCGAGGCGGCCTCCAAAGGCTATCGCGGAATCCTCTCATGGGGATACTATCTGGATCATCTGAGCCCCGCGTCGTTTCATTACGGTGTGGATCCGCTCGGCGGACCCGATGCCGCCAATCTGACGCCGGAGCAGGCTGCGCGGATCATGGGCGGCGAAGCCTGCATGTGGTCGGAGTTGGTCGCCCAGGAAACGGTGGACTCCCGCATTTGGCCGCGTACCGCGGTCATCGCGGAGAGGCTCTGGTCTGCGCGGGACGTTACCAACGTGGATGACATGTACGCGCGCCTGGAACCAGTCAGCCGCAATTTGCAATTCACCGGGGTCATGCATCGCGCCAACTACCGGCCCATGCTCGACCGCCTTGCCGGCGACCAGCCGGTTGCTCCGCTGCGGATTCTGGCGGATGCGTCCGAAGCGCTGGGGCTGGGCACCGGTCGCAGGGGCGCAGCCTGGGGAACCACCCCCCTAAACCGTTTTGTGGATGCCTGCGAACCTGAAAGCGAATTGGTGCGCGCCATCCAGCAGGCCGCCAGAAGATTCGTGGCCAACCCTGCGGGCGACCCGGGCGATGCGGATCTCTTGCGCCGCCAATTCGAAACGTGGGCGGCCAACGACGCGCTCTTCGAACCCATCGCCCAGAACAACAAACTGCTGGCCGAAGTCATACCTCTGTCGAAAGATCTGTCGGCGCTCGGAGAAGCCGGCCTGAAGCTGCTGGACTATCTCGCGCCACAACCGCCCGCCCCGCACAAGAAACCCGGCAAACAGGCACGCGCGGCGCAGAAAGCGGCCAAGGCGGCCGAAGCGGAATGGCTGGCCAAGGAAAACGCCGAGCTGGACCGGCTCTCAAAGCCGCCTGCCCGCGCGCCTGCCGGCCAGCCACAGCCCCTCTCGCCCGATGTTCTGCTGGCCGCCGTCCGCCCCGTAAAAGTGCTGGCGGACGCCCTGCATCCTTGACCTCCGGAGCGGCGGTGTCAGGTCACTTTTCCAGCAGTTCCTTCACTTTCGCGGCCAATTCCGCGGGCGGGAACGGCGGTGGAAACACATTAAAATGCTCATCCACCGTCTCCAAGGCAATCCGTTGATCGTCGGGCAAGCCCGCCACCATCAGCACCAGCATGTTCGGGACCTTCTGGCTGAGATATACCGCCGCGTCGTGTCCGTCGATATCGGCCACGTAGACGTCGATGATCAATAAATCGGGCGGCGATTCACGCACCATATCCACGGCGATGCCCAGGTCGCCAGTCGCCCGCACCACGTATCCTTCCCGCTCCAGTATCTCTCTGATGACTGTGCGCACCACCCGCGCCGAATGAAAAACCAGGATAGTCGACAAGTTCGTCTGCGTGCTCATCATTATTTTGGCAATGCGTGGCCACTACTCGCCGTCATGCTAGCGCCGTGGCCGCGCAACCCTTCGGTAAACTCGCTCATGAAATCGATCTGCGCCTTCCGCAGCCCTTCCTTGGCCTCGATCCGATCCCCAAACTCCATGTAACTCTCCTTGCTCGCGGCGAAAACCGGCCAACTCTCCAGATCCGTAGCGTTGGGGCTGCCCGTCTTGGCGAACGCCACCCACGCTGCGCTCATCGCTTTGGAAAGCTTGTCGTCTTGCTCGTTGTATGTGTCCGGGTTCACTGAAAAGTCGCCCAGGAACGAGGCTGTCGTGCCGTAAACCGAATCCGGCAGAGTCTGCCACACGTAAGGGATCTCCGACCCATGAAAGGCGCCCCAATGGATCTGTCGCCCCACCCCGTTAACGCGCGTGAACTGATATTGAAACGCGTTCGGATTCGCTTTCGACGCCGCCCGCAGGACCGACCGCGTCCCGTACAGGAAGACCAGGTCGGTGGAAGACTGCGCCGCCGCGTCATGTGCTTCCGCGTCGGTAGCCGCCGGATACAGAGCCAGCAGCCTGTCGACCATACTCCCCACCTTTTCCGCGCCCCATTTGCGGTACTGCGCCAGATTGTGCACCGGAGGCCCTCCCAGCAGCGTGCCTTCGTCCGCATTGGTGCCCGCGATCAACGCCACGTGATGAAACTTGCCGGCCGCGAACAACCGCGCCGGATCGTCCGGTATTACCCATCCATCCACCACCGGCATATAAGCCTCGCCGCGGTCGGCAGCATCGCTGCGGGCTGTCATGGGCGGCGGTAGCGTCTTCAGAATTTCGGCTGGAGTCTTGCCCCGTAGGGCGGCGATATCCGTGCCCAGCTTCTCGCCGAATTTCGTCATCGGCACGCGCCCATACCACGACTCCGTCAAATGGCTGACCGGTCCGAACATCCAGGCGGCGCTTTCCGAAATCACTTTGTGAAACAGACCTTCGGCTTGCGGCACAACCATAAGCAGGCACACCGCCGTGCCGCCCGCCGATTCGCCGAATATGGTCACATTGTCCGCATCGCCGCCGAACGCGCCGATATTCCGTTTCACCCACTGGAGCGCGGCCACCATGTCCAGCAGCCCGTAATTGCCGGAGACGCCCTGCGGCGATTCGCGGCTGAGCGCCGGGTGCGCCAGAAATCCGAAAATGCCCAGCCGGTAATTAATGCTCACCACCACCGCGCCTTGCGCGGCCAGCGCCTCGCCGTCATAAGCGCTCTGCGAACTGGCCCCGATCTGGAACCCGCCGCCGTGAATCCACACCATCACTGGAAGCTTGTCCGGCGGCCGGTGCGTCGGCGCCCACACGTTCAGCCCCAGGCAGTCCTCGCTTTGCGGGCCAGGCACCACCGCCATCTGCGGACAGTTCGCCGGGAAGCTCTTGGCCACCAGAATCCCCTTCCAGGGCTTGGCCGGTTGCGGCGGTTTCCATCTCAGCTCGCCCGACGGCGCGGCCGCATACGGTATGCCTTTATATACGCGGACCGTGGTGCCGCTCCCGGCCACCCAACCGGTATCGATCTTCACAAGCGTGTCGAGGCCATTGGCCAGCGCCGCCGCGGCCATCGCCAAGACGCCAATAGTGAGCTTCATTTCAACGATGATGCCACAGAATCGGCCCCTCGCGTGGGCACTCGCGCGGCCCGCAACGCAACCGTGCCAGTTTGGAAACCGTGACGAGAGCGGGTTGGAGGGCGGGCAACCGACTTTGAGGAAGACATCCTCGACTTCCTGCAAGCGAGCACATGAATGAACTGGTGGTGTTGCTTACGCCGTGGGCTTTGGAAAGGCCCTACGTTTGGGCCGGGATCGGAGCTGCGTGGGGCCGCCGCATTCCCATCGTGGCACTATTGCTGGGGATCACAGCGACGGAACTGCAAGCGCGTCCGGGCATACCAGTGCTGCTTAAGAAACGCGATCTTCTCGAACTGAACGATATTGATATTTACTTGAAGCAGTTGGGGGCGCGCGTGGATCAAAGAGGATGACAGCGATGGACAAACCAAGAGTCTCTATTTCTCATTCCGCCATCGACGCGGACTGGGCGCGCTCCTCCGCTCAGGCGCTCAAGGATCGTGGAGTCCCTGTCTGGTTCGACGAGTTCGATGTTCACCCCGGTGAGTCGATCCGTGATGCTCTGGAGTCCGGCTTGCGTGGCAGTGACGCACTTGTGGCGCTGTTGGATCCTGAGAGCCGGGCTAAGCCAAATCTCTTTTTTGAGCTTGGGGCAGCCATCGGTATGGGGAAAAGGGTTGTTTCCATAGTTCCGAAGGGGACGGATCCGGGCAGTCTACCTCCGGACGTGCGGCTGCGCCGGTATCTGGTCCGGGATAGCCCGGAGCATACGGCGGAAGAATTGTCCAATGCACTGTTGGCAGCTTGATAAAGACTTCGGCGTGTTAGCCGATCGCGGTACCGAAGGCTTATTGTTCAGGCTCCGGGAGGCGTGCCCTAAGCTCCAGCCACACCGCCAGATCCTCCGGTAGTCGCACCGTGATTGTGGCACGCCGTTCGCTTGAACTGAGCGATGCCCGCTTGCAGCAAGCCGCTCGGGGCCCAATTCGCTCCTAAACCACTTCGTTTCTACAAAAGCTTCTAATCTAACCGTATGTTCGACCATCTCCGCCCGCAAGCTGAGCAGTTTCTTTGCGTGCTTTGCGCCTTTGCGAGAGACAGTCCTTTCGGCTGTCTGCAGTCCCTGCAAAGAGGCCGCTCGGTCGGGGTATTAGCCATTCCGGGGCATGGCGCGCAGAGAGTGGCCGGTTTCGGTCGCAACCCTTCTCTCCCCCTAACCCATGCGTGGCGGCTGTGAACGACCGTGATGTGAAGTGTGGTCGGGGACAATGCGTACTCCCTCAGAATCAGAATAGAATGGCACAAAATGAAACGCCTCGGTCTGCTCCGTCGGACAAGATTCAAATCTGCGTGAGCTGGCAACGCTCATCGCAACGCGCCAGCACCGCCAACATCCGAACGGACAAGGCTTGAACGGCCAACGCGGAGCGACCCACACATCCATAGTGTCGTTAGCCCACAGGCACGAAATAAAACATGCGCCACACGACCAATGGTCATCAGGGAATTCCCCGATGATTTCGGATAATGAGGGCAATTAAGCACTGGAATTCGAGTGGTACTTGCCCATAGAGAGCGAGCCGCATATAATGTCTGTTTGTTGGAACTTGAGACAATTCCGTCAATACTAACTTAAGTTAACGGTACGGATTGTCTAGTACTTTACGCTATCCCGGTCAGACCTAGAGGGGATTGTTTTCAGCAATGGGACCAAAACAAAAGCCTGATTTCGACATTAACTTGTTCCTGGGGAGCGCCGGCGAGAAAAGGACGATTCTAAACTGCCGTAAGAAAAGGGTGCTTTTCTCGGAAGGGGACCCGGCGGACTCCATTTTCTATATCCAGAAAGGCCGCGTCAAGCTGACCGTCACCTCCGAACACGGCAAAAAGGCCGTCACCGGGGTTTTGGGGAATGGCGATTTTTTTGGCGAGGGGTGCCTGGCGGGGCAGCCCGTCCGCATGTCCACCGCCATTGCGCTTGCCGAGTCCTCAATCCTCCGCCTCGAGAAAGCCGGCATGGTCCGCTTGCTCCACGAGGAACCGGCGTTTGCCGGGCTATTTCTGAAGTATCTGCTGACAAGGAATATCCGCATTGAAGAGGATCTGGTGGACCAGCTCTTCAACTCCAGCGAGAAGCGATTGGCACGCATGCTTCTCCTTCTGGCCAATTTTGGGAAGGAGGCAAAGCCCGAGGCAATAGTCTCGAAGATCAGCCAGGCGACGCTCGCGGAAATGATCGGCACTACCCGCTCGCGGGTAAGCTTCTTCATGAATAAATTCCGTAAATTGGGCTTCATTGAATACAACGGGGAATTAAAGGTCCACAGTTCCTTGTTAACGATTGTTCTCCACGATTGATAACTTCTGCGCCGTATCAAATTGCACAATCCCGGCTTGGGCTATCAAAAAAACCGGTAAAATCTGAGCATAGTTGACCACGTTAGACAAACGTTTTCGGTTTATTCTCTATTTATTGGCACGTGGAACATTAGTTCCTCGGCCGGAGGAGGAGCAAATTGAAGAGCGTATTAGTAGTGCTATCGATCATTGGTGTAACATTTGTTGCGCCTGTCCTTGGAGCCGTGACCCTTGGCTCGGCGGAAACTTTTGCGGTCCTGGGCGCCTCGACTGTGACCAATACGGGCGTCACCGACATCAGGGGCAACCTGGGTGTCGGCCCCGGTACCGCCGTGGTTGGCTTCCCTCCGGGGATAATGGAGGTGGGGACAATACACGCTGGTGATGCGGTGGCTGCGCAGGCCCAGGCTGATGCCACTACCGCGTACAACGCTGCCGCAGCCTTGCCATGCAACTCTAACATGTCGGGAGAGGATCTGGGGGGCCTTACGCTCACGCCAGGCGTCTATTGCTTTGACACGTCCGCCCAACTGACGGGAGCGCTGGTTCTTAACTTTCAGGGAGGCAGTAAGTCAGCCTTCGTTTTCCAGATAGGAAGCACGCTCACAACCGCAAGCAGCTCTACCGTTTCGCTGGAAAACTGCACGCAACATTGCACGGTCGTGTGGCAGGTCGGTAGTTCTGCGACGCTCGGAACGTCCACGAAGTTCAGCGGCGATATCATCGCACAGGCCAGCATCACCCTCACGACGAGCGTAGATCTGTGCGGCAGGGCTTTGGCGTTAACCGGCGCGGTGACGATGGACACAGACAAAGTCTTCTTCATGGGTACCTTGACGCCTCCGGGGCCCTTGGTCACCGGCAACGGCGAGATCGCGGTGCCTTCACCAAACTCGACTCAGCCGGATGCCACCGGAACCGGCAGGGCCAGTTTCGGCTTTACGGCAGATCCGGCCGGCGCCGGCACTTTCTTCAGCTATCTCAACTACGTCACGGGCCTGCGCATTTACGGCCTGGTCGACAAGGTTGATGTGCTCGCGGTTGATCGCGACGGGTCGCCGAAGACGGTCCGGTTCTCAGGCGCCTGCCACAACAGTTTGCCCGCATGCTCCTTCTCGGCAACCGTGGAGAAATCCGGCGGCCCCGGCGGAGCCGACAGGCTTGGCGTCACTATCACCGGCCAACTGGCCGAAACGAGGTCGCCGCGCCTTCCCAACGTCGGGCAGGTACAGCTCCACTAGCGAGATTCTTCCAGGTTGTTGGTTGCATGGGATATCCTTACGTGATTGGCCACGACAAGGAAAGCCATGAAGGCCCTGCGGGCTCAGCGCCACGGTGCGGACCGGAAGCGGTGAGCTCGCGTTTTCCCGGAACCGCACAAAAGACGATTCTTGTGGTTGACGATGACGACGGGATCTTGAGTTTCGTCTCTGGATTGCTGGCCAGCTATGACTACAACGTCCTTGCCGCCCGGAGCGGCGAAGAAGGCCTTCAGCGGTCGAGGGATTGCAAACACGAGATCCATCTCCTCTTGGCAGATTTCCAAATGCCGGGAATGACCGGCATAGATTTGGCGACACAAATGAGTATCGAACGGTCGGGACTCAAGGTGCTGCTGATGTCCGGGTTCACCGGCGGCATGTTGGTGCTCAATCAAGGGTGGCACTTCCTTGCCAAGCCATTCATCTCATCGCAACTGAGCGCCCTGATTGTGGACCTTATTGGAAAGTGCTGAAGGCCGGTGTGCTACTGCCGACAAGCAGCGGTATATCCACAGTTCCGGCCTTCCATTCTAGCCGGTACCGATTGACCTTCTAGCGCTATTACTATTAATGGTGGTTCGAGAATGCCTACGACGATTGCCCCGTTCGACAGGTCCGGTTTCGATGACAGCTTCCTGGCATCGCCGGACGAGATTTTCGCTGTTCTGACCCAGTTCGCAGGCCGGCGGCCCAGTCGGCGCCAGGTCTCAAGGATCCTTCTTGAGGAGTTCCTCAGCCACCAGCCCTCTGCCATTGTCCCCACGCATGTGGCCGCGTTGCAGAAAGCTAACTTGCAGAAAAGTGCGGTCGTGGACACACACCAATCCGCGGCTCCAGGCCAATCCCGCCATGACCTGTCCTCGAGTGGACGCCACAGGCATTGCACGTGCGGCACGTGCCAGTGGTGCCTCGACAATGCCCGTTGGGACCGTGTCTTTGCCGAGAAATTTGCCGACCCAGGTTATTATCCGCTCAAGGTCAAGCACAATTCCAGTCTCGGCGTCTGAATGACGTTGTCAATGCCAACCGGGCGGAGGAGGCGAGAGCTGCATCGGAAAATTCCGGTGAGCCTCAGTTAATAGCTTATCAACTGCATTCTGATAAAGGTCTTATTGTATGAAGGTTCGATCGCTGTATCGTGAAGAAGTCGATTGCGGCCCAAACACTGCCGCCTCGAATGAGAAGGCTCAAAAAGGCGAAGTGCCGGCTTTACCACGCGGAAAGTGTTTGGAACGTGGAAGAATCGTACCCGCGGACCCTCAGATAGTGGACCGCCTTCGCACGGAGATTGAGCCTTCGATCGCGCTGCATCCAAACGAAATGGTGCGGGTTGCTGTTTATTCGGATCATCCGATCATGGCCAACGGGTTGGGGAGTTTGATCGCCGCCGATCCGGCACTCGAATGGAACGCCTGCTGTTCGAATATAGCCGCGCTGAAAGAACATTTGGCGAGCGGAACCTCCGATTTGGCGGTGCTGGACTTGACGCCGGAGATCACGGTCGCCATGCTCAACGAACTGCGGAACATCGCGCCGAAATGCAAGCTGATCCTGTGGACGAACTCAATTGCCAGCGATTTTACGGTTCAAGCGATTGCCTCCGGTATTCGCGGCGTTCTTCGCAAGTCGTTATCCTTGGAGGCGCATCGGCAGTGTCTGCACAGAGTCTACTCCGGCGAGCTTTGGGTCGAAAAGAGCTTGACGGACAGTTTTCGGGTTTGCCACCGCGTGTCGCTCACCCCGCGCGAAAGCCAATTGGTGACCCTGTTGTCGCGCGGCCTCAAGAACAAGGCAATAGCCGGCGAATTAGGCATTACGGAAGGAACCGTCAAGGTTTACCTCTCTCATCTCTTTCGTAAGTCCGGCGTCAACGACCGCTTTGACATGGCCCTCCAGGGCCTAAAGAATCTCAACATGCCTGGAGTTTCAACAAAGGATCAAGACAGGCTCCGCTCCTTAGTAATTGATCCCTGTGCCGTCGATACAATCGGAGCGGCGCTCCACCTGTAGCGGCAGCCTCCGGTTGCCTACGCGCTACCATTTCCGGACGCAGGCAACGGCAAAGGAGGCAAGAAGGGCTGCACCTCGGGAAAGCGTTCCGCAAGAAAGGTCGCGCGCCCCTGTTTCGAACTGGTTACGGGCAGCGGGCCGATGGCGCGGATCTCACGCTGGGTAAACAGGCGCACAAGCACGCGCTTTCCTTCATCCTCGGCGATCCGGTCCGCGCGTTTGCACCCGCGGGCAGCGCCGCGATCCCGCGGAGTCGCAGTCCTCTAACACGAGAACAGACAAGCGGAATTCGACCGATCTCCGCCCACAAGCTGTGCGGTCTCTTTGCGTGCTTTGCGCCTTTGCGAGAGACATTGCTTTGTCCGCGGTCCCTGCAAATAGGCCGCTCGGTTGAGTATTAGCCATCCCGGGGCATGGCGCGTATAGCGTGGCCGGTTTTCGGTCACAACCCTCCTCTCCGCCTAACCCACTCTAAGCACACATCAGCCTTGCCGGCTGCGAACTGGCCTCCACTCACCGCCATGCTACCTTGGTTTCAGAACGAGGCGCTATCTCGGGACGCGCGGGTAAACCTCAAGCCGTGTTCGTCAACAAGCAATGCAACGAAATGCAACACGATGCTCACTATCGCAACGCTTTTCAGATTTTCAAAAGTGTCGCAAGCCGTCCCACCTCGGGCCAAGTAAGCTATGATTCTTAGAAACGTAAATGGAAGCTCCCGTTAAATCCCAAACTGCCACCGTGGTGATTCCAGCCGCACCGCCGGCGTCCACCTCCACGCCGGATGAGGGGCGCTTCGTTCCGGGTACCCTGGTGGCCGGGCGCTACCGCATCATTTCGCTACTGGGACGCGGCGGCATGGGCGAGGTGTACCGCGCCACCGACCTGACCCTGGCCCAACCCGTCGCCCTCAAGTTCCTGCCCGACTCGGGCTCCGACCACCGCCGCGCGCTGGAGCGCTTCCACAACGAAGTCCGCATCGCGCGCCAGGTCTCGCACCCCAACGTCTGCCGCGTCTACGATGTCGGCGAAGCGGACGGCATGCCCTACATCTCCATGGAATACGTGGATGGGGAGGACTTGGAATCGCTGCTCCATCGCATTGGCCGCCTGCCGTCCGACAAGGCGCTGGAGATCGCCCGCAAAATCTGTGCGGGCGTGGCGGCCGCGCACGATAAAGGCGTCATCCACCGCGATCTGAAGCCCGCCAACATCATGCTCGACAAGCGCGGCAATGTGGTGGTGATGGACTTCGGCTTGGCCGCCGTCGCCGATCAGTTGCGCGGCTCCGAAGCGCGCAGCGGCACGCCCGCCTACATGGCGCCCGAGCAGTTGCGCGGCGAAGAAGTCACCGCCAAAAGCGACATCTATGCGCTGGGCATGGTGCTCTATGAGATCTTCACCGGCAAGCGCGCCTATGAAGCCCGCACCATGGCCGAGTTGATCCAGTTGCAGGAGGGCACGCAGATCACCAGCATGTCGTCGATCGCGGCCGAAATCGACCCGGCCGTCGAAAAAGTCATTCGCCGCTGCCTGGAGCCCGTGCCGGAAAAGCGGCCGCCCACCGCATTATCTGTCGCTGCCGCGCTGCCCGGCGGCGATCCGCTGGCGGCCGCCTTGGCGGCGGGCGAGACACCTTCGCCGGAACTGGTGGCGGCTTCCGGCAAGACCGAAGGCTTGGCGCTCTCCAAATCTCTGCCGCTGGCCTTGGGACTGGTCGTGCTGATCGTCGCTGTGCCGTTCGCCCGCACGGGTGTCGAAATGCACAGCCTGGTGCCCTTCGAGCTTTCCCCCGACGCGCTGGCCGCCAAGGCGCGGGAGCACGCCGCGGCCTTTGGCTACACCTCGCTGCCCGCCGACCGGAAGTACGATCTGCACTGGGACTGGGACAACATAAGTTATACGAACAAGCATGTCAAGACCTTGAACGAAGCGCGCCGCTGGTTCCAGGCCGAGCCCCCCCTGCGCCTCGGATATCGCGAGAGCCCCTTGCCCCTGGTCGCCGAGCCGGATGGCGAGGTCACGGAAGACCGTCCCGCGCCGGTCGTCTCGGGGATGATCGAAGCGTGGCTGAACAGCAAAGGCGAATTGCGGAATTTTCACGCAGTTCCGCCTCAGGTGGACCGCGCACAACCCGCCCGCGAGGTGGATCTGCAATCCATTTCGCGCGCCATTGGGTTCGATATTTCCCAGTGGCCGGAGACCCAGCCCCGTTTCACGCCTCTCTACGCCTTCGATTGGCAGAAGGCCTGGAAGGGAACGCATCCCACGCTGCATACTGAAATCACAGTGCAAGCCGCTGCCTGGCGCGGCAAGATCGTGGACCTGCAGGTGCTCTGGCCTTGGTCGAAAGCCTGGCACGAGCCCGAGTCGCGCACCGGATCCTGGCAGGACGTGGCGCGCGTGCTCGGGGAACGCATCCTCTCCCTATCGGTTTTCTTGTTTTCCGCTGTTCTGGCCGCGCGCAATCTGCGCGCGGGGCGCGGCGACCGCCGCGGCGCCTGGCGCTTGGCGGTGGCCTTCTTTGTCCTGGCGGGCTTGGCCTGGATGTGTTCCGTGCACTGGGTGGTGGACCTGTCGATGATGACCATCGTTTCCACCAATGTGGCGGATTGGTTCATTTCAGCGGCCATGCTCTGGCTGCTCTATATCGCCCTGGAACCCGCCGTCCGCGCGCGCTGGCCGCATTCCATCGTCACTTGGAGCCGGGTGCTGACCGGCCGCTGGCAGGATGCCCAGGTGGGCGCACATGTGCTGTACGGCGCCTTGGTCGGCGTCGCCCTCGCGGCTTTTTTTCTGGCCTTCCAATGGTCTCATGTTCGTCGCGGCTCCGTCGGCACAACGGCCGGCGCGAATGTGGGCGAAGGCGGACGCTATTTGATCGCCGATATCTTGAGCCGGGCCGCCGCCGCCGTCGAGTTCGGGCTCATCGTGGTATTCGCGATTTTTTGCTTCCGCACAATCTTGCGAAAGGATTGGATCGCTTCCCTGGCAGCCGCCGTGCTTTTCACGTTTTCGGAAAGCGACGTGTGGGAGAACCCGAGCGTGCTTAATTTCATATTCTATCTGGCGGTCTTTACCATATTGGCGTTCGTCCTGTTGCGCCTCGGTTTGGTTGCCACTATGGCGGCGATCTTCGTGGTGAACACGTTGTTGCGCACGCCCGGTGCGCAAACCCTTACCAAGCCGTACGAGTGGGCCGTAATCGCTTATCCCGCGCTGTGCCTCGCCATCGTGTTCTGGGCCTTCTGGCGCACATCCGGCCAGCAACTTCTGACCGCCCCCGCAGACGACCAATGACCACATACTTTTTGCACCGTGGGGCAGGCCCTTGGCCTGCGGCGGCCTCCCAGGCCTGCCCAAAGACTCCGTCGCACCACGCTCCTGTCGTCGCGCCGGGCGCAGCCCGGCTAAGGCGAGCCACCCTCGCCCTCTTCCTGCTACCCGCCGCCCTCGCTGCCCAAACCACCAACCTGGTATGGAGCGACGAATTCAACGGCCCGCCCGGTGCGCCGCCCGATCCGGCCAAATGGGTCTACGATCTGGGAAGCAAAGGTTGGGGCAATAAGGAGTTGGAAATCTATACCGATAACCGCGGCAATGCCTACCTCGACGGCCAGGGCCACCTGGTGATCCAAGCCCTCCAGGCCGCTCCCGGCAAGTTCACTTCGGCGCGTTTGAAGACCCAAGGCAAGTTCTCCTTTACCTACGGGCGCGTCGAAGCGCGCATCCGGATCCCCTACGGCCAAGGCATCTGGCCGGCCTTCTGGATGCTCGGCGACGACGAAAAAACCATAGGATGGCCGGCCTGCGGCGAAATCGACATCATGGAAAATATCGGCCGCGAACCGGACACCGTCCACGGTACCGTGCACGGGCCCGGCTACTCCGCCGCCAAGGCAATCGGCAAGCCCTTGTCGCTTACAGGCAAGCGCTTCGCCGACGACTACCATATCTATGCCGTCGAATGGACGCCCGAGCGCATCGATTTCCAGGTGGATGGCAAGAGTTACCACACGGTGACGCCCGCGTCGCTGCCGGCGGGAGCGAAGTGGGTGTACGACCATCCCTTTTTCCTGCTCCTCAACGTCGCGGTCGGCGGCAAGTGGCCGGGCAATCCGGATGGGACCACCGTGTTTCCGCAAAAGATGCTGGTGGATTACGTGCGCGTGTATGAAAACAACTAAGCCGCGGCCCTCGCGGAGCGGTCCCGCAGCCCTCGTTTTTCTCCTGCTGACTGGATGCTCCCCGGCGCCGCAGCCTAAACCGGCCTCCGCGCCCGCAAAGTCCGCGCAGCAGCGGGAACGCGTCCCGGACATCTATCGTGTGAACCTGGATACCAGCAAAGGCGCGGTGGTAATTGAAGTCCCGCGCGCGTGGGCCCCGCATGGCGCCGATCATTTCTTCGAACTGGTGAAGGCCCGCTATTACGATGGCGACCGCTTCTACCGCGTGGTGCCCCATTTCGTTGTGCAGTTCGGGATCAATAGCGATCCCCAGGTTTCGCGGCTGTGGTCGTCGCTGCGCATCCCTGAGGATCCGGTCAAACAGAAGAACCGCAAAGGCACGCTCACCTTCGCCTCTTCGGGACCGGGTGCGCGCACCACGCAGGTATTCGTGAACATGCGCGACAACCTGTCGCTCGATCGCCAGGGTTTCTCGCCGTTCGGGCGCGTGGTGCAAGGTATGGACGTGATCGAAAAGCTATATGGGGGCTACGTCGACATGCCGCCGCGCGGCAGCGGTCCCGACGGGGTGAAGGTCGAAGCAGACGGCAATACCTATTTGGACAATCGCTTTCCGCGGCTGGATTACATCAAGAAAGCGACGGTCGAGTGATGTTTTGGAAATTACCAAACCGCGCGCGAGTAGTGCTCCAGAATTCTCTCGTCTTTAGTGACCAGCGGCGCGCCGGCTGCCTTGGCGTTCGCCACGATCAGGCGGTCGAACGGGTCCCGCGTCCAGGTTTCCGCCAGCGCGTGGTCCACCACCGTACGAAATGGCAGATCGCAAACGCGCAGGCCGATGTCGATTGCCAACATGGATACCACCTTCGACCCGGTGGGCTTCAGCCGGCCGATTTCGTGCAACATCTCCATTTCCAGAAGCGTGGCAGCGGATGCCAGAACCTCGTTGCGGTCGATCTCTTTGCGAGCCCTTGGACTCAGTTTGTCGAGATCGCCCTGCGCAATCCGGATCAGAATGTGAGTGTCCAGGTAAATCACTTCTTGAGTTCCGACCACTCGCTGGACCAGTCCATACCGATGATGTCGTCCGGGTCGCCGACAAATAGAGATCGCTTCTTGAGCCGGGCCAGTTTGCTGGGGGGTTTTTCGACTGCGATCTTGAGCACCACTCCCTTGCGAATGACCTCTACCGGAACGCCCGTTTCAATGGCCTCGTCCAGTATCTTGTATACGTTTTCCCGTAGCTTCGATGCGGTAATGGGCATGGCATCCTCCGCCATCAGGATAGCACGTACGAGCTCGCCAGTGCGTACGTACGATCATGCCTGTTACCATGCAATCACGGCGTCACCAGGAGTCCGTAGAATTCTTCCCTTGGGGGACCCATGTAGTTTCCGGTGACGGTTCCCCCGTCGCTGATGGCCGTGGCAAAGCTCCCCTTGTCGCCGGCGCCGGCGTTATTAAACTCCAGGAACGCGCCGCTGGCCGCGCGAATGAAGCCCCGGTTCACGCCGAAGCCGTCCCGGTAATACCCCACAACCGTGCCTGCCGCGTTGATCGCCTTGCCGTAGGTAGCATTATCCGACCCCGGCGCATCGAAGGTCGTGACAGCACCGTCGGCGGCGACCAGGATTCCGTGCAGGTCGTTATTCGCATCGTAATAGTATCCGGTAACCTCACCCGCACTGTTGATGGATTCGCCCAGAGTTCCCTGGCCGGGGAGCGTGCCGGCGCCGGGAGCGTCGAAGGTGGTAAACGTGCCCGTGGGGCCGCGCACAAAACCGTGGTACTCGCCGCTCGCGTCGATATAGTATCCCGTGACGCTTCCGGCGTCGCTGATGGATCCGGGGAAGGTTCCGGAACCCGTTCCCGTGCCTGCGCTTGGAGCCGCGAAGGTGATGATCGCGCCGGCGCTGGTGCGCACGAAACCCTTAACGAAACAACTGCGATCGGCATAGTATCCGGTGACGTCTCCTGCGTCGTTGATGGCCTCGCTAAGAGTTCCCTGAGTCCCGATACAATACTCCGCGCCGGGCGCTTGAAACTCCGTGAAAGTGCCGTCGGCGGTGCGCACGAAACCATAGTTTTCACCGTCGATGTAGTATCCCGTGGTGGTTCCCGATGCGTTGATGCCCAGAACCAATGTCCCCGACCCACCAACGGTGCCCGCCCCCGGGGCGTTGACGATGGTAAAGGTTCCGTCGCTGGTCCGGATGAAACCGTTCCACAGTTCACTCGCTCCGGAGAAGTATCCAGCGACCGTACCCCCTGTGTTGATGCCCGTGGGGAAGGTGCCTGCTGTTCCGGGTGTGCCGCCGACCACGCCCGGAGGCGCGAAAGTCGCGTAGGTGGGTTGCGCGCGCACTCCCCACGCGAAAAGGAAAAGCAAGCAGAGGTGGGTCAGCGTCCGCATTTCGATCTCCTCAAGGACATCATAGTACGCGCGGCTAGCCGGAGCCGGTAGGGCGATCACCCTGAACTATACTGTCAGTTTCGTCATGCGCTTCCGTTGGTACGTCTGCGGTCTGCTGTTCTTCGCCACCACCATCAACTACGTCGACCGCCAGGTGCTCGGCCTGCTGAAGCCGCTGCTCGAAAAGGAACTCGGCTGGAGCGAAGCCCAATACGGCTGGATCGTTTTCGCCTTCCAGTTGGCTTATGCGCTGATGATGCCCTTCGCCGGCCGCCTGATCGACTGGGCCGGCGCGCGCCTGGGCTATGCCGTCGCGGTAGCGCTCTGGAGTTTGGCGGCCATGGGCCACGCGCTGGCGCGCAGCGCCATAGGCTTCGGCGTCGCCCGGTTCGCGCTCGGTTTGAGTGAGTCGGCGAACTTCCCGGCAGCCATCAAGACGGTCGCCGATTGGTTCCCGCAGCGCGAGCGTGCCTTGGCTACTGGCATCTTCAACAGCGGCGCGAATGTCGGCGCCATCGTGGCCCCGCTGGCGGTTCCCTTTCTTGCGCTGCACTACGGATGGCGGTCGGCTTTCATTGCTACCGGCGCGGCCGGCTTCGCCTGGGTGCTGCTCTGGTGGGGCTCCTTTCGCCAACCCCCTGAGCCTGGCGGCCTCGCGCCCGATCGGGCACCCGCCGAACGCATACCCGTCAGGCGCTTGCTGGCGAACCGCGCCGCATGGGCATTCATCATCGGCAAATTCCTGACCGATCCGGCCTGGTGGTTCTATCTCTTCTGGTTGCCCGGCTTCTTGAACCGCGTATACGGTTTGGATCTCGCCCATCTGGGATTGCCGATCATGGTCATCTATCAGGCTTCCACCGTCGGATCGATTGGCGGCGGCTGGATTTCCGCCGCTCTGCTGAAGCGCGGCTGGCCTCCCAACCGCGCCCGCGAAGCCGCCATGTTGATCTGCGCGTTGGCTGTCACCCCGGTGATCTTTGTAGGCACGGCGCGCGGCAACATGTGGCTGGCGGTGGCGCTGGTGGGCGTGGCCACCGCCGCGCATCAAGGCTGGTCGGCCAACTTATATACGTTGGCTTCCGACTTATTCCCCCGCGGTGTGGTCGGCTCGGTAGTGGGCTTGGGAGGCTTCGCCGGAGCCGCCGGCGGCATGCTGGTGGCGCCCCTGGTCGGATACTGGCTCGACTGGTCGCATGGCGCTTACGCGCCCCTGTTCGTAATCGCCGGATCCATCTACCTGGTGGCCTTTGCCGCTATTCACTGGCTTGTTGTGCGCGACGCTTAAAGCCCAATGCCCCTGCGTTAGTCGTGGGGCGGCCAATCATGGCCGCAGCCGCCTTCTGAGGAACTCCCCGCTCGAACCTTAGGATTCAAGTAGTTATGCGGCAGGTTTTTCTTCGATAGGCACCAGTTTGT
>Ga0302326_10010287_pt1 | contig 20287 bp, 23 predicted proteins | sample Palsa_T0_3_FD_202264 | JGI IMG/M metagenome (GOLD analysis project Ga0302326, IMG submission 202264) | Peat permafrost microbial communities from Stordalen Mire near Abisko, Sweden - Palsa_T0_3 | ecosystem: Environmental > Terrestrial > Soil > Palsa > Peat permafrost | place: Sweden: Abisko...
TGGCGCCGCCGATCATCATCAGATGGGTGGGGCCCCAGAGGGTCACGTCCTGGCCGAAGATGCGGTGCCAGACGTCGTCGAGCGGGAAGCCGATCATCGCGTACATTCCGCAGGCTGCCATCAGCAACCCGCCGACCGGCGCGTGCCAGTTGCGGGTGATGCGCAGCGCAGCCGGTCCCGGCGTGTCGAACGGCAACACCACGGCTAACGCGCCGGCCACGAAGATCCCGAACAGGCCGATGATGATGAAGTAGTGCGCCGGATTGGCGAGCGGACCGGGGTCGCGGCCGTTGCCGATATGCCAGCTGACGTCCCAAATGAACCCGAACAGAGCGCAGATGATGGACGTGGTGAACACCAAGACGGGCAGTGCGACCCAGGACGGCCGGTTGAACTTTCCGCCCAACCATTCCGCAATGCTTGTCAGCCATGTGATCCGGTGCGTGCGATGCGCCCAGCCGACATACAACATGACCGCGCCGATCACCATCGCCGCGATCGACAGACCGATCACCTGGTCGAGGCCGGCGCCACGCGCCGGCGGATCTGCCAGAACCGTCAGTTCCACCGTATTTCCTTCCACCGCGCCGTGGCCGCCCGAAAGCCTCGGGCGGAAACTTACTTCACGGTAGGTTGCCTGCGGGCGTTCTGTTCAAACTTCGATTGATTTTGCTGTCCTCGTGGATCAATCACGCTTTGTCATCGGCGCTATCGCCGACCGCGTTGCGCTCATCGCCCTCGGCGCGTCGCCTGTCCTTGATCGCGACGTAAAGCACCACGCCGACAACGACCACCGCCGGGAAGAAGGCGGGACCGGCCAGCAGAAGCCAGTGATGTGCCTCGTACATGACGTGTGGACTGCTCATATCGCGTTCACTTCCCGGGAATCAGTGCCTGCCCCGGCTGGGTACCCAGCGGCCGCCGATTCGACCACGTCACGTTTGTGCAGGTGCACACCGTTAGCCTAGCCTTGGCACCGTCTAGCGCAGGCTGCAATGAGCCCGGGACCGTCTGCGTCCTGTAAGCGTTGACAACGAGGACTAGAAGCAGACCAGACATGAAGGAGTAGCTGGTGACTCAGGCGGCGACTCGGCCAACACCCGACACCGACGGCACCGACATCTTGGCCGTGGCCCGTCACCAAGTGCTCGAGCGCGGTGAGGGGCTGAGCCAGCAGCAGGTGCTCGAAGTGCTGCAGTTGCCCGACGAACGGCTCGAAGACCTACTCGCGCTGGCGCATGAGGTCCGGATGGCCTGGTGCGGTCCCGAGGTCGAGGTCGAAGGCATCATCAGCCTGAAAACCGGTGGCTGCCCGGAGGATTGCCATTTCTGTTCGCAATCCGGATTGTTCTCCTCGCCGGTGCGCAGCGCCTGGCTCGACATACCGAGCCTGGTCGAAGCGGCCAAGCAGACCGCCAAGACCGGTGCCACCGAGTTCTGCATCGTCGCGGCGGTGCGTGGCCCCGACGAGCGGCTGCTGTCTCAGGTGGCCGCGGGAATCGAAGCGATCCGCGACGCCGTCGACATCCAGATCGCCTGCTCGCTGGGCATGTTGACGGCCGAGCAGGTGGAGCGCCTCGCCGCGATGGGCGTGCACCGCTATAACCACAACCTGGAGACCGCGCGCTCGCACTTCCCCAACGTCGTCACGACGCACACCTGGGAAGAGCGCTGGGAGACGCTGTCGATGGTGCGTGAGGCCGGTATGGAGGTGTGCTGCGGTGGCATCCTCGGCATGGGTGAGACCGTCGAGCAGCGCGCCGAGTTCGCCGCGAACCTGGCCGAACTGGACCCGCACGAGGTGCCACTGAACTTCCTCAACCCGCGACCGGGCACACCGTTCGGGGACCTGGAGGTGTTGCCGGCCAGCGAGGCGCTCAAGTCGGTGGCCGCATTCCGGCTGGCCCTGCCGCGCACCATGTTGCGCTTCGCCGGTGGCCGCGAGATCACGCTCGGCGACCTCGGCGCCAAGCAGGGCATCTTGGGCGGCATCAACGCCGTGATCGTCGGCAACTACCTGACCACGCTGGGACGGCCCGCCGAGGCTGATCTGGAGCTGCTGGACGACCTGCAGATGCCGATCAAGGCACTGAACGCCAGCCTGTAGAGCGGTGCGTTGATGGTCCGCGATCTACCTACGCCGGTCGGAGCGGGCGTCTACAACGTCTACACGGGCGCGTTGCACCGCGATGACCCCGACGGCGCGGTGCCGACAGCCGCGCGGCTTGGTCTGGAACCGCCACGCTTCTGCGCCGAATGTGGCCGCCGGATGGTGGTCCAGGTCCGGCCCGACGGTTGGTGGGCGAAATGTTCGCGGCACGGACTGGTGGACTCGGCGGACGTGGAGGCGCATCGATGACGGGCGTGCAGACCGCTGCCGCGCCACGCTTTTCCCGGCGCCGGGCTGCCGTCACCGTCGCGGTGGGTCTGCTCCCGGTCGGCGCGCTCGTCGGTGCACTATGGACGTGGCTGGCCCCGCCGATCCGCGGCGTGGTGGCGCTGACCCACGACGGTCAGCGCGTGCACGACTACCTGGGCGGCGAAGCGGACCATTTTTTCGTGGCTGCGTTCCTGATGCTCGGTCTGCTCAACGTCGTCGCTGCGGTCGCGGCGGTGCTGGCATGGCAGTGGCGGGCGCATCGCGGGCCCGGGATCGTCACCGGGCTGTGCGCCGGCATGGTCGCAGCGGCTGCTGTCGCAATCGGCGTCGGAGTTCTATTGGCGCATTTGCGTTACGGGACAGTCGATTTCGCCGTGGTCCCGGTCAGCCACGAGCATCCGGTCCGCTATATCACCGAAGCTCCGCCGGTGTACTTCGGGTCGTCCCCGCTGCAGATGGCGTGCACGTTACTGTTACCGGCCGCCACTGCCGCGCTGGTGTACGCGGTACCGGCAGCGGCCACCGCGCGTGACGATCTCGGCGGCTACCCGGTTGTCGACTCGATCTACCGGCCTACTGAAACCGACGTGTCATAACGGGCGGCGGCGTACCGACTTACCGGTGATCACCTTGCCGGCGATCACCGCGAGACGGGCCATCCCGACGTAGGTCGTCGGGTTGAACATCGTCGGCCACTTCGTCCTGATCAGGTGATCGGACAGCGGCCGGCGCGCGAACCGGTCCTGTATCCAGCGCAACGCCATCGGCGCCGACAGCGGGTGAAGCAGCAGATGCTCGTTGAACGCGTCCCGATGGTAGGTGACGTCCGCGCCGCCCGCCGAGTAGGCGTCGGCCAACCTGTCGATGTCCTCGACGTCGATCAGGTAGTCGTGCACCGCCTGCACGATCAGCACCGGGGGAGTCGGCACTTTGGCGCCCAGCCTGATGCTGTCGAAGACATGTTGGACCTCGGGCATGGTCAGGATCTCTTCGAGCGGCCGGTCGAGGTAGGCGCCGACATCCTTCTTGACCATCCGCAGCACGGCGCCCACTGTCGTCATGCCCTCCAGCGACTGCAGCAATGCGCGGCCTTCGTCGCTGGCGTGATCCTGGATGACCCGGTTCAAGTCGGGGTAGATGTGCATCAGTGCAGCGACCACCATGGCAGGCAAACCGGCCAGGTAGGTGCCGTTGAGCCGGCGGAAGGTGTGGCCGAGGTCGCCGACGGGGGACCCGAGCACCGCGCCGACGACGTCGAGTTCAGGCGCGTAGTCGGCACACAGCTCGGCAGCCCATGCGGTCGCCAGCCCGCCACCGGAATAGCCCCACAGCGCCACCGCCGCCGACGACGACAGCCCGAGCCGTTCGCTGCTCAAGGCTGCCCGAACACCGTCGAGAGTGAAGTAGCCCGGCTCAAATGGCGCCCCCCACATGCCATTACGGCCCTCATGGTCAGGTATCGACACCGCCCAGCCCTCGGCGACGGCAGCGAAGATCAGCAACAACTCCAGCTGCGCCAGCGAGCCCACGGCCTGCGCGCGTCGCTGCAACGCGTACGACGGGAAGCAGCGCGACGACACCGCGTCGATCGCACACTGGTAGGAGAGCACCGGGCAGGGCCGTCCGGGCGTGACATCGGGGGGGACGATCACGGTCGTGGCGGTGGCCTCCGGATTGCCGTTCAAGTCCGTGGACCGGTACAACAGCTGGGTGGCCATCGTCCGCTGCGGGACCAGGCCGAGAAACGCCAGCTCCACGTCGCGCGAGCGCAGCACCGTGCCCGGTTCGGCGTGCTGGTAGCCGGGCGGCGGCACATAGAACGGGTCATCCGACGGCAGCTGAGGACGGATTCTGGCCCGCAATTCCTCATGCGGCGCTACGCCGATCCATTCCGCACCGGTTGCGCTCGCAAGATTGCCAATGTCCATCAGGGCCATTCTTGCTTGAGAAGGCTGTAAGAATCCAGTCGGCCCGCCGCGGGTGTACGGCATTCAGGCAGAACCGGGAGGTCGCAGGGCTGCGAACTCGTCCGTCACGCGCAACTGGGAATCTGTAAATCGGTACATCGCAGCAGGCCGACCGCCGCTGCGGCCGGACTGGGCCACCGAACCGGTCGGGCTGATCACGCCGCGACGGGCCAGCACCCGCTGCAGGTTGGTGGTGTCGACCGGGTGGCCCAGCGTGGCGCTGTAGATGTCGCGCAGCGTCGACAGGGCGAACTCGGTGGGCGCCAGGGCAAAGCCGATGTTGGTATAGGACATCTTGGCGACCAGCCGGGTGCGGGCGTAGGCGACCATCGGCGCGTGGTCGAATGCCATCTGCGGTAGCGCGGTCACCGGATGCCAGCGGGTGTCGGGCGGCAGCTCCGGGATGGCGGGGGAGGGCACCAGACCCAGGAAGGTCGACGCGATCGTGCGGGTGGCCGGTATTCGGTCGGGCTCGGAGAATACCGCGAGCTGCTCGAGGTGCGCGACCTCCTGCAGGTCGACTTTCTCGGCCAGTTGACGTCGCACCGAGGTCATCATGTCTTCGTCATGGCGTAGCCGTCCACCGGGCAAAGACCAGGTGCCGCGTTGGGGTTCCTGGGCGCGCTGCCACAGCAGAACGCTGAGCTCGGGCGTCGCCGATTTGGGGTCCGGGCCGAGGCCGCGAATCTGGAACACGACGGCAAGCACTTCGTGTGCAGTGCTACCATTGGCCATGTTTTCGATTATAAGTCGAAAACCGTCTGGGGGGCGAAAGGATCGACGATGACAGTCGTGAATCGCACCGATCTGATGTCGAATGGGCTGGCAGAAGACATGTCCAACGGTCTGGCCGCGGGAATCACCAACTCTCCCAACGGTTACGCGGGCGTCGAAGGCGACGAGCGCTGGGCTGCCGAAATTCGTCGGCTCGCCGAGATGCGCAACGCGACGATCCTGGCGCACAACTACCAACTTCCCGCTATTCAAGACATCGCCGATCACGTCGGTGACTCGTTGGCGCTGTCCCGCGTCGCCGCCGAGGCGTCCGAGGACACCATCGTGTTCTGCGGCGTGCACTTCATGGCCGAGACCGCGAAGATCCTCAGCCCGCACAAGACCGTGCTGATTCCGGATCAACGCGCGGGTTGCTCGCTGGCCGAATCGATCACTGCCGAGGATCTGCGGGCGTGGAAAGACGAATACCCCGACGCCGTCGTCGTCTCGTACGTCAACACCACCGCCGCGGTCAAAGCACTCACCGACATCTGCTGCACCTCGTCCAACGCCGTCGACGTGGTCGCGTCCATCGACCCCGAACGTGAGGTGCTGTTCTGCCCCGATCAGTTCCTCGGCGCACACGTGCGGCGGATGACCGGCCGAGACAACCTGCACGTGTGGGCCGGCGAGTGTCATGTGCACGCCGGCATCAATGGCGACGAGCTCGCCGATCAGGCCCGCAGGCATCCCGACGCCGAATTGTTCGTCCATCCCGAATGCGGTTGTGCGACTTCGGCGCTGTACCTGGCCGGCGAGGGCGCCTTCCCGAAGGACCGGGTCAAGATCCTGTCGACCGGCGGGATGCTGGACGCCGCCCGTGACACCCGCGCCCGACAGGTGCTGGTCGCCACCGAGGTCGGCATGCTCTATCAGCTGCGCAACGCCGCCCCGGGCGTCGACTTCCAGGCCGTGAACGATCGCGCGTCATGCAAGTACATGAAGATGATCACTCCCGCGGCGTTATTGCGTTGCCTGATCGACGGCGCCGACGAGGTCCATGTCGACGCGCAGACGGCTGAGCGGGCGCGGCGAAGCGTGCAGCGAATGATCGCGATCGGCCGGCCCGGCGGCGGCGAATGAGTATCCGCCCGGCATGGCAGGACAGCGCCGACGTCGTCGTGATCGGTACCGGCGTAGGCGGTTTGGCCGCGGCGCTGGCGGCGCAACGCGCCGGCCGTCGGGTCGTCGTGATGAGCAAAGCGGGACGCAGGCCAGGTGGCACGGCCACGCACTACGCGCAGGGCGGGATCGCTGTGGTGCTGCCCGATAACGACGACTCGGTTGATGCGCACGTCGCCGACACCCTCGCCGCGGGCGCCGGGCTGTGCGACCCCGACGCGGTGACCTCGATCGTCGCCGACGGCTACCGGGCCGTGAGCGAATTGGTCAGCGACGGAGCACGTTTCGACGAATCGCCGGCGGGCGGCTGGGCGTTGAGCCGCGAGGGCGGGCACTCGCGGCGGCGCATCGTGCACGCCAATGGCGACGCCACCGGCGCGGAGGTGCAACGCGCCCTCGATCATGCGGCGGACACGCTGGACACCCGCACCAAACACACCGCGCTGCGACTGCTGCACGACGCGGGTTCGGTGACCGGGGTGCTGGTCGGCAATCGGCAGGGGATCGGCGTCGTTCACGCACCGTCGGTGATCCTGGCCACCGGCGGGCTGGGCCATCTCTACGGTGCGACCACCAACCCCGAGGGCTCGACCGGTGACGGGATTGCGCTGGCGTTGTGGGCCGGTGTCGCGGTGAGCGACATCGAGTTCATTCAGTTCCACCCGACGATGCTGTTCGACGGAACCGCGGGTCGCGGGTCCGGAAAGCGCCGACCACTGGTCACCGAGGCCATTCGCGGCGAGGGCGCGATTCTGCTTGACAGCCAAGGCAATTCGGTTACCGCAGGCGTGCATCCGATGGGCGACCTGGCGCCCCGCGACGTGGTGGCGGGCGCTATCGATGCCCGGCTGCGGGCGACGGGCGAGCCGTGCGTATTCCTGGACGCCCGTGGTATCGCCGATTTCAAACGCCGCTTCCCGACGGTCACTGCGGCGTGCCGGGCAGCCGGCGTCGACCCGGTGACCCAGCCCATCCCGGTGGTTCCTGGCGCGCACTACAGCTGCGGCGGCGTGGTGACCGATGTGCAGGGTCAGACCGAGCTGCCCGGGCTGTTCGCCGCGGGTGAGGTAGCCCGGACCGGCATGCACGGCGCCAACCGGTTGGCGTCCAACAGCCTGCTGGAGGGTCTGGTCGTCGGCGGGCGGGCAGGTAAGGCCGCGGCCGCACACGCAGTGCTGGCGGGGTCGGTGCGCGCCGCAGCGGTGGAACCCACCGGCTGCACGGTGCTGGTTCGCGGCGACCTGCAGCGGGCGATGGGCCTCGACGCCTCGGTGGTGCGTAGTGCCGACGGCCTGAACCGACTGATCGGCGTGCTGTCGGAGGCGCCGCCGGCCGCGGTCACGACCCGCGCCGAACTCGAAGACGCCGCGCTGACCGTCACCGCCCGCGCGGTCGCTGCCGCCGCGCTGGCCCGCGAGGAGAGCCGAGGCTGCCACCACCGGGCCGAATACGCCGATGCGGCAGGCACTCCGGCGCGCAGCGTTGTCGTCCGGCTGGCCGCTGACTGCAGCGCTCAGGTCGAGACGCTGGCAGCGGTCTGCTGATGGTCCTCGCACCGAGCGAGCTGATCGAAGCTCGCGCGACGATCAGCCGCGCGCTCGATGAAGACCTGCGCTACGGACCGGACGTGACGACACGCGCGACGGTGCCCGACGGCGCCAAGACGACCGCGTCGCTGATCACCCGCGAGCCCGGCGTCGTTGCCGGGGTCGACATCGCGCTGCTGGTGCTCGACGAGGTGCTGGGAGCCGAGGAATACCGCGTGCTCGACCGCGTCGACGACGGCGCACGACTGCAGCCTGGCGCACCGCTGCTGACCGTGCAGGCCCAGACAGTGGGGCTGTTGACCGCCGAACGGACCTTGCTCAATCTGGTGTGTCACCTGTCCGGCATCGCCACCGCGACGGCCGCGTGGGTCGACGCGGTGCACGGCACCAAGGCGCAGATCCGGGACACCCGTAAAACGCTGCCCGGTCTGCGTGCGTTGCAGAAGTACGCGGTGCGAGTCGGCGGCGGCGTCAACCACCGGCTTGGGTTGGGCGACGCGGTGCTGATCAAGGACAACCACGTGGCCGCAGCGGGATCAGTGGTCGCAGCGTTGCGTGCGGTGCGGGCCGCTGCGCCCGATCTGCCGTGCGAGGTCGAAGTCGATTCGCTCGAGCAGCTCGACGACGTGTTGGCTGAGCGCGCCGAATTGGTGTTGCTCGACAATTTCCCGGTCTGGCAGACCCAGATCGCGGTGCAGCGCCGCGATGTGCAGTCGCCGGCCACCAAACTCGAGTCCTCAGGCGGGCTTTCGCTGGATACCGCCGCCGAGTACGCCGGGACGGGTGTCGACTATCTCGCGGTCGGCGCGCTGACCCATTCGGTGCGGGTGCTCGACGTCGGTCTGGACATCTAGCGGCGCAGCAGCCGCCGGACCCCGTGTTTGGCGGCCTCCAATGGGGTCACCGCACCTGAAACCTTGGCGAGCACCAGGGCCCCCTCGATCAGCGAGATCACGCTGACAGCAACAGTTTTCGCGTCGGCGGCCATCCAGCCGTCGTGCTGCAACCGTTGCTCGATCGCCAGGCACCAGCTGTCGAAGGCGCGGGCCGACGCCTCACGGACCAGTGCGCTGGCATGGACCGACTCGGTGGCGATCGGCTCGATCGGGCAGCCATCTCTCCAGTCGGCGGTCAGTTGGGCGATGTGGACGTCGACCCACCGGTCGACGATGTCCGCCACCGGAATGCCGGTGGCCAGCAGCCGTCGCAGCAGGTCTGCGATCGCTGCTCCGCTGCCGTCGACGACCGAGGCGGCCAACTGCTGCTTGCCCCCTGGGAAGTGGTGATACAGCGAACCGGGTCGCACACCCGCTTCGTCGAGGATCTGGTTGAGCCCGGTCGCGGCATAGCCCTGGCGGCGAAACAACGTCGCCGCAGTGTCAATCAGCGCGGAGCGGCTGCGATCGGGTCGTGGCATGGCATTGACATTACTTGAGTGATCGCTCAAGAATGCAGTGATGAGACAGCTGACGTGCGTAGAGAGTGGCCGGTACGCGTGGCGCGAGGGTCCTGACCCGATCATTTCTGCACCGGGGCATGCGCTGGTCAGGCCGCTCGTCGTAGCCTGCTGCGATCTCGATGTCGCCGCCGCCCGCGGTTCGGCGCCCCTGCCGCCCGGTTATGCCGTCGGGCACGAAGGGCTGGCCGAAGTGGTCGCGGTCGGTGACGAGGTGTCCACCGTCCGCGTCGGCGACCGAGTCGTTGTGCCGTTCCAAATCAGCTGCGGGAATTGCCGCGAATGCCGTAGGGGTGTGACCGGATCCTGCGGTTCGTTGCCGCTGATGGCGATGTACGGGTTGGCCCCTCTCGCCGGTCTGGACGGCGGCGGGTTCATGTCGGACCTGGTGCTGGTGCCCTACGCGGACGCGATGCTGATTCCGATTCCGTCCAACGTCGATCCGGTCGCAGTCGCGTCGCTATCGGACAACATTCCGGACGGATGGCGCGCGGTCGGCCCGCTGCGTGCGGAACTGGCGGCTCTGGATCCCGCGGATCGTCGCGTGCTGGTGGTTGGCCGGCTGTCAATTGGGTTGTATGCGGCGGCCTTTGCCGCTGCCTACGGCTTTCATGTCGACTATGTCGACACCGATGCAACGAGATTGGCCGCCGCCGAGTCGATCGGTGCCGTCGCTCATGACGTGGCCAAGCCCGACAAAAGCTGGGAGCCTTACCCGGTCACCGTGCACACGACCGCCGAACCCGCGCTGCTGGCTGCCACGTTGCGGGCCACCTGGCCGTACGGGGTGTGCACCGACACCGGGATCTACTACTCGCCGACGGTGGAGATGCCGCTGCTGCCGATGTACACCCGCGGTGTGCGTTTCGTCACCGGCCGGGTCAGCGCGCGTGCCGTGATCCCGGAGATCCTCGAATTGCTGGCTCGCGGTTGTGATTTGTTGCCCGTCGTCGACCGGATCGTCGGTTGGGAGGACGCGCCATCGGCTTGGTCGACGATGAGCGGGAAAACCGTGTTCACCCGCGCTTAGACGATCGCGCGAGCTCGTGGAGCCAGCCGATGGCTCGGGCGCTAGCCGCCCAGCGGCTCGTCGACTTCCTCGATGACCACGTCAGTCCCTAGGCGATATCGCCGACGAAGACCGCGACCCGGCCGATCTGGCGGCGGGCCAAGAAGGGCAGGCCGTTCCCGTCACTTCCGGCAGGCAGCACCCGCGGGTTGGTGATGTGCACGTCCTTGCGGATGAAATGCAGGTCAGCTTCGCCCGCTGCCAGCACGTTCTTGACCCAATCGGTCTTGCCGTGAGCCAGTCCGATCGCCAGCACGTTGCCCTTGCGGTAGGCGGTCACGATGGTCTCGTACGGCTTGCCGGACGTGCGGCCGCGGTGCTTGATCACCGAGAACGTCGGAAGGTAGCGGGCGATCGGCTTGACTGCCGGGTTGAAGTATTTGACTTGGAAGTTCTCAAACCAGACCGGAAAGACCATCGGAATGCCCGGGGTGTTGTTGGGATGGTCCTTGCGGGACATGGCGACTCCGTTTTCGTCGGGTGCGGTCACTGTACCGGCCGGATATGCAGTTGCTTTGTTCTGGGACAATGGTCGATGTGAACGTGATGGCACGCATCGACCTGCGGGGCGCAGACTTGTCCACCGCCCGGCTGCGGGCTGCGTTGCCGCGCGGCGGAGTGGACGTGGAGGCCGCCCTGTCCACGGTGCGTCCGATCGTCGACGCGGTCGCCGATCGTGGCGCGCAGGCCGCGCTGGACTACGGCGAATCGCTGGACGGAGTACGCCCGCCAACGGTCCGGGTGCCCAGCGCCGAGTTGGACGCCGCGCTGGCCGGCCTGGACCGCGACGTGCGGGCCGCGTTGGAGGTGGCGATCGAACGCGCTCGTGCCGTGCACGCGGACCAGCGTCGATCCGACTCCACGACGACCCTGGGTCCGGGCGCCACCGTCACCGAGCGATGGGTGCCGGTTGACCGCGTCGGGCTGTACGTGCCAGGGGGCAACGCCGTCTACCCGTCCAGCGTGGTGATGAATGTCGTTCCGGCTCAGGCCGCAGGAGTTCGCTCGTTGGTGGTGGCCAGCCCGCCGCAGGCCGAGCCGCAGGGCCGATTCGCCGGCTTGCCGCACCCCACGATCCTGGCGGCTGCCCGGCTGCTCGGTGTCGACGAGGTGTGGGCGATCGGCGGGGCGCAGGCGGTGGCACTGCTGGCCTACGGCGGCGTGGACACCGACGACGCTGAGCTCTCACCTGTCGACATGATCACCGGGCCGGGCAACATCTATGTCACCGCAGCCAAGCGGCTGGTCCGCTCGCGGGTCGGCATCGACGCCGAAGCCGGGCCGACCGAGATCGCCGTCCTGGCCGACGACACCGCTGATCCGGCGCACGTCGCCGCCGACCTGATCAGCCAGGCCGAGCACGACGAGATGGCGGCCAGTGTCCTGGTGACGCCCAGCACCGCGCTCGCCGACGCCGTCGACACCGAACTGGTCGTTCAGCTGGAGACCACGGTGCACCGGCAGCGGGTGACGACCGCGCTGGCCGGCCGCCAGTCCGCGGTCATCCTGGTCGACGACATCGAGGCGGGCATCCGTACCGTCAACGCCTACGCCGCCGAACACTTGGAGATCCAGACCGCCAACTCGGACAAGGTCGTCGACCAAATCCGTTCGGCCGGTGCCATCTTCGTCGGTGCCTACTCCCCGGTCAGCCTGGGTGACTACTGCGCAGGCTCCAACCACGTGCTGCCGACGGCGGGCAGCGCCGCGCACTCCAGCGGCTTGTCGGTGCAGACGTTCCTGCGCGGCATCCATGTCGTCGACTACACCGAGGCGGCGTTGAAAGACGTGGCAGGACACGTGATCACGCTGGCCAAGGCCGAGGACCTGCCCGCGCACGGCGAGGCCGTCCGACGGAGGTTCGGGCAATGACCAACCGGCCATCACTCGACGAGTTGCCGCTGCGCCAAGACCTGCGCGGCAAATCGCCATACGGCGCGCCGCAGTTGGCGGTCCCGGTTCGCCTGAACACCAACGAGAACCCGCACCCGCCCTCCCACGCACTGGTCGACGACGTGGTTTCCTCGGTCCGTGAGGCGGCCGTCGACCTGCACCGCTACCCCGACCGGGATGCGGTGGCGTTGCGCACCGACCTGGCCGCCTACCTCACCGTGCAGACCGGTGTCCGGCTCGGCGTAAAAAACCTTTGGGCGGCAAACGGATCCAACGAGGTCCTGCAGCAGCTGCTGCAGGCTTTCGGCGGTCCCGGCCGCAGCGCGATCGGCTTCGTCCCGTCGTACTCGATGCACCCGATCATTTCCGAAGGCACCCAGACCGAATGGATCCAGACGTCTCGCGCGGCGGACTTCAGCCTCGACGCCGATGCCGCGGTCGCCGCGATCTGTGATCGCCGACCCGATGTGGTATTCGTCACGAGCCCCAACAATCCGACCGGCCAAAGCATTTCGCTGTCCGACCTGCGCAGGCTGCTGGACGCGGCGCCCGGCATCGTGATCGTCGACGAGGCTTACGGTGAGTTCTCTTCGCAGCCCAGCGCCGTCGCGTTGGTCGAGGAGTATCCGACCAAGCTGGTCGTGTCGCGCACCATGAGCAAGGCGTTCGCTTTCGCCGGCGGTCGACTTGGCTACCTGATCGCGACGCCGGCGTTGGTCGACGCGATGCTGTTGGTGCGATTGCCGTACCACCTGTCGTCGGTCACCCAAGCCGCCGCCCGGGCTGCGCTCCGGCACGCCGACGACACATTGGGCAGTGTGGCGACGCTGAGTGCGGAGCGGGAGCGGGTGTCAGGGGCGTTGACCGGCATGGGTTTTCAGGTCGTTCCCAGTGACGCCAACTTCATACTGTTCGGCAGGTTCGCCGACGCGGCGGCTACCTGGCAGCGTTACCTCGACGACGGCGTGCTGATCCGCGACGTCGGCATCGCCGGTTATCTGCGCACCACGATCGGCCTGGCCGATGAGAACGACGCATTCCTGGCGGTCAGCGCACGCTTGGCAACCACCGAACTGGCTCAGCCGTTAGGAGCGTCATGACCGTCGGACGTCGCGCACGCATCGAGCGCAAAACCAAGGAATCCGACATCGTCGTCGAGATCGATCTCGACGGCACCGGAAACGTCCACATCGACACCGGTGTGCCGTTCTACGATCACATGCTTACCGCACTGGGCAGCCACGCCAGCTTCGATCTGACCGTGCGGGCCAAGGGTGATGTCGAGATCGAAGGACATCACACCATCGAAGACACCGCGATCGTTCTTGGCCAGGCGTTAGGGCAGGCGCTCGGCGATAAGATGGGCATCCGCCGCTTCGGCGACGCCTTCATCCCGATGGACGAAACCCTGGCCCATGCCGTCGTCGACGTCTCCGGCCGGCCTTACTGCGTGCACACCGGTGAGCCGGATCATCTGCGTCACACCACGATTGCCGGCAGCGCGGTGCCGTATCACACCGTCATCAACCGGCACGTCTTCGAGACGCTGGCGAACAACGCCCGCATTGCGCTGCATGTCCGCGTCCTCTATGGCCGCGACCCGCACCACATCACCGAGGCCCAGTACAAGGCCGTCGCCCGGGCACTGCGTCAAGCTGTCGAAGCCGACCCGCGAGTGTCCGGTGTGCCGTCCACCAAAGGCCTTCTGTGACAACGAAATCTGTCGTGGTGCTGGATTACGGCTCCGGCAACTTACGGTCCGCACAGCGTGCGCTGCAGCGGGTCGGCGCCGCCGTGGAGGTGACCGCCGACCTCGACAAGGCCGCCGCCGCGGACGGATTGGTGGTTCCCGGCGTGGGCGCCTTCGAGGCGTGCATGGCCGGGTTGCGGGGGATAGCCGGCGAGCGGGTCATCGCCGAACGGATCGCCGCAGGACGACCGGTGCTGGGTGTGTGCGTCGGCATGCAGATTCTGTTCGCCCGCGGTGTCGAGTTCGGTGTGGAGAGCAACGGCTGCGGCCAGTGGTCCGGTGCCGTGACCCGGCTGGATGCGCCGGTGATCCCGCACATGGGATGGAACGTGGTGGCGGCCGCGCCGGGCAGCGCGCTGTTCAAGGGTCTCGACGCCGATGCGCGGTTCTACTTCGTGCACTCCTATGCCGCCCAGCAGTGGGAAGAAGGGCCCACGGCGCTGCTCACCTGGGCCACCCACGGGGTACCGTTCCTGGCCGCTGTCGAAGACGGTCCACTGGCCGCGACGCAGTTCCACCCGGAGAAGAGCGGGGATGCCGGGGCTGCCGTGCTGCACAATTGGGTTGAAGGGTTATGACGTGTCGTTCATTTTGTTGCCTGCCGTCGACGTGGTCGAGGGCAAGGCGGTCCGCTTGGTTCAGGGCAAGGCCGGCAGCGAAACCGAGTACGGCTCAGCGCTGGACGCCGCGCTGAATTGGCAACGCGACGGCGCCGAATGGGTGCATCTGGTGGACCTCGATGCGGCGTTCGGCCGCGGCTCCAATCGTGAGCTGCTGGCCGAGGTCGTCGGCAAGCTGGACGTTCAGGTCGAGCTGTCCGGCGGTATCCGCGACGACGAGTCGCTGGCCGCTGCGCTGGCCACCGGCTGCGCCCGGGTCAATGTCGGCACCGCGGCCCTGGAGGACCCGACGTGGTGCGCGCAGGCGATCGCCGGACACGGGGACAAGGTCGCGGTCGGTCTCGACGTGCAGATCGTCGACGGTGATCACCGACTGCGGGGCCGCGGCTGGGAGACCGACGGCGGCGACCTATGGGACGTGCTGGAACGCCTTGACAGGGAAGGTTGTTCGCGGTTCGTCGTCACCGACGTCACGAAGGATGGCACCTTGACCGGGCCCAATCTCGACTTGCTTCGCGCCGTCGCCGAACGTACCGACATCCCGGTGATCGCCTCCGGCGGCGTGTCCAGCCTCGACGACCTACGCGCGATCGCGACGCTGACCGGCAGCGGCGTCGAGGGCGCGATCGTCGGCAAGGCGCTGTACGCGGGACGATTCACGTTGCCCGATGCGCTGGCAGCGGTAGCAGGGTAGGGGCGCAATGGATCTCGCCACGCTGGTAGCCGAGGCGTCGGCCATCCTCGATGCCGCCGCGAAGCCGTTTGTCGCCGGCCATCGCGCGGACTCCGCGGTCAGCAAGCGGGGCGACGATTTCGCCACCCAAGTCGATCTGGCGATCGAGCGCCAAGTGGTCGACGCGCTGGTGTCGGCGACCGGAATCCCAGTGCACGGCGAGGAATTCGGTGGGGCCGATCTCGACTCGCCGTGGGTCTGGGTGCTCGACCCGGTCGACGGGACGTTCAACTACGCCGCCGGGTCGCCGATGGCAGCAATTCTGCTGGGCCTGCTGCACGACGGAGAGCCGGTCGCCGGATTGACCTGGTTGCCGTTCATGAACGAGCGATACGCCGCGGTGTCTGGCGGTCCGGTGATGAAAAACGGTGTGCCGCAACCGCCGTTGGTCAAGTCCGACCTCAACCACGCAATCATCGGGGTCGGAACTTTCAACGCCGACTCCCGCGGCCGGTTCCCGGGGCGATACCGGGTTGCGGTGCTTGAAGAGCTCAGTCGGGAGTCGTCGCGGATGCGGATGCACGGTGCCACCGGCATCGACCTCGCCTACGTCGCCGACGGGGTGCTCGGCGGCTCCATCAGTTTCGGCGACCATGTATGGGATCACGCCGCCGGCGTCGCGCTGGTCCGTGCGGCGGGCGGCATCGTCACGAACCTGGCCGGTGACGAGTGGACCCCAGCGTCACGGTCCGCGTTGGCCGCCGCTCCCGGTGTGCACGATCAGTTGCTCGAGATGCTGCGCGGAGTGGGGCAGCCTGATGAGTACTGAATCTAGTTGCGGCACAGGCCTTGCCGTGCGGGTTATCCCATGCCTCGACGTCGACGACGGCCGGGTGGTCAAGGGCGTCAACTTCGCGAACCTTCGGGATGCAGGCGACCCCGTGGAACTCGCCGCGGCCTACGACGCCGAAGGCGCCGACGAACTGACGTTCCTCGACGTGACGGCATCGTCGTCGGGACGAGCCACCATGCTCGATGTCGTCCGGCGCACCGCCGAGCAGGTGTTCATTCCGCTCACCGTCGGCGGTGGCGTACGGACGGTCGCCGACGTCGACGTGTTGCTGCGGGCAGGAGCGGACAAGGTGTCGATCAACACCGCCGCCATCGCACGGCCGGAGTTGCTGGCCGAAATGGCGGTTCAATTCGGATCGCAGTGCATCGTGCTGTCGGTCGACGCCCGGACGGTGCCGCACGGCTCGGAGCCGACGCCGTCGGGCTGGGAGGTCACCACGCATGGCGGTCGCCGCGGCACCGGCATCGACGCCGTCGGGTGGGCGGCCCGCGGCGCCGAGTTGGGGGTCGGCGAGATCCTGCTCAACTCGATGGACGCGGATGGCACCCGTGCCGGCTTCGATCTGCCGATGTTGCGGGCGGTTCGGGCCGCGGTGGCGGTGCCGGTGATCGCCAGCGGCGGGGCAGGAGCGGTCGGGCATTTCGCGCCGGCGGTGGCCGCCGGCGCCGATGCGGTGCTGGCCGCCAGCGTGTTTCACTTCGGCCAATTGACGATCGGTGATGTGAAAGAGGCGATGGCCGCAGAAGGGATCACGGTCCGATGACACTTGATCCTGACATCGCGGCGCGTCTCAAGCGCAACGCGGACGGCCTGTTCACCGCCGTCGTGCAGGAACGCAGCAGCGGTGACGTGTTGATGGTCGCCCGGATGGACGACGACGCGCTGGCGCGCACCCTGGCGACCCGCGAGGGCACCTACTTCTCGCGATCCCGTGGTGAGCAATGGATCAAGGGCGCCACATCCGGTCACACTCAGCGGGTGCATTCGGTGCGGCTCGACTGCGACGGCGACGCGGTGCTTGTGATCGTCGATCAGGTGGGCGCCGCCTGTCACACCGGTGACCACAGCTGCTTCGACGCCGACCTGCTGTTGGCGCCAGACACTGACTGACCGGCTGTGTCGCTGCCCCCGATTATTCAACACATAATTAATTGTGCTGCAACGCTATGCCGTTCCCCCGGAGGAGCTGACGGTTGTGTGAATCCTTAATTAAATAGTGCTAAAAACTGAAGTATTTCTCAGCTGCTGCCTAAGGTGAGGGTTGGGACGAATCGGCGCCACCATCAAATCGATTCGCCGCTCACGGCATCCGAGCAAGGGGAAAGACAATGGAACGTGCGAAATTAGTGGGTCGCGTCGGGGGACTAGTAGTAGGGCTCGGCATTGGGGCAGCGGTCGCCGTGACGGCTGGGACCGCCTCTGCCGATTCATCGGCGGAGTTGCTGGACGCGGCGGCGGGGACCGTCTCTGCCGACCCAGCGGCGTTCGATCCGAGTAATTTCGCTATCGGGTTCGACGGGATGAACTTCGACTTCGGCACCGCGACCGTCAACTCGGGCACCGCTGGGGATTACGACTTCGCGTTCGCCGACGGCGACGGTGCGAACGCCGGCGCCACCGGCGGACTCTTCAACACCTCGTTCGCGGACGGCTCCAATAGCTCCACCTTCGCAACGGGCGGCGAGTTCGACTCCGCCATCGCCAACGGCGCCAACACCTCAGCCTCGGCTTACGGCGGCAACTACAACATCGCCAGCGCCGACGGCGCTGGCAGCATCGCTCAAGCTAGCGGCAACCACGATATTGCCTTCGCCGACGGTACCCCCAGTATCGTTTCTGCCGAAGACGGCAACAACGATATTGCCATCGGCATCGGCACCAGCAGCAACGCCTTTGCCGGGTTCGCCAACAACGACCTCGCCGTCGCCTTCGGCGGCCTCACCGCGGATGCTGACGGAACCAACGGGCTCACCGTCATCACGGGGCTCACCCCCGCGGCCACCAGCGCCGCGGCCGACCTGTTCGGCGGCTCGGTCCCGGACGGCTCGTTCCTCGCGGACTTCCTGGACGGCTCCTGGCTGACCAGCTTGCTGTGACGTGCGTCGGCTGACTCAGCGCGCGGTTTCCAATCCGCTGGCGGCCGCTACCGGCACGCGCGCCCGTTCGTCACGGCGTACGGCGACCGCAATCTGGTCTCTGCGAGTCAGTTCGGCGTTAACGCGATTTCGTTGATGCCGTTGGTCATAACGGTCGGCGGCCGCGATGCGAAGTTTCGGTTTGGCGGCTTCGATAGCACACAGACCATCGGTGTCGGTAAATCCGTTGGCGCGCATGATTTCTTCGGCCTACCGGAATGGCGCGAGTCCCGAGAAGTCGTTGACATGGCGACCCAGAGGCGGACGTTGCGTTAAATGAAAAGCTTGGAGAGCACCCGCCACTGCGGTACGGCTGGTTTGCGACGGTGATGCGGCGCTCCTGGTGGTCGATCAGGTCGGCGCGGCCTGCCATACCGGCGACCACAGCTGCTTCGACGCCGACGTGCTGCTGGAAGCGGACGACCGAATTTGTTGAGCGAAATATCACGGGAAAGTTAAGCAAATATCACCGGTCACTTAGGCCCGCCTTGTGAAGCATCGGCTCCGAATATCAGACATCCGCGGGCCGCCAGGGGCGCGCAGAGCAGGAGAAGTCTGATGAACACACAAAACTTTTAGGTCGCGTTGGGGGCTCGCAGTCGGGCTCGGGATAAGTGTGGCGATCGCCGCCAATGCAGGGAGCGCCTCGGCTGACGAACTCGATTTTCAGATCTCGATCGACGGGCATGACCTGATCCCAGCAGCAGACACCACCGCGAGCGCTACCTCAGGCACCGGAGACTTCGCGATCGCCTACGGCGACGGCGCCTCTGCCACCGCCGATGAAGGACAGTACGACTTCGCCTTCGCCAACGGCGCCAACAGCCTTGTCGACGTCGATCTTGGCAACGGCGATGTCGGGGCCGCCAAGGGCGCCGACAGCCTTGCCCTGGTCAATGGCGGCAACGACAGCGTCGCACTTGCCGACGGCACGAGCGCCGATTCCCAGGCCCTCGACGGCAATAATGAATTCGCCAGCGTCGTGGGGGACGGCAGCGGTGCTACTGCGTTCAACGGCGACGACAACTTCGCCGCCGTGATCGGCGCTGACAGCAATGCCTTGGCCGGGCTGGGCGACCAAAACCTCGCCGCCGCCTTTGGCCCCGACCTCTTCGCGAGCGCCGATCTGGGCAACGGGATCGCCGACGTCATGCCCGCGTCCCTGGGCACCTTGATCGATCCGTTCCTGACCAGGTTGCTGGCGCTGCTATAGCCGGGCGCCGCAAGTCCGAGCAACTCGGGTAATCGTCCGCTGGGCTCGTTCGGCGGGACTTTGGCGAAGACCGCGTACCGGCCGGCATGTCAACTGCTTGGCACGTGGCCGAGTGCAGCGCAGCGCAGATCGTTTTAACGCCCAACTGATTGCGCTGTGGGACTCCGCGAAGGCAACGGCGGGCCCGAAGCTACTCCGAGGTTGCTGAGCGGAAGATGACCGGAAAGTTAAACATTATTAGCGGTCACTTAGGCCCAACTTATGAAGCCTTGGCTCCGAATCTCTGACGATCCGCGACCGCCCGGGGCGCGGACAGAGTGGGGGAGTCCCATGAAATCTGCAAGATTTGTCGGTCGCGTCGGCGGGCTGGCGGTCGGGCTCGGCATCGGATCGGCGATGGCCGCGATGCCTTGGGTCGCCTTTGCCGACCCAACTGCCGACGCGGCGTCGTCGATCGATCTGGGTGGTCTGGCCCTCCCGGCCGGTGCCGACTCAGCCGCATCGTTCGACTTCAGCAACATGTCCCTCTCGATTGACGGCATGACTCTGTTCCACGACGGCACCGCCGCCGCCACCTCGGGCACCGGGGACTTCGCATTCGCTGACGGCGCCGGCAGTATCGCCAACGCCTCCGGCGGAGCCGGCAACACCGCGATCGCTGAAGGCGCCGGCGCCGGTTCCACCGCCGACGGTGGCACGGGCGACTACGCGAAAGCCAGCGGCATCGACAGTTTCGCCAACGCCAACGGCACAAGCGATTACGCCAGCGCCACCGGTTACGAAAGCGAAGCCAACTCCTTCGTCAACAGCAACACCACCGTCATCGCTGACGGTG
>Ga0302326_10010291_pt1 | contig 20283 bp, 17 predicted proteins | sample Palsa_T0_3_FD_202264 | JGI IMG/M metagenome (GOLD analysis project Ga0302326, IMG submission 202264) | Peat permafrost microbial communities from Stordalen Mire near Abisko, Sweden - Palsa_T0_3 | ecosystem: Environmental > Terrestrial > Soil > Palsa > Peat permafrost | place: Sweden: Abisko...
CTCGATGCCGTCGGTCAGCTCGTTCAGGAGCATGACTTGAAGGTAGATGGGAGTGCGGACGGGACGCGGGGGTGCCGGATTCTGATGTCGTGAGTCACTCCTCGCGCGCGTGCCGGTGAGCGCCGCGTGCCGGGTCGACGTGATATCCCTGCGGACGATGCTCCACAGCAGCGAACCCGCATGCGAGACGAGCACCAGCGTCATCGCGAGCAAGGGAACGATCGCGAGTGCCGGAGTGATCGCCAGCGCCGCGACGGTCAGGAGCGCGGGGGTGATCGCCAGCGCCGGGACGGTGGCGAGCGCCGGAGTCGTGGGCAGTGCGGGCACGGTCGCGAGCGCCGGAGTCGTGGGCAGCGCCGGGGTCGTGTTCAGCGGCGGTGTTCTCGGCAGTGCGGCGATCGTCGCCGGGCTCGGCAACAGCGGCTGTGTGGCGTGCGTGGCCTGCGTCGGGTGCATCGGCTGCGTTGGCTGCGTGGCGTGTGTCGGCTGCGTGGGGCTGCACGGAGCGGTGGGAGCGGTGCGGCGCTCCTCGTGAGGCGATGACGGACACCGCGCTTCGCCTGTCGGTCCTCGACCAGTCTCCCATCTCCGAAGGATCCTCGGGGGCGCAGGCGCTTGCGAACACCCTCGATTTGGCGCGGCTTTCAGATCAGCTCGGCTATCACCGCTACTGGGTCGCAGAGCATCACGGCGGACCGATGCTCGCCGGACCCAGCCCCGAGGCGCTGATCGGCCCGATCGCGGCCGCCACGACGCGCATCCGCGTCGGCAGCGGCGGGGTGATGCTGCCCCACTACAGCCCGTTCAAGGTGGCCGAGACCTTCAGCCTGCTGGCCGGCCTGTTCCCGGGCCGCATCGACCTCGCGCTCGGACGCGCCGCGGGCACAGACCCACTGACCAGCTTCGCGCTGCAGCGCGACCGGCGCACGCCGGCGCCGGACGACTTTCCCCAACAGCTCGTGGAGCTGCTCGGGTATCTCGATGACCGGCTGCCAGCGGACCATCCGTTCGCGCGCCTGGCAAAGACCCTGCCCGGGCGCCCCGAGCGGCCCGAGCCGTGGCTTTTGGGGTCCTCCCCGCAGAGCGCGCTGTGGGCGGCCGAGCTGGGACTGCCGTATGCGTTCGCCGACTTCATCAACGCCGGGGGAGCCGAGATCACGGCGCTGTACCGGGAGCGCTTCGCCGAACACGAGCACGCCGATGTGAAACCGCGCACGGCGGTCGCGGTGTGGGTGATCTGCGCCGACACCGAGGAGGAGGCACGGCGACTGGCCGCAAGCGCACGCATGACGTTCACGCTGCTGCGTCGCGGCGAGCTGATCGCGGTGCCGCCACCGGAGAAGGCACTCGAGTTCCTTGAGACGGACGAGCCGACGCCAGGGCAGCCGCGCTCTGAGCGGCGGGCCGTGCTGGGGACGCCGGCGGCGGTCCGCGCGGAGCTCGAGGATGTGGCCGGCAAATACCGCGCAGAGGAGGTGATCGCGGTGAGCATCACCTACGACCACCAGGCCCGCCGGCACTCCTACGAGCTGCTCGCAGACATCTTCGCGCTGTAGGGGCCTTGACATGTGACCAATTGGTCACGTATACTGGGCCCATGGATGAGGTGTTCAGAGCCCTGGCCGATCCAACGCGCCGGAGCCTGCTCGACCAGCTGTTCGAGCAGGACGGGCAGACACTCAGCGCACTCGAGCAGCGATTGCCGATGACGCGCTTCGGCGTGATGAAGCACCTGAAGCTGCTCGAGGAGGCTGGGCTCGTGACCACGAAACGACGCGGGCGCGAGAAGCTGCACTTCCTGAACCCCGTTCCCATCCGGCTCATCCACGACCGCTGGGTGAGCAAGTACTCAGAGCCCTGGGCGGCAGCGCTCAGTGGGCTGAAGACGACGATCGAGGAGCAGGCGACATGAACTCACAGAGCAGCGGAAAGAGGCCCTGGACGGCATCCCCGCAGGAGAAGGTGTTCGAGATCTACATCCGCACGACGCCCGAGCGTCTGTGGGAGGCCATCACCGATCCGCAGATGAGGCAGAAGTACAACTTCGGGGTGCAGGTGGTCTCCGACTGGAAGCCCGGGTCGCGCTATGCGCTCGCGGACCCGCGCGCCGGTGACATCGCCACGGGTGAGAACCTGGAGGTCGATCCCCCGCGCCGGCTCGTGCAGAGCTTCACGGCTCTGTGGAGCGAGGACGTGCGAAGCGAAGGGACTTCCAGGGTCACCTGGGAGATCGAGCCGGTTGGGGATTCATGCCGGCTGACGGTCACCCACGATGAATTGCCCAAGGATGCGCATGGCGAGATCTACGGTGGCTGGCCAATGGTCCTGTCGGGGCTGAAGACGCTGCTTGAGACCGGCGAGACGCTCACGACGCCCGGCTCGCTGCGCTACGCGCAAGCCCCGCTGTCGCCGGCCTGAGAGCGCTCATACCGGATCGAGGCGCCGCTGCATCGGGCGGCGCCTCGTGCTCAGGGCTCCAGGCGATGCGGCCCGCGATACAGGAACGTCACCTCGCGCACGTTGTCCTGCCCGAGCATCTGCATCAACAGCCTCGTCAGCCCGAACCCGAAGCCGCCGTGCGGAGGCGCGCCGAAGCGGAAGAAATCGAGGTAATACTGGATCGGGCCGGTCTCCACGCCCTTCTCCTCGGCCTGGGCCAGCAGCTGCTCGTAGCGGTGCTCGCGCTGAGCGCCGGTCGTCAGCTCGATGCCCCGCCACAGCAGGTCAAAGCTCTTGGTGACGGTGGGCCTGTCGGGATAGCGCATGTGGTAGAAGGGCCGCACGGACGTGGGATAGTCGGTGACGAACGCGAACTCGTTGCCGTACTTCTCCTTGACGATCGCCGACAGCGCGCGCTCACTCGGAGGGTCGAGGTCGTGCTCGGCGCCGGGCGCGCCGTGGCCCCCCTCGCGCAGGAGCTCCTTGGCCGCTTCGAGGGTCACGCGCGGGAACGGCACCGACGGCACGATCAGCTCGGCGCCGAACGTCTGCTCTATCTGCTCCCCGTGGACGTCCTTGACGACGGCGAGCACGTGGGCCAGCCAGCGCTCCTGGAAGGACATGACGTCATCGTGGGACTCGATCCAGGCGATCTCCACATCGACGCTCGTGAACTCGGTGTCGTGACGGGAGGTGAAGGAGGGGTTCGCGCGGAACACCGGGCCGATCTCGAACACGCGCCCGAAGCCCGCCGCCATCGCCATCTGCTTGTAGAACTGCGGCGACTGGGCCAGGTAGGCGGTGCGGTCGAAGTACTCGACCTTGAACAGCTCCGCGCCGGACTCGCTGGCCGAGCCCATCAGCTTTGGCGTGTGGATCTCGATGAATTGCTCGGCGCGCCAGAACTCGCGCATGGCGTGCTCAGCGGTCGTCTGCACCTCGAAGATCAGCCTGCGATCGGGCCGGCGCAGGTCCAGGTAGCGCCAGTCGATGCGCTTGTCAAGGGCCGAATCCGGGGCGATCGGAAGCTCGGGCTCGGCGAGCGAGTCGACCTCCAGCACCTCGAGCCGCAGCTCCAAGCCCCCCAGCTTCACGCGCTCGTCGGCGACGACGGTCCCGCCGACCGTGACCGCGGACTCGGCGGTCAGCATCGAGACCTGCTCGTTCAGCTGGGCGGCCTGATCGTCCTTGCCCAGCACGACCTGGAGGAGCCCGGTTTCGTCGCGCACGACGATGAACTGCATGCGCTTCTGGTCGCGCAGGGCGTTGACCCAGCCGCGAATCGTCACCTGCTCGCCGATCTTCTGTGGCAGCTCCTCTATGAACGTGCGTCTCACGCCGGGGACCCTATATGGATGGCCGTTTTTTGTGGATGGCCGTTTTTTGGAGACAATCAGGCTTCGCCCCCCGCACGCCGGTCTGTGTCGCCGGCCTCACAGCTCCTTGGACGAGCCCTGGCCTTGCGATGGCGCGATCGCGGCTAGGCAGGGTCCGAGGGCGCGAGCACGACCTCGACGGCGAACTCCTCGGCTTGCGCCGTCTGCAGGTCTTCGATGTTGCCAGCCTGGCGCAGATCGCCGGACCCCAGCTCGAGCGCGCGCAGGCGCTCGGGGGTGTCGTGCACGAGCACCCGCTCGACCAGGGCGCGCATCGCAAGACGCGCATCGGACTTGGCCTTGCGCACCTCCTTGAGCACATCGACGCTCACGGCCAGCGCCTCCTCCTCGATCGCATCGGCCTCGCCGCCGGGCGCTCCTTCAAGCTCCCGGGCCTCGGGCCAGGCGGCGCGGTGCACCGAGCCCTCCTGCCACCACGACCACACCTCCTCGCAGACGAACGGAAGGAAGGGCGCGAGCAGCCGCTGGAAGACCGACAGCGCGATACGCAGGGCCCTGCTGACCGACGCCGAGGCTTCGGTGCCCTGCTCGTAGCGACGGCCCTTGACGAGCTCCATGTACTGATCGCAGTACCACCAGAAGAACTCCTCGGTGCGCTCGAGCGCGCGTGTGTAGTCGTAGTCCTCGAAGCCGCCCGTAGCCTCGGCGACCACCGCGGCCAGGCGCGCGACCATCGCGCGATCGAGCGGATGGGTGAGCGCATCGCCCTGCGGCGGCAGATCCGCCAGCGCGAACTTCGAGGCGTTCAGCAGCTTGACCGCGAGGCGCCGGCCGACCTTCATCTGCTGGGGGTCGAAGGCCGTGTCCGCGCCCGGCCGCCCGCGCGCCGCCCAGTAGCGCGCGGCGTCTGCCCCGTACTCCTCCAGCAGGTGCATCGGCGTGACCACGTTTCCCTTGGACTTGGACATCTTCTTGCGATCCGGATCGAGCACCCAGCCGGAGATGGCGGCGTTACGCCAGGGCAGCACATCGTGGTCCAGGTGCGAGCGCAGGATCGTCGAGAACAGCCAGGTCCTGATGATGTCGTGGGCCTGAGGGCGGACGTCCATCGGAAAGACACTGCTCAGGAGGTCCTCCGGCTCACCCGCCCCGGCGGCGATCTGGGGCGTCAGCGAGGATGTGGCCCACGTGTCCATGACGTCGGGGTCGGCGGCGAACCCGTTCGGCTGGCCACGCTGCTCGGCCTTGAATCCGTCGGGCACGTCGGTCGAGGGATCGACCGGGAGCCGGTCCTCCTGCGCGGAGATCGGACGGTCATACATCACGGCTCCCGCCGCATCGAGCGGATACCACACGGGGAACGGCACGCCGAAGAAGCGCTGGCGGCTGATGCACCAGTCACCCGTCAACCCGTTCACCCAGTCCTCGAAGCGTGCGCGCATGTACGGCGGATGCCAGCGGAGCTCTCTGCCGCGCTCGATCAGCGCGTCGTGGTGGGCGAGCGTGCGGATGAACCATTGGCGGCTGGTGATGATCTCGACCGGCCGCTCGCCCTTCTCGAAGAACTTCACAGCCCGGGTGACGGGCGTGGGCTCGCCGATCAGCTCGCCCGACTCGTGCAGCATCTCGACGATGCGCTTGCGAGCCTGGTTGATCGTCCTGCCCTGCAGCTGTTCATAGTCGGCGCGTGCTCGCCCGAGGTCCACGGACTCCCACCCGGGTGCCCCCCACGGGACCTCCGCGAGCCGTCCATCGGGGCCAAGCACCGAGCGGACCGGCAGCGCCAGCTCGCGCCACCACATCACGTCGGTCAGGTCGCCGAACGTGCACACCATGACGAGGCCCGTGCCCTTGTCCTGCTCGACCTGCGGGTGGGTCAGAACGGGGACTCGCGTACCGAACAGCGGCGTGAGCACGTCGCGGCTCACGAGGTCGCGGTGCCGCGCATCGTCTGGATGGGCAAGCAGCGCCACGCACGCCGGGATCAGCTCCGGGCGCGTCGTCTCTATCAGCGCCTCACCCCCGTCATCGCCGGCGCCGTCCGCAAGGTGGAAACGCACGCGATTCATCGCTCCCGGGCGCTCTCGGTCCTCGAGCTCGGCCTGCGCGACGGCGGTCTGGAAGTCGACGTCCCACAATGTGGGCGCCTCGAGCTGGTAGGCCTCCCCGCGGGCGAGCAGGCCGAGGAACGAGCGCTGGGAGATCCGCTGGGCTCTGGCGCCGATCGTGGTGTAGGTCATCGACCAGTCAACCGACAGGCCGAGCGTGCGCCAGAGTTCCTCGAACACCTTCTCGTCCTCCTCGGTCAAGCGCAGGCACAGCTCGACGAAGTTCGGCCTTGACACCGCCACCGGGTCCTTCTCGGAAGGCTCGCTGGGGGGCACGAAACCGGCGTCATATGCCACAGACGGGTCGCACCGCACGCCGAAGTGGTTCTGCACGCGCCGCTCGGTCGGCAGCCCGTTGTCGTCCCATCCCATCGGATAGAAGACATCCCTGCCGCGCATCCGCTGGTAGCGCGCAATCGTGTCCGTGTGAGTGAATGAGAAGACATGGCCCACGTGCAGAGAGCCGCTCACGGTCGGAGGGGGCGTGTCTATCGAGAACACCCGCTCGCGCGGCGCGGCCCGATCGAAGCGATAGGCGCCGTCCTGCTCCCAAACGGCGCCCCACTTGGCCTCGAGCCCATCGAGCGTGGGACGCTCGGGCACGTCCGCGCTGGGAGTCGGGTTCCGCTTCGCGGAGGAGTCCTCGCGCGGAGGATCGGAGTCGCGCTCGGGCTCCCGTCGGCTGGTCTCGAGCTCAGATCGCTGTGGGGGTGACAAGCCTGGATCGTATCCGCACAGTTGGGCTGGGGAGGGGAAGCGCGGAACCGTCGAGCCCGGCGAAGAACGCTCAAGCGGCAGGCGCTCGGAACCGATGCAAACCCCGATGGCCACGCAAGCCGACCTGGAGACCGCCGACGCGGGCACCGAGCGCCAGCTCTGCTGCACGATGACAAGCGTTCTGCTGCGGCTCGTCCGCGAAACGGGCGGCGGGGCGGCGGTGCGCGCGCTGCTGCAACGCGCCGGGGCCAAGCACGACGCCGCCTATCTCGAGAACATCGACAACTGGATCTCACTGGATGAAGCGTGCGCGCTGCTTCAGGCGGGAGCGCTCGAGACCGGCGATCCGGCGTTCGCGCGGCTTGTGGGCGAGTCGACCCTTCACCAGCACGCCGGCACGCAGGCGGCCACCCTGCTGCGCTCGCTGGGCTCGGTGGAGGCGATCCTCCAGGTGGTCGCCCAGTCGGCGGCGAAGGTCAGCACTGTCAGCGAGATGAAGGCCGTCGAAGTCGTTCCCGGGCACGCCGTGATCAGAGCCATGGCCCGCGGGGGCATAACGCGACGCCCGGTGCATTGCGAATGGACCGCCGGGCTGCTGGCGGGTACGCCGATCCTTTTCGGACTTCCGCTGGCCCGCGTCGAGGAGACCGAATGTCAGGCCCGCGGGGACGCCCATTGCTCCTACACCCTGTCGTGGGATCGCGAGCTCGCGGCGGCGGCTGCCGATCCCCAGCAGCGCGTCACCGCGCTCGAGGTCCAGATGGCGGCGATGTCCGAGCGGCTGCAGAGCGCATATGCGACAGCCAGCGACCTGGTGTCCACAGAGGACCTCGACACGGTGCTGCACCGCATCGTCGAGCGCGCGGCCAACGCCGTGCGCGCTCCGAGCCACATACTCGCGCTCCACGCCGAGCAGGGTTCAGAGCCGCAGGTCTACCGGCACGGCATCGACAGGCGGGCGGCGCTGGCGCTTGCCCAAGCAACGCTCGAGCACGGCGCCCCCGCCGGCAACTCGACGCTGGTCGTCGAGGTCACCTCGAGCCGCCGCCACTACGGACAGCTGATTGCCCACTATCCGACCGCGGTCGAGTTCTTCCCACAGGACCGCGAAATGCTCGGGCTCTACGCCAAGCACGCCGCCGCGGTGCTCGACACGGCCATGGCGCTGCGGGAGTCCGCGCGGCGCCACAGCCAGGTGAATCTGCTTCTGTCACTCTCCGAAGCGCTGGCACAGACGGGGACGAGCGACGAGGTCGCCAAACGGCTGGCAGAAGCGATCCCGGAGGTCGTCGACTGCGATCGGATGGGGGTATGGCTGTGGGACGACAACGAGGAGCAGCTGACATCCGCGTCAGTGTGGGGACGCGAGCCCGAGCAGGCCGCGTACCTGCTCGCGGTGAAAATCTCCCCAAAGGACACTCCTCGTCTGGCCCGTATGGCGGCCGACCCGCAGCCGGTGTTCCTCGACCAGGCGACAGACGACCCGTTTCTTCGCCAGCTGATGGTCACGCTCGAAGCGCTCGTGCTGGCGGTTGTCCCGATCGTCGCGCGCGGAGTGTTCGTGGGCGCACTCAGCGTCGCGGTAACCGAGCGCCCCGAGCGGCTGCAGCCCGACAGCGAGCTGATCGACCAGCTCACAGGCGTCGCGGCGCTTGCGGCGCCGGCGATCCAGAACGCGCGGCTGGTGGATGAACTGCACCACAGCGCCAGTCACGACGGACTGACCGGTCTGTTGAACCTGGTCGGCTTCAGACAGCACATCGATCGAGCGCTGACATGTGTCGGCGCGACCGATGAACGCGTCGGCCTGCTGTTCGTCGATCTGAACGACTTCAAGCTGATCAACGACACCTTCGGCCACGAGGGCGGCGACGAGTTGCTCCGCCAGGCGGCAGCACGATTGCGCGCGATCGGCCGCGGTGATGACCGGGTCGCCCGTCTGGGCGGAGACGAGTTCGCCGTCATCCTCGCGGACGTCGACCGCGACTATCAGGTTCGCGCAGCGGAAGCGCGCGTACGCGCCGCCTTCGTGGAGCCGTTCGTGCTTGGCGATCTGTCGGCGTCGGTCGGCGCCAGCGTCGGGGGAGTGGTCTGGCCAGAGGACGGGCGGACCGTGAACCAGCTCGTCAGGCGCGCCGACGCCGCCATGTATCAGGACAAGGCCGAGCACCGACGGACCTCCCGAGAGCACAGCCGCGAGCTCGCGCCTCAGAACGCCTGAGGCCCATCCGGTTTCATGGCGCGGCGCGGCTCGCGTAGCTTATGGACAAGCCACCCAGCGTCGTGTGAGGTGCATGACGCGGCGGGCAGTCGAGCGATGATTACCCGCCCGTGATCGATGCTCGGCGCCGCTGCCTGCGCGTGAGGCGGCTCATGCGCGCCTCGGCGAGCGCCAGGCGGGCGGCGGCGCGGCCCGGCACGCCGTGCACCGCGCCGCCCGGGAATGTCGCCGCGCTGCCCAGGTACAGACCGCGCACCGGCGTGCGGTAGGGAGCCAGCGACGGGACCGGACGGAAGATGATCTGCTTGAGCGAGTAGCTGCCGCCGCCCACGTCGCCGCCGATCAGGTTGGCGTTCCGTCGCTGCAACTCGGCCGGACCGAGCACGTGGCGAGCGAGGATCCGCTCGCTGAATCCGGGGGCGAATCGCTCCACCTGCGCCTCCATGCGCGCAACGTGTGCGTCGCGCTCGTGCTCCCAGTCGACGGACTGCGGACCGTGCGTGTAGGCCCACGCCGTGTGCTTGCCCGCGGGCGCGCGCGAGGGGTCGGCGATCGACTGCTGCCCGACCAGCAGGAACGGGCGCTCGCGCAGCCCGGCCGTCGTCCTCGTCGCCTCGAGCATCTCGGGCGCCGACCCGCCGACGTGGACGGTGCCGGCTTCCCGCGCCTCAGGTGCGCTCCAGGGGATCTGCCCGTCGAGCGCCCAGTCGATCTTCAGCGTCGCCGGGCCATAGCGGTAGCGGCGCAGAGCGCGGATGTAGGAGGCTCGGAGCGCATCGCCCGCGAGCCCGGCGAGCGCCACCGGCATCACGTCGGCCACAACCACCGGCGCCGTCAGCCGCTCACCGCCCGCCAGCTCCACCCCCACGACTCGTCCGCGCTCGACCGCGAACCTGACGGCGGTCGCCCCGGTGCGCACGCCTCCGCCGAGCTCCTCCAGGTAGGACACCAGGGCGCCGGTGAGCCGCCCGGCCCCGCCCTCGGGGCTCGGCCAGCCCACACCGTGACCGAGCAGGTTCAGCTGGGCGGCGGCGATGGCGCTTCCGCCACGCGCCGGTGGCACATCGGAGTGCATCGCAGTGCCGTACAGCCAGGCGCGCGTTCCGTCGCCGTCAAACAGCTTCTCGCCGAGCGCCTGGGCGGACGTCAGCAGCAGCCGTGCGAAGTCGAGCGTCGCGCCCGGCCCCAGCCCCGCCGCGAGCCGCATGGAGGCCCGCACCGGGGGAAAGCCTCCGAGCGTCGTCCGACGCAGAGCGTCGAAGTTCCGTATGAACGGATCTGCAAACGCCCGCCAGCGCTCGCCGTCGCCTGAATGGACACGGTCCAGGCTGTCGGCCGTGCGATCGAGGTCGCGGTACAGCGCGGGGGCGCTGCCGTCGGGAAGGGGATGCGCGTAGCAGGCAAGCGGATGTATCCAGCGCAGTCCGTGGCGGTGCAGCGGCATGCCTGCGAACACCGGCGAGGCCGCACCGGCCGGGTACACCGCGGAGAAGGTGTCGTGCTGAAACCCGGGCAGCGTCAGCTCCTCGGTCGCCACCGCGCCGCCGGCGCGCTCGGCCGCCTCGAGCACCAGCACCAGCCACCCCGCCTGCGCCAAGGTGACGGCCGCCGCCAGGCCGTTTGGACCGGACCCGACGACGAGCGCGTCGTAGCTCATAGGCACAAGCATAGGTCCGCCCGGCCAGTGCGGAATCGCGCATAATGACTGCTGTGCGCCACCACAGCCCGGTCACCTCGCTGTCGTGGATCCCCTCAGTGGCGATCGAAGGCTCGCAGCGGCTCGCAACTCGAAGGCGCTCGTGACCGCACTCGAGCGGAGCTGAGCTTTGCGGATCCATTTCTGCGGCGTGCGGGGCTCGACCCCCGCGCCGGGCATCGACTTCGTGCGCTACGGGGGACACACCTCCTGCCTTGCGCTTTCGCACGGCGGCGCGGCGGCGCCCAGCCTGATCCTCGACGCGGGCGTCGGGCTGCGGTCCGCCTCGGGCCTGTTCGCCGGCGCGCCCTTCTCGGGCACGATCCTGCTCACCCACCTGCACTGGGATCACATACTGGGGCTGCCGTTCTTCGCGGCCGGCGACCGCGCCGACGCTCGCGCCACGGTCCTGCTCCCCGAACAGGACGGCTCCGAGACCGCGGCCGGGGTGCTCGCGCGGGTGATGTCCCCGCCCTACTTCCCCATCGGGCCCACCCAGCTGCAGGGCAAATGGACGTTCTCGGCGATCCCGCCGGGGGGGCACCGTGTCGAGGGCTTTGAGGTGCTGGCGCGCGAGATCCCCCACAAGGGAGGCCGCACATTCGGATACCGCGTGAGCGACGGGCACTCAACGCTCGTCTACATGCCCGACCACTGCCCCACCGCGTTCGGCGCCGGCGAGGATGGCTTCGGCGAGTACCACCCCGCGGCACTCGAGCTGGCCCACGGCGCCGACGTGCTCGTCCACGACGCGCAGCTGTTTCCCGAGGAGCTCGCCTCCGACGCGCGCTTCGGCCACGCCGTCGCCGACTATGCGGTCGAGCTCGCCCGGCGCGCCGGCACCAGATCCGTCGTCCTCTTCCACCACCGCCAGGACCGCACCGACGAGGCGCTCGACGGGCTGGCCGAGCGCTTCCGCGCGGCCTTTCCCCATGTGATCGTCGCCAAAGAGGGCGCGGAGCTCGAGCCATGATCTTTCGCCAGATCACCCACGATGATCTGGGCTGCGCCTCCTATCTGATCGGTGACGAGCGGGCCGGCGTCGCAGCGGTCGTGGACCCGCGCTTTGAGATCGACGACTACCTCGAGCTCGCGCGCTATCGGGGCGTCACGATCGATCATGTTCTCGAGACCCACAACCACGCCGACCATGTCTCCGGCCACGGGCGCCTGGTCGCCGCCACCGGCGCGGTGATCCACATTCATCGCGACGCCCGCCCCGACTACGACCACGAGCCGTTCGAGGATGGCTGGGAGCTCAAGCTCGGATCGCTGATCGTGCGCGCGCTGCACACGCCGGGACACCGCCCCGAGCACACCGCCTTCGCGCTCATCGACACGAGGCGAGGTCCCGACGCATGGGCCGTGCTCAGCGGCGACAGCCTGTTCGTCGGGGACGTCGCCCGCCCCGATCTGGCGATCGAGAAGACCGAGGGCGCCCGCCAGATCTTCCACTCGCTGCATGACAAGCTGCTCACGCTGGGAGACGACTGCGAGGTGTGGCCGGCACACCTCGGCGGGTCCATGTGCGGCGGCCCGGGCATCGACATGAAGATCTGCTCGACCGTCGGCTTCGAGAAGCGCCACAACCCGATGCTGCGCGTCGAGGACGAGGGAGATTTCGTCTCACAGGCCCTCGCGAATCTCGGACCGCAACCGCCGAACTTCGAAAAGATCGTCGCGCTCAACCGCGGCGCGCTGCTCACGAGCGGAGTCGAGGTCGCCGCGCTCTATCCCCACCAGGTCGAGCTCAAGCGAGGCGAGGGTGCGCTGTTGGTCGACGTGCGCACCGACCTGCAGTTCGACGATGTCCACATCCGCGGCTCGATCTGCATCCCCTCATTCAGCTCGGGCTTCGGGTCGAAGCTGGCATGGCTCGCCGACCACCAGCAGGAGATCGTGTTCATCGGACGCGACGACGCCGACGGCAGGCGCGCGGCCGAGCTCGCGATCGCGGTCGGCGTTCGCAATATCTCGGGGCTCCTGGCCGGAGGGATGACCAATTGGCGCCAGGAACGCCATCCGGTGTCGCAGACCGAGCGCGTGACCGTGGAGGATCTGTCAGAGCGCCTGGCCGCCGAGCCCGAGCTGCAGGTCCTCGACGTGCGCGAGCGCCGGGAGTGGGACGCGGGCCACATCCCCGGCTCGACCTTCACACCCTGGCATGACATCGTCGATGTTCCCGGCGGCCTGGACGACGCCCGCCCGGTCGCCGTCATCTGCGCCGCCGGCCTGCGCGCTGCCACCGCCGCCAGCCTGCTGCGCCTGCACGGCGCCGAGCACGTCCTTCACGTGATCGACGGCGGCGTCCCCAGGTGGGGCGAGCTCGGCAAACCACTGGAGCGCACCCAGCTCGAGTAGATTTGCCGGCGAACCTTGTGAGGGAAAGGAGCCGTGTGATGGCCAAGATTCTCTGCGTGCTGTATGAGGACCCGGTCGACGGATACCCGTCGTCCTACCCGCGAGACGACGTCCCCGACATCAAGCGCTACCCCGGCGGCCAGACGACGCCCACCCCGAGCGCGATCGACTTCACTCCGGGCGAACTGCTGGGCAGCGTCTCGGGCGAGCTCGGGTTGCGCAAGTTTCTCGAGGCGGGCGGCCACCAGCTCGTCGTGACCTCGGACAAGGACGGGCCCGATTCCGTCTTCGAGCGCGAGCTCCCGGATGCGGATGTGGTGATCTCCCAGCCGTTCTGGCCGGCCTACCTGACCGCCGAGCGCATCGCCAAGGCTCCCAAGCTGAAGCTGGCGCTGACTGCCGGGATCGGCTCAGACCACGTTGACCTGCAGGCGGCGATCGACCACGGCATCACCGTCGCCGAGGTGACATACAGCAACAGCATCAGCGTCGCCGAGCACGTGGTGATGATGATCCTCGCGCTCGTGCGCAACTACATCCCGTCCTACAAATGGGTCATCGACGGCGGCTGGAACATCGCCGACTGCGTTTCGCGCTCCTACGACCTGGAGGGCATGCAGGTCGGCAGCGTGGCCGCCGGGCGCATCGGCTCGGCCGTGCTGCGACGCCTTCAGCCGTTCGAAGTCGGCCTGCACTACACCGACCGACACAGGCTCGGAGCCGAGGTCGAGCAGGAACTCGGCGTCACCTTCCACCCGGACGTCGAGTCGCTGGTGAGCGTGTGCGACGTGGTCACGATCAACGCCCCGCTGTACCCGGAGACCGAAAACCTGTTCGACTCGAAGCTGCTCGCCAAGATGAAGCGCGGGGCCTATCTGGTGAACACCGCCCGCGGCAAGATCTGCGATCGTGACGCCGTGGTGGCGGCGTGCGAGAGCGGCCAGCTCGCCGGCTACGCGGGCGACGTATGGTTTCCCCAGCCACCACCGGCCGACCACCCATGGCGCACGATGCCCCACCACGGAATGACGCCGCACATCTCGGGCACGAGCCTGTCGGCCCAGGCCCGCTACGCCGCCGGAGCACGCGAGATTCTCGAGTGCTGGCTGGACGGCCGCCCGATCCGCGAGGAGTACCTGATCGTCGACGGCGGCTCACTCGCCGGCACCGGCGCGCACTCATACAGCGCCGGCAACGCCACCGGCGGCTCGGAGGAGGCCTCGCGCTTCACGACAGGCTGATCGCCCGCCCGGCCGCCATCCTCGCGCCGGCGCTGGCGCTGCTCGCGCTGGGCGGATGCGGCTCATCGGCCAAGGCTCCTGCAGCGTCCGGGCTCGTGTCGATCGGCGCCGGCCTCGAGGGGCCCGCGGGCCTTGAGGCGAGCGTGTACGCGAAGGGCCCCGCCACGCTCGCGACCGTCTTACTCGATCGGCAGGGGCGGCTGTGGCTGGCGGCGGCGGGCCTTGAAACCCACACCGAGGACGGCGTTTATGAGATCTCCAAACCCGGCGCGCCTGCGGTCAAGGTGATATCCGGCCTGTCGGACCCGCTCGGCCTGGCCTGGTATCAGAACGAGCTGTTTGTGTCATCGATCGGGCGCGTCGATGAGTACGGCGGTTTCGACGGGCGCCGTTTCACCAGCCACGCGAGGATCCTCTCGGGGCCGGTCGCCGGCGGCGAGAACAACATCCTCGTGATGGCTCCGGACGGCCGCTTCACGATGGGGGTCACCGCCTCCTGCGACCACTGCGCTCCGCGCTCAGAGTGGTCGGGGTCGATTGTCTCGTTCAAGCCCGATGGCAGCGACCTTCGCCTGTACGCGAAGCGCATCCGGGCGCCCTACGGTCTCGCCTACTTCCCTGGCACGAGCGACCTGCTGGTCACCATGAACCAGCGCGACGACCTCGGCGCCGCGACTCCGGGTGATCTCCTCGCGCTCGTTCGCCAGGGCCAGGACTGGCGCTCTCCGGGCTGCTACGGACAGGGAGGCGCGGCATGCATCGGGGTGCCGGCGCCGATCGCCGTCCTCGACAAGCACGCCGCCGTCGGCGATGTGGTGATCGGGACGGGCGAGCCCGGCGCGTCCGTCGGAAGCTGGGCGCTGGTCGCAGAGTGGCAATCGGCCAAGGTGCAGCGTGTCGCTCTCAGCCGGTCCGGTTCGACCTACAAGGGGTCGGTCACACCGTTCTTGACCGGTATCCGCAACCCCCTGGCGGTCGCGCCCGGTCCCGACCAGTCGCTGCTCGTCGGCGACTGGTCCACCGGCACCATCTATGAGATCCAGCCAAAGTCCTCGTAGGGGCGATCTGGACGCAGCGCGGACCAGGCATGGACTGGTCGGCTCCTGAGCAGCGCGGTGGGAATACCGAGGAATCCTCGATATGCGAAAATAAATCCTCGAATGTCCTCGAGCCTCGCCACCAGCGTGACCGCCCACACCCCGCCGCGTCGATCAGGCGCCGGCGTCCGCGAGCGACTGCTCGCAGCCGCACTCGAACGGTTCGACGCCGACGGCGCGCTGGGCGCCACGCTCGAGGACATTCGACGCGACGCGGGCGTCAGCGTGGGTGCGCTCTACCACCACTTCCCCGACAAGACGGCGCTCGCCGGCGCGCTGTATGCCGAGCTGACCGGAGACTTCCAGGACGGCTTCCTGTCCGAGCTTCGAGCCCATTCAGGCGCCGAGGACGGTGTCAAGGCCGGCGTGCGCTTCTACCTGCGCTGGGTCAGCGCCAATCGGGCCGCCGCCGCCTTTCTGCTGTCCGAGCGGCCCGCCGGCGACGGCGAGCTTCGCGAACGCAATCGGCGGTTCTTCTCCGAGGCGAGAGCGTGGTGGGAGACCCACGTCCACTACGGCGTTCTGCGCAGCCTGCCGTTTGACCTCATCCATGCGCTGTGGCTCGGCCCGGCGCATGAGTACACCCGCCACTGGGTGGCCGGTCGCGCCAAGCGCGTTCCGGGCACCGTCGCCGGCGTCCTCGCCGACGCCGCGTGGCAGACCCTCAAGGAGACCGCATGACCTTTTACGAGGACCTCCTCTCCCAAGGACGCGAACACACCCACACGGTCGTTCGAGTGGAGCGCCGCGCCGACAGCGCGCTCGTCACGCTCGACGATCCGCAAAAGCTCAACGTCCTGAGCGCTGCGCTCGTGCACCAGCTCAAGGCCGCTCTCGAGGAGCTCGTCGGCGACCGCGCGATCCGGTCGATCGTCCTCACGGGCGCCGACCCCGGCTTCTCCGCGGGCGGCGACCTGCGCATGATGGACGAGGCGCCCGCCGCGCTCGCCTCGCCGGAGGGCGCCACCGACATCTGGCGCTGGATCCGCTACGAGTTCGGTGGGATCGTCCGGCTGATCGCCCGCAGCGATACCGCCTTCATCGCCGCCGTCAACGGCCCGGCCGCGGGCGTCGGTCTGGCCTGGGCGCTGAGTTGTGACCTCGCGATCGCCTCCGAGCGGGCGCGAATCGTCCCCGCCTTCGGGCGTCTCGGGCTGCTGCCCGAGGTGGGCACCTCCTGGGCGCTCACCAGACGGCTCGGCTACCAGGGCGCATTCGCCTACTACGCCGGCGGCGAGCATCTCGATGCGGCGCGCGCGCAGGAGCTCGGGCTGGTGCACGAAGTCGTCCCGCACGAGCAGCTGCTGCCGGCCGCGGAGGCCTGGTGTGAGCGGATCGCCGCGCTGCCCGCGCACGCCCTGGCGATGACCAAGCCGCTGCTGCGGGCGGCGGCCGACGCGAGCTGGGAGGGCACCCTGGCGATGGAGGAGTTCGCCGAGCCGCAGTGCTTCACCACCGGCGCCTTCCAGCAGGCCGTGCGCGGACTGCTGGCGGCGCAATGAGCCCGGCCGTCCGCGCCGGCCGGCGCGGACGGCGGTACCCGCCGGCGGCGAACGGCTCAGACGCTCGCCAGCGACTCCTCGGCCCCGGCCCTCAGTATCGCCGCGGCGTTGCTGCGCCGCCGCGCCGCCAGACGCTCTTCGGCAGCCGCTCGCTGATCCGGTGCCACGAACCCGACGATGTCGGGGAGGCGGAAGATTTTGCCGAGGCCGCCCCACGTTCCATCGGGGACCTCCCAGCTGAAGACCCACACGCGGAACTCCGGGTTCGGCCACCTCCCGTCCTCAGCCTCCGCGACCGCCTGTGTGATCGCAGCGGTGACGGCCGCCCTGCGCTGATCGTCGTACTGGCCCTCGGGGACCTGGCAGACGAACCTGTAATGAGGCTCCTCGGCCGGCGCGCCGGCGACGTACATCTCGGGCCGATGCACGAACAGCCACGCGATCGAGCGCACCCGCTCGTTGCCCGGATCCGCGCCCTCGTGCTCGAGCAGGAGATCGGTGACCCGGCTGAGCAGCCTGCGCTCGGCATCGGCTGACAGCGCGCCCTCGGGGATGTATGCGTCACACATCGGCATGTTCTCGGCCTCCTTCTCTTCCGCGCGGCGGAAGGCTGGGTTGCTAAAGCGGACGCAGCCTACAGCGGCGCAGTCCAGTTGTCAAACTCAGCTATCCTTCGCATCATGCACCCGGACCGCTTCAGCTACAGCGCCGAGAACTGCTCGATCCATCGCAGCCTCGACATAGTGGGCGAGCGCTGGACGCTGCTCGTGCTGCGCGAGGCCTTCTACGGCGTGCGCCGCTTCGAGGACTTCGTGCGCATGCTGGGCTGCCCGCGCGACGTGCTCAGCGCACGCCTGAGCAAGCTCGTCGACGAGGGGATCCTCAGGCGTGAGCCCTACCGCGAGCCCGGCAGGCGCGCGCGCAGCGAGTACCGGCTGACCGACAAGGGACTCGAGCTGTTCCCGGCCCTGCTGGCCCTCATGCAATGGGGAGATCGCTGGACGTCCGACGCGAGCGGTCCCGCGGTGGAGCTGACCCATCGCGAGTGCGGCCAGCCGCTCGAGATGATCATGACCTGCGCCGGCGGTCACGGTGCCCTGAGCGTGCGCGACGTCCAAGCCAGGCCTGGACCCGGCGCGCGCAAGGTGGCCTGAGGGTCGCCCGCGTCAGCTGAACTTCGTGCGGGGCCGCTCCTGCAGTACGCCGTCCACGTGGATGTCGACCTTCTCGTTGTAGAAGCACATCAGCCCGGCGACCCTCTCGCTCTCCGGCAGCGGGGTCGGGTAGGACCACGCGAGGCCCTCGTGCAGGCGCCCGTCGAGACGGACCGACCACGACTGGGCCTGGCCCTTGTAGGGACAGTGGGTCACGGCGCCGCCCAGCTCCAGCAGGTCCATACGCACGTGCGTCCTCGGCAGGTAGTAGCGGACCGGCAGGCCGGTCTCGAACAGAAGCCGTGGGCTGGCGGACTCGGCTACGGTCACGCCATCGATCTGCACCATTACGTGCCTAGAGCTGGCGAGGATGTCGACGCGCGTGTAGGGGTTGCGCGCGTGCGTGAACACCTGCTCGTCCTCCTCGAACCAGGCGTCCATCGCGTCCCAGTCAAGGCGGATCAGGCCACGCAGCTGCTCGCTGGGCGAGGACTCATAGCACAGCGCCGCGCCGGCGAGGTGCCTGCCCCCCGCGGTCACACTGAAGGTCTTCCCGTCGCCCCGGCTCGGCGAGTGCGCGACGCCCCCGTCCGCCTCGAGCAGCTCGCCGCGCACGTCGCCGGCGGGGAAGTAGTAGACGGGGTAGTTGGGACCCTCCCAGACGAGCAGCGGATGGATGGTGTCGGCCACCAGCTCGCCGCCCAGGTATGCGCGAATCCGCTTCGCGCCTGGCTCGAACCCGACGCGCGGAGGCTTGCCGTGCTCAGGCGGCATGCGAGCCTCTCGGCGCGAGCTCGAATTCGCCGAGGCCAAAGTCCTGGTTGCACGTCATCGTCGTCCTTGTGTCATGGCAGGAGAGGCTTTCCGGGAACACGACCTGCTGGCTGGTGGGCAGCGTCTGGCCCCTGCGCCTGAGCCTGAGTTTGATCGCCTTGGCCCTCCCTGCCGGCCGCAGCCGGTAGGCGCGCCCGGTGGCCAGGCGCTCGCAGGCGACGCTGTTCGGAACGGGCGTCCACAGGCAGCGGATGTTGCCGCTGGGGGTCGAAAAGTGGCAGGCAACGGTTGCGCTGTGAGGCCCGCTGCAGGCGTAGGAGACATGGGCGGGGCGCGCCCGCAGGCCGACCGCCGAGGCGGGCGGGGAGGCGACGGTGAACGACAGGCAGGCGATGCACCCGGCGGCGCAGGCGAGCCCCACGGCTGCGGGTACGATCTTGGGCCGGAGCATCTTGGGCGAGTATACGAACGCCTTCGCGGCGCCGAGCGCGACCGAGCGCCGAGGCCCGCCTAGATCGCGCGCTCGCGACCCTGCCAGTAGGGCTCGCGCAGGCGGCGCTTGAAGATCTTGCCGGAGTCCTCGCGCGGCAGGGATTCGCTGAACTCGACCACCCGCGGCGTCTTGTAGCCGGCCAGCCTCCCGCTGACGTGGTCGCGCACCTGCTCGGCGGTCAGCCGCGTTCCCTCGTCGGGTTCGACGTACGCCGCGAGCGCCTCGCCGAACTCGTCATCGGGGATCCCGAACACGGCGCAGTCGCGGACGCCGGAGAGCGACAGCAGGCACGCCTCGATCTCGGCGGGGTATATGTTGACCCCGCCGCTGATCACCATGTCGCTGCGGCGGTCGTTGAGGTAGAGATAGCCATCGCCGTCGAGGTAGCCGATGTCGCCGCAGCTGATCAGCCCGTCGCGCTCGACCGCGCGGCGCTTCTCCTCATCGCCTGCGTAGGTGAAGTCGGGCCACACGTCGAGCCACATGAACACCTCGCCGGACTCCCCCGTGGGGAGCTCTCGCCCGTCGGCATCGAGGATCTTTATCTGGGCCTGGCGGATCGGCCGCCCGACCGTGCCCGGGTGCGCGAGCCACTCCTCGCTCGTGCAGTACACGACGGGCCCCGTCTCGGTGCCACCGTAGTACTCGGCGACGATCGGGCCCAGCCACTCGATCATCGCCCGCTTGACCTCCGGCGGGCATGGCGCCGCTGCGTGCACCACCCAGCGAAGCGAGGACAGGTCATAGCGGGTGCGCACCGCCTCGGGCAGCGACAGCAGCCGCACGAACATCGTGGGAACCATCTGCACGACGGTGACGCGATCCTCCTCGACGATGCGCAGGAACTCCTCGGCGTCGAACCGGGTCATGATCGTCATGTCCATGCCGTGGGTCGCCGCCACCATCGCATACACGTTGGGAGCGGTGTGGTACATCGGCGCCGGGATCACGGTGCGCTCGCCCGGCGCGAGCTGGAAGATCTCGCCGAGCAGCGCCCGCGTGCCCTCGCGCTGGGCGTCGGTGGCGGGCGTGCGCACCACGCCCTTGGGCCGCCCCGTGGTACCGGACGTGTAGATGATGCTCACCGGAGCGTCTTCCGGCGGCTGCGCCCACGGCGTCTGCGCAGCGAGCCACTCGGGCCAC
>Ga0302326_10010292_pt1 | contig 20283 bp, 16 predicted proteins | sample Palsa_T0_3_FD_202264 | JGI IMG/M metagenome (GOLD analysis project Ga0302326, IMG submission 202264) | Peat permafrost microbial communities from Stordalen Mire near Abisko, Sweden - Palsa_T0_3 | ecosystem: Environmental > Terrestrial > Soil > Palsa > Peat permafrost | place: Sweden: Abisko...
AGGTGTCACGGAACCTTTGGTCCAGACAGCGGCGGCAAACCGGTACACTCGACGCCCTGCCCCGGTGGCGAAACTGGTAGACGCAGCGGACTTAAAAGATTGAGCGGCAGGCGCGGAAACCGCCTGATCGGATCCCGTCAAAGTCGGCGAACCCCCTGGGCCTTGAGCCCGAGGTAACGCCGAGCCAATCCGGCGAGCGCAGGGCCGCCGGCAGGTGTAGAGAGTGGACGGCGGGGACCTGTGGCGGCTGCAGCCGCTATGGTCGTGGCGCACTCCAGACTCCAAACGCGCGCGGCGCGGCGGCAAAAGCCGTGGTGAGTACGAAAATCCGCTGGCTGAAAGGCCATGTCGGTTCGACTCCGGCCCGGGGCACCATTATCCAGGGCGCCGCCATTATAAGGAGTCAGCCTTTGAGCATCGCGGTGGGGATGGTCGGATACGGTCTGTCCGCCCGCATCCTGCAACGGCCGCTGATCGAAGCGGCGGGGATGGACATCGTGGCAGCGGTCACGCATCAGCGCGAGGCGCTGCAGAAGGAACTGCCGCGGGCACAGGCGCTACCGGATCTGGCAGCGTTGCTGGCGTTGCCGCGGCTCGATCTCGTCGTCATTGCCACTCCCAATCAGCTGCACTTCCCGCAGGCACTGGCCGCGCTCGAGGCCGGCAAGCACGTGGTCATCGACAAGCCTATGGCGCTGGATGTGCGCCAGTGCGATCGGCTCATCGAGGTGGCCGAGGCGCGCGGCCGCGCCCTCAGCGTGTTTCAGAACCGCCGCTGGGACAGCGACTTTCTGACGCTGCGTCAACTGATGGCGAATGATGTGCTCGGACCCATCGTCACCTTCGAGGCGCGATGGGATCGCTATCGACCCGCGATTCCCGATCGCTGGCGCGAGCGTCCCGATCATGGCGGCGGGGCTCTCTATGATCTGGGCCCGCACCTGATCGATCAGGCCCTGTGCCTGTTCGGCCAGCCCGAGTGGATCGAAGCCGATGTGTTCATGCAGCGCGCGGGTGCCCTGGTCGATGACGCGTTTCAGATCCGGATGGGCCAGGGGACGCGGCGCATCGTGCTGGGGTCCAGTGCCATCGCGCCCGATGCGTCGCAGCGCTACACCGTCCACGGCCTCAAGGCCTCGTTCAGAAAGTCCGGTCTCGACGTCCAGGAACAGCAACTGCGCGATGCTCTTGCGGTGACTGATCCTGCCTTCGGCGTGGAGCCAGCGGGGCAATGGGGCATGCTGATCCCAGCCAATACCAATGCCAATGCGCCACGCGCCGTGCCTCCGGAACGCGGCAACTGGCGCGAGTTCTATCGCATCCTGCGCCACGGCATCGAGTCGGACTCAACAGCATCGCGGATACCGATGCCGATGCCCGTGCCCGCGCGCGAGGCGCGCGCCGTGATCCGGCTCATCGAAGCCGCGCGTGAGAGCAGCGCTAGCGGAAGCCGGCTGCAGCTCTAGTCCGCCGCGCCGCGCGGCTATTTCCGGACCTGCGTTCCAGTCCTGCAAGGCAGATCGCAGCTATGTCTGCGAACGCACAGAGGCCGGTGCGCGCGGCTGCAAATACTCCCCCGGCAACAAGCTAGTGGTGACCGGAGGATCTTCCATGCGCATATTCGGGCGGCATTCCACGACGACACTGATTCCGGTGGCCATGCTGCTGGGCCTCGCGGCGGCGGGATGCGGCGGCGGGCAGGATCCCATACTCGGCGCAGGAACGGTCGGCGAATCGCCGCCCGCCGTCACTGCCGAAACACCGCTCAATGCAGCCCTCGGAGTAGCGACCAACCGCGCTGTCATCAGCGCGACATTCAACCAGGCGCTGGCGTCGTTGGCAGGCGGTGCCTTCCTCACACTCAACTGCGCGTCCCCCTGCGTGAATGCGGTGGGCGATCTGAGCCTGGATGCCACCGGTACCGTTGTGACATTTACGCCCCGAATCGCGCTGATGCCGCTGACCCTCTACACCGCGACCGTGGCGGGCGCCACGGGTCTGACATCCGGCCTGGCAATGACCGCGCCCTTCAGCTGGCACTTCACTACTGGCACCGCGGCGCCGCCGACGGTAACTGCGGTCGCGCCGCTCAACGACGCCACCGGTGTGGCCCTCAACAGCACCATCATCGCGGTGGGATTCAGTGAGGCGATGGCGCCGATAGCCGGCGCGGCGAGCTTTACCGTGACCTGCGCGTCCCCCTGCGTCAGTCCCACCGGCACCCTGGCTCGTGATGCAGACGATACCGATGCCACCTTTACCGCCACCGCCAACTTTGAGCCGCTGACCACGTACACCGCCACGGTGACAGGGGCGACCAGTCTTGGCACTGGGCTGTCAATGGCTGAACCCTATGTGTGGCAATTCACCACCGGCACCGCGCTGGATGTCACCCGGCCGCAGGTGGCGCTGACCTTCCCCGCGACCACGACTCCGGGGCCGACCGCCGGCGCACCGGCCAATGCCGCGATTACCGCTGCCTTCACCGAGGATATGAATCCGGTCTCGGTCAGCGGCACCAGCTTCACCGTGACCTGCGCGGCACCGTGCGTCTCGCCGACCGGATCCGTGAGTTATTCGGTGGGCAGCCGGACGGCCACGTTTGCACCGGTCGCGGCGCTCACCGTCGGCGCGGTCTACACCGCCACCCTCACCACCGTGAACACCGATCTGGCTGGCAACGCGCTGGCGGGCAATCAGGCGCCGCTGCCTGCGGCCAGTGACTATGTCTGGACCTTCACCGTTGCGGCGGCGTCCGCCGCAGCGAACGTAACCGTCTCATCCACCAACCCAGGCATTGGCCAGACGACCGTCTGCCCCAGTGCCACCATCAATGCCACCTTCAGCGTGCCGTCCGGACTGCGCATGGATCCCAGCTCCGTCAACGCGGCGAGCTTCACGGTGACGGGTCCGGCGCCGGCCTCCACGCCCGTGACGGCAGCCTCGGTGGTGCTCGATGCCGCCACCGGGCACGTGGCGACCTTTACCCCACAGGCGGCTTTGACCGTGGGCACCACCTATACGGCCACGATCGCCGGCGGTCCCAGCGGCGTGCGGGATATGGCCGTGCCGCCGGATGATCTGCTCAGGAACTTCTCCTGGATGTTCACCGTGGCTGCCGCCACTGGCAGCTGCGTTGCGCCGCCATCGCTCGGATCGGCCGCTCCCTATGGAACCTTCGGCGGCAGTGCCGGCATGACCAACACGGGAATACTGACCGTGATCAATGGCGACATCGGCACCATCGCCACGACCTCGTCTGCGATCACCGGATTTCACGATACTGCCGGCGATATCTATACCGAAACCCCGGCCAACATCGGCACGGTGAACGGCACCATCAACACCTGCACCAACTCAACCACGGGCCCAACTTCCACCGGTCCGAGCGCGCCGGCCTGCGCCATCGCCACCCAGGCCCGTCTGGACGCGCAAGCCGCGTACCTGCAGCTAGCCGGGCTGCCGCCGGGCGCGAATCCGGGCGGGAATCTTGCCAGCCTGGTACTGGCTCCCGGGGTCTACACCGCTCCCGGCGGATCATTCGAGATGGAGGGCGGTAATCTCACTCTCGATGCCCAGGGCAATGCCAATGCGGTCTGGGTGTTCCAGATGGCGAGCACCCTGACCGTGGGCGGTCCGGGAGCGGCGGCGCCGCAAAGCGTCATCCTGGCCGGCGGGGCCCAGGCGAAAAATGTCTTCTGGCAGGTGGGCAGCGCCGCGACCATCAATGCCGGCGGCGGGGGCACGATGGTCGGAACCATCATTGCCCAGGCCGGAGCCGCGTTTTCGACCGTCGGCAATACCTCGATCGTGACTCTCAATGGCAGGGCGCTGTCGCTGGGTGCTTCGGTCACGCTGGTCGATACCGTCGTCAACGTTCCAGCCCCTTAAGACAACATGCCGCGGGCGTGCCGGAGATCCAGCGTGAAATGTTCAATGACTTCCGTAGCGACGATCGCGACGGCCATGCTGCTGCTCGCGGGCAATGCTGCAGTGGCCGACGATTCCGGCTGGTATGCCGGCGGCAATCTCGGGCAGTCGCGAGCCACGATCGATGAAGCGAGAATCGTCGATGGGCTCAAGACTTCAGGATTCACCACCGCGTCCATCACCGACGATGATCGCCACCTGGGCTACAAGCTCTTCGGCGGCTACCAGTTCGATCGCTATCTTTCTCTGGAGGCCGGCTACTTCGATCTGGGCCAGTTCAATTTTGCCGCCAACACGATGCCCCCGGGCACGTACCGCGGCAATCTGAAACTCAACGGCGGCAATGTCGATCTGGTCGGCACGCTGCCGCTGACCCGCCGCTTCGCCCTGTTGGCCCGAATCGGCGCCAACTATGCCGATGTGCGTGATAGCTTTTCCGGCACCGGCCTGGTGGTGGTGACCGATCCTCGCCGCAGTGAGAACGCCACGAACTACAAGTTTGGATTCGGCATGCAGTACGCGTTCACCGAGTCGCTGGTCATGCGCGCCGAAGCCGAGCGCTATCGCATTGATGACCCGGTTGAGCGCGGCGCGGACATCGATCTGATTTCGATCGGCCTGCTGTATCGCTTCGGCCGCCATCCGGCGGTTACAGAGGCGCGCGCCGAGGTTGTCCCACCTCCCGTGGCGGAGCCGGTCGCAGTGGTGGCAGCACCCGAGCCAGTGCCGGAGCCGCCAGCGCCACCGCCGGTCATGCCCACACAACAGTACTGCAGCGTTCTCGACGTCCAGTTCGAGATCAACCGTCATGAGATCCGGCGCCAGGACAAGGAAAAACTCGCCGTGGTCGGCACCTTCCTTACCAAGTACCCGCAGACCACGGCCGTCATCGAGGGCCATACCGACAACGTCGGCACCCCTGGCAACAATATGACGCTGTCTGAGGCCAGGGCCGAGAGCGTGGTCAGTTACCTGGAAGATCACTATCAGATCGCCGCGGATCGTCTGACGGCAGTGGGCTATGGCGATACCCGCCCGCGCGCGGACAACTCCAGCGAAGAGGGCAAACGCCTGAATCGGCGCATCGATGCCGTCATTGCCTGTGTGAGTGACATGGCGGGGCTGGCGGTGGCGCCGGCACGCTTCACGCTCGCCCTGCGGCTGGACTTCGATGAGGATCAGTCCGCGGTAATGCCGCAGTATCACGATGGTCTGTCCAACGTGGCGAACTTCCTCAAGGCCAATCCGTCGGTCACGGCAACGGTGGAAGGACACAGCGGCAACGTTCATGCCGACCCCGTGCGTGCCATGGCGCTCTCGCGCGAGCGAGCGCAGAGCGTGGTGCGTTATCTCACCGACGATCTCGGCGTGAATCCGGATCAGGTGACTGCGCGCGGGTTCGGGGAGAGCCGCCTGAGAGCCTACGGCAACAGTGCCGAGGGGCGTCAGGAAAATCGCCGCGTCAATATCATCCTCAACTATCCGGAATCGCGCTAGCCGGAATCGCTCCCGCCGGAATCGCGCGAAATGCCCGGGAGCTGCTAGTCTCGGGCTGTGATCGATCCTTTCAATCCCGGCATCATCGGTCCGATATTCGGACTCTCGGAATTCGGCCTGCTGCTCTGGAAGCGCTCCGGCGGCAACGCCCGGTCGGCTGACAGCGGCTCACTCGGCATGCTCTGGGGCGTGATCCTCGGCTGCCTGGCGTTGGCGGTGGTCGTGGCGATTTATTTGCCGCAGGCGCAGTCGGAAGTGCTCTATCGCCTGCGAGCCGTGGGCGGGTCGCTGTGCATCGCCGGGCTCGCGCTACGCTGGTACTCGATCCTCTATCTGGGCCGATTCTTCACGGTGAATGTGGCGATTGCCTCCGACCATCATGTCATCGACACCGGACCGTATCGCTTCATCCGACATCCCTCCTATACCGGGGCGCTGCTGGGGTTCGTCGGTTTAGGGATCACTTACGCCAACTGGCTCTCGCTCATCATCGTCGTGCTGCCCGTGCTGACCGCCTTCCTGCGGCGCATCGGCATCGAGGAACGGGCACTGTCGCAGGCGCTCGGCGAGCCCTACACCCAGTACATGGCGCGCACCAAGCGCCTGATTCCGGGCGTTTACTGATTGGTGCCCGGCGATTCAGTGAAGTTCCTGGAGCGGCATCGCGCGCAGCTGGCGCTCGGGATGCTGCTGCTGGTCTATGCGTTCAATTTCATCGACCGCGTCATGCTCGGCATCCTCGTGCCGCCGATCAAGCACGAGTTCTCGCTCACCGACTCCCAGCTCGGACTGCTGGGCGGCACGGCCTTCGCACTCTTCTACACCGCGCTGGGGATTCCGATCGGTTGGCTGGCCGATCGCCTGAACCGCGTCTGGATCGTGACGATCGCGCTCGCGCTCTGGAGCGCCTTCACGGCCGCCTGCGGCGCGGCGCAGAACTTCGCCCAGCTCTTCACCGCGCGCCTGGGCGTGGGCATTGGCGAGGCCGGCGGCGTGGCGCCCGCCTATGCGCTGATCAGCGATTACTTTGCGCCTGCACGACGCGCGCGGGCGCTGGCCGTGTACTCCTTTGGCATCCCGTTAGGCAGCGCTGCAGGAATTCTCTTCGGTGGACTGATCGCCGCGCGGGTGAACTGGCGCGCCGCCTTCGTGATTGTCGGTGCTGCCGGGCTCATCCTGGCGCCTCTGTTCCGCCTGTGGGTCCGTGAACCGGTACGCGGCGGCCTCGATCAGGCTTCGCCAGCAGCCGCAGTGGGCACCGCGGGACCGGGAGCCGCGCCACGGCTGCGCGAGGTGGTGCGCCTGTTGGCCGGCAAGCCCTCGTTCTGGTATCTGTCGCTCGGAGCCGCGAGCGCTTCGGTGATGGGCTACGGCGTCTACTTCTGGATGCCCTCCTTCCTGGTGCGCAGCTATCACCTCACGCTGCCGCAAGTATCCGTCTGTTTCAGCGCACTGACCTTCGTCAGTGGTGTCGCCGGCATCTGGCTCGGAGGTGCGCTGGCCGATCGCTTCGGCAGCACGCGCCGCGCGGCCTATGCGCTCGTGCCCGCCGTCGCCTTCCTGCTATCGGTGCCGCTTTACGCGGTAGGGCTGCTGGCGCCGGCTTCGTTGAGCTCGCTGCCGATCTTCATATTGCCGATGGCCCTCGCGCTCGCCTGGCTGGCCCCCACCGCCAGCGCGATCCAGCACCTGGTTCCGGCCGGAATGCGCGCGCTGGCCGCGGCGCTGCTGCTCTTTATCATCAACCTGATCGGCCTCGGCGCCGGCAGCTACGCGATCGGTGCGCTCTCGGATCATTTCGCCACCGCGCGCGGTACCGAATCGCTCCGCTACGCCATGCTCAGCTGCTCGGGCTTCTACCTGCTGGCCGCGGGGCTGTACGGACTGGGCGCGCGTCGCCTGGCTCACGACTGGCATCGCTGAGTCGGGCTCCCGCCGGGGCGACGCCATGACACTGCTGGAGTATCGTGGCGGACAGCCCCAGCACATCGCAGAGTGTCCCATGAGCAATTTCACCAAACCATTGATCGGGTGGGTATTCATCCTGGCCCTGGGTGCGCCGCTCGGCGCTGCCATCGCGGCCGCAGCCGCGCCGGCCGCCGCGCCTGCCCCGGCTGCCGCCTCCGCAGCGGTTGCCCCCGCCTCGCCTTATCAGTTTGGCGGCCAGTGTGTCGAAGGCCTGTCGATGAGCCGGCACGTCATGACCAATTGCACGGTCACCTGGACGGACAAGGACGGCAAGGTCTATTGCTTTAGCAGCGATGCGGCCAGGAAGTCCTTCCTCGAGAGCCCGACCGAGAATCTGCAAAAGGCGCAGGATTTCATCGCGGCCAGCAGCGTCGAGTCGACCGAGAAGATCATGCAGTACTTCGACAGCGGCGATGCCGCCACGGTCGTCACGAATCTCATCGACGACACGACCAAGGCCAACAACGGGGTATTTCCGTATGAGGATCCGTTGAACGGCGACCATCTGAAGCTCGCCTTCGATGGCATCGACTTCACGCGCACCATCGACGGCTATGGCTTCTTCCCGGACGTCAAGTTTCACGATGCCGCCGATCCGCAAAAGAAATACCTGATCGATTTCTGGGTCGCGCCCGCCGACGGTGGGCTCAAGGTGCAGGAGACACGGATCTACAAGGAGCCCTTCCAGAGCGACGGCGCCTGGACCACGATGGCGCGCCAACCGATTCCCTGGTGGTGGATCCCGGCCTCCGAGCACCCGGGTAAAGTGGCGCAGAAGCGCAGCTGGGAGGTCATGTCGGCGGTCGAGCAGAATGCGCTGCTGCAATCAGCCAAGAACAACGGCGTCTTCAAACTCAAAGATGACAAGACCGGCAAGACGCTGGATCTGGAATTCATCGACACGCACCAGCCGATCCGCCAGCTCGATGACAACGGGCACTTCTTTGCCTGCACGGATTTTCGCGTCGTCGGCACCAAGGACCAGATCTACGACATCGATTTCTGGGTCAATGACAAGGATGGCACCCTGAGCGTCGAGCAGACCAAGGTGCACAAGGTGCCCGAGCTCAAGGACGGCCAGTACGTGCAGGTGCCGCGCTACGAGTGGAAGGACGTCGGCAGCTCACACGTCGTGCCCTGAGGAGCGCCGGGGGCGATGAAGGGCTGACCGGTTCGTTCTCAATCCCAAGACCAAGGTGCCCGCGACAGTGAGCGTGGCCCAACGCAACAGCGGCCTTGTTTTTGTCGCCTACAATCTGATGAATGGATTTACTGACGCCGGGATCGACAACGCCTGCCACATTGGCAGCCTGGTGGGCGGTTTCGGCATGGGCTGGCTGCTGGCGCGGCCTCTGGAGAGCGAGGCTCGCGAGCAGGAGTGGCCTGGAGTGTCGGTTGCTCTCAGCGCGGCGATCGCCGCGTTGATCGCGCTGTCGTGGCCTTTGACTCACCCGAGCCCAGAGAAACTTGCGGCGCGTCAGTTTCGACATGATCTCAGGCCGTTCGTCGACGCCGAGTCCAGAGCGATGAAGCTCACCACGCAGCTGGATCAACAGCGGAGCCACGGCACGATCAGCGATGAGCAATGGGGTAGACGAATACTGGCTGATGTCCTGCCGCTGTGGCAGGAAGCCTTGGATGACGTGGTCACGGTCCAGGTGTCGTCCCAGCCCAGTATCGCGGCCGTTAAACATGCGCTACTCAGCCACGTGCAATCGCGGCAATTAGGCGTCGAACTGAGCGGCGAGGCGGCGAGGGACCGCGATAAAGCCAAAACCGACCGGGCTCGGCGGGTGCTTCAGAGCAGCGACACCAAGGCGAATTTGGCTGCAAAGCTTCTGAACGCGAACCCTTAATAGTCCTGCCCCGGCCGGGGAGTTGATCCTAACGCCCCGCCCTTGCGACCCAGCGCTCGCCGCCGGGCTGCCGCGCGGCCGGCCGGCAGTGAAGCCGATATACTGATTTCCGCTCAGGTATGAGGGGTGGGACGTGCCGTTGACGGGACGCGTATGGCGCTGGACGTTTGCCGTGCTGTTGCTGGCGGTCTCGACCGCGCTGAACCTGTGGGTCCACCGCGTCACCGGGGGACGCACACCGTTTCAGCCCTTCTATCCCGCCATCATCGCCATCGGGTTCGCCTCGGGCACGGCGCCTGGACTGCTGGCGCTGGTCTATGCCGTGTGTTTCGTCGGCTATTCCTGGCTGCTGCCACCGACTCTTTTCAGCGGCACTCCGGGTGAGATCGCGACCCTGGGTCTGTTTGCGCTGGGCGCGGGTCTGGGACTGGGCGTTGCGGCCGCCGCACGTCACCTGATCCTCGATCAGCGCCGCACGCGTGTTCGCATCGATGCGGCGCTCCAGGCCGCCAGCGACGCCGAGCAGCGTTTCCAGGTGGCACTCAAGGGCGGCTCGATCATCGCTTGGGCCTGCGACGCGCAGCAGCGCTATACCTGGGTGTACAACCCGGGCGCCGGATTCAAGGTCGAGGATTTCGTGGGACGGCGGATCGGTGAGGTACTGCCGCGCGAGACCTACCCCGCCTTCGCCGAAGCCGTGGACCGGGTCTTCATGACCGGGCGCGGCGAGCGGTTGCCCGTGGTGCTCGAGTACGGTGGCCAGCGCCTGCACTACCTCTCGAACATCGACCCGGTCTTCGATGAGAGCGGGCGGGTCATCGGCCTCGTGGGCGCGTCAGCCGATACCACCGATCTGAACCGCGCCCAGGAGTCCGTGCGCCACCGCGAGCAGCAGCTGCGCACGATCAGCGATGCGCTGCCGGTGCTGATCGCCTTTGTCGACCAGTCGCACCACTATCGGTTCAACAACGCGGCCTACGAGCGCTGGCGCCAGCGCAGCCGCGCCGAGATCACTGACCACCACGTGCGCGAGATCCTCGGTGAGCAGGCTTACGAACGCGTGCGCCCCAGCCTCGAGCGAGCGCTGGCCGGCGAGACCGTGCGCCTGGAGACGACCCTCGACTACCCGGACATCGGCGAGCGCGATGTCGATGTGACCTACATCCCTCAGAGTTCCAGCGGCATCGTCAGCGGCGTGGTCGTGTTGACGGAGGATGTCTCCGAGCGCAAGCGCCACGAGGCCGCGCTGCGCGCGCAGGAGCGCCGCTGGCACGCCATGTTCCAGGCGCAGCCGGAATGCGTGACCGTCGTGGCTCCCGCTGGCCACATCATCGACATCAACCCGGCAGGACTGGCGTTGCTGGAGGCGGAATCGATCGAGAGCCTGCGCGGCCGCACCATCGAGGAACTGATCGACCCTGAGCATCTGCCGCTGCTGCGCGCCCAGCATCAGGCGGCGTTGGCCGACCGGCCGCTCGAGCAGCCAGGAGAGCTTGCGATCGTGGGGCTTCGCGGCACGCGTCGAACCCTGGAATCCCGCGCCGTGCCGCTGCACGATGAAGCCGGCCGCGTCATCGCGGTGCTGTCGGTGACGCGCGATGTCAGCGAACGTCGGCGCAGCGAGCAGGCATTGCACGAGGCGGATCAGCGCAAGGATGAATTCCTGGCCACCCTCGCGCACGAACTGCGCAACCCCATGGCGCCGATCCGCTACGCCGCGGCAACCCTGCGCCCGGGCGCTCCCGAGACCACGATCCAGCACGCGCGCGGCGTGATCGAGCGCCAGGCAGCGCAAATGTCGCGCTTGCTCGATGACCTGCTCGACATGAGCCGCGTGACGCGCAATGTAATTGAACTCAAGCGCAAACGGCTGGATCTGCGCGATCTGGTCGGCGAAGCCACCGAGATGGCCAAGCCCGTGCTCGCCAATCTGCAGCATCGCCTGACCGTCTCGACGCCGCCCAATCCCCTCTGGGTGTACGCCGACGGCACGCGGCTGCTGCAGGTCATCGGCAATTTGATCGATAACGCGGCCAAGTACACCGAGCCTGGCGGCAGCATCGAGATCCGGCTGGATGCCGCGACTGGTAACGCGGTGATGTCGGTGCGGGACTCAGGCATCGGCCTCTCGCCCGAGATGATTCCGAAGGTGTTCGACCTATTCTCGCAGGTGCACAAGTCGGTCGATGCCACGCGCGGAGGCTTGGGCATCGGACTCTCGGTGGTCAAGCGGCTGATCGAACTGCACGGCGGGTGCATCGAGGTGGCGAGCGCGGGCCTGCGCCAGGGGGCCACCTTTACCGTGCGCATGCCGCTGGCGCCCGCGGCAGCAGATTCGCTGGAGGCCACGGGGCTGCACAAGGTAGTGCCCATGTTCAAGGCCCGGCCGCACATCCTGGTGGTCGATGACAACCGCGATGCCGCCCAGACGCTGGCCGAGATGCTCCGCAGCGAGAGCTTCCCGGTGGCGGTCGCCTTTGACGGCGCCAGCGCACTGGCCGCTTTCGACAGGATCAAGCCCGCCGTGGTGCTGCTCGACATGGGTCTGCCGGACCTCCACGGCACCGAGGTGGCCCGGCAGATGCGGCAGCTCCCGGCAGGCCGCGATGTCCAGATCATCGCGGTGACCGGCTGGGGCCAGCCCGAAGACCGCGAACGCACCCGCCAGGCAGGCGTCGATCTGCATCTTGTCAAACCCGTGGACCCCGGCGATCTGCTGCGGCTGCTCAGCCAGCGCCTGGCCGAGGACGGCTGGACCCGCGCGCCCACTGCCGAGGGAGCTTAAGGCGGTGGTCCTACAGACAGCCCCGCCGTAGGTATTATCCTCACTGCACTGACAATGGATGAGGAATGCCCCGAATGAAGACCCTGACCCGCTTTGCGGCCGCCTCGGCCCTGCTGTTCGCCCTGGCCGTGCAGCCGGCCGCCGCCACGACCTCCGCGGAGGCCATTGCCACGTTCAGGGACGCGGGCGCCAGCAGCGCTTATTTTTCAAGGAGTTATGCCTACGCCGTGTTCCCCAGCATCGGCTCGGGCGCGGTCGGATTGGGTGGGGCCTTTGGCAAGGGCCGCGTTTACGTGCACGGCAAGCACGTCGGTGACACCAAGATGGGACAGCTCAGCATCGGCTTCCAGGCCGGCGGCAAGGCCTACAGCGAGATCATCTTCTTCGAGGATAAGCGCGCGCTGGATGAATTCGAGACGGGTAACTTCGAATTCGGTGCCGACGCCAGCGTCGTGGCCATCACCGCCGGCGCCAATGCGGATGCCGCCACCAATGGCGCCAGCGCCGGCGCCAGCGCCAATTCCGGCGATGCCACCACCCGCGCAGGCGGGTTCTACAAGGGCATGGCGGTGTTCACCATCGCCAAGGGCGGACTGATGTACTCGGCCGCAATTGCCGGGCAGAAGTTCACATACACACCCCTCTAAACGGCGTTCGAGCCCGTTCAGAGGAGTGGAGGCTAGGGTCGGAATCGAACCGGCATAGACGGCTTTGCAGGCCGCTGCATGACCATTCTGCCACCTAGCCTGCTTGGGGCACCTGACTCTTGCGTGTCGGTGGCATTCTATGCAACGAGGGGGGGACAAACCCTTGACGCAATTCTCACCAAACAGGCATTTAATAATTCATTGGAGCGGGAAACGAGGCTCGAACTCGCGACCTCAACCTTGGCAAGGTTGCGCTCTACCAACTGAGCTATTCCCGCACCGGCAAGGGCGGCATCTTAAGTCGACTCATACGTAAGTCAAGGCGGGGAAGAGACTTATGTGATGCCTGAATGGCAGTATTAGATATTGAATCGATGGAGATTTCTGGTTCCCAACAAGCGGCGCTTACAAGTGGGCACCATTACAATTTAAGAAGGGTTGATGCTTGGGACCGTCTTTCAGCGCACAGATATCTATCGAGTACTCCACCAGTTGTAGCGCTGCTTGGCGCATAGCCGTTAATGAGCCCGATTTCCATTCACTGCATCGTATTAGCCGCCGGCGGCTCAAGGCGCTTTGGGTCTCCTAAACAACTTGTGCGCATCGATGGAAAGTCCTTATTGCAGACCACTATCGGGCATGCCACAGATTCCCTCGGCTCGGCAGTCACGGTCGTGTTAGGGGCGCATGCAGCTGAAATTGTAGAGACACTCCTTCCAAACAGTGCAAGCGTGCTTATAAATAGAAACTGGCAGGAAGGAATCGCAAGTTCTATTCGAGCAGGTGTGGGTGGTCTCCCGGGCGCGTGCAATGGAGCGATGCTTGCCCTAGCTGACCAGCCACTTGTGGGAAGCCAGATTTTTCAGAGATTGATCGCCGCCTGGCGTCGACTTCCAAGGCAAATCATAGCCTCGCAATTTGCGAGTACTACAGGCCTGCCTGCCATATTTCCACGCTGGTGTTTCACGGATTTGTTGACACTCCGGGGTGACCAGAATGCGCAGGTAGTAATCCGCAGATACACCAATCATGTTGTGCGACTCGCACACCCAGAGGCGCAAGTCGATATCAACTACCCAGAAGACCTACTGGAAATTCCCGTGGCGAATACAACAGGTCCCGAGTAGCTGAGAGCAATGCGGGCCAACATCACCGGAGCTGAGCGACTCAGGTCGTCTGTCGGTTCGATCAACGTGAAGCGATTCCCCCACCCGTCATGGCAGCGGTTCCAACGCCGCCCCCGGTCATAGCTGTCGTGCCCACGCCGCCACCTGTCATAGCCGCGGTTCCAACACCACCCCCGGTCATAGCTGTCGCGCCCACGCCGCCACCTGTCATGGCCGCGGTTCCAACACCACCCCCGGTCATAGCTGTTGTGACCACGCCGCCACCTGTCATGGCGGTGGTTCCAACGCCACCCCCGGTCATAGCTGTCGTGCCCACGCCGCCACCTGTCATAGCGGTGGTTCCAACGCCACCCCCGGTCATAGCTGTCGTGCCCACGCCGCCACCTGTCATGGCGGTGGTTCCAACGCCACCCCCGGTCATAGCTGTCGTGCCCACGCCGCCACCTGTCATGGCGGTGGTTCCAACGCCGCCCCCGGTCATAGCTGTCGTGCCCACGCCGCCACCTGTCATGGCAGCAGATTTGATGCCTCCGCCGGTCATGGCGGCTTTACCGAGGCCCCCGCCCGTCATTGCTGCAACTTTAAATCCACCGCCAGTCATAACGGCCGTATAAGCGTTGTCACCAAACGCAGTTGCAAGTACAACGCCCTTTACAAGGGGCTGCGAACCTGCGATAGCAATTACATCGCCTTGAGCGGGGAGAGCAAATTCTGAATTCGCTAGCTGATTGGTATAGTCGACGGTCGCCCCGTCGACTTGAATGCGCCCCAACGCAGGATTCGTGTCCGATACCATCCCCTTAAGAAAAACCGGATCCCCACTGCCACCGAGGGCAGTTGTTCCCTCGACGTATGTGTCAGTCATCGAGCCATCAGCCGAGAGCACACCGTAGATATTTACAACTTCTCCAATGGCTAATCCTTCGGTCGAAGTCTCAAAGTCCTTGCCGAGCACCGTGACGATACCGGCCCCAACATGCTGAATGGGAGCCGAGAGAAGTAGTTCTCTCCCCTCGAAACCGTGTGCTGCGGACGCGTTCACGACAATCGCGGCGATCGCGACGCCTAGAGAATTGAACTTCGACATCTTCCACACTCCCATCAATTCTTTCGCACTTAGATATTTTTGATTTACTACGTAAGGCTCAATTCGAGCCTTGAACTCAACTCGCGTTCGCTATCGTCACCGCGTTTTCATTGTTGGATGCTGGTCTCTCTTCAAAAAAGAACATACATACTCCACATCGCATTCCTGCGGGATCACTCGCGTCTGCTTCCTCAGCCTCCAACCAACGATCCATTTGCTCAAGAAATGGCAATGCCGTTGTATGCAAATGACTCAAGACGCGTTCGCGAAAGGAGGGAGCAACAGGCTCGACTGTTGTCAACACGCGCTCGAAATATGCGGGCTGATCCGGCTTACGCAACAAGTTGTGCGCAAAATTGGAGTTAAGCGCACCCACATATCGGCCAAGTCGAGCGATGCGCGAAACGTCGACGCCAGATGGGACGTAAGTTCGGCTGATGCAGCGGACGAACTTATTTGCGTGAACCTCAACACAACCCGATGCGAGAAGCTCATCTAGGACCAGACTCGAATCGCTACCTGGCACGCTCGCATCAACAAGCTCTTTAAACGTTTTGAAATTTCGCTCCGGCTGCAGAGACAGATCCAGCGGTGCGCCGTATGGCGTTCCAAATCGGGAATCGTCATGCCACATCGCGAGCAAGCCAGACAATTGATCCAACTTGCGCGTACTACGATTTCTTTGTTGATGGCGTTGCGCCTGTCTCGCCAACAACGCGTCAACTTCGCCACGAGGCAACCCGGCCATTAGCGCGAGGCGTGCGGCGCTTGGGGGTCGGCCTTGTTCTCGTAAACGTGAAGAAAGCGTCTCTAAATATAGAGTCTTGAGAACCTGACCCACATCATTAGGAGTGACGCCGTAACTGAGAACTACGGGCATGAGAGGTCGCAACAGCTCCTCAATTGCGTCCAGAAACGCACCGCGCTCGGAAGCTTCGTGATCAGTTGCCGTCACAGCCCTACCTGCTCGTCAAGCGACTTGAGTCGCGTATCTATTTAATATTGTTTGACAATATCTGCCAGAGCAAGCTCTGTCAACGCGGCCAGCAGCGGGCTAGCGCCCCCCCAGTCGTGCGTGCGCCAGCACCTCAACCGCCCTCAAGGCGCTCTGAAAGCTTTTGGCGCAGCTCCGGCTGGGCAACCGGCTTGATTTGTAGCGTCTATCGGGGAAGCGCGTGCGAGCAGAAGAGGATTTATCCCGCAACAAGAATGGGTTGCGATGACAAACTCGGCGCGACCTCACTTTGCTGCATATATCGCTAGTCTGAGATACCGGTGGCGGGGTAATCGCCTGAATTTCAGAGCAACCGCGTCGGAATGCTGCAGCGCGATCGCGCCTCAGTTAACCGGGGTAAATTGGGCGGAACCCCCTCTGAACGGACTTGCTGGATAGAGGACTCCTAAGTCATCACCGAGAGATGACGCGATCGAAGTTGTGCGCACATTTGGGGCCACGTGTCGTCTGGTCGGGACCCTACCGCGCGCGAAGCTTTCCCCTTCGGCATTGAAAAAATCGTATCGCATAGGTCGGGAAGTAGTGGTGCGAGAAGCGAAAGAGGATTAGTCGAACTTCTCTGATCCCACGCGTGGAGATCTGGAAAACATACACTTGGGCACTGATACACTAGTGGGGTATAGTATATGTCCTCCATAGACGCCCTTCGTATGCCTGCCGTACGGTGATTGTGATTCATGCTGCAGCGATCGGCCTTCAACTCCGTACATGTCCGCTTCCGCCTTCGTGGCTGGCTCTACCCTGTGCTTTCTGTCTCAGCCGCGGTGGCACCGCCCGTCCCGGCCCAATCAGTGACAGATGCGTCCGGGACCTCCGACGCACCGACCTCGCTGGGGCCCAGCTCCCGCCTGCCTCAGGTTGTGGGCGCCCAGTACACCTTCATTCTGCAGGACCAGAGCGCCCTCACCTCTCCGTATGCCGAGCACCTGAGCCTCGATCCCAAGGGAGATACTCAGCCCACCAATACGGTAGGTCTCTATATGGGCTGGGCGCCACTCAACTGGCTGCAGGCGTATGTCGATGTCGAGCGCTTCGTCGGCGCCGGCGTCAGCAACGCCACCGGTCTCGCCGGACTGACTAACGGCGATGTGGTGCGAGAAGGGGCCGCCGGGCTCAAGAAGGAGTTCTATTTCGCGCGCGACTTCCTGCGTTTCATGCTGCCCCTCGGCGACGCCGTCACTGCCGTAGATCGCGCCAAGGACCAGATCGCCGGTGGCGAAGCCTCGACCCGCCTGGAGATGAAAGTCGGCCGCATGGCCGTCAATGACGATTTCGACAACAACCGCTATGCCGGGGATCCGCGCGGGGAATTTCTGAACTGGTCACTCTGGGCTAACACAGCCTGGGACTATGCCGCCAACACGCGCGGCTACACCGATGGCATCGTCGTCGGGTTCGTGAGTTCCGCGTGGTCGCTCAAGTACGGCATCTACAAGATGCCCGTCTATGCCAATGGTCAGCAGCTGGTGAGTTCACTGACACGCGCCAACGGCCAGAACTTGCAGCTCACGCTGTCGGATCTGCCGACGGGCACAATCGTACGGCTGCTCGGATTCTTTAATACGGCAAGCATGGGTCTGTATCGCCAGGCGCTCGAGACCGCCGCGGCCGATCACACGATCCCGAACATCGTCACGGACGACAAGCCCGGGCGCCAGAAGCACGGCTATGGGCTCAACCTCGAGCAACCTATCGCGGATCAAGGCGAGACTGGCGCCTTCCTGCGCTGGGGATGGAATGACGGCAACGAGGAAAGCTTTGCCTTCACCGAAGTCGACGAACTCGTGAGTTTCGGCGGTCAGCTCTCAGGCGTTCACTGGCGCCGGCCGGATGATCGCTTTGGGCTGGCCGTCGCCAGCGAGAGCCTGGATGCGCCGCACGAGCAATACCTCGCCGAAGGCGGCAATGGATTTCTGCTCGGCGATGGACGGCTCAACTATGGGCACGAGCAGATCCTCGAGGCCTACTACCGAATCGAATACACCTGGCCGCAGCGCCCCGGCCCGATTCACTGGCAATTAAGCCCCGATTTCCAGTACATCCAAAACCCGGGCTACAACCGCGATCGCGGTCCGGTGCATGTCTGGGGCGTGCGCTTTCACCTGGAATACTGACTCAGGCTGCTCACCCGCGCTGATTCACTTCGACGGTAACGTGGGTGAGTTCCTCGTGCTGCGCCAGCAGTAGCCGGATCTCATCGGGCGAGACTGCACCCTCCGCCTCCACGCTCAGTACACAGGCAAACTTGCCGCGGCCCACACGCCACACGTGCAGATCCTCGATGGTCGCCGGCACGCTGCAGCGGCAGAGCGCATCGCGGATCTCGGCCACCACGGGAGAGTCCATCTCCGCATCGAGCAGTATGCGACCCGTATCGCGCAACAGGGTAAAGGCCCATGCCGCCACGATGACGCTGCCAATGATGCCCATGACCGGGTCCAGCCACACAGCCCCCAGGAATTTGCCGCCAGCCAGCGCGCCAATCGCCAGCAGTGAAGTGACGGCATCGGCCGCGACATGCACGTAGGCCGAGCGCAGGTTCAGATCGTGATGATGGGCGTGATCGGTTTTCGCGCGTGTGGGTGCAGCTGCATGCGCGTGGTGCGAGTGGTTGTGCTCGTGCCCATGATCGTGAGCATGAGAATGAGCGTGTCCGTGCGAATGGCCATGGCCCGCCCCACCCGCCCCTGCCAGCAGCCATGCGGACGCCAGATTCACCAGCAAGCCCAGGCAGGCAATGCCGATGGCCTCATTGAAGGCGATCGGCGCGGGGTTCATGAGGCGGCTGACGGACTCATAGCCCATGTAGACCACGACACCCACCAGGAAGATGGCGCTGGTATAACCACCCAGGATCTCGATCTTCCAGGTGCCGAAGGCAAAGCGCTCATCGCGCTGCAGACGCCGCGCCAACGTGTACGCCGCAGCCGAGAGCCCCAGCGCGATGGCATGGGAGCTCATGTGCCAGCCATCGGCGAGCAGCGCCATCGACTTGTAAAGCCACCCGGCCCCGATCTCCAGCACCATCATCATGACGGTCAGCAACACGACCAGCCGCGTGCGCTGCTCGGCCAGCGGGTTGACGTCATTGAATTCGTGGTTGTGGCGCATGTGTATACTGTACCAGAGTATGGTATTTTAGGCGCCCCGGGAGAGTATCCATGGCTCACATTCTCAGAAACAAGGCTCGCCTGCTGGCACGGGTGCGGCGTATGCGCGGCCAGACCGAGGCGCTCGAACGCGCCCTCAGCCAGGATCAGGAATGCACTGCCGTGTTGCAGCAGATTGCCGCGGTTCGCGGCGCGGCCAATGGCCTGATGTCGGATGTGCTCGAGGAGCACCTGCGCGAGCACCTGGGGCCGCAAGCCGGGTCCGTCAATCAGCGTGAACGCGACCTGATCGAAGTCGGACAGATCGTGCGACGCTATCTGCGCTGATCGACGTTGTAGCGTCCGCCGGGATCCGGCGACGGCAGATCAATAGCAACGACGCCTGCGAGGCGAGTGGGGTAGCAGCATGGACATGACGCGGCGGCAGCTGGGGGCTTCCTTTGGCGCGCTGGCGGCCTCGGATGCGGTTAATCCACTCGCCACCAGCAGGCTCCGGATTCGATCAGAGTCTGACCCAGAGTGAACGAGATCTGGCACCGCGGGCGATGAGTCTTTATCCACCGGCTTCGTCACGTGACGCGCGGGCACCAATGCCATACTTGATAATCGCTCGAATCTCCTGCCGCTACTCAGTTCAGATTGCGAGACCAATCTCATCGACGACGCGCTCGCACTCGTCCCGTGCCGCCCGCCATTCGGCATCGGCGGCCCTGAACTCATCGAGCGCTGCGAGGGGTAGCGAGATGCCGGCGCCTGGCTGCCCTCCGCCGTTCCCGTAGATCTGGTGATTGGCGGTAATGGAAATTAGGGCGCGCTGCCGACGCTCGAACGCATCCAGCTCGCGCTTGAGAAGGGCTTGCTCGTGTTCGTCGTCGCGTAGAGGGTCTGACTGCATTTTTCTTTCGCTATCCCCTAAATATAACCTGCGGCACATCTCCTGTATGTGCGCTACCGTACGTTGCGCCTTATTCTCGGGATTAGCTTGCTGCACCGCGCACGGCGGCATTCACGGAGAGGGTATCTGGTTATAACTATCCGGATCACCGGCCAGTAGGGTGACGCGTTCGCTCGGTGCCTTGCACGGGATCGCTCGAACGAGCCGCAAAAATCCAGTCGCGTGCACTGCCGTAGCCGGCGAGAAGTAGAGATAAGCAGTCAGGTCAGTGAAATCGGTCGCGAACATTGCCATGTCCTTCGGCGACTTCACGGCAACGAACACGGTCTCAAACTGTTCGAGAATTGTCGCGTGCCATCCGCGCGA
>Ga0302326_10010293_pt1 | contig 20283 bp, 17 predicted proteins | sample Palsa_T0_3_FD_202264 | JGI IMG/M metagenome (GOLD analysis project Ga0302326, IMG submission 202264) | Peat permafrost microbial communities from Stordalen Mire near Abisko, Sweden - Palsa_T0_3 | ecosystem: Environmental > Terrestrial > Soil > Palsa > Peat permafrost | place: Sweden: Abisko...
CGAGAAAATGTATCCGGGGCAGCGCGGGTAAAGGATGGAAGGGCAGGCAGAAAGCCTTAACACAGAGGACGCAGAGGGCACAGAGAAAAAGATGAGAAGCCACTCCCAAACTGAAATTCTTCACTTGTTTTTCTCTGTGTCCTCTGTGTCCTCTGTGTTAATGCTTTTGCCTTTTTGATTACGAAGATGCCACAACTAGCTCGCCAAACCGGGACTTCCCTTTCGGAGATCAACATCGTCCCCTTCGTGGACGTGATGCTGGTGCTCCTCGTGATTTTCATGATCACGGCGCCGATCCTGCAGTCCGGCATCGAAGTGGACGTCCCGAAAACGAAAACGGTGAAAGAAATTTCCGAATCGCGCGTGGTCGTTTCGATCGATCGCGCGCAACGCATCTATATCGGCGACGACCCCGTCAACATCCATGAATTGGGTGACAAGGTCCACGCCCAAATGCATAATCCGCAGGGAGACGCGGTTTATCTCCGCTGCGATAAGACGGTGCCGTTCGGCGCCTTCGCTCTGGTTGTAGACACGATGCGCCAATCCGGCATCCAAAATATTAGCGTCGTAACGGAGCCGCTCGACGATACTCCGCACTGATCCTTATGGCTTATGCCCCTCCCCATCCCGGCGCCGGTGGCTTGAAGAAGCCTTTCTTCTGGTCTCTCATTTTTCACACCCTGCTGTTTGGTTCGCTGACCGTTTCCACCATCTATTCGCATCGCGGCGACATGTGGGGCAGCGCGGGAGGCGACGGCGCGGTCTCCGTTGGCCTGGTCGCCAAGCTGCCTGGAATCATGCTGCCTCGCCCCGACGCCGTAACCCAGAGCCAGACGGTGGACACCACCAAAGGTCTCTACAAGGAAGAGCCGAAGCCCAAGCCCGAAGAGGTCCCGCCCGACGTAAAAAAGATTCCGGAATTTACCAAGGAAAAGGCGCCCCACTACATCACTCGCCCATCCAAGGTTTTCGAGGATAAAACTCCGCCGCCGACGAATGCGGTTCCCTACGGACAGGGAGGCTCCCCGGCGCTGCCCTACTCGTCGTTCGCGATGAATGGCCCGACGCAAGGCGGCATGGGTTTCTCAGGCCCCGGCGGCGGCGATTTCTCCGGAAAATTTCCTTCCTATGTGGATGCCGTGCGCAACCGCATCAGCAGCAATTGGCTGCAGTCCACAGTGGACCCGACGGTGCGCTGGGCCCCTCGATCGAGTTTTTCGTTTCAAGTCTTGCGCGACGGGACGGTGACCAACGTTCAGATGACGCAATCCAGCGGAAACCGCTCCGTGGACAACTCGGCCTTGCGCGCCATTTTGAGCTCCAGCCCAATGTCGCCTCTGCCATCGAATTATTCGGGCAACAGCGTGACCGTCGAATTCTGGTTCGACTTCCGCCGTTAGAATTCATGGGGATGAAAGAATGATGGAAAGATTAAATAAAAGTTTTGCAAAAAGAAACAAGACAAAGCCACCCGCCGAACGCGCCGCGGGTATATTTTCCCATCTAAATCCGTATCTGTGTGTATCCGTGTTCATCTGTGGTTGCCTTTTCCTTCTTTGTGCCGCGCCCGCGCCCGCGCAGGATTGGTTCAAGACCGGTACCGGCCTTGGCGTTTCCAAAGCCCGCGTTGGCGTGGCCGATTTTGCCACCAAGGACACCCCTTCTCAGCCCCTGGCCGTGCTCTTTAGCGACGTCGTGCGAAATGACCTGGAATACAGCGGCATCCTAGACCTGGTGAGCAAGAGTTTCAATCCTTTGCAGACGCCCGCAGCGCCCGCGGAAGTAGATTACAAGGCCTGGTCCGGCGCGCCCGCTTCGGCGCAACTGCTCGCCTTCGGCGCCTTCACCGTCAATGGCAGCAACGTGGAAATCCAAGCTTGGCTAAATGATGTCCGCGATGCTTCCCTGCCTCCGGTGATTGGAAAGGTGTACCGTGGCGAGGCCACCGACGCGCAGGTCCGCACCTTCGCGCACCAATTCGCCGATGAAATCATCGGAAAACTTTCCGGTGGCTTGCCGGGAATCGCCAGCACCCAGATCGCCTTCGTCAGCAACCGCAGTGGCAACAAGGAAATCTGGGCCATGGACTATGACGGCGAAAACCAGCACCAGCTCACGCAGACACATACCATTGCCCTCACGCCGCGCTGGTCCCCCGACGCCACGCGCATCGCCTTCACCTGTTACGCGCAGCCGGGCACCGGCAGCGTTTTGTCCGCGCAGATTTGCGTTTATTCCACGGCGAGCAATCACTTGATTTCCTGGCCGCGCTTCCGGGGCACGAATTCTTCGCCCTCCTGGTCGCCCGACGGCTCGCAACTCATGTTCATGTCCAGCATGTTGGGGAATCCCGAATTGTTCATCACGGATGCATCCGGACAGCGCCCCAAGCGCCTTACGTATTCGAATGGGGCCAATACGTCTCCGTCCTGGAATCCGAAGACGGGCCAGCAAGTGGCCTTCGTAAGCGACCGCGGCGGCATCCCACAGCTCTACACCATGAACGCGGACGGCTCCAGCCAGGCCAAAGTGGATCTGCCCGACATGGGCTACGTGATCGATCCGGCGTGGTCTCCCAACGGCCAGTTGCTGGCCTTCAGTTGGCGCCGCCCAAACGGGAATTATGATATTTATGTGATGGAAATCGTTACGCGCCAGCTCGTCGAATTGACGCGCGACGTCGGCCGCAACGAGCGTCCCAGCTGGGCCCCGGATGGGCGCCATTTGATTTTCGAATCCACGCGCACGGGAACGCGGCAAATTTGGTCCATGCTGGCCGACGGGACGCAGGCACGCCAGCTAACCAAACAGGGACAGAACGAATCCCCCAACTGGTCGCCCAAATGAGGCGCTCGGAGGCGAAGACGGCGGATTCCAATCATCCCAGGTTCTACAGCTCAAGTTCGGGTTTGCAAGTACCACCGAAGCTCAAGTAAATTGTCAAAGGAGGAAGAAGAAGAAAGATGCGGACACGTACGCACGCCAGGATTCTGTTCGGTGCTTTGCTCGCGATCCTCGCACTGAGCGCGGCTTGTAAGAAGCCTGCGCCCCAGGCGCCACCTCCACCCCCACCGCCTCCAGCGGCGCCGCCGGCAAAACCGACTGCGAATCTGCAGGCCTCTCCCACCATCATCCAGAGAGGCGATTCGGTCACGTTGACCTGGTCCTCGACCAATGCAACCTCACTGAGCCTGTCGCCCGCAATCGGCAACGTATCGGCGGAAGGCACTCAGCGCGTGACTCCCTCGGATTCGATTACTTATACTTTGACCGCGACCGGGCCGGGTGGTTCGGCCGACGCCAACGTGCACATCACCGTCAGCGCCCCGCCTCCGCCTCCAAGGGCAGCCGAGCCCTCGCTGCAGGAGCTGTTTGACAAGGAAGTGAAGGACGCTTTCTACGACTTGGATAAAGCGGATATCCGAGCGGACGCTCGCGACGCACTCTCGCAGACCGCTCAGTTCCTGCGTTCGTATCCGCAACTCAAAGTCGCCATTGAAGGCCATTGCGACGAGCGCGGTTCCACCGAGTACAATCTAGCTCTTGGGGACCGCCGAGCCGCCGCAGCCAAACAATTCCTGGTTTCACTGGGAATTTCGGCCGACCGGATGCAAACGGTCAGCTACGGCAAAGAACGCCCCTTCTGCTCTGCTTCCACCGAAGAGTGTTGGCAGCAGAACCGCAGGGCGCATATCGTCATGGCGAAGTAGCCGGAATCAACCTCCGGGGTTCGCTTGCCTATCGTGGCGGCAGGCGAGCCCCGGAGAAATTTTAAGAACAAACGAGGAGTCCCCCCTCGGAGGAGGAACACCTTGCGAATACGATGGATTCTGTTTTTTGGCGCGGCAATGCTCGCCGGAGCTCTGGGCGGTACCTTGTTCGGACCTGCGCCCGCAGGCGCCGTGGCGCGCGAGATTATCGAACTGCAGACCGGCGTGACCCAGCTGATCCAGGGCCAGCAGAGCATGCAAACCGAGATCACGCAAAACGCGGCCGTGCAGCGCACGCTCATCGAGCAGTCGCTGGACGCCGTGAATAAACTCAACACGTCCATGTCCGCCGTGCAAAAAACCACGCAGGATTTCTCGGCCGCTTCCGGCGCGCGCCTGGACACCATGGGCACGCAGGTGCAAGGCCTCTCGGATAACGTGGGCGACCTGCAAGCGCGCATGGGAAAGCTCGATCAAAAACTCACGGACATCCAAAACACGCTGCAAAGCGTGGATTCCAAATTGGCTGCTCCGGCGCCACCCGCAGGATCAGCGCCCCCCGCCGCGATGATGCCCCCGAGCGCAACGCCAGGTGCAGGACCGGGTGGGCCAACGCCTACGATCGCGGGCGGCCCACCGTCATCCACGCCCCCCGCCTCCGCGGACGTGCTGTATTCCAACGGACTCCGGGACATCAACGGAAAGCATTACGATCTGGCCACGCAGGAATTTCAGGACTACATGAAGTATTACGGTGACACGGACCTGGCTTCCAACGCCCAATTCTATCTTGGCGAAGTCGCCTTCATGCAAGGCCAGTTTCAAGTGGCGCTCGACGCCTACAACAGAGTGATCGAAAATTATCCGAAGAGCTTCAAGACGGCCTCGGCCCGCATGCGAAAAGGCTACTGCCTGTCCGAACTGGGCCAAAAAGCCTCGGCCGTTCGCGAGCTGCGCGCCGTCGTTCGCCTCTATCCCGGTACGGACGAAGCCAAGCGCGCCGCCGCCAAGCTAAAGGAAATGGGCGCGACCGCGGGATAGTGACCCGTGGTTCTTTCTCTGTGCCTTTCCGCCTTTCTCTGTTTTTCTCTGTGTTAGGTTTTTTTGCGTCAGCCATTTCGACGTTCAAAATCCGCCGCCCGAAATTTGCGCCCCGCTCGCGCCCGTGTTATCTTCCTCAGACAACTGGAGAAAACCGATGTCCGTCAATAAAGTGATTCTCGTGGGCCGTTTGGGCAAAGATCCGGAGACACGCTATACCAGCGGAGGCCAGCCAGTCTGCCATTTTTCGATGGCCACCGACGAAACCTACAAGGACAAGAACGGCGAGCGCCAAAAGCGCACCGAGTGGCACCGGATCACCATCTGGGGCAAACAAGCCGAAATTGCCCAGCAATACCTGAAGAAGGGTGCGCAGATTTATCTGGAAGGCAGCATTCGATCGGGCGAGTGGACCGATAAAGAAGGTCAGAAGAAGACCAGTTACGAAATAAATGCTTCCGTCTTCCGCATGCTCGGCTCCAAGCAGGATTCCGGCGGGTCCAGCTACCGCACCAATTCCGCGGCTGCCGGCTCGGCGGATTTTGATTCCGGTTCATCCGCGCCATCCGAACGCGAATCGTCAGCCCCAGATGTCACGGACGAAGATATTCCGTTTTAGTAGGACGGGCTTCAGCCTGTCGGTTTTGGGTCCTTTTGAATCAATAGGTTAAATAAAAAAAACGACAGGCTGAAGCCCGTCCTACTTAGTCGTGCCCTTCGGCGGCGGCCTGCCGCCGGCGCTCGTCCATCTGGCGCAGCAACTCTTCAAACTTCGGCACTTGCTCTGGAGTGAGAATCTGACGAATCCGCTCCCGGCCTTGGTGGCGGACCTGTTCGTATTCGGGATCGAGCTTTTCGTGCAGCGCCGCGTAGTGGGCCCGCGTGTCATTCATAATGGCCTGGATTTGGGTTTGCTGATTCGGGGTCAGGTTCAAGTCGCGGGTAAACATGGCCATGGTTTGGGCAGGGCCATGGGGAGCGGTCTGGGGCCGTGCGGCTAGAACTCGTGTAGTCACCACGTAGGTTCCCAAGCTGCCAAGCGCGATCCCCAGAAGGAAGAGCACGAATACCAGCAGGACTGCCTTGCGGCTGCCTTGGTTAGCGTCCATTGTTCATCTCCGCCAGAGATTGCAGCACTTCTTCGTTGCTGACGGGGTCGGCGGGCGGCTGCGGGAAATCGCTGGCGCTCAGCTCGCTGCGAATCGAGCCCAGCGACACGTTTCGGTGCGGAGCAAATTCCACCAGATACAACGAGAGAGCCAGCAGCACCACGGCCGCCGTCAAAGACAGCCGGGAAGCCAGGAACTCGAGCGGAGCCCAGAACGCCGCGGGCGATTTCGCCCGCGCTTCTTCCCGGTGAATTCTGGCCATGACGTTCGCCAGGAACGCCTGGCTCGGTTCGCTGGCCGGCTCCCAGGCCTCGCGCAGCAGATCGCCCGCCAGCCGCGAATCATCCAACCCCGAGCGGCACTTCTCGCACGTAGCCAAGTGGCCTTCCAGTTCGGAGTCCGGCGCCCCGCCGAGGTAATCTTCCCACCGCGCTTCAAAGCTTCTACACCCAGTCGAGCTATTCGTTTTGTTAAACACCTTTTTCACTCCTCCGTTGCCTCAGCCCTTCCCGTGGAGCCGGACGCTTCTGCAACCGCTTCCGGTACATTTCCACGAGCCGGCCTCGCGCCCGAAATAGACGCACCTTCACCGTATTCACGTTTAGTCCTAGTACCTCCCCGATTTCCTCCACCGAAAACCCTTCCACTTCCTTCATGACCAGCATGATCTGGTCCTTGTCCTCGAGCTCGCCGAGCAGCCGCTCGACGAGTTGCCGCTGCTCCAGACGCCGCCCGGCGTCTTCCCGATGCGCGGCCCCGCCGTAGCCATGCTCCGGGATCGATTCGAGCTTTCGCACTTGCTCTTCGCTGAGGTCCGCTTCGTACACCAGTCGCCGCACTTTCTTCTTTCTCAGATAATCCCAGCACTCGTTGACCGCGATCTTGTACAGCCACGTCCCGAATGCCGACCGCAGGTCGAACCGCCGAATCGAAAAATACGCCTTGGCCAGCGCCTGCTGCGCCACATCCTCCACATCCTCGCTGCCTCGCAGGATACCCCCGACCACGGCAAGCACCCGATGTTGGTGGATCCGCACCAAATCCTCGTAGGCGCTTACGTCCCCGGCTTGCACCCGGCGCACGAGCGCTTTTTGCTGCTCCGCGGGCGTCAAGGCCTCCTTCTCGCCCGCCGCCTCAGCTCCGCGCGGAATCTCTGAATTTGTGACGTTTGCCATCGCTCCCCGGTTACGGATTATTCCTCCGATATCCACTTTTCCGCTTGCAGGCATTATAACTCTATGTGACAATGCCGACATGATTATCGGTGACAGGCTTCGCGCCCTGCGCGAAGACAAAAAGTACTCCCAAGGGGACATCGAAAAGCGCACCGGACTGCTTCGCTGCTATATCTCCCGCGTCGAAAATGGCCACACCGTTCCGGCCATCGAAACGCTCGAGAAAATGGCCCGCGCCCTGGAAGTCCCTCTCTACCAACTCTTCTATGACGGAGAAGAACCTCCCGTGCTGCCCAATCTTCCGAAGCGCAAAAGCGCCGACGAAATCGTTTGGGGCAGCACCGGGAAAGAGGCTCGCCTTCTGAACAAGTTTCGCAGGCTGATGGGTCGCATCGAAGATGGCGACCGCCGGCTCCTGCTTTACATGGCTCAGAAGATGGCCATCCGCTAAGTCCGGCGGATTTCCGGCCCTCGGGGACGGGCCGGACAGGCGTTCTCGGCCATACCGGCTCTCGGGCTCGAGTGGCATTGCTTTCCTTGGTCTTTTCACGACCAAAGTAATACCACCCGGGCCACAGCCAATCCATACCCATCAAGCTGTGTTTCAATCCGGTACATCCCCCGCTTTCCTCTCATCCTTCTTGACCTTCTCTTCTTTCCCTTTGCGTCTTTGCTTTTTCGTCTTTCTTCCTTCTTTCTTCCTTCTATCCCCGTCTCCCTTGAATCCCGTCTTAAATTTCAAATCTGAAATTTCAGATTTGAATTTTCAGATCTCCAAGTTCCAACCTCCAGCTCCCGCCCCTACTCCCACTCAATTGTGCTCGGCGGCTTCGAGCTAATATCGTACACCACCCGGTTAATACCACCCACTTCATTAACGATTCGAGTCGAAATCCGCTCCAGCACTTCCGCCGGAAGCCGCGCCCAGTCGGCCGTCATGGCATCTTCCGACTCGACCACGCGGACGGCCACGGTAAACCCGTAGCTTCGTTCATCGCCCATCACTCCCACGCTGCGCACCGGAAGCAGGACAGCGAACGCCTGCCACACCTTTTCATACAACCCGGCGCGACGAATTTCCTCGACCACGATCGCGTCCGCCTCGCGAAGCGGCGCGAGCCGCTCTTCCGTCACTTCTCCCAAGAGCCGCACCGCCAGCCCGGGCCCGGGAAACGGATGCTTCGTGAGCATCTCTTCTGGAAGGCCCAGCTCGCGCCCGATGCGCCGAACTTCGTCCTTGAACAGCTCGCGCAGCGGCTCGATTAGCGCAAACGGCAGATCTTTGGGAAGCCCTCCCACATTATGATGCGTCTTAATCGTCTGCGAAGGCCCGCGAACGGCCACGGATTCGATCACATCCGGATATAGAGTTCCCTGCACCAGGAACCCGGCGCGGTCCGGCCCGACGGCCAATTGGCACGCCTGCTCGTCAAACACGGCGATAAACTCGCCGCCGATCCTCTTGCGCTTGTCCTCCGGTTCCACTATTCCCTTTAGACGCGCGAGGAAACGTTCGGACGCGTCGACGCCAATCACCTGCAGCCCCATGCGGTCGCGCAGTAATTCGAGCGTCTCGCGGAATTCGTTCTTCCGCAGCACGCCGTTGTTCACGAAAATATTCGTGAGGCGATCGCCGATTGCGCGATGGACAATCACTGCGGCCACGGCCGAATCCACTCCGCCGCTCAGCGCGCAAATCGCCCGGCCATCGCCCACTTGCTTGCGGATCGATTCCACCGTCTCGGCGATGAACGCCGCGCCGCTCCATAGCGGCTGTGCGTGGCAAATATCGAAAACAAAATTGCGAAGAATTTCCGAGCCGCAATCGGTGTGCCGCACTTCGGGATGAAACTGCACGGCGTACAATTTCCGCGCCGGATCTTCGGCGGCGGACACGGCGTTGCCCGTTTCACCCGTCACATGAAAACCCGCCGGGAGCGCGCGCACGTTATCGCCGTGGCTGTTCCAGATGCGCAGCCTTTTCGGCAGCCCCGCGAACAGCGGCGAACCGTCTTTCACCAGCAATTCAGCGCGGCCGTATTCCCTGCGATCTGCGCGCTCGACTCGCCCGCCCAGATTGTGCGCCATCCACTGCAGCCCGTAGCAAATGCCCAGCACCGGAAGCCCCATGGACAAGACGCCGATGTCGCACGGCGGCGCGCCCGCGTCATACACCGAATTCGGACCGCCAGACAGCACGATGCCCACGGGATCTAATTTGCGAATCTGCTCGATACCCGCCGTGCACGGCAGGATCGCGCTAAACACTTGCTGCTCGCGAATCCGCCGCGCGATCAGTTGCGTGTACTGCCCGCCAAAATCCAGCACTACGATGCCGCCGCGCTCGCTCATTCTTCCCTCAACGTTTCCACAACACCGTCTTCACGGCAGACAATGTGCATGGACTACTGCACAACCAAGTTGACAAGTTTGTCCGGCACCGCGATCACCTTGATTACGCGTTGGCCGTTCAAAAGTCGCGCAATCTTGGGATCGGCCAGCACGCGCTTCCCGAGTGCGTCCTTGTCCAGCCCCGCTTCGATCAGCACTCTGGCCTTCAGCCGACCGTTAATCTGCACGGGGATTTCCACTTGATCTTCCGCCGCCAACTCAGGAATAAACTTCGGCCACGCCGCATGCGCCAGCGTGTACTGCGTGTGGCCAAGAATTTCCCACAGCTCTTCGGAGAGATGCGGCACCATCGGATTGAGCATCAGGATCAGCAGCTCGAATACTTCCTTCGCGATTTCGGGGCGCACTCCGTCTTCGAGCGGCTCCTGCGCCTGAATTTCATTCACTAATTCCATGAGCAGCGCCGTGGCGCTGTTGAAATGCCAGCGCGTCTCGAAATCGTGCGTCACGCGACGCAGCACTTGATGCGCCTTGCGCAGCAGAACCTTTTCCTTAGCCGTCGCCGATTCCAGCGAAGCCGCAGAACCGCTTTCCGCGTGCGCCTGATTTAGCCATTCCGCGTGCTTGGCCACCAGTCGGTACACGCGCTGCAGGAAACGCGCGCAGCCTTCGATGGCCTGCTCGCTCCATTCCAGATCTTTTTCTGGCGGCGCGGCAAAAAGCGTATAGAGACGCCCCGTATCGCAGCCATACTTGTCCGCCATCTCTTCCGCCCCGACGACGTTGCCCTTCGACTTGGACATGGCCGTGCCGCCCTTGAGCACGAGGCCCTGCGTGAAGAGTCGCTTCACCGGCTCATCGTGATTCACCAGGCCCAGGTCGCGCATCACCTTGCAAAAAAAACGCGTGTACAGTAGGTGCAGAATGGCGTGAACGATTCCGCCGATATATTGATCGACAGGCAGCCAGTAGCGTACCAGTGCCGGATCGAATGGCGCCTTGTCGTTGTGCGGGTCGGCATAGCGATAGAAATACCAGGACGAATCGATAAAGGTGTCCATCGTGTCCGTTTCGCGCCGCGCCGCGCCGCCGCATTTCGGGCACTTCACGTTCACGAATTCCGTCACACTCGCGAGAGGCGATTCGCCCAGTCCGGAAAATTTCGCCATGGGCGGCAGCACCACCGGCAAATCCTCGTCGGGCACGGGCACCATCCCGCACTTCTCGCAATACAGCACAGGAATCGGCGTGCCCCAATAGCGCTGCCGCGAAATCCCCCAATCCTTCAGACGAAAAATAATTTCGCCCTTGCCGAATCCGCGCGCCTCGGCGTCCGTCGACATCTTTTCAATCGCTTTTTCGGATGTGAGCCCGGTGTATGGCCCTGAATTGACGAGTACGCCATAATCGACAAACGCGGCGCCCAGCGATTCCGGCGTCAGCGGCGGACCTCCCTGCGGGTGCACGACGATCGGTATCGCCAGCCCGAATTTTTTCGCGAAATCGTAATCGCGTTCGTCATGCGCCGGAACGCACTGCACCGCGCCCGTCCCGTATTCCATCAGGACGAAATTGCCAACCCAGATCGGGATTCTTTCCCCGCTGAATGGATTGATAGCGTACCGCCCGGTGAAAAAGCCTTCCTTTTCCGCTGTGGCGATATCGGCGGCGCGAGTCATGCGGCGCCGCAGGCGTTGTAGTTCTTCCTCAAGGGCTGCCCGTCCCTGGACTCCTTCGATGAGCGCGGCGACAAGCGGATGCTCCGGAGCGAGGATCAGTCCCGAAACACCGTAGACCGTATCGACGCGCGTGGTAAAAGTTTCAATCGAGATGCCGGCTAATCCATCGACCGAATAGCGCACGCGCGTGCCACGCGATTTTCCGATCCAGTTGCGCTGCATGGCCAGGACACGTTCCGGCCATCGACCGTCGCCGAGCTCCTCCAGACGATCCAGCAATTCGTCGGCATATTGCGTAATGCGCAGGAACCATTGCTCAACTTCCTTTGCTTCCACTTGAGTGTCTTCGTGCCGCCAGCAGCAGCCGTCGACCACCTGCTCGTTCGCCAGCACCGTTGCACACTTCGGGCACCAGTTCACACGGCTGCGCTTGCGGTAGGCAATTCCCTTTTCCAGCATGCGCAGAAAAAACCACTGGTTCCAGTGATAGTATTCCGGCTCGCACGTGGAAATTTCCCGCCGCCAGTCGTAACTGAATCCAAACCGGCCCATCACTCGCTTGAACGATGCGATATTCGTGTTCGTCCATTCCCGCGGATGGACGCCGCGCTGGATCGCCGCGTTTTCTGCGGGCAGCCCGAACGCGTCCCAACCCATCGGATGGATCACGTGGAATCCCTGCATGCGCCGAAATCGAGCCACGACGTCGCCGATGGTGTAGTTGCGCATGTGGCCCATGTGCATCGTGCCCGACGGATACGGCAGCATTTCCAGCACGTAATATTTCGGCTTCGACGGATCGGCGTCCGCCTCGAACGCGTGGTCCGCGTTCCAGCGCCCCTGCCATTTCTTCTCTATCGCCTGTGGATCGTATTCCGTCACGGTTCCTGTCCCACCTTCGCGCAATTTGCACAACCTAAGGGTTGTGCCCTACATTGCTCAGCGCCGCCTCTTGCTTTTCTCTTTTTTTCTCCGTGTTTTCTGTCCTCTCTGTGTTGAAGCCTTCGATTTTGTTTTCGCCTTTTTTCGGCCCTTCAACATCGAGAACCCATTCTCCGCCTTAGGCGCCTGCTTGACGCTCAACCCCACCAGGTCCCAAAGTGCCCGCACGTTCCGCCGATCGTCCCCCGGCCGATCAATCGGAGTCTCCAAAATGAACGCGCGCCCCGCCAAGCCATGCACCCCCGGCCCCAGCCGCGCGTGATTCAGAATCCTCCCAAACGCCGCCAGGCCAATCTTCCCTCGCCCTATATGTTCGTGCCGGTCGACATGCGAGCCCAGCGGCGTTTTGGAATCGTTCACATGCAGCACGAAGACGCGATCCAGCCCCACCGTGCGATCCACCGCGGCAAGCGTCGCCTCCAGCCCGGCCACCGTGGTGACGTCGTATCCGGCTTCCAACATGTGCGCGGTATCGAGGCACACTCCCATCGGTAAGTCGCCCGTCTGATTCAGGATGGCTTTGATCTCCTCAAACCGCGCTCCCACCGCCGAACCCATCCCCGAAGTATTCTCGACCAGAATTCGCAGCGCCCCGAGTTTCACTCCCTTAGCTGCGTGGCGCATGCTTTCGGCGATATCAGCGATGGCCTGATCCTTGTCGCGCCCGAGGCCGGACCCAGGATGCGCAACCAGAAAATCAGCGCCCAGCGCGACCGCCCGCACCAATTCATCATGAAACGCCTGGATCGACCTCGTCCGCATCACTCGATCAGGAGACGCAAGATTGATCAGATAATTGTCGTGAACGACCAGCGGGCCGAGCGAAAGATCCGCGCGGCGCGCCCGAAATCTCGCCGCATCCTGCTCCGCAATGCGCGAGCCTCCGCGCGGCCACATCCGCGGGCTGCAAGAAAAAATTTGCAGCGCGTTCGCTCCCAGCTTCGCGGCCGAATCGAGCGCCCCCGCGATGTCGCCCGCGATCGAAGTATGAATCCCAATGCGGAAGCTGCCGTCCTGCCAGGCAGGCGGCTCGGGAATCGGTTCAGGTTCGGGACGATATTCGTCGCTCGCGTCGTAGGCGGGTTCCGCGCCGATCAATGGGTCAGCCATTCCCTCAGCACAACTCCCTGTGGCCCTGAGAAGAGCGATCAGCAGACCATTCTATCGGATGCGTGCGCGAGCGGCAATCACAACCCAGTAGGACGGGCTTCAGCCTGTCGGTTTTCTGCCAGTTAATCGAAAGCAAAACCCGACAGGCTGAAGCCCGTCCTACGGTTTCAATCAGGATTGAATTTGAACCAATTTGTCGTTCTTGGCGTCTGGAGGTGTGGCCGATGGGTCCCATCGCGGAGGCTTTGTTGCGCGCGATCGAAGCCGATTCATCATCAGCCCGATCTTCATCGAACTGGAGATAAAATGATTGATTTTTACGGGGCCGACCACCTTGACTCCTCGAATCCAGTGCAAACCGCTGCTGATCGCGCAACCGCACTGGGAACAATCCGGCGTCCCACCGAAAACGCACGGTTCGACGCGCGTTTCAAAATCGGCCGAATAGTTGGCTGACATCTTGGAAAAAAGGCAGTCATCCGGGCTCTTCGGCGGATGAAGGAGCGCTTTCCCAAGGCCATCATGAAAGAGAAACTTTGGATATCGCTTAGCCAAACGCGGCAATTCCATGGCCAGAGTTTCGCGGTCCTCAGGGGCCAGAGTCTCCGGACTCTGCTCACCGATCTGCGGCGTGTAGACGCTCACCCAAACGCGTTCCACTTCTTCTCGCTCGCTCCAAAACTTCACGTATTCCTCGAGGTATTCCGCCCGCTCCAGCATCGGCCGCGTTATTACCCAGTGGATATTGACCTTGCAACCCTCGATATTCTTGAGGATGCGCTCATAAGTCGCTGGCTTTCGCCGGATGTCGTGGTGTTCCGGCAGCCCGTCCACGGAAATCGCCACGCGGACACGGGGCAAGCTCATCCACTCTGTCGGGACGCGAATGACGCCGCTGGTCACCAGCAGCGTGAACACTTCCATCTCCGAAAGGGCCGGCAGGATGCGGCTCAGCTCGCGATGCCGGACCATCGGTTCCCCGCCGACCAAGGAAACATGCAGGGGCTTGTGCTTCCGCACCAAGTGCAAAACGCCTTCGACTAATTTATCCCCGCGAGAATCGCTCAGCTCACTCAGCGTCACTCCGCCTCCCAGATGCGTATCGCCGTATGCGTAGCATCCGGGACATGTAAGAGGGCACTCCCGCGTGATCTCGATCGACAGCATGGGGACACGGCCAGCCAGGACTCTCCCCCAGGCAGCGAGTACATCACTTGGCCTAAGACTTGGGTTTGGGGCGGATGTATTCATGCAGCCTTTGATGCAAGGAGGGGTTGCACGGCTGCAATGATTTTTTAATTTTCTTAACGTGGGCGTTAACCCGGTTAACACCAGAGGCTATCCCCCTGTCCTGAGGTGCCCGCCCCCAGACCGGAAATGGATCGATCGAAACGCCCGTAGGATTTTCCCTGCGTTGTTTTCGCTCCGTGTCTCCGTGTCTCTGTGGCAGAATCCCTAGTTCGCGATGCCGCGCCGCATCAACTACCGCTTGCTGATCACCGCGATTCTGATCGTCGCCGGAGTCACCGTTCAAATCGTGCGGGAACGCCGCCCGTCCTTCTTGCGCCCAGGCTTGCGCCTCTACGCGTTCGTCGGCAATGCCGGAGACGGCACCGTATCCGTCGTGGACCTGATTCGCGTCCGCAAGATTGCCACGATCGCCGTCGGCCCCGCTCCGTCCGGCCTGCGGGCGCATCCGAAATTCAATCAAGTGTGGGGAGTTTCGACCGATGGCGGCTATGCCTTCGTTATCGACTCTGCCACCGGCCAGATCTTAGCTCGCATCCCCGTGGGCCAATCGCCCTTCGCTCTGGATTTTTCGCCGGATGGAAATCGCGCTTACATAACCGCCTCAGGCTCGGCCACGCTCGTGGCCATCGATTGCCGCACGGGCCAAATTGTGGCGCGCGCACACACCGGAAAACGTCCCTGGCTGGCGCGGGTAACCCCTGACGGCAAACAGATCGTCGTCCCGAATCGCGAAGACTCCACCGTGGAAATTTTCGACGCCGAGACGCTCGCCTCACTGGCCACGATTCCTGTCGCTTCGCATCCCGAACAAGTCTCCATCCTGCCAGACAATTCCGTCGCTTTCGTTTCCGCCACCGGCTCCAATGAAATCTCCGCCGTGGATCTAAAGCGGCGCGTGCTGGTTGCCAATTTGCAGTTGACCGGAGCGCCGGCGGCCATGCTGCTCAAGCCGGACGGCGGTGAACTCTACGTCAACGTTCCCGCTTCACACGGCCTTGAAATTGTCGACACCTGGAGAACGGAAATTTCGGGCTCGATGGTTCTGGGTTCGGCACCCACCGGCGGAACCATGACTGCGGACTCTTCCCTTGTCTTCGTCACCGACGCCGCCGCCAACGACGTCATCCCCATCGATACGTCCACGCGCCAGCTCTTGCCTATCATCCCAGCCGGCCGGAGCCCTGGCCCTTGCGCCCTCGATCCAGGCGGCGACTTGCTGCTCGTAGCCAATGAAGATTCCGCCGACCTGGCCGTGATTCGCGTGCGCACGCAAAGCCTAATCACTATGATCCCGGTCGGCCTGCGCCCCAGTTCCCTGGCAATCAAGTTGTTCTAGCTATCGCGGCGTTAATGACAAAGAAAACGGCTGGCAACCTTGGCTGCCAGCCGTCGAAGTGAGAGCGAGGCATGTTGAAGCGGTTACCTGTGGCCCCCTCCGTGGGAACCGCCGCCCCCGTGGAAACCACCACCGTGGAAACCGCCACCGCCGTGCACCGCGCCTCCACCATGGAACCCGCCGCCGCGAACGGGAGCGCCGCCGCGGAACCCACCGTTGAAACCGGCTCCGCCACGACCATAGACGGCCGGCCCGCGGCCTTCAAATCCCGACCTGCCGCCGTAGAACCCGCGACCGCCGTAGTAGCCTCCACGGAACCACGGACCCGCGCCGATAAATCCGCCCCCGACAAAGTAGTCAGGGCCATAGTAGCCGTACGGCGCGCATGCATAAGGGGCATACCCATAGTAGCCGTAGGCGCAGACCGGAGCTGGCCCGACGTAGCCTGGCACAACTCCAATTCCCACCCTAACCTGTGCATGGGCCGTGCCCCCCACAACCATGCAAAGCCCGAGCAGAACCGCATATCTTAAATATCTCATATCGAGCCTCCTCGATCGAAACGCGGCCTGTTCGATTCCCTTTTGCCGCGCCCGCTTACTGCATCAGACGCTGTGATTATTGCAACGGGAGTGCCAAAGTTGCGCCCGACGATGCAAAATTGAAGCTCCTTTAGAATCTGACAGTTGCGAGCAATCAGAGCCGCACCTCCAGATTTTGCTTTGCATTTCATGGTTGTAATCCACCAGCCGCGATGATTTTCAACCACTCCGGGCGCGGTTCCGAGGTTGCACATCGCTGTCAATAGGGGCTGTATCCTCGGGATGAGGTGAGGAAGGCACACGCAGGAATTCGAGATGGAGAGTCGTCACGGTAAAGTGAGGTGTACTATGATGCGTGGTGAATTTAGACTAACCCACGCTCCAGGCGAAATTCTCCTCGCCCAGCTGAATATCGAGCATGCCTTCGCCGGGCAGAAGGTCCATGGGCAGGCCGCCCTCCCACACCGCGACGCCGAGAGAAAGCGTTTTTCGCGCGCCGAGCAAAAACATTTCCTTGGCCACGGACACTTCCAGGATGCGGTCGAAGGCGACCTTCACCACATCGTCCGGCCCCAGCAAACAAAGATCGCGCGATTCGACGAGGTAGCCGGTCACGCGGCCTCCCTCGAAGCGGACCACCACGCGCAGCTCCTGCTCGGCGCGAAAGGTGATCCGGAATTCGGCGTCGTGAAGCTCCTTCAGCGCCTCGGGGAACACGTCCACGCGCAGGTGAAACCGCTTCTCGTCGAACCCGTAGCGGATTTCGTTCAACAGCGTCAAGCGGCCATGCATCGCGCTGCTGCGCCGGTCGGCGGCATACAGGCCTGCGCCCATCCATTCAAAGTACGTCGATTCGCGCCCGTCGACTCTCACGTGGAGATACGCGGTCGGCGGCAGCACCAGCGCGGGCACGGACTGCCGCTTGATGGGCTCGGCCAGAACGTCCGGGGCTTCGGCGCCCAGGGAGCGATACACTTCGGTCAACAATTTCCTGTAAAACGCGTCGAACTCGGCGTCATTCGCCGAGCTGTGTTCCGGCCCGTACCACCAGCACCAATCGCTGCCCTCGGCCGCCAGCAGCGACTCGTACGCGATCAGAAGCTGCGTAGGCGTTGGCGCCTTGGGAAAACCCTTGGCCGTATTTTCCGCTTGCTGCGTATAAAAATCGCGCGCGCGCCGCAGATGATCCCAGGCGGTCACGTCTTCCGCCGAGCCGATCCACACGTCGAAATTGGCGCTGATCCACGACGCGGGGAAAATTCCGTTGTTGCGCGGAATTTCTCCGGCGGAAGCGGCTGCCTCGGTGGCCGTCAGCGCGTGAATATCCGGATCGTTGTCGACTTTCCTATAAAACTGCCTGAGAAATTCGCGCCCGGCCCCGCGGAAATATTCCCAGGCATTCTCTCCGTCCAGGATCAGCGAGACGGTCAAGGGCCGCCCGATATGCACGCGTTCCCCAATCGAGCGAATGCGCAGATAGAGATCCTCGGCGGCGGCGTGGGTATCCATGCGGCTGTATACGAAGCCGACGAGGTCCGAGATATAGTGATCGCGAAAGAATCCCACCATTTCCCCGCCGCCCACGCGCGCCCGCAGCGGCGAGTACAGCTTGTCCGCATTGTCCGGCACGCCGGCGGAGTCCCGCCCGAAGCCAACACCCAGCGTCCGCCCGAGGACGCCTTCATCGGTGGCAAACCACTTGAATCCCAATTCGGCCGCTATCGAGAGCGCTTCGTCGGACACCGACCCTTCCGATGGCCATAGCCCTTCCGGCGCCTTTCCGAAAACGCGTTCGTGGTAGCGGCGCGCTCGCGCCAATTGTTCGCGTGCATCCTCCGGGTGGCGGAAGGCGGGCACGGGCAGCAGCGTCCCGGGGTTCGATACGCGCGCGATGTCGGTGTCGCAAAGCAGCGGAAGGATGGGATGATAAAAGGGTGTCGCGGAAATCTCGATTTGTCCCGCCGCAGCCGCTTTTCTGTATTCCGGCAGGACTCGCCCGAGAAGCTCGATCTGCTTGTCGCGAAGGTGATGCTTGTCCTGCTCCGTGAAATCGGCGCCTTTCCGCGCTAGAAGCGATACGACGGGATCGCTCGCCAGGTATTCCTCATCCATCCAGGCAAGTTGAGAAAGTACTTGAAGATCGCGCCAATCGCGTTCCCCAAACGTGTGCGTAGCCCGCTCGCTGCCCTGCGAAGCCACCCATTGATGAAGTTCGATGTACCGCGGCCAGCGCGCCAGCAAATTGTCGTAATTCAGTTGGAAGGCGCGCAGCATGATTTCCGATTTATCTTCCGTGGTGAGGTTTGCTACCGGGCGAAACGCCGCCGTAAACCACGGCTCGTCGAATTTTCCACTGGCGTACTCTTCGAGTTGCATTCCCAGCGAAGGCACTACATTGAAGGTCGCATGCACGCGGGGAAATTCCTCAATCACGCGGACCATGCCCCAGTAATCCTTGAGCGCATGCAGGCGCGTCCATGGAAGCACGTAGCGCCCGGTCGATGGATCGCGATATTGCGGCTGGTGCATGTGCCACAAAATCATCAGGTGAACGCGATTCATCGCGGCTGCGCTCCTGTCTCGATTTCCGCGGACAGTCCAAAGTAACCTTTGAAAAACGAGCGCAGCCCGCGCGCGATTTCAGCGCGCTGATTGCAGTTATCCGTAGCAAACAAGCGCATGTCGCTCCCGCGCATCCCGCCCGTGCTAGAATGACGCCTCTGATCGATGCGCCTAATTGACCGGTACATCTGCCGACAAGTGTTCTCGCACGCCTTCCTGGGCCTGGGTATCTTCACATTCGTCTTTTTCGTGCCGCAGCTAGTGCGTCTGATGGACTTGGTGGTGCGCCACCCCGGATCCTGGTCCAACATCGGCATTCTGTTCCTTTCCACATTTCCCGGCATTCTCAGTTTCACGCTACCGATGGGCGTCCTGGTCGGCGTGCTCATCGCGCTCGGACGATTGTCGGCCGACAGCGAACTGATCGCCATGAGCGCGCTCGGCATGGGCCGGCGCCGCTTGCTCGTCCCCGTCGGATTTCTGGCCGTCGGCGCAACTGCGATGACCTTTGCGATGACGCTCTGGCTCGGCCCGCTTTCCGTGCGCGCCTTCCGCGCCATTGAAGACCGCCTGCGCGCCGGGCAGGCCTCCTACCAGGTTTCTCCGCGCGTCTTCGACGAGCGATTCCCCCGCATGGTCCTCTACGTCAACGATATCGACTCCGCCGCCACACATTGGAAGGGGGTCTTCCTTGCCGACACGGACAAGGACGTCTCACGCCTGACTTTGGCTGAGGATGCGATTGTAATTGCCGACCGCAACGAGGGCAAGCTGGAGTTGCACCTACGTAACGGAAGCGTTCACGAGTTCACACCCACCGATCCCGCACATTACACTCTTTCCGCATTCGCGCAGCGCGACTTTCCGGTGGAAGTGCAATCCGCCGGAGACGACCACGTTTCCGACCCGGGCATTCCCGGCCGAACCATGAGCGTGCTGTGGAGCGAGCGGCGAACCCAGCGCGATGCGGTCGTGGAAATTCAGCGTCGTCTTTCTTTCCCCTTCGCGTGCATTTCCTTTGCGTTGCTGGCCATGCCGATCGGCGCGCGTCCCCGGCGCGGCGGCCGCGCCGCCGGTTTCCTGATCACGCTGGTCCTGATTACCGGCTACTACCTTATGTTCACGATTGGCGCAGGACTGGCGCGGCAGGGGACGATTCCCATCTGGATGGGAATCTGGTCGGCAAACTTCATTACGGCGGGGCTGGGCCTTTTTCTCTTGCCGCGTCTGGAGCGCATGCCGGGCAGCGGCCGCACCAACGCCGTCCTGGAATGGATTGCTACCCGTCGGATTTGGAAATTTCTCTCTCGAGAAGATCGCACCGCGCCGGCCGTTCCAAACGGCACATCCATCAGAAGCGGTCTTTTCGCCAGAAAAAAGGCTCGGACCGGAATCCCGCAGTTGCTGGACGTCTACCTGTTGCGCAGTTTCATCTACTATTTCGTCCTGCTCACGGTCGGATTTATCGTCC
>Ga0302326_10010295_pt1 | contig 20280 bp, 15 predicted proteins | sample Palsa_T0_3_FD_202264 | JGI IMG/M metagenome (GOLD analysis project Ga0302326, IMG submission 202264) | Peat permafrost microbial communities from Stordalen Mire near Abisko, Sweden - Palsa_T0_3 | ecosystem: Environmental > Terrestrial > Soil > Palsa > Peat permafrost | place: Sweden: Abisko...
CACGGCTTGGACCGGCTCAGGAAACTCGGCGTAGGTGTGGCCGCTGATGGTCGCATCGCGCGCGGCGGGATCCATCAGCCGGTTCATCAGATCCAGGCCGGTCATCGCGTCTTTGGCGTAACAAACGGCTTCGCCATAAGCCGGCGCAATGCGCGTGCGGGTAAAGCGGTCGGAGAGCGCCGCGCCGCCCACCAGCAGCGGCACGCGAATGCCGGCATCCTTCAAATCGCCCGCTGTGATGATCATTTGCTGCGCGCTCTTCACCAGCAGCCCGGAAAGCCCGATGGCGTCCGGCGTGTGCTCCTGGAAGGCGCGAATCAGCAGATCCGGGGGCACCTTGATCCCCAGATTGATCACCAGGTATCCGTTGTTGCTCAGGATAATTTCGACCAGGTTCTTGCCGATATCGTGTACGTCGCCCTTTACGGTGGCCAGCACGATCTTGCCGCGCGTCGCCGAGTCGGCCTTCTCCATGAACTGCTCGAGATGCGTCACAGCAGCCTTCATGGCTTCGGCCGATTGCAGCACCTCGGCCACGATCAGTTCGTTGTTGTTGAACAGCCGCCCCACTTCGGCCATGCCGGTCATCAGTGGACCGTTGATGATTTCGAGCGGCGCTGCGCCTTCCGCGCGCTTGCGGTCGAGGTCGGGGATGAGGCCGTCCTTGGTGCCTTCGACGATATAGTTGGCCAGGCGCTGGTCGAGCGGCAGGTCCTCGGCGCGAGCCTTCACGCGCGCGCCGGCTTTGCGGAAGTGTTCGGCAATAGCGGCGATGTGGAACTGGTTGATGGCGGCGCGGTGCTCGAGAGTTTGTTGCCGCCAGTCTTCGGGCGCGAGATGCAAGTCCTCCGGGCCGTCCGCCGGCGGCGTGTTGAACAGCAGGCTTTCCGCCAGCCGACGCTCTTCCTCGGGAATCGAGGCGAAGCGTTCCAGTTTCTCGGCGTTCACGATCGCCAGATCCAGTCCGGCCTTGGTGCAGTAATAAAGAAAGACCGAGTTCACCACCTCCCGCGCGGCGGCGGGCAGCCCGAATGACACGTTGGAGATGCCCAACACCGTCCTTACATAGGGGATATGCTCTTTCACCAGCCGCACGGCTTCGATGGTTTCCACCGCGCCGCCGATATAATTGGCATCGCCCGTAGCGCACGGAAACACCAGCGGATCGATGACGATATCTTCCGGCGCGATGCCGTACTTCTCCGTAAGCAGCTCGACCGACCGCCGGGCCACCGCCAGCTTGCGCTCGCGGGTGAAGGCTTGCGCCTGCTGCTTGTCCTCGTCGATGCAACCCACAATCAGCGCCGCGCCGTAAGCCTTGGCGATGGGACAAGTGCGCTCGAATTTCTCTTCGCCGTCCTCCAGGTTGATCGAGTTAATAATCGACTTACCCTGGCAGTAAGTCAGCGCCAGTTCCATGGCGTGCGGATCGGTGGTGTCGATCATCACAGGCGCTTTGATCTTGCGGATCAGCTTCTCATAAAAAGGCGGGATGTCTTTGATTTCGTCGCGGTCCGTGCTTTGCAGGCACACATCCACGATGTGCGCGCCGTTCTTTACCTGGCGGCGGGCGATCTCCGTGGCCTCTTCCCACTTCTCCTCCGCCATCAGGTTCTTGAACAGGCGCGAGCCGATCACATTGGTGCGCTCGCCCACGATCAACGGCCGGTTGCTGTCTTCCGCTTCCACCAACTCGATGCCGGAATAATAGGCGCGATGCGCGGATGGCTTCAGAGCGCGCGGCCTTTTGCCCTCCGCCATCTGCGCGACCATTCGGATGTGCGCCGCGGTGGTGCCGCAGCAGCCGCCCACCAGGTTGAGCCAGCGGTGCTCCACGAAACGTTCCAACTGCGCGGCGAACGACTGCGGCGTTTCGTTGTACTCGCCTTCCACGTTCGGCAGGCCCGCGTTCGGATAGCAGGAGACGCGCGTGGAGGCCATCTCGCTCAGCGTGCGCAAATGGTCGGTCATGAACTCGGGACCGGTGCCGCAGTTCAACCCCGCCGCCAACAGATCCGCGTGTTCGATCGATGCGTAGAGCGCGTCGGCAGTCTGGCCCGCGAGCATCGTCCCCATGATTTCGATGGTGCCCGAAACCATTACGGGAATGCGCCGCCCAAGCTCGCGCGCCAGCCGCCGGATGGCCAGCAAACCCGCCTTGATATTGCGCGTGTCCTGACAGGTTTCCAGCAGCAGGATATCCGCGCCGCCATCGATCAGCGGCTTGGCCAGATCGTAGTAATCCTGCTGCACGTGGTCGAAGGTAATGGTGCGGCTAATGGTGATGCTCTTGCGCGTCGGCCCCATGGAACCGGCCACGAAGCGCGGTTTTCGCGAAGTGGAGAACTCGTCCGCTGCCTGGCGCGCCAGCCGCGCCGCCGCGACCATCAACTCGTACGATTCGCCATCCACGCCATAATCCACCAGGTCGCTCTTGGTTCCATTGAACGAATTGGTCTCGATGATATCGGCGCCCGCTTCCAGATATGCGCGATGGATGCCCAGCACCACGTCGGGCCGTGTTTTCACCAGGTTTTCGTTGCAGCCCTCCAGCACCAGCCCGCCGAAATCCGCAGCCGTGAGATGCTGCTGTTGCAGCATGGTGCCCATGGCGCCGTCGATCACCAGAATGCGGCTTTCGAGTGCGTCTAGCAGGGCTTCGCGGCGCTCTTCACTGGCGGTCATGGTTCAGAAGGTGTATCTTAATTCTAACAAGTTATGACCCGAAGAACTGCATTCCAACTGGCGGGCGCGGCCGCCGCCCTGCCCTCCCTGAACGCCCAACCGGCCCCGTTGAAGGGCCGTTTGAAGCAATCCGCCGCGCGCTGGTGCTACGGCAAGATGAGCCTCGACGATCTGGCGCGCAACGCCGCGCGTATCGGCCTGCAAGGCATCGACTTGATCGATTACAAGGAATGGCCCACCGTGCAGAAGTACGGGCTGGTTCCGGCTATGACGCCCGGCGCCGGCTCGATTGGCGACGGTTTCAACCGCAAGGAAAAACACGACAGCCTGGTGGCCGAGATGGAAGAAAACATCGCGCGCTCCGCGGCCGCCAAGGCGCCCAACGTGATCACGTTTTCGGGTAACCGCCGCGGCCAGGCGGACGCCGAAGGCCTGGACAACTGCGTCATCGGCTTGAGCCGGGTGAAGAAACTGGCCGAAGATAAAGGCGTGACCATTTGCGTGGAGCTGCTCAACAGCAAGATCGACCACCACGACTATCAGTGCGACCACACGGCCTGGGGTGTGGAACTGATCAAGCGCGTGGATTCGCCGCGCGTGAAGCTGCTGTACGACATCTATCACATGCAGATCATGGAAGGCGATATCATCCGCACCGTCCGGCAGAATATCCAGTACATCGCGCATTTTCATACGGGCGGCGTGCCTGGGCGGCATGAGTTGGATGGCACGCAGGAGTTGCAGTGGCGGGCGGTGGCGGAGGCCATTGTGGGGGCTGGTTTCACGGGCTATTTCGCGCACGAGTTTGTGCCCACGCGGGACCCGATGACGTCGCTCGAGGAGGCCGCGCGATTGTGCGACGTGTGACGGCGCCGTTACGGAAGCTCGCCCGGTGGGCCCAAGTTTCGTTACTGCGTCACGGTAATGGTCGCTACGCTGCCGTTCCAGTAATAGCCATAGGTCCAACCGGAATTGAAAACACCGATTGCGACATTGTAGACCCCGGCAGGGATGGATCCGTTCGGCGTCCAGCTATACGCATACGGGATACTCTGGCCGGTGGCGAAGTTCTGGGCGCTCCAGTAAGTCGTCGCCACCGCGCCGCCCGACTGGCTGAAAATCTGCAGTTCCACGTTGGCGTTGGTCAGACCAGCAGGCCCAGTCTCAGTGACGTTAGCCGAAATGTTGGACGTAATGCCGATGGCGACCGTGGATGGTTTCGCCGTCGCCGAAGAGGTGAACGTTGTCGACGATTCGACCGTGATGGTCCCAGCCGAGGCGTTCCAATTCCATGGCTGCCATGTGGAACTGAAGACGCCCACTTCGATCGCATACGTGCCGGCCAAGGCCGGCTGCAGCGCCAACGAGTAACTGTGCGACTGGCCCTTCGCGAAGTTCTGCGCCGTGAAGTTCTGCGCGGCGGCGGTGTTGCCATTGGGATCGATTACCAGGATCTGCACAATCCCGTTCGAGAGCGAGTGCGCGCTGCAGTCGACTTTCGCGGTCGCCGTGGCGCCGGCGCCTTGCGTCACCGGGTTCGGCGACGCGCTGGCGGAAGACGTGAACCTTGGAGGCGCAATCGGCGTGACAGCCAGTGGCGCGGAATTGGGGCCAGTGCCCGCCAAGTTCGTGCCCGAAACCACATAGAAGTAAGTCGTCCCATTCGTCAGACCCGTATCTTTGAAAGCAGTGGGCGCGGGGCTCGAAACCGTACCCACTTTCGTGTACGGACCGACGCTCGCGGCGCCGCGACTGACGGTGTAGCTGGTGGCGCCGCCGCCTGCTTGCCATGTCAGATGGACCGTGCCGCTTTCGACGGTGGCGGCGAGGCCGTTAGGCGCGGTGGGCGGGGAAGTCACGGTGCCTGCCGGTATCACAAACAACGTAATGCTCTGTGACGGCAGGGTGGCGGTAATCGAATTGTTGGCGATGGCTACGCTGCCGAGCGGGGTAATCGCGGTCTGGGTGGCAGATGCGATCTGCCAGGCCTGCGCCGTGCCGGTGGTCGCGAAGTTCGCCAGGCTGACGGACACGGGCGTGCTGCCCTGTTGTTTGTTGATCACCATTATGGTCAGCGCACTGTCTGTGGAGCGCACCGCCGCGAACGACGAAAGATAATCCGGATCGGCCACTCCGGCGTATACGCTGGTGTTTCCAAACGAGGAGTTCTGTCCGTCGTAATTGCGGTAAATCTGCATGGAGAGATAGGTCGGTGACGGGTTGACTGGAACGGTCCAGCGAGTGGCCATATCCAGAGCTTGCCGGCCGAAAATGCCCAACACATCCGCCTGTGTGGTCGCTCCATTGAGATTCGGCTCGTCGCCCCAGTTGTACTCAGTGATGGCCGTCTTCAATCCCGGATAGTACTGCTTCACCCACTTTTTCAGGTTAGGAATCAAATCGACGATGCCGCCGTCGATCCCGACCGTCGCGATCCAGGATTGGTCCACGTAGTTTGGGTCCCAGAGCGAACGCGTCGACTGATTGCGAATAAGTTGTGCCGCCAGCGAATCGTTGTCGCTGAAAGACCCGTCTTGCGGATAGTAGTGCACGCTCAGCACGTCCAGAAGTTGTGTGCCAGTCGATTGTTGGTAACTGGCAAGCTGCTGCAGGAGCCACGGGTAGTAGTAAGTGTTGTTGTGAGTCGCATAGTCGGACCCGGGGCCTGTGCCGTTCTGCTGGTCGAAGCCGCTGTAGAACAGCGCCAGCCAGCCCCATTCCTCCGGGCCAATGATAGTCGCGGTGGGGTCCAGCGCGCGCACCATGCCCGCATAACTGAGGTAATCGTTGTAGATCTGATTATAATCCGCTCCAATCGGGGCCACGTCGCGATGCGTGCCGAACCAGATGGAGGGCTCGTTATCCATCAGATAGTATTTGAGTCCGCGCGCGGAGGCCAGTCCCCAGGTGCTTATCAGGTGCTGCACCCATCCCTGCTGGATGGACGGGCTGTTCGGGGTGCCGGCATCCGCCGGATTGTTGCCCGTGATGTAGGGATTGCCAGGCGCGGTGCTGACGCCGTTTCCAGCATCGGGATTGTATGGATCCCACCCGGTCTGCGGGCCGTACTTGGCGACCGAAAAGGACCACACGGTGGACCGGTTGGGGCTCAGACTGCCGATGTAACCGATCATCGGTATCGTAAGCAGAGCCTGCGCGCCCACGTTGGCGGCTCGCGTGGTCGCGATGAAGTTGTCGCCGCGATAGCCAGGTGTTGGATCGGAATCGGCGATGCTTTCGAAATACCAGTCGTTTCCTCGATTGTCGGAGTTCAGCAGCCAGTTGTAGCTGGTTTCGGAGTCGCCTCCGCTGCGGTTTAGAGGGCAGTTCAACGCGACCAGATCGCTGGTGGCGGCAAAGGCAAGACCATAGATGTTGGGGCTGATCGGATGGCGATCGGCCTGCGCATCCACGGCGACGAAAGTGGGTGGGTTCTGAGCGAATGCCAGCGATGCGCTCGCCAGTACGAGCATCGTGGCACCTGTGCGGAGTTCACCCATGGGTGCACTGTATACCCGTATCGTCTGACTGTCAATACTCCAGTGGGTTATCCGTGTGCGAAATCACTCGCCCAGCAGGAACCCGAGATAGCGGCCCATCCAATAGGGCAGCAGGTATGCCGCGCCATCGTCTTCGCCGCGGCCGTCCGAGCCGCCATCGACATCGAATGGATTGGAGTTCCATTTCATAACCGGCCGTTCGTCCGGAGGCAGTAACGTTTTCGACTGGCGGTGTCGAAACCGGTCGGTTGCCGCATCCATAATCAGTCCCGCTCGATTAGAATTCGCGACGGTCCATTCAATCGTATCGACAGGCATCCGGTAAAGCGTGCGGGCCGCGCTCCGCATGTCCACGGTGGCTTGGGGTTGGCCCATGGCGAAGATGAAATCCCAAAGAGGATTCTCTTCGCGGACTATGTTTTCCCACCATCCATTCAATGCCGGCCGGTAATACCGATCTAACAAATCCGCATCCGTTTCATACCGGAAAAGATTATAGAAAGACAACAACGCCAGCTCTTCGTCGGAGTAGTTGATCTCTTCGCGCAGTTCTTTGTACCGGGTGGCGATCCGTGCGTAGCCCAAATCGATCGCGGCCTTTCGGTATTCCCGTGCGTAGCGGGCATTCCCCGTGATGTGCGCCGCGGTCTTCAGAAAGCTAAGCAATTCCATGCTGTTCAGAGCGCTGTCGCCAGGTTCCTTCCGGAAATAAGCCGGCGACCACTGTCCCCAGGTGGTCGGCTTGCCGGTCACATCGATCAGATAATAGCCATGGTCTATGATATGACCCATGATCCGCGCGGCAGTCTCCGCGATGCGCTTCTTCAGCGGGCCGCCGGGCAGCAGATCCGTGGCGATGCCGTACAGGAAGAAATGCCCGACGATCTCGTCCGAACTGGTGTCGCCTTTCCAGTAGTATTGACCGTCGGGCGTCCAGTGCCATTCGCCCGAGTCGGGCATGGGCTCTCCTTTGCGGATGTACGACCGCGCCGGGAACCCGCGTCTGCCGGCGACCTCCTCGAGGAACAGCACCGCCTCGGTCGCCTTAGTGGCGTTGGCCAGCGCCTCTGGAGAATGCGTAACTGCGTAGCGGAAGCACTCAGCCGCGGCGTACATGGAGGTCCACAATCCGTCATTGTCGTCGTCGTGCATCCGGTTGGTCGAAACGTCGCCCGGCACGCGAAGATTCGACGGCGACACCAGACCGTGCCGGTCGTGCCGCGCGTGTATGCGCTCTTCAAACAGGGCCGCCTTCGCGGCCAGCGTCATGGTGCGCAGCTCGATGTGCGACACTCCGGTCTTCGTGCGCACCCACATGCCCGCCGTTTGGTCGGGCGCGAGTTGCTGGACGTCTTCGTCGGGAAGATAGCGTTTTCCGGCAAAGTATTGGCTGCGGTCGCGGGGCGGCGCGTTCGGAGCGGCCCGAGTCACACCGTGGGTCGAGCCGGTCCACACAGCGCCGTCGGATGCCACCGCGCGGGCTGACGCGCCGGATTGTTTCAATGCCGCGGGGATGCGCGGGTCGTCCAGCGAGTAGAAGGTTCGAAACTTCTGCGGCTGCGGGGTTAGCGTGACCGCAGCGAAAGCCAGCGTCCCCACGAGTGGGGACACGACACGCACGAGTGCGCGCGCCACCGTCATTTCAAATACTTGTCGAACCAGTTCAACTCCTCCCACATCACGTGCTCGATGGATTCGCGCCCGCCATAACCATGCGACTCCAGCGGAAGCATCACCAGCCGTACTGTTCCGCCATTGCCACGAATCGCCTGGTATAGCCGCTCGGATTGGATCGGAAACGTTCCGGTATTGTTATCCGCCTCGCCGTGAATGAGTAAGATCGGCGTCTTGATCTTATCCGCCAGCATGAATGGCGACATCCGCAGATAAATATCCTGCGCCTCCCAAAGACTGCGGCGTTCGGTTTGAAACCCGAACGGCGTCAGCGTGCGATTGTAAGCGCCGCTCTCAGCCACCCCTGCGTGGAACAAATCGGAATGCGCCAACAGATTGGCGGTCATGAAAGCTCCGTAGCTGTGCCCGCCCACGCCCACGCGGTCCCGGTCCGTGACGCCCATCTCGACAGCCTTATCGATGGCCGCCTTCGCGTCCATCACAATCTGCTGCACATAGGTATTGTTCACGGTTTCGGGATCGCCGATCACCGGCATCGCCGCGTTATCCAGGACGGCGTATCCATGCAGCAGAAACAGTAAGTGCAATTCCGCGAAAATGAATTGGGTGAACCGCTCCGTCGATCCGCTAACCTGCCCCGCCGTATCCGCATCGTTGTATTCCAACGGATACGCCCACAGCAAAGTAGGCAGCCGCGTGCCCTCCTTGTAACCCGGCGGTAAGTACAGCGTAAAAGACAGGGGCACGCCGTCCTCGCGCTTATAACTTACGATCTGCTTACGAATACCGCGCACCTGCGTAGGATCCGTAAACATAGTCAGCGGCGTCAGCGACTCGCCCGCCCGGATGTAATAGTTCGGAAACTCCGCCGGGCCTTCGCGCCTCGTCAATAGGCGCGTGCCGTTGTCGTCCAGTACCGCGACCACCGTTTCGTAGCTGCCCTTGCCGGACTGAAACAGACGCTCGGATTTCTGCGTCACCAGGTTGTAGCGGTCGAGAAACGGGTGGTCGCCCGACGCACTGGCGCCGGCCGCCGTCAAATAGATGTCGTCGCCGTGTTGCAGGATGGCCTCCTGGCCGTTCGCCAGACGGTCCATCACAGGGCTGCCGGGGTCGTGATAGCGGTCCTGTACGTTGCGGCTGAAGATCACGCGGCCCTCCGGATTGGGCGTATTCCAGCCGATCTCGATCGTGCGCGCCCACCGTTTGTCGCGCTCGTAGTCGGTAACCAGAGCCTTGCCGGTCTGGGCCAGCGGTGCGAGGTCCTCGAAACGCTCGACGGTTTCAAAGACTTCGCGCGGCTGCGCCTGGAACGGCGCGGCCAGAGTCAGGATACGGTCGCGATGCGGCACTTTTTCCTTCGGATTGCCTCCGTCCATGGCTTCCGCCCAAAATAGCGAAGCCGGTTCGTCCGGACGCCACTGAACCTCGCGCGGCCCGGTCCGCACGCCTTGCACCGGAATGCGATCGGCCAGCGGGAGATCGGCAACCTGGTAGAGTCTGGCTCCGGCCCTGTTCCACACCTCCACTATCTCCGGAAAGCGATACACGGGATACAGGTACGAGTACGGCCTGTGTACGCGCGAGACCAACAGATTCCTCCCATCCGGCGATGGCTCCGCGCTATCGAAGATGCCCGGTTTGCCGGCCGGTGCGATCTTCCCCGTGGAAACGTCGAGATAGGCAAGTTGCGCGGTCGCGTAATAGTCGAACAGATCTTCGTCGCGCGGTGTGCTGAGCATATCCTCGTAGGTCGCCACGGGGCCGGAGCGGCCAGAGCTTTCCTGCACGTGCGGACCCGTGGGCGCGGCAGCCTCGGCGGGCGGCTCGCCGCGATGTTCGGGCACCGTGCGCAGTAGCAACGTTTGGTTATCCGCGAGCCACACAATCGGCTGACCCATCGCGGCATTCAGGCGCGCGCCGGCAATGCGCCGCGTCCGCCCGGTGGCCGTCTCCCCGACCCACACCTCGATGCCGTTGGCGGTGGTGTTAATGAAGGCGAATTGCGTGCCGTCGGGGCTCCAAACGGGCCTGCCCAGCTTCGCATCCGGAGGCGACACGACGGGAATATCGGAGGCGTCCGAGAGCCGCTTGACGGTGAATGCGGTGCTGTAAAACGGAAGGTGCGGCCCATTGCTGTGGATATCGATGCGCAGCCCCGCCAGGCGCAGCATGGGCTGCGCCACCTCGGCGATCGGCGGGTAGCGCAGCGGCTGCATCAGTATGGCGTAATCGTGCGAGGGGCTTACCGATATGAGCGGCGGACGGGGCGCATTCAAAACATCCAGGATCTCGCGCGGCGGCTTTTGGTAGGTCAGTTCAGCCGGCAGGGCCGGCGTGGCGGCCAGCAGGAGGACTACGGTGAGGCAAGTTCGCATATTATGTCATTCTACGACGGGCGGAACAGCGGGTTGTGGAGAACCCGCGCAGGACTGCAAGAGATTGTCACGTCGATCCGCTCCGTCGCGGATATTCAAAGACTGTTTATCTATAATCGGCGGCGGGCCGTGGTCTTGCGTGCGACGGCGGAACGGGCGGCGCTGGCCGCCTGGCTGGTGAGCGAATTGGACAAACCGGTGAGCGGGCAGGCGGACGATGCGGCCTCGCATGAATTCCGGCTATCGAGCGGCCCAGAGAGTCTGGTGCGCGTGTTTTATCTAACTCGATTCCCGTCGCCGGAGCAACGTCTGAAGGTTGCCAACCAAGTCCGCGCGAACACTGGAACTCGCCGCCTGTATATTTACAATGCGCTGGGCGCGCTGGCCGTGCGGGAGATGGACGGCCAAGTGGCCACGGCGGAAAAAGCGATCGAGGAGATGAAGGTACAATAGCGAAGGCGCCTCGATGCGCCGTAGATGATCGGGATAACGAATTATTCGGTGTATGTTCCCCGCCGCCGGATGCGACGCGATGCGATCGCCGTTGCCTGGGGCGTGCCGGCCGGACCGGGCTGCAAGGCGGTCGTGAACTTCGACGAAGACTCGCTGACCATGGCGCAATCGGCGGCCTGGCCGTTGATCGCATCGGGCGGCGCCGAGGCGCTGTCGTTCGCTTCCACCACTTCACCCTACTGGCAACGGTCGGCGGCCAGTCTGATCGCCGCCGCTTGCGATTTACCCACGCAAACGGCGACTGCGGATTTCGGCGCATCGTTACGCTCGGGAACCACCGCGCTACGGGCCGCGCTCGACGCGGTAGCAGCGGGCAGCGTCCGGACCGCACTGGTTGCGTCCGCCGATTGCCGCGATGGCGCGCCGGAATCGGTCGAGGAGATGCTCTTCGGCGATGCGGCCGCGGCGGTGTTGGTGGGTTCCGAAGGCTTGGTCGCGGAACTTGTGGCCGCGGCAACCCGTTACGACGATTTCCCGGACGAATGGCGCCGCGATACCGACGCGCAGGTGCGTTCGTTCGCTTCGAAGTATTCGCTGACGCGCGGGTATACGGAAAACGTGGTGGCCGTGGGGCGCGCGTTGTTTGAAAAGGCCGGCGTGCGGCCCGAACAGATCGCGCGGTTGGCGCTGGCATCGAGCGATGGGCGCGCGCACGTCGCGGCAGCGAAGGCGCTGGGCATCCCTGCGGCGCGCGTTGAAGATGTGCGCGTAGCCGACATCGGAATCACGGGCGCGGCCATGCCGCTGTTTCTGCTGGCGCAGGCGCTGGACCGCGCCAAAACCGGCGATCTGATCCTGGCGCTCGCTTATGGCGACGGCGCCGACGGCTTCCTGTTCCGCGCGCTGGGCGATGGCGGGCGCCTCCGTCAGGAAAGCGCCCCGATGGAGTATCCGACCTATCAGGTCTATCGGAAGCTGCGCGATTATTGGCGCACAAGCGGCGGAAGCGCGGAAATCTCCAATGTGTTCCTGCGGCGCGAGGAGACGCAAAACGTGCGCCTGCATGGGTCGCTTTGCCCGCAGTGCGGCACGTTGCAATTCCCCATCGCGAAGGTGTGTGGAGCGTGTCACTATCACGGCAAGTTGACCGAGAAACCCCTTGCGCGGCGCGGCCGTCTGTTCACGTTCACCAAAGACTTTCTATATACCGGACCGGTCGAACCCACCGTGATGGCCGTGGTGGACTTGGAAGGCGGCGGCCGCTTCCTGTGCCAGATGACCGACGTGGAACCGGCGGCGGTGGAGATCGGGATGAAGGTCGAACTGGTGTTGCGCCGCATGCGCGAGGGGGCGGGGGACCATTATTATTACTGGAAGTGCAGGCCGGCGGAGGGCGGGCTTTAGCCGGCGTGGGGCTTCAGCCCCGCTCTTGGGAGGACTATGGCGGGATCGATCAAAGACCAAGTCGCAATTATCGGCGTGGGCTGCACGAAGTTCGGCGACAACTTCGACCAGAGTTTCGAAGATCTGCTGGTGGAGGCGGGCTTCGCGGCGTTCGCGGATGCCGGTATCGAGCCCGAGCGCTTGGAAGCCGCATGGCTGGGCACGTTCTCGCCCTATGCGGGCAACGGCAAAGCCTCCGTCTCGCTGGCGGACGCGCTGCGCCTGTACGGCAAGCCCATCACGCGCGTGGAGAACTACTGCGCTACCGGTACGGACGCATTCCGCAACGCGGCCATGGCCGTGGCGTCCGGCATGTACGACGTCGCGCTGGTGGCCGGCGCAGAGAAGCTTAAGGACCGCCCGACGCGCGGCCTCGGATGGGAGAACGGTCATCCATATCAGCACGACGGTCTCACCGCGCCGGGCGTTTTCGCCATGTCGGCGAACCGCTATTTCCATCGCTTCGGCGGGGGCCGCGACGCGCTGGCCAAGGTCTCGGTGAAGAATCATCACAACGGCGCGATGAATGCCAAGGCGCATTTCCAAATGGAAGTGAGCGAGGAGCAGGTGCTGAAAGCCCCCATCGTGGCGTGGCCCTTCGGGCTGTTCGATTGCTGCCCCATCACCGACGGCGCGGCGGCGGCCGTGATTTGCCGGGCCGATATGGCGCGGCAGTTCCGCGACGATTACGTGCTGGTGAAGGGCTTGGGGCTGGCCGTCACCAGCGGGCGGCCGTGGTACGACGCGTCTAACGAATATGTCGGCTTCGCGGCCACGCGCGCGGCTTCCGAAGAGGCGTACCGCATGGCGGGCGTGACGAATCCGGTGGCCGAGATTGACCTGGCGGAGGTACACGACTGCTTCACCTGGACCGAAATTACCAACTACGAAGACCTGGGCTTCTGCCGCAAAGGCGAGGGCGTACACTTCATCGGCGAGGCCCGCAGCGCGCTTTCGGGCGATCTGCCGGTGAATCCCAGCGGCGGGCTGAAATCGTTCGGACACCCCATCGGCGCAAGCGGCGTGCGCATGATTTACGAAGTCGTTACGCAGTTGCGCGGGCAGGCCGGCGCGCGGCAGGTGCACGACGCCGAACTGGGGTTGGTACACAATCTGGGCGGGCCGGGATCGGTGGCTTGCGTGATCGTGCTGGGGAGGCAGTAGCTATGGACGTGCTGTATGCGCTGCGGCGCGCCCGGCAACTGCACGCGGATGCGGTGGCGGCGCACGATGGCGACCGCTCGATCGCGTTCGCGGAATTCGCCGATCGCGTGACGCGCGTGGCCGGTGCGCTACGCGATCTGGGCGTGCAGCCGGGAGACCGCGTGGCGGTGTTGATGCTTAATTCGCCGCGCTATTTCGAGCTGTATCATGCCGTGCCGCTGGCGGGCGCGATCATCGTGCCGATCAACATTCGATGGAATCCGGCCGAGGTCGGCTTCGGACTGTCGGATTCCGGCGCGGGATTACTGGTAGTGGACGATTACTTCGCGCGCGTGGCACCCGCGCTGAGCGCCAGCCTGCCCGAGCTGCAATATCTGTTCGCCGGGAACGGCGCGTGTCCCGCGGGCATGGCGGATTACGAAGCGCGCTTGGCCGCCTCGTCGCCCGCCGAGCTTTTCGGGCCGCTTCCCGACGAAAACGACGCGGTGGCATTGTTCTACACCAGCGGATCCACCGGCGGACCCAAGGGTGTGATGCTGACCCACAAGAATCTCTACGCCAACGCCCTGCACGGCATGGTGGCGCTGTCCGTCACGAAGGATTGGGTGTGGCTGCACGCAGCGCCCATGTTTCACGTCGCGGATGCCACAGTGGTCTACTCGCTGGTGATGCGCGGCGGGCAGAGTTGCTTCCTTCCGGCATTCGATCCCGAAGCGTGCCTGCAAGCCATCGCGCGCTACCGGGTCACGCACACCTTTGTGGTGCCGGCCATGCTCAACGCCATGGTGAACCACCCGGCATTCGACCGTTACGACACGTCCAGCCTGCGCATGATGGGATACGGCGCGTCGCCCATGCCTTTGGATTTGCTGCGGCGCGCGCAGGAGAAGCTGCGTTGCCCGTTCGCGCAGGGATATGGGCTCACGGAATCGAGTCCGGGCCTGACCTACCTGGGACCCGAGGATCACACGCTGGAGAACGCCGGCGAGCGGTTTATGCCGGTGAAATCGGCGGGCCGCGCGATGATGGGCGTCGAGGTCCGCGTGGTGGACTCTTCCGATCGCGAGCTACCTCCGGGCGAGGTGGGCGAGGTGGTGGCGCGCGGCGACAACATCATGAAGGGCTACTGGAACCAGCCGGCCATCACCGCCGAGACGCTGCGCGGCGGATGGCTGCATACGGGCGATATGGGTACGTTCGATGCGCGCGGATACCTATACATCCTCGACCGCAAGAAGGATATGATCAAGCCCGGCGGCGAGAACGTGTACTCGCCGGAGGTGGAGTCCATGATCGCTTCGCATCCGGAAGTGCTGGAAGTGGCGGTGATCGGGCTGCCCGATGAGAAGTGGGGCGAGGCGGTGAAGGCCGTGGTCGCGCGGCGTCCGGGCGGTTCGCTGACCGAGCAAGGGCTGATCGATTATTGCCGGGAACGCATGGCGCACTTCAAGTGTCCGACGTCGGTGGATTTTGTGGATACGTTGCCGAAGGGCGGGACGGGCAAGGTGCAGAAGACGGTGCTGCGGGAGAAATACCGCATCTCGTAACGATGTATTCTCATAGAAGGAGCAAGCCATGGAAGTGCAGCTTACGTCCGATCAAAAAGCGTTCGCCCGCCGCGCCGTTGAGAGTGGGCGGTTCCAAGACGAGGAAGACGCCGTACGGGAAGCGCTGGCGCTGTGGGAGGAACGCGAACGCCGCCGTGTGGCGTTTATGGCGACCCTCGATGAAGCGCGCGCTTCTCTTGCCCGCGGTGAAGGACGCGTTATCACACAGGAATCCATGCGGGAGCTTGCCGCTGCAGTGAAAGAGCGCGGACGCGCCCGCCTGATTGCCGAATTGTCGCAATGAAATGGCGCATCGTGTAGCGCGGCGGGCCGAAACCGATCTTGACGACATCTGGCTTTACGTCGCTAACGAAAGCGCGAGCATGGATGTTGCTACCCGGCTGATCGATTCCATTACCGGTCGCTTCTCTTTTCTCGCCAACTTTCCGTACGTCGGACGCGCCCGTGACGAAGACTTCGGCGACGGCTCGCGCAGCTTCGCCGTGGGCGAGTACGTCATTGTCTACTGCGTCGAAGGAGCAGACGTTCTAATTCTCAGGGTGGTACACGGCAGACGCGACCTTGAGGCTTTGTTCGATCAGTGACCAAGGCGCCGCCGTGCTCCCCCAAAGGGTGCCCGGCTACCATGTTTCACGTCGCGGATGCGCAGTGGTCTACCGCTGGTGGTGCCGGACCGCTAACCCCAACACCAGCGACTTGGATATAGTCGGAGCAGGCAGTAAACTCAATACGAATCGGTGAATTGCGAACCGGAAGGCTAGAGCAATCAGGCGGCAGGAATGCGGTTAGAGTTTTTGAGTTGCGGTATCGACTGGTCCGAAATCTTAAGCAATGCAGAGAGGGTTGTCAAGATCGCCGCCATCGTGATCGGCGGTACTTGGACATACCTGAAGTTCATCCGGGGCCGAATCTACCGCCCACGGCTGAAGGCATCGGTTTCGGGCCGAATAGTCAGCGTTGACGGCCAACCGCATCTCGTTGTTGATCTCGGCATGGAGAACGTCGGCTCGTCAAAGGTTGAAGTCAGGCAGGAGGGAACAGCATTGCAGGTATTCTCGCCCGATCTAAACTCTACCGCCGCCCCGCCTGATCAAATCGGCTGGATGCGCCTCGGAACATTTGCTGTTTTCGAGAAGCACGGTTGGATAGAGAACGGCGAGAGTATTCAGGATCGGCTTCTAATCAGGCTTCCGCCGAAGATTCCTTTTTTCAAACTGGAGTTCCAGGTGGCGGTAAAGCGCATTGTGTGGCACGCCAGGGCCATAATCGAAGTCGGTGAGCCGCAGAAAGCAGTTTTCGGCTAAGCTGAGACGAAGTTGGAGTGTCAGTATGGATAACAGGAGACGAAACGATTCCGGGTGGGAACGCAGGCAACAAGCGGAAGACGCCAGCGATACTGCGGCTATAGAGCGTGAGAAGTTGGAGCAAAGCCAGAAGCAACCCGACTGATCGACAGACCAGTCATCAAAGAAGCAGATAGGAGCACGTAATGTCAAAGGGCACGTCAAGAGCTCGGGATCAACAGCACGAAAACCCAAAAGAGACTGCTAAACTTGAGCAAGAGAAACAGGAACAGGCTCGAAAGCAGCAGAAGGAGTCGAACTCCAAGAAGAAATAGCTTCCCTGGACCCCTGTTTCGAACGTATCCACGTCGAATCGGAAGCCCTCGCGGCGGACTGGGCAGAGCTACGTGCGGGACGCAAGCCTGCACAGGTTGAGCCATTGCGGTAAATATCGTATGAGGCACGCAATCCATGAAGTTCGTTCATTTGAAGTCGTCGCCCCTTACACGCTTTGCGTTTCGTTTGAAGATGGCGCGGAGCAGACCATCGACTTCCAATCCATTCTTGCAGGCGAGATCTACGGCCCGCTACAGGATCTAGATCTGTTTAATCGCGTCCAGATCGACCCGAAGGTGCGCACATTGGTATGGCCCAACGGAGCCGACTTCGACCCCGCCGCTCTGCACGACTGGCCGGAATACGAGGACGAAATGCGGGAGATGGCACGGCGCTGGAACACTCTGGGAACCCAAAGGCCAGGGCCAATCGCCGGGCCGCATGCAATCGACTGATCCTGCATCTGATGCTATTATGGCCACCTTACGCGTCGGTAAAAAGATCTTAGACGATATTCTGTCAAAGATGCCCAAACCCGAAGCTCCTCTGTATCACTACACAACGCAGAGAGGTCTTTCGGGTATCGTCGAGACTCGAGAAATATGGGCCACGCACCATCAGTGCTTAAATGACACTCAAGAATTCATTCATGCCAAGGACTTGTTTCGTCGCGAAATTGAAGAGCGAGCAGACGCCGCCGGCCCGGCCAACCACATCTTGGCGGAGATGAAGAGTACGCTGGAAAGTAAGCGGGGCTTTGAGGACGTAAATTTGTATGTCGCCAGCTTCTCGGACGAATCGAGGGGACTCGCTCTCTCAATGGCGCGCCTATGGGGGCCCGACAGCGGGCTTTTCCCTTGGCTTTCAGATGGACGAGATAGTTCTCCCGAGCCAGTGCAAATTGGTGCGCTGCGAATACGATGAGGCGAACCAGCGCGGGATAATTAAGTCTCTTGTTACGGGCCTCCTTGATGGCTTTGACGAACTAAGCCGGCAGGGGACAGGCGTGAGAGTGTACGTTGACTGGTTTTGCCGGACCGAGCTTCACGCGTTAGCGCTGCTCTTTAAGCATCGGAAGTTCTCCGAAGAAAGGGAATGGCGGATCATCTCCTCAGAACCTATGATGGAAGACCCTCCCGATACCGGGGAAGCCCCGCTCGACTTCCGAGAGGGCAAATCGACACTAATACCGTACCGGCGTGTTCCGCTAAGGAACAACATGAACCGTTTCCCGCTAGCTGAAGTAGTGGTCGGGCCAAATCCGAATCCCGAGCAATCTGTAAGGTCGGTAAGCAGTCTGTTGAAGAGTCACTATCTGGCGAATAGTAAAACTCGGATGTCCGAGGTACCCTATCGAAACTGGTGAAGGGCGACACAACGCGGCCTCGTCGCCAGCGCTTGACCCGAGAGATCCTGGTTTCCTAGCCCTCTCTACTCCAGCACGCCCCAAGCGCCCAGACGGCCCGGAAGCTCTGGTGGGTTTGAGGAATGCGCTGGTCCATCCGAGTCCCAAAAGGCGCAAGCGAACAGGACCGTCGGCGGCTGGCCGATTGAAGACGCGATGGCAGCTCCTTGGGCGTAGGTGACACACGCCAGACCAGGCCCTACGTTCACCCGTCGCCCCTGCCCCCAAACACGTCCGGCCCGATCACCCGCGCGCCCACCCACCCCACATCCCCAAACCTGCCCGGCGACGCCGTCAGTACAATCGGAAAACTGGTTTCATCCGCGGGCTCTTCCGGCGGCTTCCCCGCTTTGCTCCCGACCACCGCCAGATACTTCAGAATCGTATAAATATCGCCTTCCTCCGGCAATCGGAAATCGAAATCCTGCGTACGAAAATGGATGCCCACCGCCTTGCCCGCCAGCCGCCAAGCGAGAAACGCGCAGCAATCCACCGCCTGCTCGAACCATTCCTCGGAACCATCCGGCGTCTCCAGATCCAGGAACAGCTCTACGGTCTGCTCCTGGTCGCGCGCGAATTCGCGCACCTGCAGGTCGCCCGTGTGCGCCGTGGCTTTCCAGTCCACGTGCCGCGCGCTTTCAAACGCCTCGTACGGCCGGATGCGGTAGAAGTCCCGGCCGAGACCGCGGTAATGCGTCTCGATCTCGCCCGCCAGGTCGGCCAGCAACTCTTCGAATCCCGCCTGCGCGTCGATGCACGGGTACACGACCACCTCGCGCCGCAACACCACGCGCGCCGTTTTTTCCAGGAATCCGAACGGAAACCGCGTATGAAACGCGAAGTGGTTTTGCCGGTATTCCCCGCGCCGCGCAAAGCGGATCTGCACCGTCTCTTCCAGCGTCGCGCCGCCGGGGATCACCGGGAAATATACCGGCTCTTGCAACACCGGCGGACCATCCTGCTCCACCCCCACCACGTGGATGGAAAACGACGGCATCCAGAATTTTCCGTTCCGCACGTAGAGCTTCGCCGGAATCGTGCGGCCTTTCGAGACGTGCTCCGGAACCAGGAAATCCAGCTCCAGCCCGGCCAGGCACAGGCGGCTAACCAACCCAGAAACCATCAGCGTCGAAAGCATGGTGGCCAGGATCAAGAACAGCAGGTTGTTGGCCGACGCCACCGCCGCGAAGCCCACCAGCACCACGGCCACAGTGAACAACACGCCTCCGCGCGTGACCTTATACCGCACCCTCCGCAGCAGCAAATGCCGGAATCCCAACCAACGCGTGCCCACCCCTCTGTTGTGTCACAATCGTGTGTTCATGTCGAGCGCCACCAGCCCGCAGCCGACCCTCAGCTTCGGTTGAGAACTTCGGCACAATGAGTTTCTTGGTAGTGGGTCGGATTGGTTTTGTGGGGCGGGCAATTCTGCCCGCAGCCGGCTTTCAGCCGGCTCTGGCCGCCTTAAAGGCGGCTGCGGCCAAGATTGGCCGCCGTCCGAAAGCAAACTGATCCGCGCCACGACAGAAGCGGCCGAGGCCGCCTGCCTCAAGCGCCTACATACCGCGCGTACAAGCTGCGCGCCAACCCAATGTCCGTAGTCCCCTTGACGATCGTCCGGCCATCCGGAAAGACGGTCATCTCATAAGGCCCCGTGAGAAACCGTAGCGCGAATTCGTTGGCGCGCACCTGGCCCAGCGGCAGCAGCGCCGCCTTGAGCTGCGCGAGATCGATCGGCCGCTCGCGCTCGTGGATCTGCACCGCGTTGCGCCCGCACAAGCTGACGGGCGCGCGCCGCCGCCCTTCCAGATACGCGAAATCGCGCGCGCCGCATGCCGGACAATCCGGGTCCGGCGCGGGCTGCTCTATCTGCCGGACGCCGCCCTCCCACACGTCCACCATGGTCAGGCGCGCGTGCACGCATTCGGCGCGGCCCGCCAGAATCTTCAACGCATCGGCAGACTGCAGCGCCGCGATCGCCGCGGTAACGGCGTTCAGCACGCCGGCCGTTTCGCAAGTAGGCTGCGCGCCCGCGGGCGGATCGGGATACACGCAGCGCAGGCACGCCGTGCGCCCCGGAATCACCGGCATGGTCAGGCCGTAGCTGCCCACCGCCGCGCCGTAGATCCAGGGAATCCCGCGGCTCAGTGCGAAGTCGTTCACTAGGTAGCGCGTTTCGAAGTTGTCCGTGCCGTCCAGGATCGCCTCCGCCTGCCCCAACAGTTCCTCGATGTTGGCGGGCGTCAGATCCGCGACGATGCCGCGCACCTCGACCGCGGAATTGATGCGCGCCAAGCGCCGCTCGGCCGCCACGGCTTTGGGAAGCGCTTCGGCGGCGTCGGATTCTTCGAACAGCCATTGCCGCTGCAGGTTGCTCGGTTCCACATAATCCCGGTCGACGATGGTGATGCGCCTCACCCCCGCGCGCGC
>Ga0302326_10010296_pt1 | contig 20279 bp, 22 predicted proteins | sample Palsa_T0_3_FD_202264 | JGI IMG/M metagenome (GOLD analysis project Ga0302326, IMG submission 202264) | Peat permafrost microbial communities from Stordalen Mire near Abisko, Sweden - Palsa_T0_3 | ecosystem: Environmental > Terrestrial > Soil > Palsa > Peat permafrost | place: Sweden: Abisko...
CATGCGCAATTCTCCGCCCGAATCCCCGGTCTCCTCAATCAGCGGGCAATTGCCCGCAGCGGATGCGCGTGCCGCCATCACGCAACTCTTCGAGTCGCTGCGCCCGGACCTGCTTCGCTTCGCTCACTGGCTGGCGCGCGATCGTGCGATCGCGGAGGACATCGTGCAGGAGTCGCTCACGCGCGCCTGGACGTCCCGGGATTCCCTCAAGGACCCGACCGCCGGCCGCGCGTGGCTGCTGACGATCGTGCGGCGCGAACACGCGCGGCTCTACGAGCGCAAGCGCCTGGAGCTGGTGCCGCTCGAGGATATCGTCGAGACGCACGCCGGGCCGAGGCCGGCGGAGCCCGACGGTGATTTGTTTGTGCTGCGCGATGCGATCATGAAGTTACCTATCGAGTACCGTGAGCCCCTGGTCCTGCAGGTTATCGGTGGATTTACCACCGAGGAGATCGCGCGGGAGCTTGCGCTTTCCAGCACCGCCGTGCTCACACGCCTGTTCCGCGCACGTAACAAGCTGCGCGTGATCTGCGGCATGGTGGCCGCCCCGGACGTCGGGGCGAGCGAGGCGGCATCGTGAACTGCGAGGAAGCCCGCCTGTTGATCGGCGCGGATCCGTCCGCGAGTGCGCCAGGCCTCGAGGAGCACCTGCAGACCTGTCCGGCCTGCAGCCACTTCCGCGAGGAAATGCGCGCCCTGGATGCGGATATCCACCGGGCGATGGCGCACCCGCCGCCGGCGGTACGCGTGCGGGCTCGCCCGGTGCCGTGGCGGCAGTGGGCACTCGCCGCGAGCGCGGTGCTGGCCGTGTTCGCCCTCTTCGCCGTGTGGCTGCTGCGACCGAGTGACACGCTCGCGCACGAGGTGGTGACGCACGTGCAGGGCGAGCCGGAGAGCTGGTTCGCGACCCAACACGTGAGCGCGCAGGGGATCGACAAGGTACTGCGCGGGTCGGGCGTGCAACTCGACATCAACTCCGACCGGATCATGTACGCGCAGAGCTGCTGGTTCCGCGGGCACTACGTGCCGCACCTGGTGGTCGAGACCGCGCGCGGCCCGGCCACGGTCATGATCCTGCGCCACGAAGAGGTCAGCGCGCCGCAGAAGTTCCGCGAGGCAGGCATGACCGGGATAATCGTGCCCGCCGGCCAGGGCAGCATCGCGGTGCTCGCGCGCGGGGTGGTGGGCGTCGATGACATCGCCGCGCAGATGAGTCAGGATGTGCATTGGCTGCCGGTCACGCATTAGTTCAGTGAGCCGGCCCGCGCCCGCCTGAAGCCACATGGAACCGAAACTCGCAACCCGCAGTCGGGATCGTGCGGTGCTGGAAGAGCTGCGGCGCCGCGAGCCGATCTTCCACCGCCCGGAGTACGCGCGCTCGCGCGCGCAGATCGAAGCCATGACGGCGCAGGACTTCTGGGAGATCGGCGCCTCCGGACGGCGCTACAGCCGCGAGTACGTCCTGGATACCCTGGATGCTCGCCTCGAGAACCCGGTCGATGACAGCTGGGAAACGCGGGACTTCCACTGCCGCGAGCTGGCCCCTGAGCTGTATCTGCTCACCTATACACTGCTGCAGGGCGAGCGCGTGACGCGGCGCGTTAGCATCTGGCAGCGCCGCGCATCAGGCTGGACGATCCTCTTCCACCAGGGCACCGTGGTGCAGGAGGCTTGAGCCGGCGGCCGCGTGTGAGCTGTGGCGCTGCTCAGCCACGCTTCGGGATGGTCAGGCCTCTTGCGACCGCCGGACGCGCAACGAACGCGGCCAGCGCGCGCGTCACGTGGCCATACTCGGCCATCCCTACGAGGTCTGCGGCCTCGTAGAAGCCGACGAGGTTGCGGACCCACGGGAAGATCGCCATGTCCGCGATGGTGTAGCTCTCGCCCACGACCCAGGCGCGCTCGGCCAGGCGTGCATCGAGCACCGCGAGCAGCCGTTTGGCTTCGGCGACATAGCGATCGCGCGGGCGCTTGTCCTCGAAGTTCTTGCCGGCGAATTTGTGGAAGAAGCCGACCTGTCCGAACATCGGCCCGACGCCGCCCACCTGGAACATGAGCCACTCAATGGCTTCGTAGCGCAGCGCCGGGTCGCGCGGCAGGTACATCCCGGTCTTGTCCGCAAGGTAGATGAGGATCGCGCCGGACTCGAACAGTGCCAGGGGCCTGCCGCCCGGTCCGTTCGGATCGAGGATGGCGGGGATCTTGCCGTAGGGATTGAGCGAGCGGAATTCGGGGGAGGACTGGTCATTGGTGTCGAAGTTGACCAGATGCGGCTCGTACCGCAGGCCGGTCTCTTCCAGCATGACCGAAACCTTCACCCCGTTCGGGGTCGGCAGCGAGTAGAGCTGCAACCGGTCGGGGTTCTGTGCGGGCCATTTGTGCGTGACGCGAAAGTTCGCAAGATTGCTCACGGCTAGCCTCGGACTCGTTCTGGTGGTGTGCGGACATTATGATGTATCCGCAGTGCGGGCGATCCATCTCTGCTTGGGTAGACCCGGCCTCGCCTGCGAAGGTCGCGCTGTGCGTGCGACACACAACAAACGGCACAGCAATGGCGCTGCAGGCGGACCTCTCCAACATCGCCTGCCGTCTGCTGCTAGCGACTGCGCGCAGTAAATCGTGTGACATCTCTCACACTCTGAGCTAATAGCAGCAGATTACGTTATCTCGCGGCCAATGCGCTGCGCTTGGTGCTCATAGTGGCCACATGGGACGTACCACCAAGCATCAGCAGGCGCTCTACCTCGAGCACGAGCGCGCAGAGCAGCTCGACCAGCTCGCACAGCTGACACGCATTCCGAAGGCGGTGCTGCTGCGCGAGGCGGTGGACGACCTGCTGGTGAAGCACAAGGTTCTCAAGTCCACGGATGGGAAACGGCAGCCGCCGCGCGCATGAGCATCGCCTCCCCACATCTGACCTACGCGTACGCGCTGCAGCGCCGCTACCAGGGCGTCAGCGTGAGCGTCGATCGCCTCGAGGGTGTGCCGCAGCTCAAGGACTACACGGGCTGGCGCATCACCTTTCGCGCGTCCAAGGAGCTGCTCATCCGCTACGGGATCGTGACGGCGCAGGACATCGCCAAGGCGTACTCGCGGCGCCACCGGCTGACCATGCCGTCGGACGGATTCGGGCATGCGCGCGGAGTCAGTTGTCAGGATGAGGGCACGGCGTGCCTGTGGATCAACGTACCGGACTACCTGCCCGAGGATCACGAGAGCGAGCGCGCCGCCAACACCCGCAAGATGCAGCGGCAGGTGCGCAAACTCCTGAAGCGCGCCTTCGCGCTGCCGCGCCGGGGGCCACGTCCGTGAAAATGAACCTGCAGCTGTGGCAGCGCCACCCGGACGCGGCACGCAACGTGCTGGTGGCCATGTTGGGTCTGCTGGTGGCGATGATCGGGACCGTTCTCTATCAGATCGGGTCCGACCCGTGGGGAATCGTCGGACTGGTGATCGGGTTCGCGGTCGTCGCCCGCTGGATACTCGAGCGTGCCGGCTTCACACAGCTGCTGCGCGAGATCGCTCACGTCGCCTGGTGGCTGCTCAAGGCGGCAATCGTGATCGGGATCGCTGTGTGGATGTTCCTGAAAATCCCGACCTGGCAGTAGTTCTGCCCGGAACGAGAGTCTTGCCCTGCGGAGCCTGAGAACAGGCTCTCCCCGAGGCCTAAGCAGATCGACCAAGTCGACACCCGGACAAATTCGGGCCAATCGTTCGATTGCGTACAGACGTGCTGTAGAGCAGCGACTAAGATCCTGCGCCTCGTGAGCGCATCGGGAGCGAGCGATCGTGATCGCCGACTCGGCAGCCGTTCATGGTGCGACGGACTGCTGTGAGTGCGCGCTTACGACTGGCAGCGCGAATTTCTGGCAGATCACGGCGTGACTTCAGGCCCAAGCTCCAGTCTTCCACCCTCTAGCAGCGAGGCCATTCCAATGAGTTCTGAACGCCCTGAGGAAATCTCCGCGCCGCCGGTAAGCAGAAGCCCGCAAACCTCTGACCCTGCGCGCGACAGCGAAATCGCCCGCGACCACGGACCCTCGAGTGAGGCTACGCGCCAGCCAGCCCCAGCCACGGTCCTGGTGCGTGGTGAGACCATTCGCGATCCGGAGCCAAAGTCACCGCCCGCGGATTCATCCCCCAAGGATAAGGATAAGTCTCCGCGTAGGGTTTCGGAGGCCAAAATTAAAATGCAGACTCGTCTGCCGGTCCTCGATGACGACCCTGACGTCGGCGTTGAGAAAGAACAAGTTGTCATCAGAGACCGCAAGGCGGATCTGGCCTTCACCGGAACGCTGCTCGCCTCGGCGGCGCCGGCGTCAGCACCCAAGGGGCAGTGGCGGGAGTATCGGATTTACGAGACGAATGGTGGAAAACATGTGTTCTCAAAGGTGACCCGGACAATCTTTGCGGAAGAGCAGGATGCTTACGAAGCAGAAGTATTTGACCCTTCTCCATCTACGGTGCCGTCGCAGCTGCTGAGAAGCGCGCGCGAGCTCGCACGCTCGCGGCCGCTGACATGGATGGATGCAGCGGTCGCTTTTTTTGGATACGATCCACTTGCCAAGGCTCTTTATCGAAAGCGCGGTAGCCAATTCGAGGAACACATCAGTTAAAGGGTAGCGATGGCGCACGGACTCAAATTGGTGATCGTCACCGGGACGCTCGGTGTGCTCTGCGGGCTCGCTTACGCTGATGATGAAGTCACCAAGACGCCTCCGAACAACGTGCGTTGTGAAGAGGCTGTCGTCAATCCGGTGACCGGCTTTGCCGAGTGCGTGAAGCCCCGCGGCGCCCCCGTCGATCCTCCACCTGCGCGGCCTACGCCAACTCAGGATGAGTGCGCGAAGCACGCCGACTTGAATCTCGACGCGTGCAAAGAGCCCAAGGCCGAAAAGGGACACTGAACGTCTGGCTGCTTTGTCGCTGCGCTACAAGCGCACGCCCTCGGCGCGCGGGGCACGGGCCGCAGCAAGCGTGCCGTCAGTGTCGTTGCGCCGGCGCGTCTGCCTCTACTACCGGCAGCAGGATGTGCGAGGGGTGCGCGGAATCGAGATACACCGAGTTTTCGGCGATGCGCCAGCGGCGGTTATCGTTCAGCGGCTCGCCGGTGTTGGGATTTACGTCGAAGCGCGGGAAGTTGCTGCTCGAGATGTCGAGACGGATGCGGTGGCCGCGCTTGAAGAGGATCGAGGTGGGGTACATCTCGATGGTGAACTCGTAGGGCTTGCCCGGCTCGAGCATTTCGGCCTGTGCGTCGCCATTGCGATAGCGGGCGCGCACGATGCTGTCGCCGATGTTGAAGTCGACACCGGCGGGAAAGTCGCTGCTCGGCGGGTAGACGTCGATCAGCTTGGCGGTGAAATCCGTATCGGGCGAATCGGAAGCCGCCCACAGCTTGACGATCAACCGCCCGGTTACCTCGAGATCCGCCGCGAGCGGCGCAGTCTGGAACACCAGCACGTCGTTGCGCGCCGAGAGGGGGTTGGCATCCGCGCAGGTCCAAAGCTCCGGGCGGCAGCGCTGATCGACGGCGCCGGCGCTCGATAACTTCCCCTGCGAGGAGATGTTGCCGCCGAGGGTCGGCACCGGATGCTGCGGGTCGAAGCGGTAGGTCAGCGGCGCCTGTGACCCCGGCGCCTCGCTCGACAGGATGCCACCGGCATGCAGGTAGTAGGCGGTTGCTTTGGCACGCGCGAGCGGCCAGTCCTGCTCATCGCGCCAGTGGCCGCCGACGAACACGCGGCCCTCGGCAGTCTTGTGTGCATCGCCGCCACCCATGACGTAGATGCGTACCGGTGCCTCGCGGCCGACTCCATTGTCCAGACCCTTCAGCCAGTGATCGAACCAGCGTAGCTCGAAGGCATTGAGGTCGATGGCCGCATCGGGTGTGAACTGCGCCTCACCGGCAAAGTCGGCATCGGGGCGGCTGTGGGTCCAGGGGCCGACGATGAGCCGTTGCGGGCTGCTCTTGTGGGCGCGCAGCGCCGGGTAGTTGAGATTCGCCACCGACATCGCCCAGGAGTCATACCAGCCGGTGACGTGATAGACGGGCACGTCGGCGTAATCGCGCGCGTGATCGACTACCTCGACCCCCATGTCGGTGTACACGGCATCCGCTCCCGCGTGGCTCATCACAGCGATCAGCCAGCTCTCATAGTCGGGCGCGAACTTCAGCGCAGTGGTGCCGGCCCGCAGCGGCAGAGCGCGCAGGTACTCCGGCACATGGTTCACCAGCTCGGCGAGCGCCGGCGCGGCGACCGGATCGCTCGCCGCGCGCGCTGCTGCCACCAGATTTGGCCCGCCGAGCGGATCGCCCATGGAGAACACCCAGTTGAAAAAGCGCAGCTCGAAGGCGCCGTTGTGGCGGATCCCGTAGCGGCCGACATCGGACACCGCGAACAGCGGCACCATCGCTTTGAGGTGCGGGGCGTTGGCGATCGCCATTGCGTGCTGCGTCCCGCCTTCGTAAGAAGTGCCGATCGTGCCGATCTTGCCATCGGACCACGGCTGCAGGCCGATCCAGGCGGCAGTGTCGTAGCCATCGCGACCGTCGTCATCGAGCAGCCGCCAGTGTCCTTCGGACTTGTAGCGGGCGCGCACGTCCTGAACCACGACGACGTAGCCGCGCGCGCCGAAGTAGGCGGCGAAGTCTGGGGCGCGCAGCTCCTTGTTGTATGGCGTGCGCATGAGGATCGTGGGGTAGCGCCCCGCCAGCGCCGTGCCACCGCGTGCCGGGCGATAGACATCGGTCGCAAGATGCACGCCATCGCGCATGGCCACCATGACGTCCCGCGTCAGGGCCACATCGCCCGCTGGCGCCTCAGCGGCGGGCAGACCGCCCGGTAGGAGAGTGAGACAGAGGAGCGCTAGCCGAGTGCACGGCCCGCCGAGCGTGCTTGTAGTTTCGGTGCAGCTCGCTTCGCGGTGCGCCGGTCGACTTGCCACGATGCAGTCGCTCGTAGCGATAGAGGTTGCAGTCGCCATCGCGATTTCCCACCGTTGCATGTTGTTGCTCTTCGCGGTGCAGCTTTGATCCGCCGAGCGACTTCCCCGTTAAGTGCTAAAAAATCGCACGAGGTGCGGGTGCCATCTGCCCGGTTAGCACCCAAGTCATGTAATAGGCCCGGCACATTCTCCTCGCAACCTACTATCTCGACGCTGCCGACGATCAGCGCGTGCGTGTAGTCGACTGCGCCGGCGTCTTGCCGAGCCCGTGCCGAGACCGCTCTGCGGGATCGACCCGCTGCATCGAGACGCAAAGGTACACGCGTTCCCGGGTCAACGCGCGGCGGCTCCGAAACTCTGCTTTTTCGTCAATGACGCATTGAGTTCCTAAGAGCAGTGTCATCTAAGGCCTTGTCTACGACCTCAGACAGGGCCTTTTCCGCAAGGGCACGCAACGTATCCACTGAGCCAAACACTCCGGTATTGAGTGCCAACAGAGACCCCTCCAGCTCGTCGGCTGTATAGGTTTGCGTGAATACCTGCCTGCCCGATGGGTCGAAGACGCTGACGTCAATAATGGCGTGAGCTTCTCGCCGGACGTACTGGCTGCAGTCCAGTTTCTTGATGGTGCCTGATAGCTGATACGCGCCAGCGTTGGCGTTCGTTGCTAATAGTCCTCGCGCGCGAAGTCCGTCTGCGAACGCGGTTTGGACCAAAGTCGCGACTGGCTTGTCTGTTTGGAGAGTCTTGACAGGATTGCCGTAGCCGCCACGAACCGCGCCTATCCAAGTCGGCGTTTCTCCTCTTTGGTCAACGAATGTTCCGACCGATATGACAACGCCTGAATTTGCGGCCGCGATCGCTGCTGAGGGCTTATAACCGAGGCTCACGGTGTCCGTGACGCATCCGGCGACTGCGCCAAGAGCCATCAAGAGAATGAATGCTTGGGAGGCTCGGTGAGTTTGCAAGTCAACAGACCTTAGGCTGCTGTCTCACCTCTGTCGGCAGCGACAGGATTATCTCGGCGAGACTATACGTGGTCCTCTCGTCCCGCATTGCGAGCAGCGAGGCCGCCGCATAGCAGCATGGGCCAACCCCGACACCAGTCTACCCACAGGACCAGCCCGCCGACCGTCAGCACGAACACGCCGAAAGAGCCGCATCTGCGCCCCGCCTGCCGGGCACGGTCCGCCTTCTCGTGATGTCTGCATTGTGAGAGGCTGTCGATCACAGCCGCAGGAAAGGTTCATGACGTTACGTATTCCCGGAATCGCTGCCGCGGTGCTCGCTACCCTTATCCTTATCGCCGGCGGCGCCGCATCTGCCGCCGACAGCCCTGCTGACGAGGCTTCCAACAAGCTCGCGTACGGGCTCCTGAAGCAGCTCGTCGAGATAAATACCACCGACTCGGTGGGGAACGTCACCACCGCGGTCGAGGCGATGGCGCAACGCTTCCGCGACGCCGGTTTCCCGTCGGCGGACGTGGTCGAGATCGGTCCCGACAATCCGAAGAAAAAGAATCTCGTCGTGCGGCTGCACGGCACCGGCAAGTACAAGCCTGTGCTGCTGCTGGGACATATCGACGTGGTCGAGGCACGACGCGAAGACTGGTCCACCGACCCGTTCAAGCTCATCGAGAAAGACGGCTACTTCTACGGGCGGGGCACCTCCGATATGAAGGGCGATGATGCCATCATGGTGACCACGCTGCTGCGCATGAAGCAGGAAGGTTACCGGCCAGACCGCGACATTATCCTCGCTCTGACCGCGGACGAAGAGGGCGGTTGTTGCAACGGCCCGGATTGGCTCCTGAAGAACCACCGCGAGTTGATCGACGCGGAGTTCGCAATCAACACGGATGGCTGGTCGATCATGAGCGAGAAAGGTGTCCCAAAAATGTTCCGCCTCGGCGCGACCGAGAAGGTCTACGCGGATTACCAGTTGAGCGTCACGAATCGGGGTGGACATAGCTCCGAGCCACGCCCTGACAACGCCATCTATCAGCTCGCGCAGGCTCTGCTGAACATCTCCAAGTACCACTTCCCGTTCGAGCTGAACAACGTCTCGCGCGCTTACTACGAGCGGCTCGCGGCGCAGTCACCGCCGCAGCGCGCCGCCGACATCCGTGGCATCCTCAAAACGCCGCCCGATCCCGAGGCGGTCGAGCGCATGTCGCGCCAAAGTCCTGACAATGCGATCATGCGCACCAATTGCGTAGCTACGCTCCTCTCGGGCGGCCACGCCCCCAACGCCCTGCCGCAGCGTGCCGAGGCAAACGTCAACTGCCGCATCCTGCCGGGCCACTCGCCCGAAGAAGTGCGTCTGCAGCTCATCAAGGTGGTTGCGGATTCCCAGATTACGGTGCGCTACGTTGCTGACGACGGCAAGGTGGTCGACAAGGCGCCCGACCGCAGGGGCTTCCCGCCGCCGCCGCTGAACCCACAGATTCTCAAGCCGCTCGACGCGGTGGTGGCGGCCATGTGGCCTGACATCAAAGTCGTTCCCTACATGGACGCCGGCGCCTCGGACGCCATCTACACCTCAGCGGCCGGCATACCGACCTACGGCATCACCGGAATCGCGATCGACGTGGATGATGTCCGCGCCCACGGCCGCGACGAACGCGTCGGTTTCCAGTCGTTCTACACCGGCAATCTGTTCTTCTACCGCTATATGAAGGCGCTCACCTCGCAGTGAGCGTGCCCTTCCTGATTCATAGGTGGCATTTCATTCCGGCAATATAAAACGGCACCTATGCTCATCGGTTAGCGCGCGTTCATGCGATGGGCCCGGTAGGATTCGAACCTACGACCAAGGGATTCACTTTGCCCCGGCGTTTCCGCCGGGAGTGGACTATCTCTTCACCCGCGCACGCGACGCATGCGGGAGGGTGCGGGATGCTCCAGCCTGTCATCAAGGGCACTCTAGCCCTCAGGTAGTCTCTGCACCTTCCGCCGGTGTACCGGTGGCTCGGCTCAGGGTTGCCATGGGATCAGCCCGAAGGTTTCCCTGAATTCATCCCGTCCACTTCGCGCGTTATCCGCGCGAAGGCACCTTTGTTGATGAGTCCCCTGCACTAACCGCTGTGCTACAGGCCCAACGGTGGCGATTGTAGCAGCCGCCCGCGTGCTCAGAAGCTGAACAGGCGCCGCTGCGGGCAGCTCTTGTCGTGCTCCCCGTGTTGCGCAGCGCCTGACTGCGGGCCGGGGACCGGCTCGGGTTTCTTGTCCCTGCAGCCAAGCAGCGTGAGGGCCAGAGCAGCAACCGCCGCCGTGATCAAAAGCGACCTCATGGCAATGCACCTCTTGCCATCGCTGCCGGTAACGTTAGCATGGCGCTCCCGCGGGGGAAACGGCGCCAGGGCGCTGCTTGAGTGTCCGCCCGTCTCAAGGAGGGATCATGAAGCTCTACTACCTCACTGGCGCCTGCTCTTTGGCCTCGAACATTGCACTGCGCGAAGCGGGCCTGAAGTTCGAACTGGCGAAGGTGGACCGGCTCACCAAGAAGACTTCCGACGGACTCGATTTCAACGAGGTGAACCCCAAGGGGTACGTGCCGGCCCTGAGGCTCGATAACGGCGAGGTGTTGACCGAAAACGTCACGGTGCTGCAGTACATCGCCGATCGCAACCCTGCTGCGAAGCTCGCGCCGGCCTTTGGCACCATGGAGCGCTATCGGCTGATGGAACTCCTGAGCTTCATCAACTCTGAGGTGCACAAGAACTTCTCGCCCCTGTTCCACCAGGATGCGCCCGAGGAGTTCAAGCAGTACGCCCGCAAGATCCTCACCACACGGCTTGAGTACCTGGCGGGTTTCCTGGGGAACAAGACCTTCCTCATGGGCGAGCAGTTCACCGTGGCCGATGCCTACCTGTTCACGGTGCTGAGCTGGGGAGGGCACGTGAAGCTGGACATCGGCCAATGGCCACAGCTCAAGCGTTACGTCGAGCGTGTCGGTAAGCGCCCACACGTGGTCGAAGCACTCAAGGGCGAAGGGCTGGTCAAATAGCGAGCGGGCAAGTCACAGGCGCTCGGGGCATGCGCCCGGGTATTTTGCTGCTACCATCCGCAACGCGTGCGCACTTGTACGCGAGAGGACGCAATGGCTACCAAACTCAACAAGCTGCTTAAGCGCGAGATCGACGTGGACGGCAAGCCGTACATGGTGACGCTCTCGCCCGAAGGATTGAAACTCACCGAGAAGGGCAAGCGTCTGGGGCGCGAGCACTCCTGGAAGGAGCTGCTGGGTCAGACCGGTGGCGCATCCGCCCCGCCGCCGAGCTCGCCGTTCGGCAGCTGAAGTCCGCCACGTCTGATGGCGGGGGCGGCGATGCCAGCGGAGAGTCTGCACGACCTGCTCGTACGGGTGCGCGAGCGCCTGAACGAGGGCGACGCGCCCGACCAGGAGTCGCGGGCGCTCCTGGGCACGATCGTGCACGACATCGAGCGCGCGCTCGGTGCGCCCACGCCTCCGGCCTCGAGGGTCGCCGCAGCGGCCGCGCAGGCCCGGCGCCTGGAGTCGCTGGCGGTGAGATTCGAAGCCGGGCACCCGGGGCTGGCGGAGACCCTGCGGGAGCTCATGGACGCACTCGTGAAGGCCGGAATATGAGCTAAGAGCAAAACGGCCCGGTGTCTCGTCAACACCGGGCCGCCTGTGTCGTTCACGACGCCTGGGCGTCTTCAGTCATCCATGAGGAAACTGCGCAGCTGCTCGCTGCGGCTCGGGTGGCGGAGCTTGCGCAGCGCCTTCGCCTCGATCTGCCGGATGCGCTCGCGCGTGACGTCGAACTGCTTGCCGACCTCCTCGAGCGTATGGTCGGTGTTCATATCGATGCCGAAACGCATGCGCAGCACCTTGGCCTCGCGCGGGGTGAGCTGTGCGAGCACCGCGTGCGTGGTCTCGCGCAGGGACTCCATGGTGGCCTGGTCGATCGGCGAGGCTACCGAGGTATCCTCGATGAAATCTCCCAGATGCGAGTCCTCGTCATCGCCGATGGGCGTCTCCATGGAGATCGGCTCCTTGGCGATCTTCAGCACCTTGCGCACCTTGTCCTCGGGCATCTCCATGCGCACCGCCAGCTCCTCGGGCGTGGGCTCGCGACCCATCTCCTGCAACATCTGCCGCGAGATGCGGTTGAGCTTGTTGATCGTCTCGATCATGTGCACGGGGATGCGGATGGTGCGCGCCTGGTCGGCGATCGAGCGCGTGATGGCCTGGCGTATCCACCAGGTCGCGTAGGTGCTGAACTTGTAGCCGCGACGATATTCGAACTTGTCGACCGCTTTCATGAGGCCGATGTTGCCCTCCTGGATAAGGTCCAGGAACTGCAGGCCGCGGTTGGTGTACTTCTTGGCGATGGAGATCACGAGGCGCAGGTTGGCCTCGACCATCTCCTTCTTCGCGCGCCGCGCCTTGGCCTCGCCGATCGAGACCTCGCGGTTCACTTCCTTGATGTCGTTGATCGAGAGGTGATACAGGCCTTCCAGCTGCTCGAGCTTCTTCTGGCGCCGCTCGATCTCGTCCTTGAAGCGCGCCAGTGGCGCGGAGTATTTCTTGCCGCCCTTGACGTGCTTGAGCAGCCAGCGCGGATTGGTCTCGTTCTTCGGGAATGAGGCGATGAAGTCCTTGCGCGGCATGCCGGCATCGCGCACGGCGATGACCATGATCTCCTTCTCGAGCTGACGGACCTCCATCACGTGGGTGCGCAGGTTCAGGATCAGCGCATCGAACATGCGCGGCGACAGCCGCAGCTCCATGAACTCATCCGCGAGCTTCTTGCGCTGGCGCAGCGTCTTTACATCGCGCGCCCCGAGCTTGGCGATCGAGCCGAGTACGTGCGCATGGATCTTGCCGATCGAGGTGAAGCGTGTCGCGGCCTCGACCGGGTCAGGTCCGGTGTCGACAACTTCCTCCTCGCCGTCGGCTTCCTCCTCGCCTTCCTCCTCCTCGTCGGTCTTTACGACCGCCGCGACCACTTCCACCTTGGTGGGGTTCTGCGGCTGCGCGATGACGTCCGGGGCGTTCGGGTCGATGAAGCCGACGATCACGTCCACCAGGCGCGCCTGGCCGACCTTCACCGGCTCGTAGGCCTTCAGCAGGTAATCGTAGGTCGGCGGGTACATGGCGAGCGCGACGCGCACCGCATCCAGTCCCTCCTCGATGCGCTTGGCGATGCGGATCTCGCCCTCGCGCGTCAGCAGCTCCACCGTACCCATCTCGCGCATGTACATGCGCACCGGATCGGTGGTGCGACCGAGCTCGGCATCGAGCGCAGCGAGGGCTGCTGCTGCCTCCTCGATGGCTTCCTCGTCGGCGGGAGCGGAGGGCTCGGTGGCCAGCAGCGACTCGGTGTCCGGTGCCTTCTCGTACACCGGAATGCCCATGTCGTTGATGGTGTTGACGATGTCCTCGATCTGCTCGGGATCGACGATCTCGGAGGGCAGGTGATCGTTCACCTGCGCGTAAGTGAGGTAGCCCTGGTCCTTGCCACGGGCGATCAGCAGCTTCAGCTGCGACTGGCGGTCCTCGGGCATGGCCGGCACGCGTCGCTCGATGCCGAGCGGGCGCTTATCGGCGTTCAGCTTGCCGCCCGCCTTGGCATCGGCAGGGCGCGCGCCCTCGTGTGCCTTGGCGTGCGCTACCGGCGCGCGCGCCAGCGCGGGCTTCTTGGCCGCCGGTGCGACGTGTCGTCCGCGCTCCTTCTCGCGCAGGCTCGCCACCGCGGCGACCGCCTTCTCAGCGGTAGCGGATCGCACGGGTTTTGCGGGTTTCGCGTCCGGGCGCTTCTTATGGGGCATCTGGGGCTTGTGCTTGCGTGTCATGTGTCCGGCGGAAGGGCGCAACGGGGCGGTAGTGTCCCTATGTGAGCCCGGGTGCAGCGAGGCTCAAGGGGCCATAGGCAAAGCCCGCAAGTTTATTTGACTTCAGGGGGAATCACCAATTCCACTTAACCTCCGCGCGCCTCGCGATGGCTCAGCTTCTCTATAAGCATTTGAAATTCCTCGATTTCCGCAGCTTCAAGGCCGCCGGTACGGCTTTTGGCCTCCAGCGCCTCGAGCCGCCGTCCGGCCGCCTGCTCCGCAAGCTTCACAAGGGAGGCCCGCAGCTCGCCCGAGGCGGCGGCCGCACCGGTAATGACCTCCTCGCGCTCGAGGAGTTTCCGCAACGCTTCGCTCCCTTCGCGCCCTGACCAGCGCTCGATGACCTGAGCGGCGATCTGTGCGGGATGCTCGCGCAGGTTGTCGAGCAGATCGCGCAGCAAACTGATGCCGGGCTCTTCGCTCGCATCAAGGCCGGAGCGCTCACTCGCGCTGACCTGCGCGACGATCGCCGGGTAGTGCAAGAGCCGCACGATCGCCTGGCGCACCAGGCTCCCGCGGCCGGAGCTGCGCGCCGTGCGGGGCCGCGGTGCGCGTGATGCCGGCTGCGGTGGCGCGCCAGCACGTCCGGCGCTCCAGAGCTCCTCCAGTCGCTGCGAGCTCAGGCCCACGACCTGCGCCAGCCGCCCGAGCAGCAGCTCGCGATACACCCCGTCCGGCACCTTCGCGAACAGCGGCCGCGCGGCTTCCGCAAAGCGGGCGCGCCCGTCGGCATGGGCGAGCTCGTTCTGCTGCGAGAGCTCCTGCACCAGGTATTCCGACAGTGGCACCGCCTCGCCCAGGCGCTTCTCGAACGCTTCTGCGCCCTCCTGCGCCACCAGCGTGTCGGGGTCGTGACCTTGCGGCAGGAACAGGAAGCGGATCTCGCGTCCCTCGCGTGCTTCGGGGAGCGCCTGCTGCAGCGCGCGCCAGGCGGCCGCGCGCCCCGCGCGGTCGCCGTCGAAGGCGAAGGTCACGGCGGGAACCAGCCGGAACAGCCGCCGGAAGTGCTCGACGGTGGTGGCGGTGCCGAGGGTCGCGACGGCGTAGTCGATGCCGGCCTGATGCAGCCGCACGGTGTCCATGTAGCCTTCGACGACCACGAGGCGCGTAAGGTTGCGACGCGCGCGCCGTACCTCGTACAGGCCGTACAGCTCGTGCCCCTTGTGGAACAGCACGGTCTCCGGTGAGTTCAGGTACTTCGGCTCCCCGGAATCGATGATGCGACCGCCAAAGGCGATCACCCGCCCGCGCACGTCGCGGATCGGGAACATGATGCGATCGCGGAAGCGGTCGTAGTGATTCTCGCCCTCGCGCGCATTCCCGCGCTCGCGCTCGACGATGAGACCGGCATCGCTCATTCGCTTGCGCTCGGCGTCGCTGGCGCCGAAGCGCCTGAGCAGTTCGTTCCACGAGTTGGGCGCGTAGCCGATGGAGAAGCGCTCGAGCGTCTCGCTCGTGAGTCCGCGCCCGCGGAGGTACTCGCTGGCGCGCGGCTCGCGCGTCAGCGCTTCGGTGTAAAAGCGCGCCACGCGCGCCAGCAGCTCGTAGAGCGGCTCATCGAGACGGCGCGGGCCTGCCTCGGGCGGTCCTTCGTGCGGCACCTCCAGTCCGAGCCGCGTGGCGAGCTCTTCGACCGCCTCGGGAAAGGCCATGTGGTCGTGGTCCATGAGGAAGCCGAGCGCAGTACCGTGCTTGCCGCAGCCGAAGCAGTGATAGAACTGCTTCTCGGGGCTTACCCAGAACGAGGGGGTCTTCTCGGAATGAAACGGGCAGCAGGCCTTGTACTCGCGGCCCGACTTCTTCAGCGGCACGCGCGTGCCGATGATCTCCACGATGTCGGCGCGGGAGAGCAGCTCGTCGATGAAGTGCTGGGGGATGCGTCCCAAGTGCCGCGCCCCGAAAAACGAGTCAGCCCAGTTTCTGCTTGATCCGCGCGCTCACTGCGCCCAGGTCGGCCCGGCCCTGCGCCTTGGGCTTCACGAAGCCCATGACCTTGCCCATGTCCTTCAGCGAGGCCGCACCGGTCGCCGCGATCGCCTCCGCGATGAGCGCGTCGATCTCCGCTTCACTCATCTGCGCCGGCAGGTAGCCCTGCAGCACCGCGATCTCGGCGCTCTCCTTGGCCACGAGGTCTGCGCGCCCGCCGCTTTCGAACTGCACGATGGACTCGCGCCGCTGCTTGATCATCTTGTCGAGGACCGCGAGCACCTGGTTGTCCTCGAGCGTGATGCGCTCGTCCACTTCGCGTTGCTTGATCGCCGCCAGCGCCAGACGGATGGCTGCGAGGCGCTCCTTCTGCCCGGAGCGCATCGCAGTCTTCATATCCTCGGTGATGCGGTCCTTCAGCGCCATGGCGCGCTCCCTAGCGGGAGCTGCGCATGCCGTCGCGTGAGACGCGCTTCATGTGGCGCTTGATGGCGGCGGCCTTCTTGCGCTTGCGCTCCTGCGTGGGCTTCTCGTAGAACTCGCGCCGGCGCAGCTCGGTGAGAATGCCGGCCTTCTCGCAGGCCCGCTTGAAGCGCCTCAGGGCGGCATCAAAGTACTCGTTCTCACGCACGCGAACGCTCGGCATCGAAACCTCAAATGATTGAACGCACTGGAAATACTGCCCGAACTCAAGTGCGCCGCACGCGAAGCTGCAGCCGCTCGGGGGCGGGGGATTCTAAAGGAGGGGCGGAGCAAAGGCAAAGACGGCTTGGCGCTCGCCGGGCGCCCCGCCCGCAGCGGGTTGGTGGCCGGTATGATGGCTCGAGGGGCGCGCCAAGAGATGTTCCATGAGGGCTGAATCCGCATTACGCCGCAGCCATCCGCAGGCGGGCGGCGCGCGACTCAAGCTGATCACCGCGCTCCTCGCACTGGCGGCAGCCAGTGGCGGTGCGGCGGTGCAGGATGCGGGCGTGCGCGCGCAGGTGCGCGCCTACCGCGCCTCGCATGAGAAGGAGATCCTCGGGGAGTTCATAGCACTCCTGTCCCTTCCCAACGTCGCGACCAACGTCGCCGATATCGAGGCCAACGCACAGCTCATCCAGCGTGAGCTCACGCAGCGCGGCTTCACGACGCGTCTGCTGTCGGCTGGCCCGGGCACCCCGCCTGCGATCTTCGGGGATCTGCCCGATCCCGGGGCGAAGCGCACGCTGGTCTTCTACGCCCACTACGACGGGCAGCCGGTCTCGCAGCCGCAGTGGCGCTCCTCCCCGTGGAAGCCGGTGATGCGCGCGGGTAGTTCCGCGGCCGACTCGCGCGATGTCGAGTGGCGCAGCGCCGCGAAGCTCGACCCCGAGTGGCGCCTCTACGCGCGCTCGGCGAGCGATGACAAGCTGCCGATCCAGGCGATGCTGAGCGCCCTCGATGCACTCAAAGCCGCCGGCAAGCGTCCGACGGTCAACGTCAAGGTGTTCTACGAAGGCGAGGAGGAGCAGGGCTCGCACCACCTCGCCGACATCCTGAGTGCCAACCGGCAGCTGCTGCGCGGGGACGTGTTCGTGCTGAGCGACGGCCCCCGTCACCAGTCCGGCCGCATGCAGGTGTATTTCGGTGCGCGCGGTGTCTCGGGCCTGGATCTCACCGTCTATGGGCCCGCGCGGCCACTGCACAGCGGTCACTATGGCAACTGGGCGCCCAACCCCGGCGTCATGCTCACTCATCTGCTTGACAGCCTGCGCGATGAGGACGGCCACATCCTCATCCCGGGCTTCTACGACGACGTGCGAGCGCTCACCCCTGCGGAGAAAAGTGCGCTCGCGGCACTGCCCGACGTGGAGGCCGGGCTCAAGAAGGAGCTCGCGCTCGGGCGCACGGAGGGCTCGGAGCGACTGTTCGACGCCCTGGCCCGGCCGGCGCTGAACGTGCGTGGCATCCGCTACGGGGACGTCGGGGAGGCGGCCACCAATGCCATCTTCACCGAGGCGCGCGCCTCGATCGATTTTCGCCTGGTGCCCGAGCAGACCCCGCAACGGGTGCGCGAGCGTACCGAAGCGTTCCTGAAGAGCCAGGGGTGGGAGCTCGTCAGCCAGGATCCCGACAGCGCGACGCGCATTGCCCATCCGAAGGTGGTGAAGCTCGCCTGGAGCCTCGACTATCCGGGCTACCGCGCCGACATGAACGCGCCCGCGGCGCGCGCCGTGGTGGCCGCCATCGAGCACGCAACGGGCACGAGTGTGCTGCGCCTGCCGATGCTCGGCGGCAGCGTGCCCATGGTGACCTTCGCGGACGCGCTCGGCATGCCGATCATCGGCGTGCCGCTCGCCAACTACGACAACAACCAGCACGCCGCGAACGAGAATCTGCGCCTGCAGAATCTGTGGGAGGGCATCGAGATCTACGCGGGACTCCTGACCGACGTCAGCTGGTGAGATCCTTCCCTCATGCGCATCCTTGCCCTCGAATCCTCCTGTGACGAGAGTGCCGCCGCGGTGCTCGATGCGCGCACCGGGCTGCTCGCGCACGAGCTCTACAGCCAGGTGCAGCTGCATCGCGCCTACGGCGGGGTGGTGCCGGAGCTTGCCTCGCGCGACCACGTGCGGCGCCTGCTGCCGCTGGTGCAGCGCGCGCTCCAGCACTCGGGCAGCGGACCGCAGAGCCTGCACGGGGTCGCCTACACCGCAGGCCCGGGACTGATCGGCGCGCTCCTCACGGGCGCTGCTCTCGCCAGCAGCCTCGCCTATGCCTGGGGCCTGCCGGCGATCGCGGTGCATCACCTCGAGGGTCACCTGTTGGCGCCACTCCTTGAGCCTGAGCCGCCACCTTTTCCGCACCTGGCGCTGCTGGTTTCCGGCGGCCACACGCTGCTGATCGAGGTGAGCGCGGTGGGCGCCTACCGCGTGCTGGGCGCAAGCCGCGACGATGCCGCGGGTGAGGCCTTCGACAAGACCGCGAAGCTGCTCGGACTGCCCTACCCCGGCGGCCCGCAGCTTGCGCAGCTCGCCGAGCACGGGACTGCCGGTACCTTCAGCTTCCCGCGGCCCATGCTCGATCGTCCGGGCCTGGAGTTCAGCTTCTCGGGGCTGAAGACCGCGGTGTTGCACACGCTGCGGGGGCGGGAGCTGACGCCGCAGTTGCGCGCGGACGTGGCGCGCGCCGTGCAGGAGGCGATCGTCGAGACCCTCACCGCCAAGGCGCTGCGGGCGCTCGAGTACACCGGCCTTGCGGCGCTCGTGGTGTCCGGCGGAGTCGCCGCCAACCGCGCGCTGCGCGAGCGACTGACACAGGCGGCAGGCAGTCGCGGCGTACGCGTGTACTATCCGCGCATCGAATTCTCCACCGACAACGCGGCGATGATTGCTCTGGCGGGGCTCAAGCGCCTCGAGGCCGGCCAGCACGAGGGGCTCGCCATCAAGGCGCTCCCCCAATGGCCGCTCGAGTCACTCCCATCGCTCACGAGCGCAGCTGCATGAGCCACGCCCGCTATACCGGGGATCGCATCTTCGTCCACGGACTGACGACCGAGTGCGTCATCGGATTCGTCGACTGGGAGCGGCGCGTCAAGCAGAAGGTGGTCGTGGATCTGGAGCTCTCGGCCGACTGCGCGCGCGCGGCAATCACCGACCAGGTCACCGACACACTCGACTACCGCAACGTCGTCAAGCGCGTGTTGGCCTACATCGAGACTTCCGAGTGCCACCTGGTCGAGACTCTCGCCGAGCGCCTGGCGCGCATCGTGCTCGAGGAGTTCGCTCTGGAGTGGGTACGCATTTCGCTCAGTAAGCCGGGCGCCTTCCGTCACTCGCGTGACGTCGGGGTCATCGTCGAGCGTTCGCGCACCGATCCTCTCCCCTCAGGCACACGCTGATGCCCGAGGTCTACGTCGCTGCGGGCAGCAACGTGGCGCCCGAGCGCCACCTCGCCTGCGCGACTTGCGAGCTCAGGGGCGAGTTCCCCGGCGCCCGCTTCTCGAACTGGTACCGCAATCGACCCGCCGCCGGCCACGGTGCGGATTTCATCAACCTGGTGGCGGGGTTCGCCACCGAGCTTCCCGTGCACGAGGTGCACTCACGGCTCAAGGCCATCGAGAGCCGTTGCGGGCGCGCGCGCGAGGAACCGCAGACGCCGCCGCCTCTGGATCTGGACCTGCTGCTCTATGGCGACCTCGTGTACGCGCAGCCGCAGCTGACATTGCCGCGTCCGGAGCTCCTCACGCGCGCCTACATGCTCGGGCCGCTCGCCGAGTTGGCACCGCAGCTGCCTCATCCGACCGCGCAGCTCACCATCGCCGAGCTGTGGCGGCGCTTCGACAAGACCGGCCACCCACTCGAGCGTGTGCCGACACCAGCGGGTGGCTAGCGGGCGATCTGTCCTGCGGTAAATACGTAAGCAAGCGGCGAGTGACGGCATCAGGCAGTCGCCAGCGCGCAGGTGCTCTCTGCAGCATGAGTACTTCACGCAGTCGATGGCGGCTAGCCACGATTCACCTGTTGGCGGCGCGGTGTCATCATGGCCACCTTAATCGCAAACCCATCGAAAGGTGGGGACGCA